>JAABUZ0100007146.1_pt1 | contig 13592 bp, 10 predicted proteins | sample 5562091 | NCBI WGS metagenome assembly JAABUZ01 (sample SAMN12813069, study PRJNA571459) | rock metagenome | isolation source: Antarctica rocks | place: Antarctica: Victoria Land, Linnaeus Terrace sud | collected 2015-12-21 | reverse complement strand
GCTGAACGACAGCGAGAACTACGACCCGGCCACGCAGAACCCCACGAACAAGGGTGTGACGGGTGCCGGTCTGACGTTGGGCCAGTACATCGGTCTGGACCCGAACGCGCGTAACACCGCGACGGATGCCTACGCGGGCCTGTACCAGCTTCGGTTGGTGACCACCAAGCCCAACTCGGCGGCCGACGGCCAGTACTACCAGGCGGTGATCAAGGTCACGGAGGAAGCGCCGGCGAGTGACGGGAGCGCGACGGGGAGCTGGCAGCTGGTCGAGCCGGTGGTGACCGCGACCAGCTTGTCGGTCAGCCCGGCGAGCCCGCAGCCCGCAGGTACCACGCTGACCCTGACCGCGACGGTGAACCCGGCCGGTGCCGGCACCGTGACCTTCAAGGACGGCAGCACCACGGTGGGCAGCAGCATGACGGACCCGAGCACCGGGGTCGCGACCACCACGGTGACCCCGGCCGCCGGTTCGCATTCCTACACGGCGAGCTATGCACCTGCCGACGCGACCCAGTACGACGCGTCCGCCAGCCCCGCAACGCCCTACACGATCACCACGGCCACGCCGCCTCCGGCGATGCCTGAGGCGCCCATCGCCGCCCTGCTGCCTATCGCGGCAGGCCTCGTCGGCGCGGGTGTCTTCGCCCGCCGCCGTCGCACTGTGCTCAGCTGACCTGAGCTAGCCCAGCAGCCCCTCCCGGGTCTGCTGCTCGACCCGGGTCCCCCGGCCGCGGCCCAGCGGCGGTCGGGGGATTCCGGGCGTTCGCGGCGCTGCCCCGTTCTTGGCCGGTGACGGCCCCAGCCCTGGAGGACCCCACCGTGCGTCGACTGCCTGGCTGCGCCGCCGGCGCAATCGTGGTGTGTCTCGTGCTGGGACTTTGCCCATCGGCGCTGGCGGCCGGCCCGTTGCCGGTGGCGGAGTCCGTGCCGTACTCCGACGCCCGGGCCACCGGCTTTGTCGCCCTCTACGACAGTGCTGGGCAGCAGATGACCCACGGCAGCATCCGCGACAGGCCCTTCGCCGCCGCGGCGGTCGGGAGCGCCGCCGCTCCTAGCGACTACGCCGGGAGCGGGCGGACCGCGTCGCTGGCCATGATCAATCCCGTGCAGGGCCAGGACGCGGCGCAGTGGAGCGGAGACACCGTCACGGGCAGCACGACGTACCCCGACGCTGGGCATCCGACGGCCTACGCCTCGCCGGGCGACTACTCCCTCGCGGACTGGCTGACCGAGTACCAGCCGCACTGGGACGGGTTCGTCCAGCTCCGACTGCTGCTGGGTGCTCCGGAGCATTCGACCCTTACGACGAGCTACGCGGCCTCCGACATCCGCATCACCGGGGGTACGTGGGCCTTCGTCCGCGCCGAAGGACCCGACGGCATAAGTGCCGCCGCGCCGCCGGCCGCAGCTCAGCCCCGGGCGCTGCAGTCCGGATTGGCGGCCGCTGTTGCGGCGCAGTCGGCGAGACCCGCACCCCTTCACACGCAAGGAGCCCCGAGAATACGGCCGCCGACAGCGACCGTCGCCCATGCCGGCGCGGCGTCCGCAGGCTCCACGCCGCCCGCTGTGACGGGCCGCCCAGCGCCGGTCCCCGCGCGCAGCGCGGCTGCCAGCAGCTCAGACCCGCCGTCGTCCGGCGCGCCGGCCGCTGTCTCGGGGACGGGTGCCTTCCCGCCCGGTGACGTGGCAGCTCCGGCAGCGCGCCGCAGCGGCGGCCACCGCAGCCTGATCGTCGGCGTCGTGGTCGCTCTGGTGGCGGGGCTGTCGGCGGGTCTGTTCGCGCGCAGACGGCGCACCGGAGCTGGCCGATGAGCCGACCTCGGTCCCGGCATTCCTATCCATCGCCTTCATCTGACACGAAGAGGACACCTGCACCGATGACTCTACTGAGGTCCCGCACCCGACCCGGCCGGCGCACCGGCCTGGTGGCCGCGGTCGTGCTGGCCGCGTTCGTCACCGGTTCCGCGGCGGGGACCATCTCCCCTACCCGCGCCTCGGCTGAGGGCAGCAGCGGTATTCCCTTCTCGGACCCCGGCGTGAAGGGGGCTCTGACCTTCCAGCAGCCGGACGCCAGCCCGCTGAGCACCGGTCCCATCGAGGCGGACCCCACCTTCGCGAAGGGGGTCGGCGACCGACCGTCCCGGGGCGGCGACACCCTGGCGAAGCTGCAGGCGTGCACGCCCGTCTCCGGCTCCGCACCGAGCGGGTGGAATTGCGCACTGCTCAACGATCAGTCCTCGTATGCTTCCGGCGCCAACCCGGTGAGCACCGGGATGGCGGGGGCGGGGGAGACGCTCGGCACCTTCATCGGGGTCGATGGGGGCCGCAACGGTGCCGATCCCGCCAGCCCCTACGCCGGGCTCTACCAAATCCGGCTGACGACGGCCGCGGCGGGCGGGTCGTCCGACGGCTCCTACTACGCGGCCGTGGTCAAGGTGACGGAAGGCCAGCCCACGGCCGGCGGCACGGCCACGGGCAGCTGGCAGTTCGTCCCGGGCGGTGGCCAGGTGGTGACCAGGACGACCATTACAGCCAGCCCGGGTGACGCCGTCCAGCAGACCGGCAGCGCCATCACGCTGACCGCCACGGTGCGCCCGACCGGCGTTGATGGCACCATCACCTACTACGACGGCGGCACGGCCATCGGCACCGGCCCGTCGGTCACGCTGAAGCCAGCCGACGGAGACCACACCTTCACAGCGGCTTTCGCACCCGCTGACAGCGCCGGTTACAAGGCGTCCACCTCAGGTGTCGTCGGCATCTACCTGGGCCACGTCGTCCAATCGTGCTCGGCGATCTCGGCCAGCCCGCAAGGGGCCGTGCGGCACGGCACGGTCGTCACCCTGACGGCGACCGCATGGACCGCACCTGACGGCGGAAGCTGCCAATCCGCCGCTCGCGGTGCCGCGGCGCCCGGCAAGCTCGAGTTCGATGAGAGCCTGGGCGGCCACTTCCGATTCCTCGGCAACGGGAGTGGCTACACGCCGTCGAGCGGGACCGCGACGCTGAGCCTGGGCAGCCCTCCCGACGGGACGCACGCATATGTCGCGCGGTTCCTGCCCGACGACCAGCGGTCCTACTTCATTGCCGTCTCCAGGCCGGAGACCGTTGTCGAGGGCCAAGTGCTGCTCGCGTTGAGCGGCAACCCGCCGAGCCCCGTCGCCGCCGGGGGCACCGTGCAGCTCACGGCGCACATCAGCCCGGCCGTGCCCGGCACGCTCCGCTTCTTCACCCGCCCGGCCGGCCAAGGGGGAGGGGGCACCGACATCGGCATCGCAGACAGTTTTGACTCTGTTACGGGCGAGGGCAAGCGGGTGGTGCAGCTGCCGCCCGCTCCCGGCAGCCTCGCCTATGGCGCGACCTTCGTGCCCGAGGACGCCGCGGGCTTCACCGTGCTCACCGACACGCCGTCGGCGCCCAATCCGATCACCTACCAGTTCTTGCGGGTTGCGCCTGCCACGTCGATCACTGCCGACCCTCCCGGCAGCAGCACCGCGGGCACGACAGTTGTCGCCACCGCCACCGTTGCTCCCGCAGGCGCGCCCGGCTTCGTGGAGTTCTTCGACGCGTCTGAAGACATTGGCGGCGCCGACTCCTACGACGCTGCCACCGGGGTTGGCCTCAAACGACTCTCCCTCGCTCCGGGGCCGCACATCCTCAGCGCCCAGTTCGTGCCCGCTGACCAGACGCAGTTCTCATCGTCGTTCAGCAACGGCCTCGGCTACGTGGTCCTGGCGCCGGTCCTGCCGGTCGCCCCCGCCGTCTCGATGGTGTCCACGCTCTCCGCGAGGCCGGTTGTCCTCACCCGCCCGACGCTGGCGGGGACCGCCAGGGTCGGCAAGACCGGAGCCTGTCGCACCGGGGGGTGGCAGGGGCAACCGAGCTTCCAGTTCCAGTGGTTGCGTTCGGGCCGGCCGATCGGTCGCGCCACCCGGTCGACGTACGTCTTCACAGCTGCGGATCTCGGCCGGTTCCTCTCCTGCCGGGTAACCGCGACCGATAGCGCCGGCTCGACGACGGCAATCACCACTAGGGAAACCATTCGGCTCGGGGACGCGCCTCGGCTCGCCCACGTGGCTGCAGTCGTTGGCTCTGGGCGCGTGGTGGGGGGTCGGCTGGCGACGACAAGCCTGCGGTGGACCGTCGGGGGCGTCGCCGTGAGGTATCAGTGGCTCCGGGACGGCCGCGCCATCCCGGGAGCCCGCAGGACGTCCTACGTGCTCACGGTTCACGATGTGGGGCACGTCGTGAGTGTGCTCGTGCACGCCGCCGCCCCGGGCAGAGCAGTGGCGGTGGTGACGGTGCAGCGCACCGACCGGCGCTGATGCGTGGGGGCGCTCCCGCAGCCTGCGTCCACCGCCACATCACGCATACCGGTCCGTATCCAGTCTTGAGAGGACGTAACGTGTTGAGATTCATCAGCAAGGGTTGGTCGCGCAGCGCGGTGGCCGCTATCGCGATGCTGCCTGTGGTCGGCATCGCCGGCCTGATCGGCTCGGGGGTGGCTCAGGCGGCTCCGCCGTCGGTGCCGTTCACCGATCCGCAGGTCAAGGGCGGGATGGTTCTGGAGAATTCCGCCGGGACCCCGATCACGTCGGGGCGGATCGAGGCGGATCCGACGTTCCCGTTCGCGGTGGGCAGTCGGCCGAGCCGTCCAGGGGACAATGTGGCCACCCTGGATGTGTTCACCCCGAAGTCCGGGCAGACCGCGAACAACTATGTGGGTGACCAGCTGAACGACAGCGAGAACTACGACCCGGCCACGCAGAACCCCACGAACAAGGGTGTGACGGGTGCCGGTCTGACGTTGGGCCAGTACATCGGTCTGGACCCGAATGCGCGTAACACCGCGACGGATGCCTACGCGGGCCTGTACCAGCTTCGGTTGGTGACCACCAAGCCCGACTCGGCGGCCGACGGCCAGTACTACCAGGCGGTGATCAAGGTCACGGAGGAAGCGCCGGCGAGTGACGGGAGCGCGACGGGGAGCTGGCAGCTGGTCGAGCCGGTGGTGACCGCGACCAGCTTGTCGGTCAGCCCGGCGAGCCCGCAGCCCGCAGGTACCACGCTGACCCTGACCGCGACGGTGAACCCGGCCGGTGCCGGCACCGTGACCTTCAAGGACGGCAGCACCACGGTGGGCAGCAGCATGACGGACCCGAGCACCGGGGTCGCGACCACCACGGTGACCCCGGCCGCCGGTTCGCATTCCTACACGGCGAGCTATGCACCTGCCGACGCGACCCAGTACGACGCGTCCGCCAGCCCCGCAACGCCTTACACCATCACCGGCACTGGGGCGCCGACGGACACCACGACGACGTTGACCGCCAGCCCGCAAAGCCCGCAGCCCGGCGGCACGATGGTCACTCTGACGTCGACCACGACGCCGGCCGCCCCCGGAACCGTGACTTTCAAGGACGGCAGCACCACGGTGGGCAGCAGCATGACGGACCCGGGCACCGGGGTCGCGACCACCACGGTGACTCCGGCCGTCGGCTCGCATTCCTTCACCGCAGACTTCGCCCCGACTGACTCCAGTGCCTTCAAGACCTCGTCGTCGCGACCGCTCTCGTACACCACGACGCCGCCGCCGACGCCCACGAAGACGACCCTCGCAGTCACTCCCGCGAGCCCGCAAGTGGGTGGGGCGACGCTGACGCTGACCTCGACGACCACGCCGGCCGTTGCCGGGACGGTCCAATTCATGGACGGCGCGACGGGCGTCGGCACGCCGGTCACGGTCGATGCCGCGACCGGCGTCGCCAGCACGACGACGATCCCGAGCGTCGGGTCGCACTCGTTCACCGCGGTCTTCACCGCAGCCGACCCGACGGCTTATGGGCAGTCGACCTCGCCACCCGTGCCCTTCACGATCACGGCACCAGCGATGGCGGTGCCTACCACAACGGGCGTGACGGCTACCCAACCCAGTGGTGGCGGCCCGCTCACGCTGACCTCCACGACGGTGGTCACCGGCGGCTCCGCGCATCCCGCGGGCAGCGTGCAGTTCGCTGACGCAGGGTCCAACCTCGGCGGCCCCGTGCCGGTCGACGCGGGCGGCGGCGCCTCCTACACCTCGCTGAACCTGCCGCTGGACGGCGTTCGCACCTTCACCGCCGCCTTCACTCCGACCGACCCGGCCTCGTTCGCGGGGTCCTCGGGCTCGGTGAACTACACGGTGCAGCGGCTGACGACCTCGACGTCGATCGCGACCAGCGCGTCGTCGGTGGCGGCGGGGACGACCATCACGCTCACCGCGACCGTGTCGCCGGCCAATGCAGGCGCCGTCGAGTTCTTCGACGGCGCCGTAGATTTGGGCGCTGCCACCGACTACAGCGGGACCACGGGCAAGGCGACCAAGGCCGTCAGCCCAGCGGTCGGCACCCACAGGTACACGGCGCAGTTCACCCCATCGGACACCCGTCGTATTGCACCGTCGTTCTCTGCGGTTGCGTCCGTCGCGGCCGGGACGGTGCCGGGCGGCACGACCACGACCACGACACTGACGCTCTCGTCCTCGGGGACCTTCGTGAAGCGCGGCCAGTCGGTCACCCTCACGGGCGTGCTGGCCCGCAACGCAGTCGGCGTCGCCAACCAGTCGGTCGTGCTGACCGTCACCTACGCCGACGGGGTCACGAACAACGTCAGCGCGACGACGACGGACCCCTCCGGGGGGTACAGCTTCACCACCTCGCCGCTCTACAACGGCTTCTTCACCACCACCGCGCTGGGCGTCACCAGCAACCAGGCGCTCACCCGGGTCATCGTCACCTACCGCAGCGCCAAGGCGTCCGTGCACGGGCACCGGGTCACCATCACCGCCGAGACCCGGCCCGGCTTCCTCACCAGCTCCAGCCGCCAGGAGCGTGTCCAGCTCCAGGAAGTCACGGCGGGCGGCAGGCCGACCAAGGGGCTGCAGATCGTGAACGCCAGGCAGCGCCGGTTCTTCTCCGGTGAGGCGCAGGGGACCAACCAGATCGTCTTCAACACCCTCGGGCTCGCCAAGGGCACGTACTACTTCGTGGTGAAAGTCCTCGGCACGCCTGTCAACACCGGGGCCAGCTCCTCGATCATCACGGTGAAGATCAAGTAGCGGCACCGCCGTCTGACTGCCGGGACGGCACCTCCCACACCGGGAGGTGCCGTCCCCGTCGTCGTTCCCGGCGGCGTCGCTCAGGCGCCGGTGTCGCGCTCCACGTCGTAGCCGGGCCCCTGCTCCGTCGGCACGACCGTGCCGGCGTACGGCGCGTAGACGTCGCCGGGCTCCACGTCGTTCCCGTGCGTGGGCAGCGCGAGGTCGCCCTGCGCGTCGTAGTCCGTGGCGGTCAGCTCGTCCTCGGCGGGGGTCGCCCGATCGCCCAGCAGCTTCTTGAAAGGGTTCATGCATGCGGTGTTCCCGGTGGCCCGGCGCCGGCAACCGGCGCGGTCCCTCTTCCCGCGTCCGTCACCTCCCGTCTGCCGTCCCGTCACCCGGGGTGTGTGCACTGCGGTCGTGGCACCAGTGAGCTCTGCCCGACTCGTCGCTGCCACCCTGGCCTGCACCACCGCGGCCGTGCTGCTCGCCTTCCCCGCCCCGGCGGTTGCGGGCGACGCGGGCGACCGGGTCACCCTGCGCGGCCCGGGCTGCAGCGGCCGGGCGGGGCTGCCCCTCGACGCGGCGGTCGAGGGCGCGCGCCGCGGGCTCGACGCACGAGCGATCCTCGGTCAGGTCACGGGCACGGTGGGCGCGGCCCCCGACCGTCCGGTGGTGGCGACGCTCACCGAGGGAGACGTCTCCACACTGGACGCCCGGCTCATCGGCCCGGGTCACGCCTACCTCGGGCCCTCCTCCGTGGAGCTCCCGGCGGGGGCGGCGCTGCACCTCGTCGGTGCCGGTGACGCCCTCGAGGTGACGACCGTCGACGTGGCGGGAGAGGCCGTGCGCTCCCGCACCGAGGACCTGTTGCTGGTGCCGGCGCCCGGGGGGCACCTCGCCAGCGGGGGGCACGACTACGCCGGGTCGTGGCGGGTGACCAGCCGGAGCGGTGCCCTGACGGTGCGCGACGAGCTGTCGATCGACGGGGCGCTCGAGCTCCTGCGGCCGCCGGTGCAGGTGCTGGGGCAACGCGCCGCGATGGACGCGCTGGTCATCGCCTCCCGCTCGGCCGCGCTCGCCTCCCCGGATCCCTCGACTGTGCAGGTGGCGGCCGGGCCGGCGCCCCGCGAGCTCCTCGCCGCGATCGCCCACACCCGACAGCAGGTGCTCCTGGACGAACGCGGCCAGCCGGGGGCGGTGACGGTCTGCCGCACCAGCACCGGCTGGCGGCGCGAGCTGACGGTCGCCGGCGTGGCGTGCGCCCTCGGCTACCGCGGGACGCCGTCGACGGTCGGGCTCGACGGGCCCGCGGTCGCGCTCGACGGTGACGCCGGACGGCTGGCGGTGGCTGCCGACCGGGCGATGTCCCTCCTCAACCTGCCTGGTCCGGTGGCAACCGTCATCGTGCACCCGCTCGGCGGGGCTCGGTCCGCCGCGCACCTCACCGCGGAACGCGCGGACCCGGCTCCCGTCGGTCTGCCCGTCGCCGACCTGCCGCTCACGCTCCCGGCTCCGGCTGTCAGTGCCCAGGCTCCGCAGCTGGCGCCCCAGGAGCCCGGACCATTGCCGGCGGGCCCGTCGTCCTCAGGCCCACCGTCCGCGGACACGCCGTCGAACGGCCCCTCGTCTGTGGACCCGCCGGTGCCCGTGCTCGCCGCCGGCCCGCTCCTCCTGCTCCACCTTGACTCCGGTGCGCGTCAGGCGGCGGCCCCGCCGGGCCCCGGCGCCGGGAGACCGGCGTGGGGATGGCCGGCGCTCGCCGTCGGGGCGCTGCTCCTCGTCGGAATCCCGCTGCGCGGTCGGCGGCGGCCACGACCGGCCGCCGTCAGCCCTGCGGCGCGAGCCTGACGGTCCAGTCGAACTCCCCCCGGGCCAGGACCTCCGCGCCGCCGGCCCGCACCTCGGTCACCGTCGTGCACGAGGCCGGTCCGCCGCCCTGGACCATGGCGGTCAAGGCGGCGACGGCCTCGTCCGACAGCCGGCAGCTGCCCGTCGCCGTCCCGCGCACGGGGCGCAGGAACTGCAGCCGGGCCCGCAGGCCCAGTGGCTGCGCCCTCAAGGCGACCGGCTCCGATGGCAGCGCCGCGAGCACCGCGGCCAGCGCCGCCGCGTCGACGAGGGCGGCGACGCCGCTGGAGTGCAACGAGCCGATCACGTTGGTGACCGGCTCCGTCACCTCCAGCCGGCAGACCCCGGCCCCGTCGACCGCGGAGACCACGCGGACCCCCAGGGTGCGGTTCGCCGGGAGGCCGTCGAGCAGGCGGGCGGCGAGCGCCGTGGCCTCCACCGGCTACAGCGGGGAGCCGGCCAGCACACTGCCGGCGCCCGGACCCAGGGCCACCGGCCGCTCCTCGCGCGGGTCGTCGGGGTACGCCAGGGCACCGCCCAGTGTGTCGTCGAAGCGCAGCGCCAGTCCGATCAGCCCGATGACGCTCGGCAGCGTGAGGTCCATGGCTCGCGGTCTGCCCCTCACCGGTGTACGCCGGGTGACGAGCGGCTCAACAGCGGCCACGGGTGCAGGCTGGGGACATGGTCTCGGCACTGGAGCGGTACGACGACGTGCTGGCCGCGCTGGTCGCCGCCGACGTGCGCCACGTCGTCGTGGGCGGCGTGGCCGTCGTGCTACGGGGTCACCCGCGGCTGACCGTCGACCTGGACCTGGCGCTGGACCTGGCGGCCGCGCCGGCGCGCAGGGCGGTCGACGCCCTCACCGCGGTGGGGCTGGTGCCCCGCCTGCCAGTCCCCGCCGCCGCGTTCGCCGACCCCGAGCAGCGCCGTGGCTGGGTGCGGGACCGGCACCTGCAGGTCTTCTCCTTCCAGGACCCGTCCGACCCCCTCCGGGAGGTCGACCTGTTCGCCGAGGACCCGGTTCCCTTCGAGGTGCTCTACGCCGCCAGCGAACTGCTGCTGGCCGGTCAGCGGGAGGTGCGGTTGGCCTCGGTCGAGCACCTGATCGCGATGAAAGTCGCTGCGGGACGACCGCGCGACCCCAGTGACGTCGAGGCCCTGCGGCGCGGGAGCGCAGGGTGCAGCGACGGCGACCCGTGGGAGGCCGCGACGTTCGAGGGGCTGACCGCGGTACAGGCCAGGGCGCAGGCGCGCTCGACGCCCGAGCAGCGCTGGGCCTGGTTGGCCGGAGCGCTCGAGCTCGCGGCGGCGAGCGGTGCCCTCGCCCGGGCCCTGGCGGACAAGCAGGCAGAGCTCGACGGGCTCTGGTGGCCGTGACACGGGGGGTCGGGACGGGGGCCGGGTTCCGAACTCCGGTTGGACCGCGCCGCTGGTCGTCTCCGCCGTGGAGGGCTACCATCGGCCGCGCTGCCCGAGGCTCCGCGTTCGCTGGGCGCGACACGAAGCGCGAGGTGCCGGGCCCAGCTCGCCGTTTGTTCCCTAGATCCGCGACACGAAGCACGAGGTGGCGGGCCGAGCTCGCCGGCCCCGCCTCCCCGACGCCCCGCGGGCCTGCACGGTTCGGGGTCAGCCGAAGCGGCCGGTGACATAATCCTCGGTGCGCTTGTCGCTGGGGTGGGTGAACATCTTCTCCGTGCTGTCCTTCTCCACCAGCCGTCCCGGCTCGCCGATCGCGGACAGGTTGAAGAAGGCGGTCTCGTCGCTGACCCGGGAGGCCTGCTGCATGTTGTGGGTGACGATCACGATCGTGTACTGGTCCTTGAGCTTGTTGATGAGGTCCTCGATGGCCAAGGTGGAGATCGGGTCCAGCGCCGAGCACGGCTCGTCCATCAGCAGCACCTCGGGCTCCACCGCAACGGCACGAGCGATGCACAGCCGCTGCTGCTGACCGCCCGACAGGCCGGCCCCGGGCTTGCCGAGCCGGTCCTTCACCTCGTCCCACAGGCCGGCGCCCCGCAGCGACTTCTCCACCGCTTCGTCGAGCACGGTCTTCTTCTTGGTGCCGTTCAGGCGCAGGCCGGCCACCACGTTGTCATAGATCGACATGGTCGGGAACGGGTTCGGCCGCTGGAAGACCATGCCCACCGAGCGTCGGACGTCGACCGGGTCGACGCCGGGGCCGTAGAGATCCTGGCCGTCGAGCTGGATCGAGCCCTCGACCCGCGCCTCGGGCAGCACCTCGTGCATGCGGTTCAGGGTGCGCAGGAACGTCGACTTCCCGCAGCCGGACGGGCCGATGAACGCCGTGACGGTGCCCGGATGGATGCTCATGGTGATGTCGGCGACGGCCTTGAAGCCGCCGTAAAAGGCGTTGAGGTCCTTGACCTCGATGCTCTTGGACACGGGTCTCCTGGATGTCGGGGAGGTCAGTTGACCAGGGAGTTGCGGCGGGTGAGCAGGCGGGCGCCGACGTAGAGGGCGAGCACGATGACGATCAGCGTCAGGGCCGCGGCGTACGCCCTGTTCTCGTGGTTGGCGGCCGAGGAGCCGGCCTGCTGGAAGATGTAGGCGCCCAGGCCCGACTGCTTGCCGGTGAACGGCGAGTTGTTGATCGAGTCGGTCAACTGCGCGGTGAGCAGCACGGGGGCCGTCTCGCCGGTGACGCGGGCGACGGCCAGCATGACGCCGGTGGTGATCCCGGCCGAGGCGGTGGGCAGCACGATCGACAGGATCGTCTTCCACTTCGGGATGCCCAGGGCGTAGGACGCCTCCCGAAGGTCGTCCGGCACCAGCCTGATCATCTCTTCGGCGGAGCGCATGACCACCGGCAGCATCAGGATCGCCAGCGCCAGCGAGGCGGCGAAGCCGGACGGGCCGAACACGATCACCCAGAAGGCGAAGACGAACAGGCCGGTCACCACCGACGGCACGCCGGTCATGACGTCCATCACGAAGCGGATGGCCGTGGAGAGCTTGCCCCGGCCGTACTCGGTGACGTAGATGCTGGTGAGCAGGCCCAGCGGCACGGCGATGACCGAGGCGATGGCCACTTGCTCGAGGGTGCCGACGATGGCGTGGTAGGCGCCGCCGCCGAGGTCGTTGGGACCGATGCCGGCCATCGAGTGGCTGAGGAAGTCCAGGCTGATGCCCTTCACCCCGCGCACGACGACGAAGACGGCGACCGCGACGAGCGGGACGAGCGCCAGCAGCAATGCCAGCCGCACCCCGAGCGTCATCAGCCGGTCCAGCGCCTGCCGACGTCCCTCCACGACGAACGACGCGGCGGTCTGCACCACGGCATAGAGCGCGAGGGTGAAGACCAGGAAGTCGGCGCGGCCCTGCAGCGGCGTGATGGCGAACAGGCCGAGCGACACCAGCGCCGTCGCCGCCACCAGGATCCCCAGCTCGACGAGGCTGAGCTTGCGGCTGCTGCGGATCCCCCCACCGCCCAGCACCAGCGTCGCGGCGCTCACGCGATCCCCTCGCGCGCTCGCTGCTCACTCGCTGCGCTCGCTCGGGCGCTCACGCGGAGCCCTTCGTGCTGATGTGGTTGGAGCGGTAGACGATCCCGCGGGCCATCAGGTTGACCACGAGCGTGATCACGAACAGCACGAGCCCGGTGGAGACCAGTGCCCCGCGGCCCTTGGCGCTGGCCTCGCCGAACTGGGTGGCGATGTTGGCGGCGATGCTGTTGCCGGTGCCGAGCACGTCCAGCGACAGCCGGTTGCCGGTGGACAGCACCAGGGCGACCGCGATGGTCTCACCGAGAGCCCGGCCGAGGCCGAGCATCACGGCACTCACCACGCCGGCCCGGCTGAAGGGCAGCACCGCCATCCGGATCATCTCCAGCCGGGTCGCCCCCAGCGCGAGCGCGGCCTCCCGGTTGGCGGTCGGCACCTGCACGAAGACCTCCCGGCTGATGGCCGCGATGATCGGAATGATCATGACCGCGAGGATCACACCGGCCAGCAGCAGCGAGGTGCCGCCGGCGACGAGGCCGCCACGGTGCTTGTCGAAGAAGGGGATCCAACCCAGGTGGACCGACAGGAACTTCTGCACCGCCGTGAAGCGGGGGGCGAGGAAGAACAGGCCGAACAGTCCGTAGACCACCGACGGGACGGCCGCGAGCAGGTCCACCAGGTAGCCGACGGGCCGCGCGACCCGCTTCCCGGCGTACTGCGTGACCCACAGCGCCACGCCGAGCGCGACAGGGACGGCCAGGAGCAGGGCGATCAGGCTGCTGACGACGGTGCCGGCGAGCAGCACCGGGATGCCGAACTTGAGCGAGGTGTCGCTGGTGATCTGCACGGTGCGGGTGCCGAAGAAGTCGCCCTTGTTGGCCGACAGCGCCGGCACCGCCTCCTTCACCAGAAAGGCGAAGATCGCCACGATGATCACCAGGGCGAAGATGCCGGCCGCGCTGGTGACGCCGGCGAAGATGCGATCCCCGCGTCGACCGGTGCTCGCGCCGGCGCCGGCGGTCGGGCCCGGCGAGCTGACGCCGAGCGGGCTCGCGGTCAGGTCGGCATCGACGGCGTCGCGGGAGGGTGCGCCGCGCTCGAGATCCGGCGGGCTGTCCGGCGTCCCGACGTGCGGCAGGTCGGGTGGGGCGGCTGTGGACAGCGTGCCGCGGCGGGTGTCGCGCTCGGCCATGGGACCAGTC
>JAABUZ0100007145.1_pt1 | contig 13592 bp, 10 predicted proteins | sample 5562091 | NCBI WGS metagenome assembly JAABUZ01 (sample SAMN12813069, study PRJNA571459) | rock metagenome | isolation source: Antarctica rocks | place: Antarctica: Victoria Land, Linnaeus Terrace sud | collected 2015-12-21 | reverse complement strand
CCGTATCACTGCAGGACGCCTACTTCACCGGCGGCAGCGCCGCGCAGCTCATGTCGACCCTGGCCCGCCAGCCGGACTCGATCCTGGTCTCGGCCGAGACCGTCAAGGACTACCAGCTGCGCCTGGGCGACCCGATCACCCTGCGGCTGCAGGACAGCCGCACCAGAACGCTGACCCCGGTGAGCTTCCGCTACGCCGGCATCGTCAAAGAGTTCCCCACCGCCCCCAAGGACAGCTTCTTCGTCACCAACGCCAGCTACGTCGCTGCCCGCACCGGCACCGACACCGTCAGCGCCTTCGTCCTGGACACCGCCGGCAGCGACCCGGCCGCGGTCGCCGGCCGGGTGCGCGCCCTCACCGGACCAGCAGCCGCCGTCACCGACATCACCAGCACCAGGACAGCTGTCGGGTCGAGCCTGACCGCCGTCGACCTCGCCGGCTTGACCCGCGTCGAGCTCGCCTTCGCCGTCGTGCTCGCTGTCGCCGCCGGCGGGCTGCTGCTCGGCCTCGGCCTCGCCGAACGCCGCCGCACGTTCGCCTTGGCAGCGGCGCTCGGCGCCCGGCCCCGCCAGCTCGCCGGCTTCGTCTACAGCGAAGCGTCCCTGATCCTGCTCGGCGGCCTGGGCGCCGGGGCGGTGACCGGCACGCTGCTCAGCCGAATGCTGGTCACCGTACTGACCGGTGTCTTCGACCCTGCCCCGGCCCACCTTGCCGTCCCATGGGGCTACCTGGCAGCCGTCGTCGCGCTCACCGTCGCCGCTGTGCTCGGCGCTGTCGCCGCCCTCGGCAGACTGCTGCGCCGCCCCGTGCTCACCGAGCTGCGGGACCTGTGACGCCCGCGACCGGCCGGCGACCTCGGATCGCCGGACTCGCGTTCGGGGCTGCTTTTGCGGCACTGACCGGCTGCGCCGCGGTCGGCCAGCCGTTCGGCGCCCTCGATCGTGCGGTCAACACCGCGGCGCACCACGCAACCGTCGCGCATCCGGTGCTGCTGGCAGCCGCTCGCAGCGTGACACTGCTCGGCGGCGCAGCCGTGCTGACGGCACTCGTCGTGCTCGCTGCCGCGCTGCTCGCCCGGACTGAGCGGCGCCGGGCGGTAGCGGTGCTGACGCTGACAGCCGGCGCCGCCCTGGCGCACTCGCTGCTCAAAGTGCTCATCGGCCGGCCCCGGCCCACCTTCGCCGACCCGCTGGTGCACCTCGCGTCGCAGGCGTTCCCCTCCGGGCACGCCACCAACAGCACCGTTGTCTACGGGACGCTGCTGCTGCTCACCCTGCCCCGGATCGGCCCGGCTGCCCGCCGCCGCCTGCTGACACTCGCCGTCGCAGTGCTGGTAGTGGGCGTCGCGGCCAGCAGGGTGCTGCTCGGCGCGCACTGGCTCACCGACGTCGTCGGCGGCCTGCTGCTCAGCATCACCTGGCTGGCACTGTTCTTCCCGGCAGCCACCCGTTCCGCTTCGTCGACCCAGAACGGACGGTCAGCGGCAAGCGCGGGCGCCCCCAGCTCAGCCCAGGTGCAGCCGGCGGCGCAGCGCACGGCGCCGTCCCCGTTCGCCGTCACAGCCCGTCCCGACCCCGGCGCTACCGGGGCGGTCATCCGCCGGGTCCGCCTCGGCTGGCACCAGGCAGGACAGGACTGGCGTTATGCGGACGTCAGCCGCGACCAGTGGGAAATCGTCTGCCGTGACTGCGGAGACGACGAAGGCCCACCGCAGCGGCAGACCGCGGACGTCAGCCTGCTGCGCAGGCCCATCGTCGGACCCACCCGCGCCCAGACAGCCCTACAGCACCACCTGAAAGCGCACCGACAGACCAACCCCCAACGCGCCGGTCGCAGCCAGATCGGATGCCGCGAGCCCGCCTTAACACGCCGGTCCGAGCCCCGGCAGCTCGACTGGTAGCGCAGGTGCTGACCTGGGCGACGTCGCCGGAGGGTGCTGGCCGGTAGCTGCACGCACCCACCGGACGGGCTCTGGTTACCGGCAGCTGTCGACGCACCCGCGGTCACAGGCGAAGTTGGTCATCGCGGGTGGGCAGCGGTGCTGCCCGGGGGCGGGTCCGGGTTGTCATGGCGGGGCGTGCGACACGGGATCTGGCAGGACCCTGGTGCTACAGCCACCCGGCCCGTCGACCCCTGCGCAGGGCAAGTACGCCGGGAAGGACAGGCAGCCAGTAGCCGAGCAGCCGGAAGGAGATGACCGCGGCGAGTGCGGGGGCTGCGGCCGCGCCCGCGTTGGCGAGAGCGGCGAGCAGGGCCACTTCCAGCGGGCCGAGGCCGGCTGGTGCGGGGACGACAGCTGCTACCACGCTGGCGGTGAGGTAGGCGCCGGCGACACTAAGCAGCGGCAGGTGTACACCGTATGCGTGCAGCGCGGCCGTAAGTCCCAGCAGATGCGAAGCCTTGCTGCCCAACGCGGTAGCTACCAGGACCGCGACCCGCCGAGGGCTGTGCAGCAGGCCGGACAGCTGAAGCCGGCCATCGCCAAGGGCGGTGCGAAACGGCGCCGCCAGGGTCCCGCGAAACACCAGGCCTGCCAGAACAAGGAGGGCCGCTGCAGCGCAGATCCCGGCGACGGCGGCCAGCGGCAACGCCGGGGGGTGCAGCAGCAGACCACCGGCCAACCCGACGGCGAGGGCGGCACCAGCCAGGTGCAGCGTGGTGACGGTGAACCCGACCGCGGCGACGGCGACCGTGGCGGCGGGCAGCCGCAGGCCGGCCTGGTGCAGGTAGCGGACGTTGACGGCAGTTGCGCCGACCCCTGCGGGCAGCAGCCGGTTCGCCGCGGCCGAGGCTAGCTGCGCGGCCACGGTGCGAGTGAATGCAAGTGGCTGTCCGCTGGCGGCCCGCACCGACACCGCACAGCACAAGTAGAACCCGCAGGCGCTGACGCCAACGACGGACAGCCACCGAAGGTCGGGTGCGGGTAGCCCCGCCAGCCCTGTCGCAGCGCTGCGCAGCCGCGGCCCCGACAGCGCGGCGAGGGCGCACAGCAACGCTGCCCCCAGCACCCAGCGCACCACCGGCCGCCGCGCCCAGACCGCCAGCGCGGCCCGTCCAGGGACTGGCAACCCAGCCAGAACCGGCACCAGCGCCGGTCGACGCACTAGCGCTGCCGGCACCTCCTTGGACAGCGCCACACTGGCGTCGCCGAGTCGCCCTATCACCCGCTGACGGCGAGAAACCGCTCTGGCGGCCTCAGCGGCCGTGGCCTGTTCACCGCGACCGGACAAGGTCAATGTTGAGCGAGGCTGACAAGCGCAGGATGTGCCGGTCATCTGGCCATCCGCATGTCTTTGGCGGCATCCGGTTTCGTGACAACCGGGGCCTGCCATCGCAGGAGCGGCTCCGCCACCGTCGGCCGAAGGCGGCAACGGGTGTGCCGCCGCCCTAGCTGTCACCGTCGACTTGTTCCGGCAGCCAGGCCTGGCGGGGCAGTTCCTGACTGGTCGGGTCCCGGCAGCGTGGTGCGGGTCAGGATCACCGCGGCGACCGACAATAGGGCCAGGCTGACCAGCTCGAGCAGCAACGCGGACGGAGTGTGGCGCAACCGCTCGTCGAAGATGACAACTCCAAGCGCGACGGAGACCAGCGGGTCGACGGCGGTGAACGCCGGCAGGCTGGCGGTCAGCGGGCCCGCCTGGAATGCCAGCTGGTGCAGGAGCAGGCCAGCTGCCCCGACGCCAAGCAGGGCGTACAGCTGCCAGCCGGTCAGCAGGGCCAGCGGCCCGCGGACGAGTAGATCGGTGCAGGTCTTGAGCAGCGCAGCGGTACCCGCGAACGCGATACCGGTCGCTACGCCTAGCAGGGCGGCTGCTGTCCCCGGCCGGGGACTGGTGCCCGCTCCCCTGATGGCTGGCGAGCCGGCCCCGGCCCGGCGGGCCAGCAAGGTGCACGCCAGGGCGGCGGCCGCGGCGAGTACCGCAGCCGCTACCGCCGGTCCCCGGTCGACCGGCTCGGCAACACCGGCAGTCCCGGTCCCCGCGTCGGTACTGGCGGTGAGCAGAAACCCAGCAAGTGCCGCGGTCAGGACCACCCCCCAGACCAGCTCGACCCGACTGACCCGCCGGCCGGCGAGACGGTGATGCAACGGCAGGGTGAACAGCACCCCGGTCACCAGCAGCGGCTGCACGAACGCCAACGCGCCGGCATGCAGGGCCAGCGCGTGCAGCCCGACACCCGCCACATCCGCAACGAGCCCGGCCAGGTACAGCGGATGGGTCAACGTCGCCGCCAGGAACGCCGCGAGCTGGCGGGGACGCAACCCTTGAGCGTCGGGGGCGCTGCTGGCGCTGCGGGCTTGCAGCACCGTCGAAGCGGCGAAGGAGGCCGCAGCACCCAGACCCGCTGCCACCGCCACCAGGTTGCTCACCCGTGCACCCACCCGTTGGGGCGCTCGGGTTCGGTGGCCAGGCCGCGGCTGGGCGTCGCGCTACCCCAAGCCGCCCGGGCCCGCCCGTTCTGCGGCGAGTCCACCGCCGGGTTGACCCGAGACGACAGCGTCGGCGGACAGCAACTTCTCGTCATGGCGTTGGTGTCACCCGACCTCGTGGTGTGCGTCCCCGCCGAAGCCGTCCGCTGCCCACAGCAGCAGCCGCAGCAACAACAGCAGCACCAGCGAGCCGAGCACTACCGTCGCGATCACCGCCGGTAAGGTCCGCTGGCGCAGCACCAGGGCGAGCAACGCCAGCCGGTTGCCATGACCAGCCTCGGGGTCCGCCAACGGCGGCAGGTCGTGCTGCACCGCGGCCAGGTCGCTGCGGGTTCGGGCTGCCCAGACCGCGCCGACCCGCTGGTCGAACTCCTCCAGTGTCAGCCGCCCGTCCGCGTAATGCCGGGACAGCACCTCGCTGGCGGCCTGCCGCTCCCCGTTACCCACCCGTATCGGCCCCGTCGCCGGCGCATCCGATGTTGTCCGGTGACCCACCCTGTTCGTCCCTCTCACACAAATCCCCTTTGGCTCTCGCCCCGCCGCTCGCCGCGTCCCACCATGCTGACAGGGACTGCTTGTCAGCTGCGTGTACCAGTCATGTGAGACAGGACCCGCCCCTTGCCGGCTGCTGCAGCCCACGACTCGGCAATTTCCCTAAAAGCAGCGCGGGCGGCCCTTCCCACCCGAGCTGCCGCCGGCGGCGGCTATCGCTGCGGCCGGCGTACACAACCGGCACATCTTGGGCTCACATCGGTCGGCGCAACCTGCAGCGTGCCCCGCACTCGTCTGAGCAAAAAGGACGCCGATGAGAAGGATCAACGAGCGTTTCGGCATAGCTCAACACCAACACCTACAGCCAACCGATGCCGTGCTGGTCGCCGGTGCCGGCGTGCAGACCCCGGCGGACCCAGCCGAGGCGGTGCTGCCATGCAAGGCGGCGGGCACGACCGCCGCCTCGACGGTGGGGTTCAGGGCACGGCGAAGCCCAGCTGAACCTGCTGAGGGGATGCCTGCCGGGCGCTACGCGCATCACAACATCAAACAGCGGCAGCTCGTCGATCGGAGAACCGTGCCAAGCCTGACCAACACCCCTGTCAGGGCGCCAGCCCGGCAGCGCCCTTCCCCCCGGAGGGCGGCACAGCGCCGCCGGCGGCTGCTGGGCCGCCGGGTCGGGGCACTCCTGCTGGCCGCCCTGGTGGTGGTGGGCTACTCGGTCGGCGGAGCGTTGTTCCGCCGCGGCAACGACACCCTTGCTCAGCGCCTCGCCGAGTGGGGCCGTGACCATCACCTGAACTGGGCGGTGACCCGCCTCGAGCAGGCCCAGTACGACCTGAACGCACCCAAGACGGGCGGAACCCTCGCGGGCGGGATCCCCACCGCCGCCGGGGAGAGGCACACCACCAAGCCGGTGCCTACCGTGCCGCACAGCCCGGCGCCGGCGTCGCTGCAGCCACTGGTCGCCGCCCCGGCGCCTGGTGAAGGCAGCTGGCAGGACGTGGTGTTCGACAAAGGCCTGCCAGCGGTGCGCATCACCTACCTGCGGCCCGACGACGGCCACTCGAGCTACCTCGCCGCTGTGATGTGGCTCGACCCCAAACTGCTGTCCGGACGTTTGCACGAAGGCATCGTCGACCCCGGCGGCACGTGGAACACACCCGACCACATCACCCCGGCGCTGGCCAGCACGGTCGCGGCTGCCATCCCCGGCGGCTTTCGTACCAACCGCGGGCCGGTCGGCAACCGCGGCGGCTACTACGACCAGGGCCGCACCGCCGAGCCGCTGCGCGTCGGAGCCGCCTCGCTGGTCATCGCCGCAGGCGGGATGGTCAGCATCGGCCAGTGGGGCCGGGACGTGTCGATGAACCCCTCGGTGCGCAGCATCCGGCAGAACCTGGACCTGCTCGTCGACGGCGGCACCGTCAACCCCACCTGCTCCAGCGGCAGCACCCCCGTGTGGGGATACGGCGTCGGCAACAGCTCCTACGTCCCCCGCACCGGCATCGGCCAACGCGCCGACGGTGCCCTGGTGTTCGTCAACAGCCCCGTCACCTCGGTCTGCTCACTGGGACGGCTGCTCGCCCAGGCCGGCGCCGTGCGCGGGATGCAGCTGGACATCAACTACGACTGGAGCATCGGCTACTACTTCACTCACGAAGCCGGCACCGTGCACCCCCACGTCACCCGCGACAACCAGAGCAAAGGCCCCGGGCACTACTTCACCTCCCAGAGCCGCGACTTCGTTGCCTTCTACCTACGCTGAGCCTCTACTCGTTGTGCACCCGCGCGATCGCGCGGCCACCCACGTCAGGTGACAACTCGCCGTGCAGCGTTGCGCTGCACCCTCGACCGGAGCTCAGGTGCTCCCTCCTACACGCGGCGCATCTCACCCAGCCCGTGGCAGCGAAGGGCGGTCAGTCTACGGGTTTGGCGGCATAGTCCGGCTGAAGGTCATCACCCCGCGAGCCGTCACATGCTGACGGCGCTCTTCCGGTAGGAGTAGCTCGATTCCCTCCGCACTACGCCAGACCCACCCTCGCGACCTGCTCCGCCCACGGCTGCGCGGCTGGCTGCACGCCGCAGCGGCACCGGTCAGCCTGGTCGCCGGCGCCGTGCTCATCGCCGTCGCCGACGGCTACCGCACCCCGCTGGCGGTCTACACCGCCACCCTGGCGGGGATGTTCACCACCAGCGCGCTGTACCACCGGGGACACTGGTCAGCAGCCGGCCGCAGGCTGTGGAAACGGCTCGACCACTCGATGATCTTCCTCGCTATCGCCGGTGGCTACACCGCCTACTGCGCGATCACGCTACCGCCCTCGCTGGCGATCACGATCCTTGGCATCGTCTGGGCTGGCGCTCTCGCCGGCGTCGGTCTGCAGCTGGCCTGGGCTGCCGCTCACCGGTGGCTCAGCGCCCCCTCCTACGCCGCCCTCGGCCTGGTCGCCGTCTTCGTGCTGCCCGACCTGCTGCGCCACGGCGGGCCGGCGGCCGTGGCTCTCCTCTGCGCCGGCGGCGCGGTGTACCTGCTCGGCGCCGTCGCCTACGCCGCCCGCTGGCCCAACCCGTTCCCGTCGAGCTTCGGCTACCACGAGGTCTTCCATGCCTGCACGCTCGTCGCCGCCGTCTGCCACTACGCCGGCTTGTGGCTGCTGTACTCCTAGCCCACAACGACCGCTCGCCAGCTGGCAGCCCGAGCTCCTGCCGCGCCGGACAGCCGTTCCAGGTGTTCACGTCTCCCGGCCGGTGCCGGGCCCCCGCTGCCACCGTGGGCGGCGCGTTCGCTGCCGGATGACGCGGCTGTGCTCACGGGAAGCGAAAGGATCAGGTGTCGGTGCGAAGGGAGGACGCTGATGGCCAGCACGGCAAGTGAGCGCACCGAGGCCGACTCGGACAAGAGGCCGCCGCTGAAACTCACCGGCTGGCACGATGCGGTAGCGGCCTGGATCGGTCGAATCGTCACGCTGGCGGCTATCTGGTCCCTGACCAGTATTCCGCTTCGCGGCTTCGCGTGGCCGGACTGGGTCGACAGCGCTTTCGGTGTGCTGAACCTGCCGGCGGAACCGAGCGTATTCATCGTCGTGTTGATGTTCATCGTCGGCAGTGCGCTACGCCGACGGCTACGAGCCGCAATGATTGCAGTTCTGGTGTTCCAGACGGTCAGCGTGGTGTTGCAGACCCTGCTGCTGGTCGCTGTCGCTGAGCCGCGGGCCGGCCTGCCCTTGCAGGGCGGCCTTGAGATCGGCCCTGGCCAGACACTCCTGCTGGTGCTCTCCAGCGTTGCCGGAGTGGTTGTTGCGGTGCTGCTGTGGCTTTGTCGGCGAGCGTTTCCGGCGCGGCTGGACGCAGGGTCCCGGCTGCTGTCCGTCGGGGGGCTGGCAGTCGGGCTGGCAGGCTCGGCGACTGTCACCGTGCTGTTGACGCAGGCGTTCCCCCGCGACCTGCGCGGCACTGAGCGGACCCGCTGGGCGCTTCGCGCCACGTTCGGAGCGGCGTACCGGTCCAGTGCCGCGGGCCTGCACGGTCACCACGGGTATCACTGGGTGACGAGCCTTGGTGGCGTGTTGTCAGCGCTCGCGCTGCTGAACGCGCTGGCGGTGTTCCTGCGGTCGGCGCGGGCCAGACAGTTCTTGAGCGCTCCCGATGAGCTGGCGCTGCGCAGGCTGATCCTGGAAAGCGGCGAGCGTGACTCACTGGCGTACTTTGCGACCCGGCGGGACAAGGCTGTCGTGTTCTCACCCGGCGGCCGAGCTGCCGTCACCTATCGCGTACTCGCCTCGGTAAGCCTGGCCAGCGCGGATCCCGTCGGCCACCCGGCCGGCTGGCCGGGCGCGATCGCCGCCTGGTTGGACGACGCTCGGGAACACGGGTGGTTTCCCGCCGTGCTATCAGCCAGTGAGGAAGGCGCCAACGCCTACGGCAAGGCCGGACTGAAGGCCATCGCCCTCGGCGACGAGGCGATCGTCGAGGTCAACGGCTTCTCCCTCGCTGGCCGCACGATGCGCCCGGTTCGCCAAGCGGTCAGCCGCGTGCTGCGCGCCGGCTACACCGTCCAGGTGCGCCGGCACGGGGACATCGCTGACCACGAACTCGCCCAACTGCAGCAGTACGCCCACGCCTGGCGAGGAGACGCCACCGAGCGGGGTTTCTCGATGGCGCTCGACCGGCTGGCCGACCTCTCGGACGCACGGTGCCTCATGGTCACCGCACATGACAGCACCGGATCGGTCCGAGGACTGCTGTCGTTCGTTCCCTGGGGGCCGGGCGGACTGTCGCTGGACCTGATGCGCCGCGACCGCGACGCCGAGAACGGCTTGACCGAGTTCATGGTGAACGGCCTGGTCGAAGCAAGCCCGGAGCTGGGCGTGCGCCGGATCTCGCTGAACTTCGCGGTCTTCCGCTCCGTGTTCAGCTCTGCCGAGCGTGTCGGAGCAGGGCCGATCACCCGGTTCACCGATGCAGGGCTGTCGGTGGCGTCACGCTTTTGGCAGTTGGAGAGCCTCTACCGCAGCAACGCCAAGTACTCACCGAGCTGGGTGCCGCGTTTCCTGTGCTACGACTCCTCTCTGACTTTGACGCGAGCGGCGATCGCAGCCGGCATGGCGGAAGGGTTCCTCCCCGCGCCGCACCCGACACCTCCGCGGAAACCGCACGAGACAGTCCGGCTCGAGACCGGCGCGGCGGTCGAGTTCTTCGAAGCGGTGCGGCTGCAGCAAGAACAGTGGACCGCCTCCCCCGAGGGGGTCGCAGAGCTGACCGAGCAGCAACGAGCCCGGCGCAACAAGATCCAGCGACTGGCTCGAGCGGGTTACGAGGCCTACCCGGTCAGCGTCGCCCGCGACCACCTCATCTGCGAGGTCCGCGCCGGAGCCGGCCAGCTGCAGTCGACTCCGGACAAGCGGATTTCGGTCGCCGGCCGGGTCCGTGCCCTGCGCGACTTCGGCGGGGTGAGCTTCGCCGTGCTGTCCGAGCAGGGACACCGTCTGCAAGCCATGCTCACCGCCGATGCGACACCTGCGGGCAGCCGCCTGCTGTGGAAGCGGACCGTGGACCTCGGCGACCTCGTCAGCGTCACCGGCACCCTCGTTCGGTCCCGCCACGGCGAACTCTCGGTGCTGGTCGAGGACTGGAGCATGGCTGCCAAGTGCCTGCGGCCGCTGCCGGGCGCCCGCCGCGGGCTTACCAACCCCGAGACCCGGGTGCGTCAGCGCTACCTCGACATGCTGGTCAACCCAGAGTCCATGCAACTGCTGCAGACCCGCAGCGCCGTCGTGAAGACGCTGCGAGACAGCCTCGGGGTCAGGGGGTTCACCGAGGTCGAGACGCCGATGCTGCAGGCGGTGCACGGCGGGGCTGCGGCGCGCCCTTTCCGCACCCACATCAACGCCTACGACACCGATCTCTACCTGCGCATCGCGCCCGAGCTTTACCTCAAACAGCTGTGCGTCGGCGGCATGGGCAAGATCTTCGAGCTGAACCGGAACTTTCGTAACGAGGGTGCCGACGCCACCCACAATCCCGAGTTCACCTCGCTCGAGGCCTACCAGGCGTACGCGGACTACAACACGATGCGTGAACTGACCCGGAATCTGATCATGCAGGCTGCCCAGGCTGTTCACGGTGAGCCGGTCGCCGTCCGCCCGAACGGCCGCGGAGAGCCAGAGCGCATCGACCTCACCCGCGACTGGCCGGTGATCTCCGTGTACGACGCCGTGAGCAAAGCAGCAGGTGCCACCGTCACCTCATCAACGACGGCCTACGAGCTAGGCGAGATATGCAGCCGGAACCGAGTCCAGGCCCCAACCCTGTCGACCCCTGGCGATCTCGTACTTCAGCTTTACACCGAACTCGTCGAAAAAAAGACCAGCCATCCCACGTTCTACGTCGACTTCCCAGTTGAGACCTCACCCCTGACCCGGGCACACCGAAGCGACCCCACCCTGTCCGAACGCTGGGACCTGGTCGCCTTCGGTACCGAGATCGGCACCGCCTACTCGGAGCTGACCGACCCACTCGAACAACGCCGGCGGCTCACAACCCAGTCGGTCAAAGCCGCAGCCGGCGATCCCGACGCCATGCAGATCGACGAGGGCTTCCTCACCGCCCTTGAGTACGCCATGCCGCCGACCGGCGGTCTCGGGCTTGGCGTGGACCGCCTGGTCATGATGCTCACCGGCGCCAGCATCCGAGCCACCATCGCCTTCCCCTTCGTCCGGACGTAAACAGACACCCGACCAGGCGCCTAGTCCAGTACCGGAAGACGAACCTCCTGGGGACTGGAAGGTCGCTGGACGCGGGGCTTCGTGTTCGGTCTGCACGCTGGCGCGCACTCCGACCGGCTGGATCGCGGGCCCTGATCCTGCGTACGAAGTTGCGCTCCTGCACCGGGTGCTGGGACCTGTGCTTGCCCAGGGGCTGTGGCGACGACAGGGTGTGGCTGTGGTGGCGCTCGAGGTCGAGGACCTGCACGTGCAGTACGGAGAGGTCGAGGCGGTGCGGGGGGTCGGTTTCTCGGTCGCCGACGGCGAGGTGTTCGGCCTGTTGGGGCCCAACGGGGCCGGTAAGACGTCCATTTTGGAGGTCTGCGAGGGTTATCGGGTCGCCAGCGCGGGCCGGGTGCAGGTGCTTTGCCGCGACCCGGCGGACCGCGCGTTGCGGCAGTCGGTAGGCGTCGTGCTGCAGGCCATCGCCGTCACGCCCTACCTGACGGTGCGGGAAGTCGTCGCGCGAAACGCCGCGTACTACGAACGTCCCCGTGGCGTGGAGGAGGTCGTTGCCCTGGTCGGGCTGCAGGACAAGGCAGGCGCGCGGGTCAACACGCTCTCGGGGGGGCAGCAACGCCGGCTCGACTTGGCGTTGGGAATCGTCGGTCGTCCCGCCCTGCTGTTCCTGGACGAGCCGACGACCGGATTCGACCCCAGCGCCCGGCGTGGGGCCTTGGACGTCGTACGGGCGCTGCGCGACGCCGGCACCACCGTGGTGCTCACGACGCACTACCTGGATGAGGCCGGAGAACTCGCGGACGGGTCTGCGTGGTCGCCTCCGGCCGGGTCCTGGCCGAGGGGCCGCCCGCGGGCCTGGGCGGACGAAAGGACGCTCCGGCGACCGTGCGGTTCGCCTTCCCGAACGGTTTGACACCACCAGTTGTCCTGGGCGATGTCGTAACCCGCAACGGTAACCAGCTGTCGGTTGCCGCTGCCGACGCGGTGCATACCCTGCACGTCCTGACGGGGTGGTCGCTCGCGCAGGGGGTCGCGCTGGAGGGGCTGGTCGTCGAGCGCCCGTCGCTGGAGGACGTGTACCTGCAGCTCACTGACGGTGCCCTGTGAAGCCTGCCGCCTTGGTCGTGCATCAGGTGAGGTACGAGCAGAAGGCATACTGGCGCAACCCGGCGAGCGCATTCCTCACCTTCGTGTTCCCGCTGGTCTTCCTGGTGATTCTCGCATCGCTCAACAACGGGACGACGATCAGCTTCCTTGGCGGCTTGGCGTACAACCAGTTCTACGTCCCGGCGATCATCGCGTTCGGCGTTATTTCCGCGACCTACACCCAGCTGGCGATCTCGTTGTCGCTGCGCCGCCAGTCCGGTGAGCTCAAATGGTTTCGGGCCACCCCGTTGCCTGCTTGGGCACTGATCGGCGGCCTGCTCGGGAACAGCGTGGTGGTGGCGGCCCTAATCACCGTGCTCACCGCCGCACTCGGGGTCCTTGCCTACGGCGTGGTCTTCCCCGGGCACTGGCTCGCGCTGGGCCTCTCGCTGGCCGTGGGGGCTGCCGCGTTCTGCGCGATCGGCGTCATGATGTCGACGCTGGTGCCCAACGCCGACGCCGCACCCGCCGTCGTCAACGCTGTCTTCTTTCCGGTGCTGTTCCTGTCCGGGACGTTCTTCCCCGTCGACCCGACCTCCGTGCTCGCCCGCATCGCCGACCTGTTCCCGATCCGGCACTTCAACCAGGCCCTCTTCAGCGCCTTCGACCCACGGCTAGCGCACGGCCCCACCCACGGCTTCGCCTGGACAGACATCACGGTGGTGGCGCTCTGGGCGATCGCGGCGTCGCTGATCGCAGTCCGGCGTTTCCGCTGGGAGCCACGCCGGTAGAAGCGCGGACAGCCCACGCCCGCACACGGGATCACCTCGCGCGAGCGCCGACAGCACCAGGTGCGAACACCATGGCCGAACCCTGAGTCCGGGACACCAGCGAGTACTACAAGGGGATCCTTCGCCGTCGGTTCCGCCGCCAGCCAACTCGCTAGCGCACTCACGCCGTCGTCGCGAGACTGCAGGCATGAGTAGCTCCCTGATCCAGAACATCGCCGTGGACGGTGCGCACCCTTTCGCCCTGGCCAAGTTCTGGAGCCAGGTGCTTGATCGCCCCATACACCCCGACAACGAGCCGGACGATGAGGAGGTCGGGGTGGTGCTGGGCGGCGGTGTTCACGAGCTGCTCTTCATCAAAGTGCCAGAGCCCAAAACCGTGAAGAACCGGCTACACCTGTGTCTGCAGCCGCAGCGACCACGCGAACGCGAGGTCGAGCGTCTGATCAGCCTCGGAGCATCTCTGCACAATGACCGGCGCGCCTCAGATGGCTCGGGGTGGGCGGTGCTACTCGATCCTGAGGGCAACGAATTCTGCGTGCTCCGCAGTGCCGACGAACGCCAAGCCGA
>JAABUZ0100007144.1_pt1 | contig 13593 bp, 11 predicted proteins | sample 5562091 | NCBI WGS metagenome assembly JAABUZ01 (sample SAMN12813069, study PRJNA571459) | rock metagenome | isolation source: Antarctica rocks | place: Antarctica: Victoria Land, Linnaeus Terrace sud | collected 2015-12-21 | reverse complement strand
ATTGTACACGCACACGTCTGGCTATACAGCCCGCTAAGGCTGCGCGGCGCGGCTGCGGCTCGGGTCTAGCGCCCGCGCTCCGTAGGCGCGTACCCCGACGGCGCGCCGGGCGCCGCCATCACGTCTGGACCTGAGGCGTGCAACGGCCCCTCGCTTTAGGCCGGCGATGGGTCGGCTTACACCGGCGCTTGGCGGGTCACGCGGACCCGGCTCCGACACTCTCCGACACCGTCTGGCCTGGCTCGTTGAGCGACAGGCGGGGTGTATGCTGAGGGGGGACCATCTGGCCCCGTGGGCAGGCGCGCCGGGGGAGGAGCGCGCCGGCCACCGCAGAGCACCCGGAGGTGAGGGGCATGGATCGCTCCGACGCGGACCGCGTCTTCGCGGGCTCCATGCCGCAGCTTTATGAGCGGTACTTGGTCCCGCTGCTCTTCGCGCCCTACGCCGCGGACCTCGCGCGGCGCGTGGCGCAGTTCCGGCCCGCCCGCGTGCTGGAGCTGGCGGCCGGCACCGGCGTCCTGACCCGCCACCTGGCGCAGGCCCTCCCTCCCGGCACGGAGATCGTCGCCACCGATCTCAACCGGCCGATGCTCGATTACGCCGCCGCCGTCGGCGCGCCCCAGCCCGTGCGCTGGCAGCAGGCCGATGCGCTGGCGTTGCCGTTCCCCGCTGGCCACTTCGACGTGGTCGTCTGCCAGTGTGGGGTGATGTTCTTCCCCGACAAGCCCCGGGCGTATGCGGAAGCCCGGCGGATGCTGCGCGCGGACGGGCATGCCCTCTTCAACGTGTGGGACCGCATCGAGCACAACGAGTTCGCCGCGTGTGTGACCTAGGCGCTCGCGACCGTGTTCCCCGACGATCCCCCGCGCTTCCTGGCACGCGTCCCGCACGGCTACCACGCGCCGAGGGCCATCGCCCAGGACCTCGCGCGCGGCGGGTTCACCCGGCCGGCCGCGTTCACGACGCTGGCCGTGCGCAGCCGGGCGCCCACGCCCCACGTCCCTGCGGTGGGCTACTGCCAGGGCACGCCGCTGCGCGCGGAAATTGAGGCGCGCGGCCCAGGGCGCCTGGACGAAGCCACCACAATCGTGGCCACGGCGATCGAGCGCCGGTTCGGCGTGGGCCCGGTGGATGGCAAGATCCAGGCGCACGTCGTCACCGTCGAGCGGTAGGTGTGGTCGTCGTGCAGGACGCGCCGTGTGCCCGTCGCAGGCGGCGCTCCACAGGGGGCGCGCCGCGAGGGACTGGTCCGCAGCTGCGCATAAGACATGCGCGCGTCCGCCCGGACCACGGGCATGTGCGTCGGCCCCGCGACGAGCCGCTGACCGGCCCGCTGCATCGGCAACGCAACTCCACCGCGCACGCGCATAAAGGTGGCTCGTAATCCTTGGGCTCGTGCGTTACCCCCGCCCCGAAGGAGTGCATTGCCTTGGCTTCTCGGGGCATCGCAGTACTTCGGCGCAACTCTTTCATGACCGGCCGTGAAGGGGCGCCATGAACGGATCAGCATCCGTTCGCCAACTCACCGGCATAGGGGAAGAGCGACAGCCGGGTGAGCGATATCGTCGCGCCTGCCCGAGCCGGCTCGCGGACGCCGTGACGATCCGATGACCACTCGTGCCAACGGATGATCATGCACTGCAGTGCATAAGCATGCATGAACTGTTTGTACACAGCGGCGTTGGAATGGACTGCGCGTTGCCTTGGCAACGGCGGGATGCGGCCGTGAGCGAGGCGCGTATATCTATCAGCATGTCGAGGCCGTGTACAGCGGAATCCGCGGCCAAAAAAGCGTCGACCACGCTCTAAGATCGTCGCGCGGCGGATGACATGCGGTGCCGCTGCCAGAGGGGCTTCAGTTTGTTCACGCGGCTATAATGCCGTCACCGACATTTTTCCCCAATCGCCATGTCGTCTTGCGCCGGTTAGGGGCGCTGCTCGGCGCACAGAATGACGAATGGTCCGTGGCTGCCCCCCGCTACATGAGCGAAACGTCGCTACGCACATTTATTTCCCAGGGGGAGGTGTTGAGATTTCCGTGCCCTGACAGATGCTCAAGCCTTACTCGTCCAACCTCATATACTAGAATGGCAGGCTTGATATATGAAGACAGCATATAAGGATGCTAGCAATGAGGGCTCCCCTATACGAGCAACTATATACCTACGTCTTAGACGAGATCAGAGGCGCGCGCTTGCAAAGCGGCGACCGTGTGCCCTCGGAGAAGGAGTTGGCGGAGCAGTTCAAGGTCAGCCGGATTACATCGAAGAAAGCCCTTGAGCAACTAGTTCAGATTGGGGTCATCGAGCGTATCCGTGGCAAAGGATCGTTTGTCTCTCAATCTCTGCCGAACCTTGCCCACCTAGATCCGTCGCCCCATACAACGCTTTCCCATGACGGTGCCGTCTCACGTCGCCCGATAGGCCTCATCCTGCCGGATTTCTCGGAGGTCTACGGCTTAAAGCTGCTGCATGCCATCGAGGAACGTTGTTCCGAACAGGATTACCATTTACTCTTGAAACGAACGTATGGGCGACGGGAGGAGGAGGAACAAGCTATCCGCTCTTTTGCGCGGCTTGGGGTCGATGGGCTGATCGTCTTCCCTGTGCATGGAGAGTATTACAATGCCAATCTTTTGCGCCTCGCGCTCGATGGCTTCCCGCTCGTCGTGGTCGATCGCTATCTTCGGGGCATCGCCGCCTGCGCCGTATACACCGACAACACAGCGGCGGCGTGCGACATCACCAACTACCTGCTCAACCGGGGGCATGCGCGCATTGCCTTCCTTTCCCCTCCCATCAAGGATACGTCTAGCATCGAAGAGAGGTACCAAGGATTCGCAACCGCTTTGTCCCAGCGTGGGCTCGGAGTCGCCCCACAGTACTGCCTGACGAATCTGTTCAGCACGCTCCCGCAATCCTTCCACGGTGACAAGATCGGGCAGGACGAGGATACGCTACGCAGCTTCATCGCGCAGAACCCCGAGTTGACCGCTTTCGTCGTCTGCGAATACAACCTGGCGCTCATCCTCTCCGACGTACTGGCGTCGATGGGCAAACGCGTCCCGGAAGACTATGCCATCGCCTGTTTCGACTCCCCTGAAACTCCTTTTGGCGCACCGCTCTTCACACATATCCAGCAGGACGAGCCAACAATGGGGCACACGGCCGTGGATCTCCTCATCGGACAGATACGGGGGGACGACACACCGGCGCGCACGGTGATCGGCTTCCACCTGATCGAGGGTCAATCGACAGGTCGGCCCCCAACGACGGTTACCTCGCCCGCACTCCTCACCGCTTCCAGTTGACCGCGTCGCCAGCGCCATCCCCGCGCCGCTTGCGCCTTACCCGTACCCACGAGTACATGCTTTCCCAAGGGTGCGCCACAGCAAAGTTCCCGCCGTGCTGACGGCGGTACCCTACCGAGGGGCGGAGATGCAGACACACCTCCACAGCGGCCCCTCGGAGGATACACATGGACAGAACAGAGCTGTCCAGCGCCATCATACAGGAGATGCAGGCTGTGATGGGGGAAGCGCTGGCGACCGTGGTGCCAGAGTTATTGACGGCGGATCTGGCGACGCTAGAGCAGCGGGTCCAACAGGTGGGCCGGGTGATCCTGGGCGGGCTGATTGAGCGGGTGGCGACAGCGCAAGCCCAGGGGCTGCCGCGTCCAGCGCGCTGCCCGGCGTGTAAAGGCACCCTGAAACGACGGGAGCGCCCGCGTTCGCTGGTGGGTCTGGTGGGCGATTATACGCTCCGCCGCCCCTACTATTGGTGCGCGGCCTGTAAGCGTGGCACGGCGCCACTGGACGCGGCGTTGGGCCTAGGCCCGGGAGACGTGTCGCCGGGGTTGACGCGGGTGGTGGCGCGGGTCGCGGTGGACGCGACCTTCACGCCGGCGGTGGAGCAGGTCCAGGAGGCGCTGGGCGTTACGCTCAGTGACGAGACGGCGCGGCGGCTGGCCGAGCGGATCGGGGCGGTGGCCGAGGCACAGACACAGGCGGCGATCAGGCGTGCCCGGCAGGGTCAGCCGGTCTGGACAGCGGACGAGATCGAGCGGGCGGACGACACCACGATCCTGGTGGTGGAGGTGGATGGGGTGTTGGTGCATCAGGAGGCGGGGTGGCACGAAATGAAGGTGGGCACGCTGGCCCCGCTTGGCCCCGCGCTGCGCCTCGACCCGACGCACGGACGCGCCACCTTGGCCTGGGGGTCCGCGAGCTACGGGGTGGGCGGCGAGGACGCCGAGGCCTTCTGGTGGCGGGTCTATGTGGAGGCGCTGCGCCGGGGCCTGGGCACGCCAGCGGTGCGCACCGTGGTCGTGCTCGGCGACGGCGCCCACTGGATCTGGGACCGCGCGCGTGCCTTCCTGGGTCTGCCCGGCGTCGAGGTGGTACAGATCGTGGACATCTACCACGCCTATGGGTACCTGTGGGCGGTGGGCAACGCCCTCTATGGCACGGGGAGTCTAGGGGCGGCGGCGTGGGTCGAGCCGCTCAAGGATCACCTCTACCTGCACGGCGCGGCCCCGATCCTCGCGGCCCTCGCGGCCCTGACGCCGACGACGGAGGAGGCGCTGACCGCCATCACGGACGCCCAGACCTATTTTACCCGCAACGTGGCCCGCATGGACTATCCACGGTTCGTCGCCCAGCAGTTGCCCATTGGCTCGGGGGCCGTAGAGAGTGCCTGCAAGTGCCTCGTTGAAGCACGGCTCAAACAGGCGGGCATGCGCTGGGGTGTCCCCGGCAGTCAAGCCATCGCCAGTCTGCGCGCCGTGCAGCGCGCGGGGCGCTGGGCAGCCTTCTGGCAGACCCACCCCGACCAGTACCGACCGCCGACGGAGGACGCCTCCCCGTCCAGCCCGCCCGTGGCCGCCGTGGCCGCGCCGCGTCCCACCGTCACGACCACACCCCCGCTGTCCGCCACAGCGCCGCGTGTCGCCGTGCAACTCGCTGTCCCGCGCGCCGCGCCACGTCCCAAACCCACGCCTGCTCAACGCCCGCTCCTCCTGCCCCGCTCCGCGTAGGGAACTTTGCTGTGGTGCACCCCTTTCCCAAAAGATATGTTGACATGTCCTGTTTAAGCATAGTATATTAGGATCACGGATCGACGCATTGAATGGTTTACCCATAACAGGCCGTCTCCGTAGCGAGGATCGCCTATGAGGCGATACCCATTGATTCGTGAGCCACTCACGGCAGGTAAGGGAAGGAGGGTGCAGCGAATCGGGATACGTAAGGTAGGCACGCGGATGTGGATACCGGCTTCTCTTGGCGTGGTCATGCGGCCCACGCAGGACCACGGTCGTACTGTTCAAAGGGGAAACTGACGATGAAACGCAAACTTCGCGTTCTTTCAAGTGTTCTTATATCGACAATGCTCACGGGTGTCGCCGCCTCTGCCCTGCCACAACGCGGCACGGCCAAGGCGGATTCCCCGGTGACCATCACCTTCATGAACGATTGGGGAGGGGTGGGCGAAACACAATTCAATGTCATGATCGACGCCTTCAACAAATCGCACCCCACCATCCAGGTTAAGAACGTCGTCACGCAGGACATCGTGACCAAGTTCCTGACCGCGTCGACCTCCGGGCAGGCTCCCGATATCCTGTGGTGGGACCGTTGGCGCACGGTCCTGTACGCGCCCAAGGGTGTCTTTGCCCCGATCGACGACATGATGAAAGCGGACGGCGTGAGCCGAAACGACTTCTATCAGGAGGCCTTGAAAGAATTGACCTGGCACGGTCACCTCTACGGACTCCCCGCGACCGTCGACGCGCGCGCCCTCTTCTACAACAAGCGCCTGTTCGCGCAGGCCGGCATCAAGACGCCGCCCACGACCTGGACCGCGCTGGAGCAGGACGCTATTAAGCTCACGAAACGGGACGGTAACAAGCTTGTCCGCGCCGGGCTCTCGATGCAAGACCCCGGCCTGTTCAGTATGTACGTGCAACAGGCTGGCGGCCACATGGTGACGGCCAACGGCTCGCACACCGCGTTCAACAGTTCAGCGGGCCTGACTACGTTGAACTTCTGGAACCGCTTGCTCAATAAGGACAAGGTGTACGAGGTCGGTTTCGAAGGTAGCCCGAGCCAGCCCATCGACGGATTCGCCACCGGCAAGGTGGCCATGACCTTCACCGGCCCCTGGCAGATTTCGACGTACAAGAAGTACGGCAGCAGTCTCGATTTCGGCATCGCCCCGCCGCCCGCCGGACCAAGCGGCGCCAAGGCGAGCATCATGGGCGGCTTGGGCCTGGTCATCCCCACGGCCTCTCAGCACAAGCAAGCCGCCTGGACCTTCATGAAATGGTGGCTGGCCCAGCCTCAGAACGCCCTGATGTGGGGCAAGGAAAGCTACAACATACCCGGCAACCTCAAGGCGATCCAGGCCCCGTTCTATCAGAATGATCCCCTCTGGAAGCCGGTCCTCCAGACGCTCCAGTTCGCCAAGGTGCGCCCGACGTACGCCGGCTACTCCACGATGGAAGAGCAGGCGCTGCTCCCCAACCTCCAACTCTTCATGGAAGGCAAGCAGTCGGCGGCTAAAACGCTCGATATGGCGGCGATTCAGGGCACGCAAGTCCTGCAACGCGACAACGGCCCCCAATAGGACCGACCGTTCTCAAGCGGGTAGGGAGCAACGCTCCCTACCCGCCCGTACACCCACTTTTCCACGCGTAGGGCAGGCCCCTATGCGCGTCCTTTGCCGGCTCCTGCCGGTCGGACCATACCGCGTCGAAGGGTAATTGTGAGATGAAAACCACACGGATGCTCCTGATCGGGCTGGCTTTGCTCATCGCGATGGTGGGGCCACTGGCCCGGTCAGCGGTCGCCTCTACGTCGTCAGATGCGCAGTCGGCCACGGATGCGTTCATCAACACCTTCTGGAACAGCAACACTAAGTACTTCTACACAAACAGCGATCACCAAATACACTCCGCACACGCCTATGGCCCCCAAAATGGACTGTACACCGACTTCTGGTGGGAAGCGCAGATGTGGGAAGTCGTGATGGACGCCTACCAGCGCACGAACAGCGCCGCCTACAGGCAGATGATCGACGATGTGTACGACGGCTTCGTCGCCCAATATCCGACGTGGAGCGACAATTACAACGATGACCTCGGCTGGTGGGCCTTGGCGTGTATTCGCGCCTACAACATTACGGGCGAGACCAGATTCAGGGACGAGTCGGTGTCGTTGTTCAATTCGATCTGGAGCTACAACAGCTCGACGTATGGCGGCGGCATCTGGTGGACGCGCGATGGGAGCTCGGCGCAGAAGAATGTGGCGACCAACGCGCCGGCGGTCATCACCGCCGTCAAGCTCAAAGAGGCCACGGGCGACACGACGTATCTTCAGAAGGCGCAGACGCTGTTCTCTTGGATGACCGCTACCCTGGTGAATAACGGCCATGTCTACGATCACATCGAGGGGAGCGGGAGCGGCTCCGTCGTCAAGTGGGATTTTTCCTACAACTCTGGTACCTACATCGGAGCAGCCCTCGCCCTGTATGGAGACACCAACAATGCCGCTTACCTTAGTGACGCCACGAGCGCGGCCGATTGGGCGACCTCTTACCTGACGAATGGCGGCACCCCGATGTACGAGGGTGTGGACGATGCCGGCGGGTTCAAGATGATCCTCTGCCGCTATCTGAATCAACTGGTGTCGGTGTACGGCCAGACCAAGTACCTCCCTTTCCTCCAGCACAACGCGACGCAGGCGTGGAACCATCGCCGGAGCGCGGATAACCTCATCGGGCCTGACTGGTCGGCGTCCGCTCCCAGTACCTACCTCCAGAGCTTGACCGCCGCCGCAGGTGTGGACATCCTCAACGTGGTCAGTCCAGATGGCTACGAGGGCGTCCAGCCGGAGAACGGCATGTACGAAGCGGAGAACGCCAGCGCCACCGCTATCAACGCCGAGAGCAGCTACGGCGGCTTCACCGGCAGGGGCTATCTGGCCGGCTGGAATCAATCGACGCAATCGGTGGACTTTCACGTCAACGTCCCGAGCGCGGGCGCATACGAGCTTCGATTCCGCTATGCGGCGGGAGCGGGCAGCGCCTCCCGGAAAGTCGTCGTCAATGGCGGTACCGTCGCCGGCAACCTCGCCTTCCCCAGCACGGGCGCCTGGTCGTCCTGGAACAGCGTGACCCTCAACGGGGTCAATCTATCGCAGGGCAGCAACGACATCGCGGTACGACTGGATCCGACCCAGGGCAACGGGAACTACTTGAACCTGGACAACATGGCGGTGTCGGCGCAGTTACAAGCGGAGGCGGGCACGCTCCACAATCTCTCCGTGGAATCGACGTACAGCGGCTACACGGGGAATGGCTACGTGGCCGGCTGGAACACCGATGGCCAGTGGGTGGATCTCCACCCCAACGTGGCCAAGGCGGGGACCTATACGCTGACGTTCCGCTATGCCGCGGGGGCTGGGAACGCCTCGCGCTACATCTACGTCAATGGGACCGCCGTCGCTACCAATCTCTCCTTTCCTGGAACCGGCAATTGGACCACTTGGAACACGGTGGCCATCGCCGTTCCCCTCAACGCGGGAGACAACACGGTCTCCGTTATCTTCAACAGCTCCCAGGGGAGCGCGAACTATCTCAACCTTGACGAGATGACGCTCCAATACGTTAATTGATGGAGACCGAAAGGATGTATCAGTCGCATGCTTGACGCCCAGCACGACTTAGCCGCACGCGACGGGCGCGGATATAGGCGGGGAACCCGGCGGTACGCGGCGGTTTACGACGTGATCGAGGAGATACGACGCACGCTCGCCGATCGGCCTCCACTGGCCGCGATGTTCGCTACGTGCTACGCGAATACGCTGGACACCACGGTCGAGCTGTGCGACGACGGGACCACGTTCGTCGTCACCGGCGACATCCCCGCGATGTGGTTGCGCGACTCCTCCGCGCAGGTCCGCCCCTATGTGCCACTCGCGCGCCAGGACCCCGACGTGCGGCGCTTGGTCCAAGGGCTGATGCGGCGGCAGGCCGCTTGCATCCTGCGCGACCCCTACGCCAACGCCTTCAACCGCGAGCCCAACGGCCATGGTCACAAAGGGGACCGGCCACCGGCTGGCTCCTGGGTGTGGGAGCGCAAGTTCGAGCTGGATTCGCTCTGCTATCCGATCCAACTCTGCCACGACTACTGGCAGGCCACCGGCGATCACGAGGCGTTCGATGACACCATCTACCGCATGCTGTACACCGTCCTTGACGTCATGCGGATCGAGCAACACCATGATCGCGACTCATCATACGCGTTCGAGCGCGACCACCGGCTCTTGCCGACCGACACATTGCCGTTCGGTGGCAAGGGCACGCGGACCAACGACACCGGGATGGTCTGGTCGGGCTTCCGCCCCAGCGATGACGCCTGCACCTTCGGCTTCCTGCTCCCGGCCAATATGTTCGCGGTGGTCGCGCTTGACCACGTCGCCGAACTCGCCCACGCCATTTATCACGATCCCGAACTCGGCCGGAAGGCGCGGGCTTTGCGCGCAGAGATCGAGTTCGGCATCCAGACCTACGGCGTCGTCGAGCACCCGCGTCACGGGCGCATTTACGCCTACGAGACCGACGGTTTCGGCAACCATACGCTGATGGACGACGCCAACGTGCCCAGTCTGCTCTCCATCCCCTACCTCGGCTACCGGCCGGCGGACGATGAGGTGTACCAGAACACGCGGCGCTTCGTCTTGAGCCATGACAATCCTTACTACGTCGAGGGGACCCACGCGCGGGGTGTCGGCAGCCCGCATACGCCGCGCGGGTACATCTGGCCAATCGCGCTCGCCATGCAAGGGCTGACGTCGTGTGATCCTGGTGAACAGGACGAGATCGTGGATATACTGGCGGCCACCACGGCGGGGACCGGCGTCATGCACGAGAGCTTCCACCCCGACGATCCCGACCACTTCACGCGGCCCTGGTTCGCGTGGGCCAATAGCCTATTCGCCGCGTTCATCCTGCGTTGGGCGGCGCGCGGGGAAACGACCTCGATAGGAGAGATATAGATGGCTATCGAGAGAGCGAGGATCGATACGTCCGCGCGGTCGGCGCATGCGCCGGCCGCGCCGATGCCGCGGCGACGGTCGGGGCTGCACCGGCGCGAGGCGCTCATGGCCTACGTTTTCATCAGTCCCGCGCTCATCCTATTCGGCATCTTCACGCTGTTACCGGCCCTGATCGCGATCGGGCTCAGCCTGAGCCGCTACGACATCCTAACGCCGCCAACGTGGAATGGGTTGAGTAACTACGCCCTGTTGTTGAGCGACAACCTCTTCTTTGTCGCGTTGAAGAACATCCTGGCCTACGCGGTCATGTTCGTCCCGGCCATGGTCGTCCTGTCGCTGGGACTGGCCCTGGCCCTCAACCGGAAGCGTCCGGGCATGGCAATTTTTCGGACGGTCTACTACTTACCTGTCGTCACCTCCGCAGTGGCCGCCGCGACGGTATGGGCGTGGCTCCTCAACCGCGACTACGGCATCGTCAACCAGCTCTTGGGCCTCGTCGGCATCGCCGGCCCGGCGTGGCTCAGCAATTCGAGCACCGCGCTGCTGGCCGTCGTCATCGTCACCCTGTGGCAAGGGATTGGCGCCAACATGATCATCTATCTGGCGGGCCTACAGGGCATCCCGGACTACCTGTACGAGGCGGCGATGCTAGACGGAGCCGGGCCATGGCACATGCTGCGGTATATCACCTGGCCCTCGTTGCGGCCAACCACCTTCCTCGTCACCACGGTCTCGCTGATCGGCTCGTTCCAACTCTTCGACCAAGCCTACGTCATGACGCAGGGCGGCCCCGGCGACGCCACCCTCACCCCCGTCTACTACATCTATCAGACCGGCTTTAACCAACTGCAGATGGGCTACGCGTGCGCGCAGGCCGTGATCCTCTTCCTGATCATCTTCGCGGTCTCTCTGATCAACATGCGCATCAACCGGAGCTACACCCTTGTCTAGACCAATCGTCGTAAAACGCACCCCGATACTCTCCGTCACTGCTAAGGAAGCCGCCTTCTACGGCCTGCTGGGTTTGTTTGGGATCGTGATGATCCTGCCCTTCTTTTGGTCGCTGACGACCTCCTTCAAGCCCACCGACGAGATAGCCTCAGACCCGGTGCGCTGGCTGCCCTCCCACCTCACGTTCGAGCACTACGTCACGGCGTTTACGACGGTCCCGTTCGGGCGCTATTTCTTGAACTCATTCGTCCTGGCGGGCGCGGGCGTGCTCTGCAACCTGTTCCTGGGATCGTTGGCCGGCTATGCCTTCGCGCGGATGCGCTTCCCCGGCCGGGAGCTCCTGTTCCGGCTACTGCTCGCTTCGATGATGGTACCCGGCATCGTAACGATGATCCCCAGCTACGTCATCCTGCGCTCTATCCCGCTGCTGGGCGGCAATGACGTAGCGGGACATGGCGGCTTCGGCCTGCTCAACACCTATTGGGCGATCATCCTGCCAGGTGCCGCCGGCGCGTTCGCCATCTTCCTGATGCGGCAGTTCTTCCTTACCCTACCCATTGAACTGGGCGAGGCGGCGCGCATCGACGGCTGCGGCGAGTTCAGGATCTTCTGGAACATTTACACTCCGCTCTGCAAACCCGCCCTCGCCACCCTGGCCATCCTCACATTCCAGGCAGGCTGGAACGCCTTCCTGTGGCCGCTGATCGTACTGAACGACCCAGCCATGAGCACGGTACAGATGGGGCTGCAGGCCTTTTCCTACAACCACACCACGGACTTCGGGCCGCTCATGGCGGCGTCGGTCGTGGCGGTACTGCCGACCATCGGGCTGTTCATGTATGCGCAGAAATACATGCTGCAGGGTATCGCCTTCGGCGGCATAAAGTAGGGAAGGGAAAACGCATGCTCCGTGCCTTCGCCATGACCGCGCTAATCCTGGACACCCTCCTGGCCCCGACGTTCAGGACAGGGCAGCGAACCGGTCGCGCCGTCCCCGCGGCGACGCGTAACATGGAGCGCGCGGTCGCCGCGTACACCGCGATGCAGACGTATTTCTACCAACGCGACGGTTCGCGCCTCTACCTTGAGCAGTACCCGCGCGCCGCGGACGACCGCCCGTACTCGTACGAATGGCCGTTCTCGCAAGCGTTCGCGGCCACCATCGACCTGTTGGCCCTGCCCGGTCGCGCTGGCCTCCGCTACCGAGACGACGTGCGGGACCGCGCGCGTGGCCAGGAGCGCTACTGGGACACGACGGGGACCACGGGGCTGCCGGGTTACGACGCGTACCCGCACCCCCCGTACGGGCACGGCGACGACCTGTTCTACGACGACAACGAGTGGGTCGCCCTGCAGCAGATCCGCCTCTATCGGTTGACCGGCGATCAGGGCGCACTGGACTGCGCCAAGGAGATCTTCAGGCTTGTCGTCTCTGGATGGGACACCGACCCGAGTCATCCCGCGCCCGGCGGCGTGTTTTGGACGCAGGAGCCGTCGAACCATGACCGCAACACGGTCTCCACTATGCCCGCCGCCGCGTTGGGGCTGCGCCTCTATCAGATCACCGCTGACCGCTACTATCTCGATTGGGCACGACGCATGTATGAGTGGACCAACAAGTACTTGCTCGCCCCCAACGGGCTGTACTGGGATCGCATCAACCTCGCCGGGACCATCGAGAAGACACAGTGGAGCTACAACCAGGGCGTGCCGGTGGGTGTCAATGCGCTCTTCTACCAGGTGACGGGCAATGCCACGTACCTGCGGCGCGCCGAGGCCACCGCGCGCACGGCACTGGACTTCTACGGCGCTGGCGACCGCCTCTACGGCCAGCCGGCGTTCTTCAACGCCATCTTCTTCAAGAACCTGCTGCTGCTGCAATCGGTGACGCATGACCCACTGTACGCGCGGGCGACGCAGGCGTACGCCGACCGCGTGTGGACTGACTATCGCGACCGGCGCACCGACCTGTTCCGGTTCGACCCCGCGAAGCCGACCACGCTCCTCGATCAGGCGGCGATGATCCAGATCTACACCATTCTCGCGTGGGATCCATCCGACTACACCGACGCCTTCTAAGTGGTCCATCTGGCAAGTAGGGACCTGTTTTCCTGCCATGCGGATGCAGGCCTGATACGTGTCTCTAGGCGTAAAACCCGGTCATTGTAGCGCGCGTACAGGCGCCCGTCACGTTCTTCGTCGTCGGCTACCATGCCTGCAGTACTCCGATCTAGTACAGGCCGAAGCGCGTGCATAAACATGCACCGTCCCAACCGTCTTCGGTGCTCCCGCCACTGATCAGCATACGTTCTACAGGATACCTTTGGGCACGGGGAGAGGGATAGCCCGCATGCTGGAGCGAACCGCAACGTTAGCTGAGGCATCGTTCGAGTCGTACACTCTGACGGCGAAAGGGTTTCGCCGAAGTACTCCACGCCCGCGCTGCATATTGACGCCCCGACGCTAGCAGTTTGTCGGAGAGAAACGAGCTCTCCGCCCCGTCTGTGCTGATAGACTGGTGAGCATGAGTAGAACATTCAAGACCGTGGACTATGACACGGCGCTCGACCTGACGGTGCGTTTGGGCG
>JAABUZ0100007142.1_pt1 | contig 13596 bp, 13 predicted proteins | sample 5562091 | NCBI WGS metagenome assembly JAABUZ01 (sample SAMN12813069, study PRJNA571459) | rock metagenome | isolation source: Antarctica rocks | place: Antarctica: Victoria Land, Linnaeus Terrace sud | collected 2015-12-21 | reverse complement strand
CAATCGGTGCAGGGCACCCCCGCCACGACGTCGCTCCCTTGGCGGACGAATTTCTGGTTCGCCGGCACGCCGCTGACGGTGGCCGGGTCATAGGGCAGCTGCAGCACGCCGCGATCGGCGTCGCTGACCATGTCCATGGTCTGTGCGGCGCGGTCGACGATGATGTAGAGGCCCGGGCTGGGCGTATCGACCCGGATCTTCTTCTGCGTCACCGCGAACCGCGAGCGCTGCTCGACCGCCTGGCCCTCGGCGGTCGAACGGTAGGTCACGTCCACGTCGCGCGTCGGCGTCGTCAGCGGCCGTTCCTGGGCGAAGGCCGGCGCTGCCACGACCATCGCGAGGAATGCCAGCCGGCTCATCGGAACCCGCTCAAGTTCGGCAGCGCGAGCTGCATGTATCCGGTCGGCACCTCGAACAAGCTCGGCGGCAGCCGCCCGGCGGTCACCGACACCGCGGTGAAGCTGCCCCGCTTGCCGTCGACCTCGCCATTCGCGCGCAACGCGATGCCGTCGTCGGTCAGGCACAGCGTGCCGCGTCCCCGCCGTTGCTCGACCGCATACTCGGTGCAGGGCAGCCCGGCGACGGTCGACCGTCGCCGCCTTGTCATGCGCGCATCCCGCAGCAGCAACGGGTCGAGGTCCTTGGCTCTGACCGGCAGCGTCATCGCGCTATGCAGACCGGAATCGAGCACCTTGACGCTGAGCCCGCCGAGATCGACCAGCAGCACCTGCGTCCGCCCCTCCGGCTCGACCCGCAGCAACTGCCGCTCCGCGCTCCACGCCACGCGGATCGGCCCCGACACGCCGCCAGGGATGGCGTCGCGCGCGGCGCCCTCGGGCTGGTAGACGATTGTCACGTCATGGGTCGGCAGCGTGGCCACGGGCACGGTTTGGGGCGCCGGCTGCGCGAGCGCCGGGCTGGCCAGCAGCGACGCGGCCAAGAAGGCCCGCCTCATGCCGGATCGGCCATCGCGTCGAGCGGGGTGGGCCGGTGCAGCGCCTTGATCTCGGACTCGAGCGCGTCTGGCGCCGGGCCGGCGGGCCAGTGCGCCTGGGCCTGCACCGCGGTGGCCAGCATCGCCTTGTAGGTGTCGCGCGGCACCTCGACGGCGCCGAACTGCGCCAGGTGGGCGGTCACGAACTGCGTATCCAGCAGCGCGTAGCCGCCGAGTCGCATGCGCGCCACGAGATGGACGAGTGCCACCTTGGAGGCGTCGCGCACGGTGCTGAACATGCTTTCGCCGAAGAACACGCCGCCGAGCGAGACGCCGTAGAGGCCGCCGACCAGCAGGTCGTCCTGCCAGCACTCCACCGAGTGGGCGCAGCCTTGGCGATGCAGGTCCTGGAACAGGCGTTCGATGTCGCCGTTGATCCAGGTGTCCTCGCGGCCGGGTGCGGCGGCGGCGCAACCGGCGATCACCGCCGCGAACGCCTTGTTGGACGTCACCCGGAAGGTGTCGGACAGCACGGTCCGGCGGAGGCGCTTGGGCAAATGGAAATTGTCGAGCGGCAAGATGCCGCGCTGCTCGGGGTCGAGCCAGTACAGGCGCAGGCCGCGCCTCGTCTCGGCCATCGGGAACAGACCGACCCGGTAGGCCCGTAGCATCAGCTCCGGCGTAACCTCGATGGTTCGGCGTGACATAACGCTATGTTGAGGGCGCCGCGGCCCGGTGCCAATAGGATTTCACGCCGGCAGCGGTGAAGAGTTCGTCAAATCACGTACCCACGAAGCGTTCGAGCCAGTGGATGGTGTAGTCCCCGGCGCGGAACTCCGGCGCGTCCATGATACGCCGGTGCAGCGGGATCGTGGTCTTGATGCCCTGGATGGCGAACTCCATCAGCGCGCGGCGCATGCGCGCGATCGCCTCGGCCCGGGTCGGCGCATGCACGATCAGCTTGGCGACCATGCTGTCGTAGTAGGGCGGCACGACGTAGCCGGCATAGAGCGCGCTGTCGACGCGCACGCCTAATCCGCCCGGCGGCTGGTAGAGATCGACCCGGCCGGGATCGGGCACGAACGTCACCGGGTCCTCGGCGGTGACGCGGCACTCGATCGCGTGCCCCTGGAAGCCGATGTCGGCCTGGCCGTAGCCGAGCGCCTGCCCGGCGGCGATGCGGATCTGCTCGCGCACGAGGTCGACGTTGCAGACCATCTCGGTCACCGGGTGCTCGACCTGCAGGCGGGTGTTCATCTCGATGAAGGCGAATTGCCCGTCCTGGTAAAGGAACTCGAGCGTGCCGGCGTTGCGGTAGCCGAGCTGGCGGAGACCGTCGGTCACCACGGCGCCGATCGCGTCGCGCCCGGCGGCGTCGAGCGCGGGGGAGCCGGCCTCCTCGACCAGCTTCTGGTACCGCCGCTGCAGGCTGCAGTCGCGTTCGCCGAAATGGACGACGTTGCCGTGGTTGTCGGCCAGCACCTGCAACTCGATGTGGCGGGGCCGGTCGAGGTATTTCTCGATGTAGACGGCATCGTCGCCGAACGCGCTGCGGGCCTCGGTGCGGGCCACGGTCCAGGCCTCTTCCAGCTCGCTGGCCGCGTGGGCGACCTTCATGCCGCGCCCGCCGCCGCCGGCCGCCGCCTTGACCAGGAGGGGATAGCCGATCCGGTCGGCGACGCGGCGGGCCTCGGCCATGTTGTCCACCGCGCCGTCCGACCCGGCCACCAGCGGCACGCCGATCGCCGCCATCGCCGCCTTGGCCGCGATCTTGTCGCCCATGGTCCGCATGTGCTGCGGCGACGGGCCGATGAAGGTGATGCCGTGGGCCTCGACCATCTCGGCGAACGCCGCGTTCTCCGAGAGGAAACCGTAGCCCGGATGGATCGCGTCCGCGCCGGTGACCGCGGCGGCCGAGAGGATCGCCGGGATGTGCAGGTAGCTGTCGCGCGCCGCCGGCGGGCCGATGCAGACGCTCTCGTCGGCGAGGCGGACGTGCATCGCGTTGGAGTCGGCGGTCGAATGCACCGCGACCGTCGGGATGCCCAGCTCGCGGCAGGCGCGCTGGATCCGCAGGGCGATCTCGCCGCGGTTGGCGATGAGGATCTTGCCGAACACTATCCGCGGACCATTACCCGATGACCAGCAGCGGCTGCCCGTATTCGACCGGCTGCCCGCTGCTCACCAGGATGCGGGTGACGGTGCCGGCTTGCGGCGCCTTGATCTGGTTGAAGGTCTTCATCGCCTCGATCAGCATGACCGTCTGGCCGGCGGTGACGTTCTGGCCGAGGGCCACGAAGGGCGGGCTGGCCGGGTCGGGCGCGAGGAACGCGACGCCCACCATCGGGCTGGTGACCGCGCCGGCGGGCATGACTTCGTCGGCCGGGCTTGCGGCCGGCTCCGGCGCGGACACGACCGCCACGGCCGGGGCGGCGGCCGGCGCCGGCGCGGCGACGGGTGCCGCCCGCACCACCCGGATCCGCCGGTCCGCATCGACGATCTCGATCTCGGTCAAGCCGACGTCGCGCAGGATGTTGGCGAGGCTGCGGATCGCCTCTGGATCGAACTGGATGGAACTCATTGAATGTCCTCAGCAGTCCTCGAGCGGCACGCGTCGCGCCTACCACGCGCACATGACGACGTCCAATTCGCCGCACCCGTCCTGGCGGAGGTGTCGCTTTCCGTGATGATCGAGCTGGGCTGCACTACGTTTTGGAAATCTTCCGCGTGCGAGCGAAGCCGCTGTACCGGGCCTCAGGCGGCCGCCGCCAAGCTCCGCTCGAACGTCCGCCGCCGCCGCTGCATCAATACCCAGGCCAGCTTGGCCGCACCGCTACCGAGCCGCCCGCGCGGCGGCAGGCCGACGGCTTTCAGCACCATGCCGGTGCTGCGCTCGATGTGCTTTTTCTTATAGAAGCCTATGGCCTGGGCCATGTAGCCGGCGATGCAGCGCGCGTGGTCGTAGGTCCGGCCCACCGGTTCGTTGCCGCAGTGGAAGGCGAAGGCCAGCTCGTCGTCTTCGCTCTCGGTGATGCGGCTTGCGGCGATCCGCAGGCGCGACAGCAGGCCGAGCTTCTCGCGCGACAGGTAGCGGCGCATGTGGTCGTAAAAGAGCTTGAAATGACGGTATTCGTCGGCGGCGATCAGCCGGCACACGTGCTGCAGCACGGGCTCGGCGGTCGCGTCGCCCAGTGCGCTGTAGTAGCTGCTCGTGCCGGTCTCGACCATGCAGCGCGCGATCAGCTCGCCGGTGCGCGAGCCGCGCACGCTCACGTCGAGGTCGAGCGGGATCTTATAGCCGGTGCGGTAGCGCTCGAACGCGGCGGCGAAATCCCAGCTCGGGTCCGCCAGCATGGCCCAGCGGCCGAGCGCATCGCCGTGCTGGACCTCTTCGACCGCCCAATTGTCGCTTGCCTGCTTGAAATCGGGGTCGTCGGCAAACACTCGGCCGAGATAGACCGCGTAGTCCAACCCGTTCTTCTCGACCATGGCGGCCGCCTTGATCAACGGCACAATGGCTTCGTCTACCCGGGACGCATCAAATCGGTCCCAGGCCACATCGTTCAGCGACCAGTGTTTCATGACAGTTTGCTTACTAATCCCGGCATCCCGAGACTAGCACGCGGAAGCAACACTCGGGGTTGCACAAGCGCCACACCCGACAAAAGCCCGTGTGTGCGGCTCAAGCCGCGCCGGCGGCCTCGATCATCGCCCGCGCGGCCTGCATGCGCGCCTGGGCGACATCGATGGCCGGGATGTTCATCTTGTCGGCGGCGGCATACTCGGCCTCGGCCGCGCGCAGCCGCTCCTCGCCGCGGGCCCGCGACACTTCGGCCACAGGCGTCGCCTCGTCGGCCAGCACGGTGCAGCGCTCCGGCGTGATCTCGGCGAACCCGCCGCTGACATAGAGCTGCGCCGTCGGCCGGCCGCCCTCGTGCAGGGTGATCGTGCCGCCGCGCAGCAGCACGATCAGCGGGCTATGACCCGGCAGCACGCCCATCTCGCCTTCCGCGGCCGGGATCACGGCCATATCCACCGGCTGCGACAGCAGCAGCCGGTCCGGGGCGACGATCTCCAGCAACGTCGGCATGGCTAGGCTGCGACCTTCAGGCTCTCGGCCTTCTTCACCGCGTCCTCGATCGTGCCGACCATGTAGAACGCCGCCTCCGGCAGATGGTCGTACTGGCCGTCGATGATCCCCTTGAACGACCGCACCGTGTCCGCGATCGGCACGAACAGGCCCGGCGTGCCGGTGAACACCTCGGCCACGTGGAACGGCTGCGACAGGAACTTCTCGATCCGCCGCGCCCGCGCCACGATCAGCTTGTCGTCTTCCGACAGCTCGTCCATGCCGAGAATGGCGATGATGTCCTGCAGGCTCTTATAGGTCTGCAGCACGCGCTGCACTTCGCGCGCCACCGTGTAGTGCTCGTCGCCCACGATCCGCGGCTCGAGTGCCCGGCTCGTCGAGTCCAGCGGGTCGACGGCCGGATAGATGCCCTTCTCGGAGATGGCCCGGTTCAGCGTCGTCGTCGCGTCCAAGTGCGCGAACGAGGTTGCCGGCGCCGGGTCGGTCAAGTCGTCGGCGGGCACGTAGATCGCCTGCACCGAGGTGATCGAACCCTTCTTGGTGCTGGTGATCCGCTCCTGCAGCGCGCCCATGTCGGTGGCCAGCGTCGGCTGATAGCCCACCGCCGAAGGAATACGGCCGAGAAGGGCCGAGACTTCTGCGCCGGCCTGGGTAAACCGGAAAATGTTGTCGATGAAGAAGAGCACGTCCTGGCCCTCCTCGTCGCGGAAGTATTCGGCCAGCGACAGGCCGGACAGGGCCACGCGGGCGCGCGCACCCGGCGGCTCGTTCATCTGGCCGTAGACCAGCGCCACCTTGCTGCCCTCGGTGGTGTTGTCGCCCAGCTTGATCACGCCGGCGTCGATCATCTCGTGATAAAGGTCGTTGCCCTCGCGCGTCCGCTCGCCGACGCCGGCGAACACCGACACGCCGCCGTGGCCCTTGGCGATGTTGTTGATCAGTTCCTGGATGAGCACGGTCTTGCCGACGCCGGCGCCGCCGAACAGGCCGACCTTGCCGCCCTTGAGGTAGGGCGCCAGCAAGTCGATCACCTTGATGCCGGTGACGAGGATCTCGGCCGAGGTCGCCTGCTCCTCGAAGCTGGGCGCCTCGCGGTGGATCGGATAGCGCATCTTGGCGTTGACCGGGCCACGCTCGTCGATCGGCTCGCCGATCACGTTCAGGATGCGGCCCAGCGTCTCCGGCCCGACCGGCACGCTGATCGGCGCGCCGGTGTCGATCACCTCGCTGCCGCGCACCATGCCCTCGGTGGTGTCCATGGCGATGCAGCGCACGGTGCGCTCGCCGAGCTCCTGGGACACTTCCAGCACCAGCGTCTGGTCGTTGTTCTTGGCCAGCAGCGCGTTCTGGATGAACGGCAGCTCGCCCTCGAACTGCACGTCCACGACGGCGCCGAGCACCTGGGTGACGCGGCCGACATTGTTCTTTGCCATGACGAGTGCTCCTTCCTCAGACCGCTTCGGCGCCGGAGATGATCTCGATCAGCTCCCGCGTGATATTGGCCTGGCGCGTGCGGTTATAGTTCAAAGTCAATCGGTTGATCATATCGCCGGCGTTGCGCGTGGCGTTGTCCATCGCCGCCATGCGGGCGCCCTGCTCGCCGGCGGCGCTCTCGATCAGAGCGCGGAACATCTGGATCGCCATATTGCGCGGCAGCAGCGCGGCGAGGATCGTCTCCTCGTCCGGCTCGAACTCATATTGAGCCCCGTTCTTGATCGCGTCGTTCTTGTCGGCCGGCGCCGCCTCGTCCGCCTCGATCGAGAGCGGGATGATGGTGTTCTCGGTCGGGATCTGGCTGATCACCGAGACGAACCGGTTGTAGACCAGGGTGCAGACGTCGAATTCGTTGCCGGCCAGCATCTGCGCGATCTTCTCGGCGACCTCGTTGACGTCCGAGAACTCGACCCGCTTCTTGCCGGCGAAGCTGTATTCGCCGACGATCCGGCTGGCGTAGTCGCGCCTAAGATAATCCCGCCCCTTGCGCCCGACCGTCAGCACCTTGACCGTCTTGCCCGCACCCTCGAGCCGCTGGATCGCGCCCCGCGCGGCCCGGCCGACGTTGGTGTTGAACGCCCCGGCAAGGCCGCGATCGGCGGTGACGACCACCAGCAGGTGCACCTGGTCGCGTCCGGTGCCGACCAGCATCTGCGGCGCCATCGGCGAGCCCTGCACGCTCTGCGCCAGGGCCGCCAGCATGCGCTGCATCCGCTCGGCATAGGGCCGCGCCGCCTCGGCCTGCGTCTGTGCCCGCTTCAGCTTGCTCGCCGCCACCATCTTCATGGCCGAGGTGATCTTGCGCGTGGACTTCACGCTGTTGATGCGCCCACGCAGCGCCTTCAGGCTGGCCATACTCTACCCTTCCAACCCCGACTAGTTGAAGTTCTTGGCGAACCCGTCCAGGAACCCGACCAGCGACTTCTCCACGTCCGGCTTCATCTCGCGCGTCTCGCGGATGCTGTTCATCACGTCCGGATGCCGCGTCTTCAGCTCGCCCAACATGCGCCGCTCGAACTCGTTGACCTTACCCACGGGGATCTTGTCCAGATAACCCTTGGTCCCCGCATAGATGCTGATCACCTGCTCCTCGACCGGCATCGGGCTGAACTGCGGCTGCTTGAGCAGCTCGGTCAGCCGCGCGCCACGGGCGAGCAGGTTCTGCGTCGAGGCGTCCAGGTCGGAGGCGAACTGCGCGAACGCCGCCATCTCGCGATACTGCGCCAGCTCGAGCTTGATGGAGCCGGCGACCTTCTTCATCGCCTTGATCTGTGCGGCCGACCCCACGCGCGAAACCGAGAGGCCGACGTTGACCGCCGGGCGGATGCCGCGGAAGAACAACTCGGTCTCGAGGAAGATCTGGCCGTCGGTGATCGAGATCACGTTGGTCGGAATGTAGGCAGACACGTCGCCGGCCTGGGTCTCGATGATGGGCAGCGCGGTCAGCGAGCCGGACCCGTGCTCCTTGGACATCTTGGCGGCCCGCTCGAGCAGGCGCGAGTGCAGATAGAACACGTCGCCCGGATAGGCCTCGCGTCCCGGCGGACGGCGCAGCAGCAGCGACATCTGCCGGTAGGCGACCGCCTGCTTGGACAGGTCGTCGTAGCAGATCATGGCGTGCATGCCGTTGTCGCGGAAGTATTCGCCCATGGTGCAGCCGGTATAGGGGCCGAGGAACTGCATCGGCGCCGGGTCGGACGCGGTGGCGGCGACGACGATGGAGTATTCCATCGCGCCGTTCTCCTCGAGCGTGCGCACCAACTGCGCCACGGTCGAGCGCTTCTGTCCAATGGCCACGTAGATGCAGTAGAGCTTGCTGCCCTCGTCGGTGCCGGCGTTGATCGTCTTCTGGTTGATGATGGTGTCGATCACCACCGCCGACTTGCCGGTCTGACGGTCGCCGATCACCAGCTCGCGCTGGCCGCGCCCGATCGGGATCAGCGCGTCGATCGCCTTCAGCCCGGTCTGCATCGGTTCGTGCACCGACTGCCGCGCGATGATCCCCGGCGCTTTCACCTCGACCCGGCGGCGCTCGACGTCCACCAGCGGCCCCTTGCCGTCGATCGGGTTGCCCAGCGCGTCCACGACGCGGCCGAGCAGGCCGCGGCCGACCGGCACGTCGACGATCTCGTTGGTCCGCGTCACCGTGTCGCCTTCGCGGATGCGCGTGTCGTCGCCGAACACCACGATGCCCACGTTGTCGGTCTCGAGGTTCAGCGCCATGCCCTTGACGCCGGCGCTGGGGAACTCGACCAACTCGCCGGCCATCACGTTCTGCAGCCCGAACGCGCGGGCGATGCCGTCACCGACCGAGAGCACCTGCCCGGTCTCGGCAACGTTCTGCTCGGTGTCGAATTCGGCGATCTGCTTCTTGAGGATGTCGGAAATTTCGGCGGGACGGATTTCCATCTTAGGCGGCACCCTTCATGGCGTACTGCAGGCGTTGCAGACGGGACTTCAAACTCGTGTCGTAGAGGCGGGCGCCGATGCGCACCACCAGCCCGCCCAGCAGGCTCGGCTCGACGGTATCTTGGATGTTGACGGACCCATATCCGGCCTCGATCAGTCGCCCGCGCAGCTGCTCGCGCTGCACGTCCGACAGCGGATGGGCCGATTGCACGTGCGCGATGACCACGCCGCGCTTGGCCGCGACCAGGGCGGCGAACGAGGTCACGACCTGGCGCAGCGAACTCAGCCGGCGGTTGTTGGCGACCACGCCGACGAAATCGCGCACCAGCTTGCCGAAGCCCTGCTGCTCGAGCACGGCCGAGGCGGCGCTGCGCGCCTGGGTCACGTCGATCAGCGGGCTCGACAGCAGGCGGCGGAAGTCGGCGCTCTGGTCGATCAGGCGGCCGAGGCCTTCCATCTCGGAGACGGTCTGGTCGAGCGCGCCGGTCTCGTCGGCCTGCGCATACAGGGCGGTCGCATAACGATCGGCGACGCCGCCGCTGGAGGTCGTGGAGCCAGAGGCCACGCGTGAGGTCCTATGCAAATGTGTCCGGACCGACCCATTGGCCGGCGGCGCGGCCTCTACCATGGGGGGATGACCGCGGCAACAGACGAACACGCTCACCACTCGGCGTACAGCCCTGTTTTAGGGCATCTGCGGCCGTCCATTAAAAGCCCAATTTTTGACTCCTTCGGTTGCGAACCTACCGCGCTCTGTGCAAGGCTGCCCCCACAAGCGGGCATATCAAGCTCGAGCGAAGTCGAAGGGGGAACGTAGCATGTCGCATGGGCTTTCGCGCCGTGGCGCACTGAAACTCGGCGTGGCCAGCGCGGCTCTGCCGCTGGTGCACATCCGCACTGCCGGCGCCGCCGGAAAGTTGGCGATCGGGTTCTGGGACCATTGGGTACCCGGCGCCAACGACGTCATGACCAAGATCGTCCGCGAATGGGCCGACAAGAACAAGGTCGACGTCTCGATCGATTACATCACCTCGGTCGGCAACAAGAACCTGCTCACGCTGGCCGCCGAGGCCCAGGCCAAGACCGGCCATGACCTCCAGACCTTCCCGACCTGGGAAGTGCGCAACAATGCCGACGTGCTCGAGCCGATGGACGACGTGCTCAAGCGGCTGACGGCCAAATACGGCCCGGTCAACCCCATCGTCGACTACCTGGCCAAGTCCAAGGGCAGCTATCGGGCGATGCCGAACATCGCCGGAAGCCAATACAAGCCCGGTTGCTCGCGGCTCGACGTCTGGAAAGAGCACATGGGCATGGAGATGGATAAGATCTTCCCCGTGGGCGACAAGATGGGGCCGGGTTACGAGAACTGGACCTGGGACAAGTTCGTCGGCTACGCTGAAAAGGCGAACAAGGCCGGCATGCCGTTCGGCCTGCCGATGGGCCAGTTCACCGACGCCGTCGACTGGGTCGGCTCCTGCTTCGCCGCCCACGGCGCCCAACTCGTCGACGAGAAGGGTGAGATCACCGCCAAGTCCGACGGCGTGCGCAAGGTCATGGAGTTCTTCAAGAAACTCGCGCCCAACCTGCCGGGCGACGTGTTCAGCTGGGACGATGCGTCCAACAACCGGGCGCTGATCTCCGGCAAGTCGGCGATGATCTTCAATCCGCCCTCGGCCTGGGCCGTCGCCGTGCGCGACAACCCCGAAGTCGGCAAGAAGCTCTGGAGCCACCCCGGGCCGGCCGGCGAAAAGGGCCGGTTCACGCCCTATCTCCCGTATTTCTGGGGAGTGTGGAGCTTCGCCTCGAACAAGACGGCAGCCAAGGAGCTGATCGAGCACCTCAGCGAGCGCGAGCAGGCCGAGAAGCTCTGCACGGCCTCCCACGGCTACGACATCCCGCCGTTTGCGACCATGGCCAACTTCCCGGTCTGGACGAAGGAAGGGCCGCCGGAAGGCACGGTCTACAACTATCCGATCCGCCCGCAGCACGACGCCAAGCCCTGGATCGCCGCCTATCCCGCACCCCCCGACATCGCGGTGCAGATCTACAACCAGGCGACCATGACCAAGATGGTCGCGCGCATGGTCCAGGGCGGCAATTCGATCGAACAGGCGATCGGCTGGGCGCAAGGCGAGCTGGAAGGCTTCAGCCGCTAAACCGGTGGCCCGGCCGGCGTCATCGGCTGACGATGCCAACGCCGGGTGATGCTTGTCTCGCCTGAGACAGGCCGATCGAGACGACAGTGAGGGAGCGGGCCGATGGCTGACGGAACAACGATGCCGATCAATGGGCCGGCGCTCGCCTCGGATGGGCGCCCGGGCAGCCTGAAGCGGCTCATGCGCCGCCGCTCGACCATCGCCTTCCTGATGTGCCTGCCGCTGCTGGTGGTGGTGTTCACCCTCGTGGTGTACCCGGCCACCTACGCGATCTATCTGTCGATGCTCAACAAGAAGATGACCAAGTTCGTCGGTCTCGGCAATTACACCTATCTGCTGAACCGGCCGACCTTCCAGATGGTCATCTTCCAGAGCGTGTTCTTCGCCGTCAGCGCCGTCGTGCTCAAGGCGATCATCGGCTTCGTGCTCGCCCACCTCATGATCGTGGTGCCCACCAACCGCCAGAAGATCTGGCGCGGCCTGCTGCTGGTGCCATGGGTGATCCCGCTGGCGATGTCCACGCTCGGCTGGTGGTGGCTGTTCGACCCGTCCTACTCGGGTTTCAACTGGATCATCCAGGGTCTCGGCGGACCGCAGATCCCATGGCTCGGCGCCACCTGGTGGGCGCGCTTCTCGGTCATTCTGGTCAACACCTGGTATGGCGCCCCCTTCTTCCTGATCATGTATCTGGCCGCACTGAAATCGGTGCCTGAGCAGCTCTACGAGGCCGCCAGCATCGACGGCGCCGGGTTCTGGCAAAAGCTGTGGCACGTGACCCTGCCGATGATGCGCAACATCATCTCGATCACGGTGCTGTTCAGCCTGATCATCACCTTCGCCAATTTCGACATCGTCCGCATCCTGACCAACGGCGGGCCACAGGATCAGACCCATCTGTTCGCGACCTATGCCTTCCAGGTCGGCATCCAGTCGGGCGACATCCCGCTCGGCGCCGCGGTCAGCCTGTTCATGCTCCCGATCCTGGCGGTGTTCGCCTACTTCGTGCTGCGCGGCGTCAACCAGCGTTCAAAGGAGTCGATGTGAGCGCCACCACCTTCGAGACACCGGCCCAGACCGTCGCCCGCCAGCGCGGCAACAAGCTGGAACGACAGCGTAAGTTCGCGCTCTGGGGCAGCTACGCCGCGCTCAGCATGTTCGTGGTCTTCTTCCTGATCCCGCCCTTCTACATGCTGGTCACCAGCCTCAAGACCTCCGCCGAGATCGGCGCCCAGGCCGGCAATCCCTGGCTCGTACGGAGCCCCACGCTCAGCAACTATACGGAGCTGCTCACCAACGCGAACTTCCTCGGCTTCTTCTGGAACTCAGTCAAAGTCACGGTCTGCCTCGTCATCCTGTCAATGGTGATCTCGGTGTTCGCCGCCTTCAGCCTGGCGCGCATGAAGTTCTGGGGGTCGGGCGTGCTGGCGACCGGCATCTTCCTCACCTATCTCGTCCCCGAGAGCCTGCTGTTCATCCCGCTGTTCCAGCTCGTCGGATCGGTCGGGCTCATCAACAATGCCTGGGCCATGGTCCCGCTGTACTTGACCCTCTCGGTCCCGTTCTGCACCTGGATCATGATCGGCTACTTCGCCTCCATCCCCAAGGAGCTCGACGAAGCCGCCCTGATCGACGGCGCCACCTATATGCAGATGCTGTTCCGCATCTTCATCCCCGTCGCCATGCCCGGTATCATCGCCGCCACCATCTTCAGCTTCACCGTCGGCTGGGGCACGTTCCTCTATCCCATGGCCTATCTCTACAGCAGCGACCAAATGGTGCTGACCGTGGGCATCGTCAGCGACCTCATCCGCGCCGACGTGTTCCAGTGGGGCAAGATCATGGCCGGCTCGCTCCTGGCCGCCGCCCCGCCCGTGCTGATCTACGCGTTCCTGATGGACTACTACATCGCCGGCCTGACCGCCGGCGCGACGAAGGGGTGAGGGCGCGCCCCTAAGCCTCCCGCCCCATCGCCAGGAACTTCTCCCGCCGCTGCGCCACTAGCGCAGCCGGCGCCAGATCCACCAGCCCGGCCAGCGCCTGCTCGATCGCATCCCCCGTCCGCAGCACCATCTCGTCGGCCATCCGGTGCGCGCCGCCCAGCGGCTCGGCCACGATCGCATCGATGATCCCGAACCCCAGCAAATCGTTGGCGGTCAGCTTCAACGCGTCGGCCGCCGCGGGCGCCTGCGCGGAATCGTGCCACAGGATGCTCGCACACCCCTCCGGCGAGATCACCGAATACACCGAATGCTCCAGCATCAGCACCCGGTCGGCCGCCGCCAGCGCGATCGCGCCGCCCGACCCGCCTTCGCCGATCACCGTCGCCACGATCGGCGACGGCGACTCGAGGCACGCCTCGATCGACCGCGCGATCGCCTCCGCCTGCCCCCGCGCCTCCGCGTCGATCCCCGGAAACGCGCCGGCCGTGTCCACGAACGTCAGCAACGGTAGCCGGAACCGGCCCGCCAGCTCGATCAACCGCCGCGCCTTGCGGTAGCCCTCCGGCCGCG
>JAABUZ0100007141.1_pt1 | contig 13597 bp, 9 predicted proteins | sample 5562091 | NCBI WGS metagenome assembly JAABUZ01 (sample SAMN12813069, study PRJNA571459) | rock metagenome | isolation source: Antarctica rocks | place: Antarctica: Victoria Land, Linnaeus Terrace sud | collected 2015-12-21 | reverse complement strand
CCGCCAACCCCCTGCCTCCCCCCCAAAATCAGGCCAGCTGCTGTCTCCGTTGCGTGTCTTGCGCGGCCTCTTTGGCCGGCCCTCGCTGGGCGGCGGCCACCGGGACGAGGATGCGGCGGCGGACCAAGGGCAGCACCAGGCCGCCGTGCACGACGGAATGAGCGCAAACGCCTGTCTCATATGCGCAGAGGAGGTCGACAGCAACATGGACCGCGCCGTGTGGTGCCGCGGGTGCCATGGCCCAGCGCATCGGGACTGCTTCCCCCCGCCCACCAACACGCGACGCGGACGGCCGTCCAAGAAGCAGAAGCGCGACTCATGGCTGTGCGGGCATTGCGAAGGGGACGGCAGAAAGGCCGGGCTGCTGCGGGAGCTGCTCCCCGCCGTGCCTGATACGGAGTCGTCGCACAGCATCTTCTCGCAGCCATTGCTCACACAGGCCTCGCGCCGAGGTGGCCGACTGCTGCGCAACAAGGGACCGCGCGAGGCGTCGAAGAGCGCCGTCACCCTCGTCCACATCATACAGCGCAACCCGACCTCCCTCATTCTACGCATCAAAGCACGCCCGGCAGACAAGAGGGGAAGCGAGAAGCCGTTTGGCGGGCTCCTGACACAGGCTCAGGCTGATACGAGCATGACCATCCCGGAAGGCCGCGACCGGCAAATCTTTGACCGTGTCAAGCAAGGGGCGGTGGAGCGAGTGTTGCTGCGAAAGATGGAGCTACAAGCAAAGTCGCAGGGCATGAAGCGAGGGGAGGAGGGGCATGTCACGGCCCATCCTGGCGCCAACGCGGCATCCAAGATAAAATTCATTCATTTCGGAGACCATGAAATCGACACGTGGTACTCGGCGCCCTACCCCGAGGAGTATTCGCGCAATCGCATTCTGTACATCTGCGAGTTCTGTCTCAAGTACATTGGCTCGGACTTTGTGGCGTGGCGCCATCGGCTGAAATGCCCCGTCAAGCACCCGCCGGGCGACGAAATCTACCGCGACAGCGAGAGCCACCAAGGCGAAATTTCCATCTTTGAGGTGGATGGGCGAAAGAATGCCCTGTACTGTCAAAACCTCTGTCTGATGGCCAAGATGTTTCTCGGCTCAAAGACTCTCTACTACGATGTGGAGCCCTTCTTCTTCTACGTCATGACCGAGATGCGGGCCGGGGTGCGGCACTTTGTTGGCTACTTTAGCAAGGAAAAAAGGTCCACGAGTGGGTACAACGTGTCGTGTATCCTGACCCTCCCGATCCACCAGCGAAAGGGCTACGGGAATCTACTGATTGACTTCTCCTACCTGCTCTCGCGTACCGAGGGCAAGGTTGGTTCGCCAGAGAAGCCACTCTCAGACTTGGGATTGGTCTCGTACCGCAATTACTGGAAGACGGTGCTTGCGCGACACTTGTATCAGCAGCATGATGCCATCTCCCTGGCCGAGATCTCGCGGGCGACGTCAATGACGTATGACGATGTGATTAGCGGCCTGGAGGGTCTGCATGCACTGATTCGCGACCCCGTGACTGGAATGTACGCCCTGCGAATCGACCATGCAGCCCTGGAGGCCCATGTCTTGAAGGTGGATGCAAAGACCAAGATCCGACTGGACCCAGACAAGCTTCTCTTCTCCGCGTGGGTGCCTGGTCGGGGACTGCAGCATGACGGACCGGGCGTGGCACTGCCCGCGAAGGCTCCTGTTCTCCCGGCCGCCCCCGCCAAAGCCGCTGCCTCGCCAGCAAGCAAGCCGGCAAAGGCGGAGCCCCTTCGGAAGAGGAAGAGGGAGAGGAAGGAAGCCATCGAGATCGACATGCCGGCCACGCCTCCTTCATCGGAAGACGAGCGCCCGAATCCTGTCCCGCTCGGCAGATTCGTGCTCGCTGCTCCTGGACGCGACATGCCCGAGGACCTGTCGCGCACACGGTCTGCGCAACGCCAGCGCGAGCAGATTGCGGACCCGGTGGATCGAGTCCCGGAGCCGGACCCCCCTGCTGACCTGGGCCTGGAGGTGGAGCTGGACGAAGAGGACGAGTACGTGGGCGAAGAGGAGGAGGAGGAGGAGGAAGAAGTGGAGGAGACGGAGGACTCCGACTCGGACGCTGTTGTGGAAGCGGAGGAGGAGGAGGAGAGCGCATAGAGCGTAGCCTGTACGTAGCCCCTCTGAGTAACCAAAGTTCAACATGGACGCCACAACAGAAATGTTGACAGGCCCCGAACCCGCCAGCCCGGAGCTGGGCCTGTACCTCCTGCAGCAGCCGGACCGCGCGCGCGTCAGCAAGTGCATCAAGGAGCGCGACCGCCGCCCGGTGGATCCTCCGCCCGTCATCCAGCTGCACACGCTGCGCAAGGAGGACCGCGAGCGATACCTGCAGTCGCCGTACCTCTTTGTCTGCGCCAGCCTCTACCACCCGGAGCAAGACCGCCCGTACAACCTGCGCCACCCCTACGACATGCTGGGCGGCACGCTGGTCTCCTCGCTGCACCGCTTAAAAGACAGCACGCACGCGGACGGCGGCTTCTTTGTCTTCTCCGACGTGACGCTCAAGATCGACGGGCTATTTCGGCTGCGCTTCTCGCTCTTTGAGATGGCGGCGGGCGTGGGAACAGAGGGAATGGCAGGGAATAGCAAGCGCGTGCGGCATATTGCATCGACGGTGAGCCGGCAGTTCACGGCGTACCCGCCCAAACAGTTCCCGGGCATGCTCGAGTCGACGGCCTTGTCGCGGTCGTTTGCAGAGCAGGGGGTCCGGCTGCGCATTCGCAAGAGCAAGCGGCAGACGCTGCCTTCGCCCTCGCCCTCGCATAGTCCGCACTACGACAGGCAGCGGCAGGCCATGGCCTACCCGGAGCAGCAACACCACCAGCTGCAGTTCCGCGTTGACGCCGAGCAGCCAGAGCAGCCGCATCAGCAGGAGCAGCATCCTCCGCCGCAGCATCCGCCGCAGCTTCCGCACCACCACCCGCAGCAGACGACGGTCTCACCCTTTGCACTCCCCTCGCTGCGCTCCCTGCCGCCGTCCGGGAGGTCGCTGCCGCCGCTCTCGGGATGGCCCTATCCCCAACGGCCTCCGGCAGAAGCACCCGCCTACAGTGTGTACGCTGGGCCGCGCCTCCCTCCGATCCTGCCTCCCCCGCGCAGCCAGTCGCCGCGGACGCACCAGCACGACGTGTAGATAGAGGAGGGTTGGAGTACATACATCGATTACCTTATACCTTCAAGCGTGCGCGCAGTCCGTGCTGCCGTTCGCCGCCCGCAAAGCCCGCCTCTGCCTGGCGCTCGCGCTCCTGCTGCAGACGGATCGCCGTCTTCACCTCCTCGCTGCACGTCTCCAAGAGCTGCGGGTCGAGATGGAGCAGTCCCGGGCCGGGCATGCCCACGCCCTCCTCCAGCCACGTCGCCACCACCGCCTCCCGCACGCCCGCCTCGCCGCCCTCCCACGCCCAGCGCGCCCGTGTCGGCTGCGAGATGCGCGGGAGCATGTGGATGTTGGTGTGCGGCTCGTAGATCCCGCAGGCAAAGTTGGCTGCGCGCTGGGCATGCAGCATCTCGTTGAACCCGCTGGCGGCGCGCGCATGCTCCGCCATCCAGTTCTCGGTGGTCAGCGGCACCTTCTTCTTCTTTGGCAGGATCTGCTGCGGCATGGCGGCGCTGCCTGCCCCCGGCGCAGAGCCCGGGGGAAGCGTGCCCGCCGTGTGGTAGACGGAGCTGGCGCCGTGCCAGGCCACGTACTGGTTGCGGTTGTAGGCAATGCCGGGCGGCGGCAGCTTGTCGTCCGGGTCGGCCAGCTGGCCAGGCGGCGCACCAGACATGCGCGCGCTGGCCTCGTAGTAGTCATCCAGCACGCTCCGCCCGCCCACCACGATCTTGGCGCCGAATTCACGAAAGATGGACCGGGCAGAGATGACGCCGATAGCGCGCCCCTTGTAGCTGTGCGGGATGATGTCCCGGCGGATCATGTCGTACTTCTCGTCGTCGTCCATGATCATCTTGTAGAGCTGGCGGTGCTTTTGCAGGAAGAGGTAGGAGTCGCGGAAGCCCATGCAGCGCGCGGGCTCGGTGGAGAGCATGTAGAGGCGCTGGCCGCGCCCGAGGATGGTGAAGGTGCGGCAGCGGTACTCGCGCCCGCCGTTGAGATACCCCAGCTTGGTGACCTTCCTGTCGCCGGCCGCGTCGGCGGGCAGCACGACCTCGTCCTCCTCGATCTCGTAGGGGCGCCCATGCTCGTCGACGGGGATGGAGGTGATGTGCGAGGGGCCTCCTCTCGGCCGGACGCGGAGCTGCTGCTGCTGCTGCTGGGAGAGGGCGCGTCTCTTCCTGGCGCTGCTCTCGTCGGAGGAGCTGTCGGACATCAGGATAACGACTCGACTACGGCAGAGAGGCACAACCCTTGCCATGTGCATTATATACACTGCTCACGTCATCCGCCTCTCCTGTCCATATGCGCTTCCTCCTCATTCTCCTCCCCATGCTCATGCTCCTCGTCCTCGTGCTGACTGCAACTCCTGCTCCGGCTCCGGCTCCGGCTCCGGCTCCTCCTCTCCCTCCGCTTCTTCCTTTGCCGCGCAACCGCGCCCAGCAGACGGCTCCTGCTCGCCGGCCCCTTGCGCAGGTCGTCCACCTGCCGGGCCAGGATGCGCCGCGCCACGCCCCTGTTCTGCTCGCGGCTGCGGGTGGCCTGGCTCTTGACCACAATGCCCGTCGGCAGGTGCTTCAGCTGCACGGCCGAGCTGGTCGTGTTGACCTTTTGCCCGCCCGGCCCGCTGCCCTTGACGAAGCTCTCCACCAGCTCGTGGGCCGGCAGCAAGGGCAGGGGGGGAAGGCGTCGCATCCGTCTATTCTATGCTACTCGAATTTAAAGGAGTTGCTGCCAAAGTCAATGGCCCCTCCGCGGTACGAGCCGCGCTTCTTCTTGTTCTTCTCCTTCGTGAAGCCCTTGCCCTTGGTGGGCAGCAGGTCCTGGCTGGCGCGCGCCCCGTACGAGCCAGGCGGGCCGGTGAAGGAGTTGTCGCTCAGCCGCGCGTCTGCAAAGTCTGTCTCCTGCACCCGGCGGAAGCGTTCCTTCTCCCTTCCATTCTCCGTCCTCTCCTTCCTCTCCTCCTCCGGGATCATGGGCATGGCAATGGGCATCGACTCCTCCTCCTCCTCCTCCTCCTCAGACTCAGACTGCTCGGAACTCTCGCTCAGTGTCGAGCTCGCCAAGCTCGCCTCCTCCATGCGCTCCACCATCCGCCGCCGCGCCCGCTGCAGCTCCTTGTGTCGTCGCCAGGCCTTGGTCCGGTCCAGCGCCCTGCTCACCCGGCGCAAGCACTGCTCCAGCCCCTCCACCGGCACTGGCCCCACCGCCTCCTGCACGTCCGCCACAGCCCCCAGGTGGCGCTGCAGCTGGTGGAGGAAGAGCAGGCAGTTTGCTGCATCCTCGTTGCTCATCCTGCCAGCCAGCAGCAGCAACCACCATGAGCCAGAGCCTGGCGGAGGAGTACGCCGAGGTCAAGCGCCGCATCATCGGCAGCCTGTTTACGCGCACGGACGAGGAGGGCACGCTGCTGGAGAAGCACATCACGCACGTCCGCGTCTACGAGGATGAGGTCGTGTCCCCCGGCGGAGGTGACGGGCGCAAGCAGCGCTACATCATCCTGTCGGTCAAGAAGAACGGGCGCGTGCAGGTGCTCAAGGCGCGGGAAAACACAAACGGCTCCTTCTCCGTGGGCAAGCAATGGCATCTGGACGACCTCGCCAGCATCCACCAGACCGGGCCCACCTCCATCTCGGTGGAACTGGGCAAGCCCTACTTCTGGAGCATGCACACGCAGCTGGAGAGGAGGAACTTTGTACGCACCCTCATCCGCGTCTACCAAAAGTACACCAACGGCAAGCTGCCCGAGCTGGTGGGCATCGAGGAGCCCCCCACGACACCAGCAACCCCCTCTGCGCGACCTTCACCCTTCACCCCTGTCCGGCAGCTGGAGTATGAGGCGGGGCCGGCCAACGAAACCGACGCACACTCCCTGCGCTCGCACAGATCAGCCCTCAGCAATGCCTCTGAGAGGTCGCTCGGCCGAGCCATCGACTTCTCCAAGCCCCTTCGCACCACCTCACAACCTACCACATTCCGGCATGACGGCGGCGAGGCCAGCCACCAGCGCTCGATATCCGGATCCTCCCTAAAGCGGTCCCTGCGCGTCGGCTCCCGCCCAGGCAGCCAGCAATCCCAGGACAGCGGGTCGACTGCCTTCCGCTCGCCCTACCTGAATGGCGACACACTCTCCCCCAAGCCGTCCATCTCGCGCTTCGACGACGCCACGCCGGCGCCCTATGAATCAGAGCATGCGCGCCTGATGGAGAGCATCGAGCGGTCGTTTGAGCCTCCGCCTCACGAGGAGGTCCCCGCAATCACGCCGCCACTGGCCACGCAGCCACAGGCCACGCAGCCACAAGCCACGACGACGAAAACAGAGCCGCCACCCAACCTGGACCAAGTTTTCGCGGCCATGTCCTTTGACGCCCCGCAGGGCCACGACATGGTGGAGGGCCTGTCGCGCGAGCTGCGCCGGCTGGAGCTGCTGGACATTCAATTCATGGTCAGCAGCAGCGGCGGGGTGCACAACCTGGGCACCAGCCTGGACGCGGCCATTGCCCAGTGCGATGATCTGGACAACGCGCTCACCCTCTACGCCGTCGAACTCAACTCCATCGCCCCTGATGTGGCTCACGTCGAGGGGCAGGGCAAGGGATTGCAGGTGCAGGCCACGAACCAGAACCGCTTGGTGCGCTATCTCCAAGACATGCTCGGCGACTACCGATGACTGTATATCTACCTTCACTCCTCCTCCTCCTCCTCCTCCGCGTGCTTCCTCCGCGACTTCTCCAGCGTCTCCTCCATCGTTTTGATGAGCAGCCGCAGCGGCAGGCCCACCACATTGTTGTAGTCCCCCTCGATGCGGTCCACCAGCAGACTGCCGAGGCCCTGGATGCAGTACCCGCCGGCCGCATCCACCGACTCGCCCGTCTTGACGTACGCCGAGAGGAAGTCATCCGTGAGGCCCGCGTCAAACGTGACCTGCGTCTCCTCGCACTGCATCTCCAGCACATACCCCGGCGAAATCGGCTCCACATACGGCGCCAAGCACGCGACGGCCGTGAACACCTTATGCGGGCCCCCCAGATCCCTCAGCATCTTGAGCATCCTGAAGTTCTCGTCCGGCCCGCGCGGCTTCTCCAGGATATGCAGGCCGGCCAGGACGATGGTGTCGGCGGCAATGACCAAGGCGGGGGCCACCTCGCCGTCCAAAATGGCTTGGTAGCATGTGAGACACTTTCCGCGCGCATTCTCCGCCACGTACTCAAAGGGCGAGAAGAGCCGCTTGTCAAGGGACTCTGCAAAGCCGCTCACGCGCACTTCGACGTCGTGCAGTCCGATCTGCGCCTGCCCGTTAGTCGTGCGCAACCTCCTCGCGAATACCATGAGCTGCTTGCGGCGCGGCGATGCAGAGGCAAGAACCACCCGCTTGCCTCGCACTGCATTGAATAGCGGGAGGTCCAGGGCCTGAAGGGTCAGCTTGGATAATGGAATGGGGGGAGCGTACGGAGTAGGTGGGAGGGACGTCGAGTGTCATGGGCAAATTATTACTCCTCGTCCACCTCCCCTCTATATAATATCTTCTGCACCGTCACCCTCTCGCCCCGCATGGTCGACGGGCTCACGGGCTCGCGCAGGTTGCCATACTCGTCCAGCACGGCCGAGGCGCAGCTCGCCACCAAGCAGCTCCGGGCCAGGCGTGCATTCTTGGCGTGCTGCGGAGACCGCCGCGGGATCTCGTCCTCCAGGCCAGCCTCCAGTCCCTCCGCCGGCCAGCGCACCGCCTTGCGAGTCGGGGTCGGCTGCTGCAGCTCAAAGCCGTCGTCATCGCCTGCGCCCGGTGCAAACCCAGCCGCGCCTGCCTTTCGCAGTCGTCGCAGGCGCGCCGCTTCAGCCGCCCGGTGCTGTGCTTTGGCCGTCGGCGATGGCGGTCTCGGCTCGTCCTTGTGCAACACCAGACGCTCAAAGTCACAGTAGTAGAGTCGGTTTTGCAACGTATTCCTCCGCGTTGATTTCATGATTTCCGCAGGTGTGAATTGGTTGAGGGAGGGGGTAAGGATGGATGCATATGACGAGGGTGGCGTTCGCACCGCTGAGACTAACGAGGATTTGATCCTATTGCCAGGCGTACGCGGTCGCGAATCAGATTGTTGCTCACTTTCATCCTTTCGCTTACGCCCTGGCGCTCTTCCTAGTGTCAATGGCTTGGCGCCTCGAAGAATGGTCTTCGTTGCGAGACGTCGTGTTGGCGATCCCAGTGCAAGCTGCTTTCGCGGCGAGAACTTGGATGCATCGTGGGAATGGGAGAGATTACTACCGGGTCGCATGGCAAGCCGACTTCCCATGTCAGTCTGTGGTATAGACCGCACACGCTTCGAATCTGATTTCTCCAGTGTAGCGTCTTTCGAGCGTTTGACAGATACCTTTGCCTCAAAGTGTCGCGCCACTGGATCCTCTTCAACGCTCGACGGGTTGCTTACAATGCTGGTATCCTTTTCAGGACTCGTTAGTGATGTATTAGCAGCCTTCTCCGCTCGTTTTGCATCAAAGCGTGCTAGGAAGCCTCCAAAAACATCCCCGAGGACTTGTGCGGGCTGCGCCAAGTGGTTTAGCGTGCGTCGCCACAGAAGAAAGCGCCAGCGCTGTTGCATAAATAGACAGAGTCGGCGTAAGTGTATATGTTCGCGTCGTACGAGAATCACATGCCACGCTTCCTGTACACAAGAAGCAGCAAGCAACAGACGAATGTAAGATTGCTGCTCGCGACGTCCCCTCCACCAGCTTTGTATTTTGACGGCTGCAACAAGACGGGAACGAGAATCAGTATCAAGAAGCAACCTCGAGACAACGATATCGAGTGCTTTCGACGCAGCGACTGCTTCGGTCACTTCCTCCGAACCAGGAAAGTTTGCATTACTCTGCCGTTGGGAGTTTTCCCGCTCCGCATTTCGTTTCCTTTCTATACTCCCAGGTGCTTCTAGGTAAAGGAGTCCTTCATCAAGTGCAGGAGGATGCATAGACGTGACTAGACTCACGTCATTTCGATCTTGGGATTCCTGACGCCTTTGCTCCTCAAGGTCTCGCTCGGCGCGTTGAGCATTCACCGTTGCATACAGGTAGCTCTGTCGACGGGACTTTCGCCGTTCACACCTTTCCTTCCGAGGCGGCGTAAAGATAGTAGCGCTTGCGGTTGATTTCAAGGCCTCGTCGGCCGTACCCGACTTGTCCAGTCCTATTGCTTCCGCTGGTAAAACGGGCTTATGCTCCTCAGGGTTTGCACAAGATTCCGTCTCAACAGCAACTGTGTCGGTGCCCTTTTGACGCTTCGATTTAAGAAGTTCGATGTTAGACGGTACTGTAGAATATTGCAAAGGTGAGGTATGCAACTGAAATATAGTGTAAATGTTCCGGATAGGAGAGAAAGCTCCCAAAGAATCCGTTGCGCTATCGGGATCGTCGTCGCAGACAGCTTGTGGTTGAGGTGATTGCCGAGGTGACTCTGTTTCGCTTCTTACAGTTGTGTCCTGACCAAGTTCCTTCTCCTCTGACCGCTCGACCATGGGTGCTAAGGGAACCGTTGAGATCTCTTTCCTGCTATCCACGCGCATTTGATCATGTGCTGGTGTATCCTCTATCTTTGGTCGACCAGTATCGATGCATGTAGTAGTCTCGCTCTCAACAGGGGCGAGCTTCTCGATCTTTGGAGACTTAAAGAACATTTCAGATGCCGGCGTTGGCACAGATGGACTTCCAGTCTCGCTTATTTCGTCGTCAGTATCTTCATCGGAGTTGGAGCAAAGAGAGAGCACAGACGGGGATAGGAGCGGTGGTGGCAAAGCCGGTGGTATCTCTGGTTTTGGTGTTATTTCCACAGCCGGCCGATCCGTTGTAGTATTCTCTCTAGCGTTATCGCACTCGTCCGCACTACGTTCGACTCGGCCGCGTCCATTTTCCAAAGACCGCCTTTCGTGACCATTTGCTTCTTCCCGTTGGTTTGGTAAGTCAATTTGCCTCTGCGATGGCGGCGTGCTTGTGGTTTGCACATTTGGAGGTAGGGACATGGCTAGAGAAGTGTGGGGCTCAGTAGCGGTCAAGACTTTTTTGACCTTTTTCGCCCTGGACCGAAAGATGCGGTCAAGACGTGTGGGCGAGACAGAGGTATCGGGAAATTTTCGCGGTAGTGAAATCGGCTGTATGCTCGTGCGATCCATCCTCGGCGTCGTCGCGATATTGCGTTGAACCATACCACCGCCAGAAGTTCTCCGCTTCGACGGGCTGGAAGATCTTCTTTTGGGGGAATGGTTTGCGTCAACGACACCGAGCGCAACCCGTTTGGTTGAGCTCGGTGTTGATGGGTTCATTCGAAAATCCCGGTGTCACGACAACCAAAACAGGGAGCAAGAGGGGATCATGAAATAATATGATTAATAGCTACATATTGCCAAGGTCTATTCATGGCTTCAAAAATTCTGCTTTTCATGTTTCGTTTGGCCAATTCGATTGTGCTGGTGGTCTCGACTAGCGAAACCGCTTCTGCGTCGCAAGCACTTAAGCACTTAAGTTGAAAGAAATGCGACTGACAAGGCTTGTGGTGACGGCGTCAACGGGGGAAGTCGTATTGGTCTCCATGGGCGTGAGTCTGCCGGTGGCGAGTTTGGAGTGCTTAATGTGACAAGAGCTGGGGAGGGCAGAGGAAGCATGTTCGTCTTTGCCGCATTGAAAGCCCTCTGCGCATGCGACGCAGTAGCAGCCACGACAGCTGGAGGTGGAGGGTGAGGGAAGGGGGGTGTAGGTTGCGAGCGCAGGTCGGATGTGACGGCAGAGTGAGGGGGTAACTGATGAACGGAAAATTCCGCTGGGGTTGAGACAGGCGGCGTGAAAAACCAGGGATAATCCGCTTGCCCTTTGTCCGTGGCCGGTGACACAACAGAGGGCGAAGTGCCAGAGTTTGAAGAAACGCTCGTCTCAATATGGGAAGTGCGCTCGGTGCTAATCCTTCCAAAATCGGCCAGCGATGATGCGGTCAGGCGATGCGTTACTCCGTCCTGCGGAGCAGTCTGATGTTGTAATTCATGACGGGTAAGGGTCGTGCGTCGAGTGAAAGAGCGTCTGCATGCTGGATCGGAGCATATATAGGGCCTCATTCCGGAGTGGATGCGACGGTGTCGGGCAAGAGATGAAGAATCGCTAAACGACTTTTGGCACACTTCGCATCCATGTGGTTTCTCGCCGGTATGGACACGCATATGCACTGTTAGTGCCGATCGTTGAATAAACTTTTTTCCACACCCTTCAATGTCGCACTCGTATTGTCGGATTCCAGAGTGAATACGGTGGTGACGAGCGAGATCGCTTCTCCTTGCAAATGCTTTCCCACAATTCGTACAAGCGAATCTCTTCTTTGATACATTCCTCCGAGGTGAGACTGAAGAGGGAAAGTCGAGCGAGTCCTGCAGGATGGTTGTAGAGTACTTGCTGTGCTGCGTGGTGGCTGCCGGCGCACTGGCTATGGTGTCTTCCGTCTCAATAGAAGAGGGAGAGCCAGCGTCATGATCAGAGAAATGCTCTTTATCTTTGTAGTTGAGTATGCTGTTGAGATCCATTGTCGATGATGAAGAAGTTAGAGACGGAGAGACCAGCGAGCAATTACGATACTAGTGCATCGCCTTGGGGAAGTCAGACGGTTGTTTCAGGTAGGCAGATGCTCTTCCTAAATAAGTATTTGGACAATCGAATAGGGCGGAGGGGGCGTCTTGCGGTTGTTGCGATCCATGCTTTTTTGCAGTGGTTCCCTTTGTTCCTCCTTCTCCATCGGGAAAAAGGGAACTCAATTTCCGAAAATAATTCTCCGGCCAATTTCCCGATTGGGAAGTCGCACAAGACAAACTGGGTGAGCCAAGCCCACGGGAATTTTAGGGAATTAGCAGTGCAGTATGATTACGAGCACATACTCTGCCTTGTCGGCAGAGGAGATCGGGCGACACGCGCTCCTACCTAATGGAGTAATGTACGTAACGGCTAACCCACTCTCGGTCCATAGGCTTGTTATGTCATATTGCCTATTCGGTTGGATATGCACTCACTTTTGGTACCTGATTGCGTGGTGGAAGGAAGCGGTTGCTTCGAGCCGCCCGGAGCATAGCTCGATTGGGAAAGCCTGCTTGGTGGCGTCGCACAGATCCTTCCACTTTTGCTCTTTTCATTCCGGCGCCCTCTCGTTTCCCTAAAATGTCAAAATGTGACACGTTGGGCCCAAATTGGACGAGTCTATTGGCGCGGCAAGAACCCCATCAGGAAAATTTAAGCGATATGACGCACGAGGCTTGCTCACCTATTTGGCCGGCCCGAGAGCCAAGTCAGATATGAATTCTATATTGCATGGACGACCGCTTGCAGCCATCCTATAGCTAAGCTTTGTGTCGGAGAAACGTGAATATGGAAATGGAAAGGATGTACCCGTGGTCAGTGCGCCATCGCATCCTCATTAGTCCTTCGTCAACACTGTACTGTTCTGCAAACACGCATTCCATGTATGGCTGCAGTCGGTTTCCACTGAGCGCTCTTTTATGTATTGGATTTGTGTAGCGATTTGCTACAAGAGAACAAGTTATGGAGCCCCGTCTAATACTGTGTGGATGGTTACTTACAAATCTGCCATATCCAAACCTCTTGATCTCGTACGCTCTGGGAATCGTATGTTCAGTATCCGCTATGCGATAGCTGGAAGCTTGAGCGTGCCCAGAAACAAGGTCTAGTCACGGTGGAAGACCTATCAAGGAGTGCGCATCTGCATCCGCAGCAGCCTGGCGTCTGTTCTTCCATGACACACTTGGGACACTGCGCCCACCTACCGCTCAGATCAAAACACTACACCATCGTGACCAGCGACCATTCTCTGCCATACTCGTCGTCATCTGTGGTGGTCGCAAGCTTTTACTCCTCCATTCGGCTTCCCCCGGAACTCAGCCAGCAACCAGCCCCCAAGGAATTCCCTCTCCACCACCACCCTCCCTAGCTCACCACGCCCAAATTACTCTCCGGTCGCTCGGCGTCGCTTCCTTCTGCCCAGCATGTCGAAAGCTATCATGAGGTGCGCTCGTCCCTCCCGGGGGTCATGGTCAAGCTGCTAACTCTACAGGTCTGCGAAGAATACAATCAAAGGGTATTCTGACGCACAGCGCAAGGTCCGGTCCTGCACCTCCAACGACGCATGGGGCCCCTCCGGCACAGATATGGCAGAGATTGCCCAACTAACGTTTGATACGGCTGAGTTCTTTGAGATCATGGACATGATTGATCGCCGGCTCAACGACAAAGGAAAAAATTGGAGACATGTCATGAAGGCGCTCACCGTCCTCGACTACTGCGTCCATGCCGGAAGCGAGAACGTGGTGGCATGGAGCAAAGACAATATATACATTATAAAAACTTTGCGCGAGTTCCAGTACATTGACGAAGAGGGGGTCGATCAAGGCCAAAATGTGCGCATTAAAGCAAAGGACATTACGGCGCTGCTTATGGACGAAGAG
>JAABUZ0100007140.1_pt1 | contig 13598 bp, 26 predicted proteins | sample 5562091 | NCBI WGS metagenome assembly JAABUZ01 (sample SAMN12813069, study PRJNA571459) | rock metagenome | isolation source: Antarctica rocks | place: Antarctica: Victoria Land, Linnaeus Terrace sud | collected 2015-12-21 | reverse complement strand
AAACGACGCTGTCATACGGCTAAGAAGCAATGGGATGATTATTCAAAATAAAGTGCATATCATTTTCTAGCGTGTGAATAATCTCTCTGATTTTCTTTTGATAAAGCCCTGCGTTGCAGAAGAACACATGTTGACATGTCATATGTGCTGCGCGTTCTGGCGAGAGTAAGGGAACTATCAACGACTGCGCTCCGGTGACGTGTTTACCCTCAGTTTCATTCGTGATTCACCCTTGTAGATCATCTCGTAAAGCTATCATGTAGCGTCTTCCCGTAGTCTGGCATCGTAAAATATTTTTGTAGTTGTGTTTCTTAGATTGTTCCTGTAAAGCCACATGTCGTGCGTGTTTATCCCCAAAATTCTCCTCGTTTCACCCTCCTCTCTGTGCAGTAACCCCTCGTTTCACTCTCCATATTTCAACATACAAAGGTTGACGGCTGGTGTGTCGTGCTTCCTGCTCGGCCACTAGACGCTAGCCCTGGTACTCCAGCTAGAAACTGTTGTCTCTCTCCTCTCCTCATTTTGAAAGGAAGGCCCCTATGAGTAAAGGTTTTTGCCAGATCGGGAATCATGCTATGCCTGATGATACCTACCCCTCTTCTTGTTACATCTGTTCTCGGAAATTTTGTTATAAACATCAGGGAAATCACCCCACTGGCGGAGAGTATGTCTCCTGTCCGGACCATGTGGAGCAGGTAAACGCCGTCAATGCAAAGATATTACAAAATTTTAGGAAGGCGCACAGACACCGCTCATAATTGAGTGGGAACAGCTCCATGAGATATTGAAGTTTTGTTATGGAGGGGACACCTATGACAACTGCACTGCTTCCCTGGTTTCTGCTGACGCTGTCTCTGGGAGTGGTTATTGGTCTCGTTGCTGGCATCCTCATTGCTTCAAAGGTGGCACGCGGTCACTACGCGCACTTTATCAAACATGTGCGGCCGCTCACGCAACCACTGACGCCACCGCCACCACCTCCCTATGGTGACTATGGTGGAGATATGGGCCGGAGGCAGTACCCACGCAATCCCTATTGATATCCGTTGTTTTGTGATCATTCAAGTCTGATTCCCTGCCTATCGCGGATTACAACGGGGTGGGCAGCAATGAGCCTTGAATGGCAAGGTCTCGTAGAACACATACTTAAAGGAGTAGACGCCTATGGTCGATCCGGCACAGATGTCTGCACAGGCATCTGCACTCACATTTGATCCTGCAAAACTTGAGAGTCTTGAAGAGCTACTGCAAGGTCTCAAGGAACGCGCACGCGCAGCCAATGCGGAGGGAGACCTCATTATGCTGGCTGTATACAATGACCTGCTTACAGTCACCTCTCAGGTCGTCGTCAAAGCACATGCGCGTCGGGAGCGAGAACAAAGAGCTCAATCCAATAAAGCTGAAAAAGCACTGCGCAAACAACGCAAAGCAGCTCGCGAGGCAGAGCGGGCGCAGAGAAGTGCACAAGGAGGTGCGCAAAATACAACAGTTTCACCGTAATGGAGAGCGTGAAAGAACTTTCACGCCTTCGTCATTGACGCAAAGTTTTTTTTGAAGTGAACGAAAACACAGTGGAAGAGACGATGCATACAGGTGCAGCGACATAAGGACGACAGAAGCTTCTGTCGTCCTTATGTCATCCTTGTGACGACTCTGTGACGTGTGTGTGTCGTTTTCCCCTCATTTTTTGTCACATGGAAACACGTAAATGTACGCTCCCCGTGAGGATTGTTGGAAAGGAAATTAATTCATATGGCCGGGATAGGAAACCCGATCACCTGGATAGCAAACGGCATGAATCAGGCGTTGAACGGCACAACTCCGAATGCCCCAGTTCCGACAGCGCCGCCGCCGCCACCAAAACCAACGTATGATCCAAAAACAGAGGAGGTAATAGCGATCTTGCGCAACAATCCCACGACCAGTGAGCAGGATATCGCAACCGTTTTAAACCTCTCTCTTGCCACAGCAACGCCCTTTATTGAAGACGCAAAACGCGCACTCTTAAAGGAAAAGCTGACACAGCCAGCAGGTCCCGCAACGGGCACTCTTGCTATGGTTCCAACGGCTGCAAATGGAACTGTGGTGGCTGGAACCTGGATCGACGCAACAAGTGGGCAGGAAGCAGTCGCACTTCCTCAAATTATTGTGCGCATGGAAGAACACAGGCGCACTGCTGAGCAGTTTCAGGAGGATGCGGAAGACAGGGCAGATAAAGTCGTGCGAATCGGTGTGAAAACACTCATGTATATTGGTCCAGTGACGCTGGCCTTCTTTGTCGCCATGCTCATCGGCGAACAGTATGCAAAACTCTCGACCGACTACTGGTGGACACCGGCGATGTATGCCATTGCAGTCGTCACTGAATTTTCACTCTGGGGTACTTCCTTTGGAGCCTCCCGTGAATTTCGTCGGATGCTTTCAGATCGTTCACGCATTCCTACCTTTGTGGCCCTGGTGCTCTTTTTCCTGGTGTTCTCAGGCATGAGCATTTTAGCGCAGTGGTTTGTTTATGAGGGCCATTTCAAAAACCCTGACTTTCCCACCACCATCGGAATCGTGTTTCGCACCTGTTCGACCACAGGCGTCGATATCCTTGCACTCCTGGTGCTTGGTGTGCTGGACTTCCGATCCTTTCAGGCACATCTCAAAAAGCAACAAATGGTGGCGGAGCAGATGCAGCGTCTAAGTCGCACGGAGATTGATACCAACCGCATGCAGCAAGAGGAGGTGATCAGGCAGCAAAAAGCCGAGATTGAAAAGGAACGCGAATTGAAGCATGCACAGTTCTTTGCTGATATGGAAGGCAAACAAATTGACCGTATGAAAAGTGGACGCGAAGAGCGCGGCCGCTGGTAGAAAGGAGGATATGAAACACAGTGGGAGATATGCGCGAAGAGCGCGAAAAGGCCGCCTATCAATTCCAGATTCAGGCGGAACGTTTGGGATATGCGATCCTCAAACGCATATCCCCCTATAAATATCAGGTGAAGGATGTAGAAGACTATCGAGGGACGATATACACAGCAATAGCGCTCCCTGTCACCTTTGATTTTTTTACGTATCGCCTCTACAAGCACACCAAGTTCGAATTACTCTTTGTTCAGCATCATAATGCCGTCGTGCCAGTCAACGTGATTGATATGCAAACAAGCATGAAATACTTTCCAGGGGACCGCATTGACGGACTCATGCGGGAGAACATCAAACGGCGCAAGCCTGATGAAAAGGCACTCCTGCTCTCTCAGATCATCACAGGGAACAAGGAGGGAAAGCAGATTGTTGCCGAGATGCCACCGCGCATGAGGCAACGCTACTTGAAGGAAGCAAAAGAGTACTTGCATGGACGTGTCGGGCGTCCGTTCGCAAGTTAGGAGGGAATATGAATCGTCAAGAGCTTCTTCTCTGGATTGTCATCTGTAGTGTCGTCCTTGCTGGCTATATCGGCACGATGCAGGTTCTTTTACATCATTAGGAGTCAGGAGGCATCTGTGCAGCTCCACATTCATATCAGCGAAAGCCTTGCAGAGTGGTGGCTGACGCTTACCGTTATTGCACAAGGAGCCATAGAGTGCGCTCTTGTGGCACTTCTTCTCATTCTTTTTGTCTTGTATATGCAGAAGTCACGCTAACGAACGCTACCATTAGCAGAAGGAGAACAGTATTCATGCCTGATCTTTTAACCGTCTCAGAAGTTGCGCAGATTCTGCGCGTCGATGATACGACGGTAAGGCGTTGGGTGAAGCAGGGCGCACTGGATGCCGTTGTCTTGCCTCACGTGAACGAACGTCAAGCCTATCGCATCAAACGCGAAACCCTCAACAAAGTCATGGGCAGCAATCAGCCCCTCATTTAACGACACATCATCACTGCTACTGCGGTAAACCTCACGTCCATTCCATTCCCTGAGAAGAGGAGACATGAGGTTTCTTGCCGAAAGGAGAAAAACCAACATGCCCCCAACTACCACGATTGTCATTGTTGCTATCGTCGTCGGAATTGTGCTCTTGCCCATGCTGACCAGGCAGAGAAACAGCGGATACAACGGCCGCGATCCTCGCATGCAGTCCTATGGGAATCGCTCACCGTATGCCGCCTCCACCTCACAACCGCTCTCGCCCCTTTTGTTCAGCCTCCTCTTGTTGTGTATGCTCGGTGTTATCGGTATCGTTATCCTTGGGATTCTGGCACCGAACATCCTCCACGCATTGCTCCACCTGTTTTTCTAATACCCCTCGTAGCCTCCTCAAAGAACGTGCCGGTTTAGATGTTCCCGCATCCAAACCGGCGTGTACTGCACTCCTTGTACCCAGATTAAAAGTAGTCAATATGGCAAGGAGTGACCAGTACCCCTCTAGTATACCATAGAGCGGTGCTGGTTCCTCCTTGGGAGGAAGACTCATGGAGTCAAAGTCTCAAACGGGTGCCGCAGTTGTGGTCCTGATAGTTGTTGTCACCCTACTTGTAGTGATGGGTAGTAATCACCAGACCAGTTCCCCTACTCTTCAGCCACCGTCGCCCACGCACGCAGCGCATATTATCCGCCTCAACCAGATGGACCCCGCGCAATATGCCTCACAGAGAGAATACACCATGTGGGCTGCGTCTGCCTGTTCGACAACCTCAATGACGGAAGTATTGAACTACTATGGAGCGGGCTTCACCATTAGCCATGTGCTCCAGGTGGAGCAGTCCGTCCACGCCATTTCTGCAAATGAAGGATTGCTTGACGAAGACGGGATTCATCGCACCGTTGAACAGTTCGGCTATCATGCCACCATTGATCATACCCATAGTCTTGCACAGGTGATTGCTCTGGCAAACAACGGAACACCCGTAATTGTGAGCATTCCACCAGGGCGATCGAGCAAGTTTCCCAATGGTCACATTCTCGTCACCACCGGAGGTAATGCGCACAGCGTCTTTCTTGCCGACTCCTCTGGCTACAATCTGGACACGCTCCCTCGATCGCAATTCCAGATGTTGTGGAGTGGGCTGACGGCTGTTATCATTCCCACTGCTGCAAGCAAGGTCAACACCCCGGATTATCGTGCTCTGGCAGAGCAGGATGCACAAGCGGAGGGCATCTCACCTGAGACTTTTTCTCGACAGGTGAATGATGAAAGCGGTTTTCAACCGGACATCGTCTCTCCAGCTGGAGCCATTGGTATTGCTCAAATCATGCCAGACAAGGCTAAAGAGTTGGGCATTGACCCTCATGATCCCATTGCAAGTCTCAAAGCGGCCGCTCATTTGATGGCAACCTATCTCAAACGGTACGGCGGCGATTATGCCAAAGCCCTGGCCGCGTATGAAGCAGGACCGGGAACGGTTGACCGTGCAATCCGCCTAGGTGGTGCGCAGTGGGCCACAACCAAGTATCTTGCTGCCTCGACGTGTCGCTATCTGCATACCATTCTCAATGAGGAGGTGTGCCGTGAATGAGGAGCTCTGGAAAAGGGCTGTAGACGCATTGCTTGCTCAGCCGCGAGCCATTGAAGAGCGGATCTGCGTTGGGTGTTGGTATAAGGAGCATCAGGGCGTTCCATTTCCTGCATTAGCATCTTCAAGTCTCTGCCTTGCCTGTGCGCAGCAGACACGTGCAGCCTTTTCTCATCGCATGCAGATCCAGGGCGTAGCGTAGGAGGTCTCCCTATGACACAGAAACCAACGCCACGTGTTGGAACTATCATCTATCACAAAGCCTTAGATCTGATGTCCCCAGACGAGGGCTGTTTGTACCTCCGAAACCTCAAAGAGCAGTTGACCCACAAGCAGCAACGGGAACGGGCGTACCTGGACCGACGTGCGCAACGCGGAACGCATACGCCCATCGATGATGCATACGCAGCAGATCAGCAGCTTGAGACGGAACTACTAGCCCTGTTAGAGCGATTGCTAGAGGAGGCGTGCCAGACGCAGGATGCACCATGATGTGGGTGCGCCGCAAGCTCTATCCAGCCAACTGGAAGCAGATTGCTCACAGATGTAAAGAGTTGGCAGACTGGCGCTGTGAGTGGTGCGGAGCACGTCAGAGGGCCAGGCGCAAAAGTAAGCGCACGGGCAAATGGTACCGAGTCTACCTCCACGCTGCGCATAAGTGGATGCATGACACCTTGAATCCCCATCCTGAGCTCTTGTGCCTCTGCCCACGCTGTCACGGCCGCTATGACTACTGGCTCCGCCTGCGAGAAACCATCGTACGACTTGAAATGCTCAAGCACCGCATCCGCTTACAGCAATGCGGTCACCTTCCATATGCTGCATAAACGAAGAAAGGACATAATCATGGGAAAACACGAAACATTACCACCAGAGTATGGCGTCACGATTGCCGAAATTGAAGGGCAATACTACCCAATCCACGTTGACAAGCGCGATGAACAGGGAATGATAGAGATGATGCGACTCTCTTCTCTGTATTGGGAGACGGAAGCATCCCACGGTATTCCTCTTGCGCAGGGATCGCAGCCAACACAAGGCACCATCTCTTTTCGGACACATCGGGCTACCCTGGACTTCTGTCACCGACGAAGGGAGAATCACGGCCTCTGGTATCAGTGGGAGAAACTAGCGACATGGACGGAGCTCTATCCTGAGCGCAACGCCTGGTATCAAGAGGAGATTCTCAGACTGGCGGGAGATATACCCACAATCGAGCCAGCAGGCTCGATTGTATATGGGAGTGTGTTTCGATGTGGCGTGCATTGCTTTATCTCTACTTCCACCATTGATGAGGCATGGGAACGCTTGTATGAGCGCGTGTGTGAGCACGTAGCGCAAAAACAGACAGCATAAGTCATGTTGACTTATAAAGGAGCTTAGAGGTGAGAATACCTGAAGAAGAGGTGTTGGACTTTGGTGTAAGCATTGTTCGCACGGTCTCTACCACAAAGAAGCACCCGCAAATAGGCTACATCTGGTATGAAGGGAAAAAGGTCCCTGTCTATGTCGGCTTTTGGGGTGATATGCCTGTCTGGAAAACGGCGACCGGGACCGATGATCCAGAGTATCTCTATTGTGCTGAAAGGACTCTGCCGATAGAAGAAGACCCCGACTATATCGGCGATGAAACTGACAATTCTGTAGAGGATGATGGTATTCAGGTTTACCCCATTGAAGTGATCATTAAATAAATGGTTGTATTCGTCGATCTAATCAGCCCTTCTAGCGGTGCTAGAAGGGCTTCTTTTAAAAGTGAGTTTGGAGGACTACGTGATTACTGTTTTTATTCTCGCCAGTCGTTCCGATGAGCGACACATTACGGATTTTTGGATACACCTGGCTATGGCTCGCCGTTCTCATCGTGAGGTGCAATGGGTCAGTCCGTTATATGTGGAAGATATGCTCTCAACACATGCGGTCGTACCGGCCCTACCACAGCCCTATGTTGTGATAGGCTGTCTTTCTAAAACATTTCTTTCAGAGGTTTTAGATCAGCCAGCTTTACGCGAATTGATAGGACAAGCAGTTCGAGCGATACCGTTGCTTATTGGGTCGTGTGAGTGGAACCGTTTCCCCTCCCCATTTGCGCAAAAAATGCCCCTTGTCCCTGAGATTGTCAACGAGCAAAAGTCCAGTGACGCCGTCTTCTCTCGTGCTGTTGGTCGCTTAAGAGAGGCTCTCATAACCACGATAGAGACAGGGAAATAAGATGATAGTGTACGTAAGTTATGCACAAGAAGATAATGCGTATGGCGATCGTTTCAAGAGAGCCTGCAAACCAATAGAAGGACAGATAGGATTCACGACATGGAGCATGCAGGACAGTCTTCCTGGTACCTTGTGGCAACGGAAGATGGCGGATCACCTGAGACAAGCCTTCCTGTTTATTCCTCTCGTGAGTAGCGACTGGCTTGCATCAGAGAGATGCCAGGCAGAATTGTCTGCGGCATTACAGCTACAGCAAGTAGGGCAGTTGAGAATAATTTCTGTCTTACTCCGACCGTCCGTTTGGGACTACTCCCCATTGCGCTCTTTCCCGGTTTTGCCATCAAATGAGAAAGAGGTGACACTGTGGTCGAATCAAGATAAGGCATGGATGGACGTGCAAGCTGACCTCATTAAGATAATAAAGAGTTGTCAGATCAGATAGTTGCATTGCTGAGGCACGGCTATTGTTTTTTATAGTTCTGATTCAACCCTTGTAGCCCTGCTATGAGGGCTTTTCTCTTAAGAGGTGAGGTATGAACTTCATAAGTTTCCTGTGTGGTCGTGACAAGTGTGAGCAAGATGTTATTGAGGTGTTGCGAAACCTTCCAGTCGCTATTATCATTATGCGCCCTGGTGGTGAGCAAGAATGGTATGTGTGGCAATGTGTAGAATCTAACGGGACGGCTCCCACCTTTGCAGCAGCAGTGAGCCAGGCCCTTCATGCTTTGTTTCTGTATGTGTAGGCTAGATGATTACGCTATGTAGAAGCTTTTGTAGCCCTTGTAGCGTTGCTATGAGGGTTTTTCTTTTGAGGTAGGTATATGAAAAAGAAGTGTACGAGGTGTAAAATCAACCCGATTTGTGGTGACTCCTGGCAGTATTGCCGCCGGTGTCTTATCCTCTTTCACAAGAAAGCAACATGGCATTCGATCAGTAGTCCGACTGGCGTGTGCTAGCAGGCTTTTTAAGGCTATTCGTAAAAGTTCATGGAATCACAATTTTATAAGAGAAACAGGAGTTACATTTTATGACTCAACACCCCTTGAGTGGAAGACTTTATACCGAATATTACGTTGTGTGCGGCGTCTGCAATGAAGAGATGCCAGTTGGAGCAAGAACCCGTTCTCTTGCCATCTTCTACCTAGAGCAAAACGGATGGAAGGAGACAGAGCAGAAGGGATATGTCTGTAAAGAATGCTGGAACGTTCGCTCGGAAAATGTAACATCTGTTATTCCATCACAAACATGATTCCATGAACTTTTACGGATAGCCCTTTTTAATTGAATAGCTATACACAGCCCTTGTAGCCCTGCTATGAGGGCTTTTTATTGGAGGTGCTTATGGGTTTCATGCAATTCCTCTTTGGTGGGAAGAACGAAGAACAACAAAGGGGAGAGGAACTTACCATTATCGATCTTCGCTTGATCGTTGTTGATCCTATCCCTGAACAGTGTAGCTGTTTCTCTCAGAAGCCTTACACATGTGTAGGGTGCAAAAGACTCATGTGCATCCAATGTATGGCAGGTGGGTTTGGTGGGCAATGCCCTGATTGTGCATCCTACGATCCGACAGGTGGGGAATATCGGGATACAGGGTATCGGTATTGTGAGGAATGTGGAGGGTACTACCTTCCACATGAGCATTAAAATAGTCCTCATAGTTCAAGCTATGAGGACTTCTTTCTTTCAGTTATGCCAATTATGGATAGTTGGCAGAATTGAGCGAAAGGAGTAACAAAGAGTCAGTATGAACAGGTCACCAACCTTGTGGCATGCTGAGAGCCAAGGGCAATGCACCGGGGCTGTCATCGTAGGAAGGTATCGCTATACCCTCTGGCGTCGATGGAACGATGCACAACCCTGTGTGCTGTTTATCATGCTCAATCCTTCTGAAGCCAACGAAGTCAAGAATGATCCAACGCTCAGGCGCTGCATCGGTTTTGCACAATCCTGGGGATACGGGTCACTTGAAGTAGTGAATCTCTTTGCCTACATCTCTTCTGATCCCTCTACACTTAAACAGGTGGAGGATGCAGTTGGAGCAGAGAATGATGTCTACATTCAACAGGCAATCACAAATGTAGCACTCATCGTCTGCGCATGGGGCGCGTGCAAGCACATTGGGCAGAGAGATGGTGACGTGCTCCACCTGTTGAATGAGAGAGAGGCACATTGCTTGGGACGCACACAGGGCGGGTTCCCACGCCATCCGCTCTACTTAGCACGTGAGACGGCACTTGTACGGTATTCGTAGTCCTTGCAGTTCTTGCTGTGAGGGCTTTTCTATTAGGAGGGGTATGACGACTCGTCAGCTACGCCCACCGTTCCCCTGGATCGGCGGCAAGTACTATTCAGCAGCGCAGATTGTCGCCGCCTTTCCCGCGCCTCAAAGCTACGACATCTATGTCGATCTCTTTGGAGGAGCGGCCAATATCCTGCTACAGAAACCGCTCTACAAGAAACATGTCGAGGTCTACAACGACATGGGTAGTGACCTGGTCAATTTCTGGCTACAGTGCCGGGACCATGCGGATCTGCTAGAGGAGCGTCTAAGCAGCTTGCCCTACAGTCGAGAGGTGTACTATCAGTATCACCATGACCTCTATGCAGGAGAGCCACTGGACCCGTTAGAACGCGCTGTCCGTTGGTTTTATGTGTTACGCAGTAGCTTTACCGGATGGGAACGGGCAAGCAGTCCACCAGGGTGGAGCGCAGGAATAACGGATTCCGGCCGATGTGATGCTCACTCCTATCACTCAGCCCTGGACCTCTTTGGACCGTTGCACCGTCGCATGCAGCATGTCTTGATCGATCATCGGGATTTTGCGGCCGTCTTTGCGTCCTATAATCGTCCTCGCGTGCTCTTCTATGGCGATCCACCCTATATAGGGGCAGAGCACTACTACCAGAACGCATTTACGAAAGAGGACCATATGCGACTTGCAACCCTGCTGAATGCGTCCCCAGCATTCGTTGCCCTCAGCTACTATCCGCATCCCTTGCTGGATAGCCTCTATTCTGCTCCAAAGTGGCGACGGGTCATGTGGAACGTGGTGAAGCATTCGCAACGCACACAAGAGAATCGGGAGCATACCACTGAAATGCTTTTGTGCAATTATGCACCCGCGATGGCGTCGTTATGGGAGGTGAACGCACACGAGAATGAAAGGTAATCATGAAACGGTTTCGACTCTTCTCCCTCTGTTCGGGCATCGGGGTCATTGATTATGTCTGGTCCTATGTGCTTGGGCAAGAGATCGCGGGTCAGATCGAGATTGACCCTCACTGCACGGCCATTCTGAGTGAACGCTTCCCAGACGTTCCCCGGCGGTCTAACATCAAGGAGGTAGCGCATGAAGCCAATACCGACAACTTTGGAACCATTGACCTTATGGCCGGAGGCATCCCTTGCCAGCCTTTTAGTTTTTCCGGCAAGCGAAGAGGCACGCAGGATGACCGCCACCTCTGGCCGTATGCTCATTCCCTTGTTAAAAGACACCGGCCCCCTTGGGTGCTTATCGAGAATGTTGCTGGATTCGTCGGTCTGGCGCTCGACCTCGTCTGCACTGATCTGGAAGGCGAAGGCTACACCACACAGGCGTTTGTACTTCCGGCTTGTGCCATCGGTGCACCGCATGAACGACAGCGCGTCTTCATCGTGGCGTACACCGCAAGCGTCGGACCACAAATCAGCACACAGGCCCTACGCTACACGTGCGCAGATCAATCTGACTCATCAAATTTTCTGGCGTACACCAACGGCATCAGAGAGCGCGGGCAGAAAGTCGCTCTCACCAGCAGGCAGTGCAGTCCGATTGAGTCAACAGGTCTTTGCAAATGGGAAGATCCAGCGGAAGTGGCCCACACCGACCTATCGAGACTACAAATCGGGTACGGGTGCCCGGACCAGGTCCGGGCACCCGCCGCCACTGACAGACGTAGTGCAAGGGAACTTGAATCCCGATTGGGTGGAGTGCTTGATGGGGCTTCCACCTGGCTGGACCAAATGCGGTGGCCTGCCCCACCGGGAGAGCCACAATACGCCTGGGAGCCACCACGAACCATAGCCCCAAAGCGAGACAAGGAGCGTGCGCTACGGCTCAAGGCGTTGGGCAATGCCATTGTGCCACAGCAGATCTACCCGATTCTCTATGCCATACTTACAATCATGAAAGGACAATGCTACGATGACAGGCTTTGACGCAATAAGGTGGATGTTACGTATCTCTCAAGGTATCCCTGAAGTTCTCCACTTAGCAGAACAGCACGAGGGACAGCCTGAATACGCTCTCACCTCTGCACAGGATGCGTGGAGCATCTTTCTGGAATATTCCTCTCAGTGCAACGCTCTCGCCCGCACAACGGCCAAAGATGGCGAACAGATTGAAGCTATGTTTCTCAAGCAATGGGCGAAACGAACGAACGCGAGGTAACGTTCGTGAAAAAGCCCTTCCCCTGGTATGGAGGCAAAGAGCAGCTGGCTCCATTACTGGTCTCCCTCTTCCCGCGTCATACGGCCTATGTTGAGGTCTTTGGAGGATCAGGCGCGGTGCTTTTTGCCAAAGACCCTAGCCCGTTAGAGGTCTTCAATGATCTAGACAGTGGTGTCGTCAACTTCTTCCAAGTACTGAGAAACCCTCTGCAAGCGGAGCAGTTGACCCACCTCTTGAGCCTCACTCCCTACGCCTATGAGGAGTATCACGACTGCCTCAAGCACTGGCGGTCAGAAGCAGATCCGGTAGAGAAGGCGCGTCAATGGTATTGTGGCGTTGTTCAGAGCATGAATAGCTCCATTCGCAATACTGGCTGGAGCCATACGAAGATACCAGGGTCGAACCCCGCGAAGCGTTGGCTCCCTGGGATCGCCCACCTTTCAGACTGCATGGGGCGTCTTGCCCACGTACAGATTGATCATCGAGACTTTGCAGCCGTGCTTCAGTCCTACGACAGCGAGGGCACGTGCTTCTATATCGATCCTCCCTATGTGGTGGAGACCAGGCGAAAGGGAGGGTGCTACCACCACGAGATGAGCACAGAGGATCACGAACGCTTACTGACGCGCCTCCTCGCTCTCCAGGGCATGGTAGTCCTCTCTGGCTATGATCACCCTCTCTATCAAGAGGTGCTGCGGGAATGGGAGTGTCTACGAGTGCCAGTGTCCTGCGCATCTACATCGCGTGCTCCAGTGGAGGGAGAGAAGCAACTTCAGACCAAACGAGAGGAGTGCATCTGGCGCAATCCCCTCTGTGTTCGTCATGCGCCTATCGGGACACAGTTGACCTTGTTTGCATAACCTACTACAGAACCAAGCCTTCTCACATTTGTTGAGAAGGCTTTCATTATGAAGGAGATTCTACCTATGCAAGAAGAGATTGAGAACCTCATAGACCTCTATGGGCGGTTCATCAGAGCCTACGAGAAGCTCCCCAAGTCACTGCAAGTGATCCTCCTGGTCCTTGCGTTCGCCCTGGTGACGCTTCTCTACCTGCTCTATCCACCATTCTAGGAACACATCCACGTTGTCCAGCCCTTGTAGCACTTGCTATGAGGGCTTTTCTCTTGGAGCGACCATGACCGAACGCTTTCTTGAATATCCCTTAGACAAGCTCCTCAGCGAGGGGACCAAGTTCGTTGTGGATCAGGAACTACAGATCGTCTCGCAGATTCGCATAGAGGAGACTACCATCATTGAGCAACAACACTTTCCTGACCAAGAATATGGAGTCCTCATGGTTCTGCTCAGATGGTATCCCAACTATGCGCCGCTAGAGGAGTTACAGAGTGCTCTCACTGGTCGCTCTGTAGAGCGGTGCCGACGCGACATCAACCGTGCCTTTGATGAGGGCGAGGGGGATGGGGTGATGCGTCCAATTAGAAACGTCATCTCTCGCCTCCGAGTCAAAGTGCATGCCTTTGAGATCGACGCACGCTCCATTATCGAGACC
>JAABUZ0100007139.1_pt1 | contig 13598 bp, 11 predicted proteins | sample 5562091 | NCBI WGS metagenome assembly JAABUZ01 (sample SAMN12813069, study PRJNA571459) | rock metagenome | isolation source: Antarctica rocks | place: Antarctica: Victoria Land, Linnaeus Terrace sud | collected 2015-12-21 | reverse complement strand
TCTCGCCGATGTCGTCTACCGCACCATGACCAACGACTCGGTTTCCTCTCTGTCGCCAGCCGCTTGACACAGAGAGGTGCCGTTAAATCCACAGTCCCCCAGCTGCCGGCGGAAGGGACCAGATCCGCTCCCCTGCTAAGGGAACCCCGACGACAGCGGCAGGGTGGACCTGCGTTGACATAACGTCTGCGCGATGAGGTCACATCTCACATTGATCGTCGGGCTGCAGGAACGCCGCTCGCACCCGTAGGAGGTGGGTGTCGGGTTGGGTCTGCGTAGCGTTCCAAAAAATCGGCGTAGCGGCTCCTCGTCCACCCCCGCTTCCAACGCTAGTGCCGGTCGGTGGGGGTGCTTGCGGGGATCAGCCGGCGCAGGTGAGTGTGGGCATCGCCCAGTCGCCGTGGTCGTAGCCGTTGCCGTCTCCGGCGTCGCCGACCACGAGGTGGAGGGTTTGCACGCCGGTGACGTTGGCGGTGAGCTGCTGGGCGGGATCGCTACCGCGGATGGTGGGGGTTGAGGCGAGAGTCTCTCCGTCACCGACCACGCTGAAGGTGACGCTGCCCTGCCCGCCGGCGTCGGCGTCGATGCCGACCGTCGAGGTGAACTTCGAGCAGTTACCGCCGAGGTAGACGGCGACATCGCTGATCGAGTTGGTGCCCAGACCCTTCGGGTAGACGGTGCCGTGGATGGTCAGCGGGCTTCCATCGTTGGCGTTGGTGCCGCCGACCGATTGATCGCGCTCGACCGGACCCCAGCCGTTGGTCGAGGACAGGAACGGCATCGCGGCGACGTCAGTCACGCCCGTCGGCGGCGGCGGGTTGACCACCTGCACCTGTCCGCTCTGAGTCAGCCAGTGCGCGACGTCGTGTTGGGCATAGGTGGCGGTCGCGCTGATCGTCGCTGGACCGGCGGTGTCCGTCGGTGCCGTCAGCACCCAGGTGGCGACGACGCTGTGGCCCGGCTGCACAGCGCCGAACACCTGGGCTGCTGAGTAGTCGAGGACGAAACCGGCCGGTGCGGTGAGGGTGAGGTTGACGCCTTGGGCGGTGGGGGCGTGGCGGGGCACCGAGAATGTGGTGGTGACGGTGAGCTGCTGGCCGCGCTGCACGGTGTTCGCCGACGGGGTCACCGCCAGCGACGCCGTCGGTGCCGACGCCCGGTTGGCGGTGATGGACAGGTTGTCGAACTGGTCGGTGTCATATGACGTGAGGCCGAGGCCGACCTGTCCCGCGGTGTAGGAGCTGTCCTGGACCACTCCGACAGCCTGGCGGTCGACCGAGGCGGTGATCGACGGGCCGTTGAACGACAGTCCCAGCCTGTGCCAGCGGCCGGTGCCCAAGGCGCGCACCGACGCCCTGGCCAGCACCGTGCGGTTGCCGTCGGCGTCGCTCTTGAGGATCGTCCAGGCGCCGGTGTCACTGATCTGGAAGTAGTAGCCCTGCTGATGGGACTGCGGCCGGTTCTGCGTGCCGGCACGCCCGATCAACTCCACCGTGCCGGGCTTGGCCAGCTCCACGTCGGTCTGAACCTGGTAGTTGGTCCAGCTCGAATCACCCACCAGGGTGAAGGCGTCGCTGTCTTGCTGCCACTCGATCGGCTTGGTGTCGGCCATCTGCTGCAGGCACATGCCCCGCCGCCCGGCGGCGCACGGCTGCACCTCGAACGCACCCTGCATGTCCGAGACGTAGCGGGCCTCTTGGCCCGCGACGTACCGATTGAAGTTGTCCCGGTAGGGAAGGGCGAGCCGGTGCGGAGCCGGGCTGACCGCGGTGCCCTTACCGACGGGCTTGGTCACCGTGCTGAACGTGTAGACGTAGCCCGGTTGCAGCGTGACCGCGAATTTGCCGGAGCTGTCCGGCGTGAGGTCGGCCAGATGCGCGAAGAGGTCTGCCTCATTGGTGGAGTTCACCTTGGTCGCCCAGACGTGCACCGGCTTGGCCGACAGGGCTCCGGGCACGCTGAAGGTAGCCGTCGATGCAGCGGTGGCTGTGGTGGTCTCCACGACGGTGCTGTAGTCGGTCTTGGCCGGTGACATCAGGCTGATGTAGCTGCCGTTGGTGCGGTCACCGCCGAGGTAGCCGCTGGCGCCGTCGAGGAAATGCCAGCCCGGCTGCACGAACTGCGTGACCTGAGCGGTGACCCAGGTGTTCATGCCGATGCTGTAGTTGCCCGACCAGGGTTGGTTGGCAACGGCCAGGCCAACTGTGGAGTAGGGCAGGTTCGGTGTGATCGCCGCGATCAGCGGCCAGTTCAGCAGGGCCGTCATCTTCGCGTCGATGTAGCCGCGGGTGATCGCCCGGATCAGTGCAGGAGCTCCGGTGTTGTAGTCCTGCGACCCGTTCTCGCTGTCCCACAGCGGTTTCCCGGTGTCGATGGCGTTCTTGGTGGACGAGCACGAGTTCGCGTTGCCGCCGTCACCACCCTCACACGAGTAGTGCGCGGCCAGGATGTCGATGGACTTGGCGAAGGCCGGGTCGGTGGCCATGGCGTCGGCCTCGTCCCAGCCGGAGTCGTCACCGACCACCTTGGTGGTGTAGTGCCTGGCGGCCAGGGTCGCGTGCAGGTTCTCATACCAGGCCACGTTGTAACTGCGCTCGTTCCAGCCACCGAGGTAGTCGATGGAAAGGCCGTGCCCGTTCGCGCACCCCATCCACGTCATCAGGTAGTCGATCATGTCCTGGGACCAGAAGTTGCCGTTGCCGATCCAGCCCGGCGCGGCCCACGCCAAGCCATACAGCTTGATATTGGGGTTGCGTGCCTTGGCCTGCTGGGCCAGCCAGAACTCGTAGCCGACGTCGCAGTTCACCACACCTCTCGTGTGTTCCACACTGGGTTCGGACCCGTCGGTGGAGTTGGCATCACCGCCGATCTCCAGCTTGAGGATCTGCAGGGACGCGCCGTAGCCGGGCTTGAACAGGTAATCCAGGATCTGGTTGCGCTGCTTGACCGGGTAGTCGATGAGCAGCCGCGAGTTGCCCCCGCCGCCGCTGATCGCACCGACCCCGTCGAACACCCGGCCCGGTCCGTCCAGGGCCACCGGGATGTCGGTGTTGACCGGAGGTGGCGGTTGGCCGATGTAGCTGACCCGGTCCACCACGATGTACGTGCCGGTCGATGCCGGATTCTTCCGCCCGGTCACGGCCAGCGTCAGCGTGTGCGGGCCGTTCGCCAGCGTCGGGCTGGTCCACAGCGCGACGTCGCCCTTGCGGGTCGGGCTGTAGAAGTCGACGTCCCTCGGGGCGCCTCCGTCGAGCGACAGCGCGCCGATGCCATGCCCCGGGTCGGTGACTCCGTAGAACGTGATCTGCGTGCCGGTGAAGGGAAAGCTGACCGTAGCGCCGCTGGCGTTGGTGTAGCTGTTCGTCCCGTCATACGGGTTCGCCGGTGCGCCCTCACCGCTGGCATGACCCCAACCTGAGCCCACATAGTGGAACTGGTCCCGCCCGGTGCCCTGCATCGCATCGTCCACACTGCTCGTCGTGGCGGCAGCAACTGGACCGGACGACGTCGCCGACGCCGGACTGGTCGTCAGCCCGACCCCGGACGACACGGCCAACGCCAGCACGGCGATCCATACGCAAGACAGGCGGCGGATTGGGTGATGCATCATGCCTCCCAACTAGTGCAACGGGGAAACCAGAGACGCTGTAGCACACCAACGCGTCTCGAATCACTCAAGTTCAACCATGTTCTATACCCGTAGTCGCCGCAAAAGCAAGGTTTACCACAAAAAAAAGCTACAAACATCGGCAAGATCGGTCCTGTTCACCCAGGATCACGGCCAAGCCCTGCCTTGCTTGTGTTCACCCCCGACCCCGGCACCGACGACCACAGCCAACTCGACATGCTGTCGGTGATCGGGACGCAGCAGCTCAGCGACGATTCGCTGCCCGAAGCGCGTGGCCCGGCGCGTCAGTGATCGGCCTCGCCGCGTATCGACCCGGCACCGCAGCCTCGGTTCGACCTACCGGTCGAAGACCTCGCAGGTGGTGACAGCGTCCGGTGCCGCCGAGTCAACGCCGACCGGCGAGTCGACGTCGCCCGAGGGGGCTCGAAGCGATCGCGCTAGGCGAGGGTGCGGGTGATGACGGCGTCCATGGACGAGTCGTCGGTGACGTCCATGGCGAAGGTGTGCACGCCGGCGTCGGCCAGCGGTCGCATGGCCTCGACGCGGCGGGCGGCTGCATACACCTCGAAACCGTGCTGTTGCAGCTGAGCCGCGGTCTCGAGTCCGATCCCGGACGATGCGCCGGTGACGAGGGCAACTTGAGTCATGGCTACTCCTACTTAGAGGACGGCGGGCTGTAACAGGGAGAATAACAAACCGTTGGGCTGTTATACAATGGTGCGTGACCACTCCAGCGTTCCGGCGCGCACGCTCGCGCGAGCAGCAGCAGCAGCGCCGCGCACAGATCCTCGGCGGCGCCCGCGAGCTGCTCGCCGTCACGGAGCCGGCGGCGGTGAGCCTGCGGGAACTCGCTCGCGAGGTCGGACTGGCCAAGTCGAACGTGGTGCGCTACTTCCCGACGCGCGAGGCGGTCTTCTTGGCGGTGCTGGCCGAGGACTTCGACGCATTCCTCGACGATGTGGGCGCACGGTTACCCCGGGCGGACAGGCGTCGCAGTGTCGCGAGCCAGCGTCGGCTGATCGCGTCGGCGCTCGCCGAGGCGCTGGCCGACCATCCGCGGCTGTGCGACCTGCTCGCGGCGTGCCAAACGGTGTTGGAACACAACGTACCGGCGGAGACGGCACGCGAGTTCAAGACCATCGCTCGCCAATGGCTGGCCGGTCTCGCCGACCTGGTTCGGGCCTCGCACTCGCAGCTGGACCCGGCGGCGGCAGCCGAGTTCGCAGGACATGTCTGGGTCCTGGTCGCCGGAGTATGGCCGATGGCCAACCCGAACCCGGTCGTCGCGGCCGTGCTGTCCGAACCAGAGTTCCAAGACATGAGTGTCGACTTCGTTCCGGCGCTGACCCGCGCCCTGACCGTTCTGCTCGCAGGTCTGTCCGCCGAATCCGCGGCCGACCCCGCCTGAACCGGGCCGCCCCGACCCAGGCCGAGCCGATTAAACCGGTGAGCCGCAGATCGGGCGGAGGCCTGCCGCTGGATCGGCAGTGACACCCTGGTCGTCACCAAGCTCGACCGCCTCGCCCGGTCACTGACTGATGCCCGCGACATCGTCGACGAGCTCACCGGCGCGGGTGTGAAACTCAGCCTCGCCGGCTCCGTGCACGACCCCCATGACCCGATCGGTCGGTCGCTGTTCAACGTGCTGGCCATGGTCGCTGAGTCCGACCTGGCTCGGATGCGCACCAGGGAAGGCATGACCATCGCCAAAGCCAAAGGCCGCCTGCGCGGCAAGCAACCCAAACTCAAACCCACCCAGGGGGCGCACCTCGTCGCCCTCTGGGCAGCCGGAGCCCACACCAGCACCGAACTCGCGGAACTGTTCGGTGTCGCCCGCTCGACCGTGTACCGCGCCATCAAACGAGCCGACCCGGCAACTGCCGGCCCGCACCTCCCGTCCGTGTCCGCTGGTGGGCGACGGTGACGCGCCCATGACCGCCAACGCCGGTCAGCTCGCGGTGGATCTGGAGGACGTCGTGGCGCTGTGCCGCGCCACCGCGACCGCCCGCCACTAGCCCTACACCGCATGGCAACACGCCGCGGCAGCAGCCGCCACCGGCCACGAGGACCCCGACCTGGACTGGCACGTCAGCGCCGACGTCGAAACCGCTACGCCGCAGCGACCCACTCCCCCACACCGCACCCGCGGTCAACGACATCGGGCGACTCCAACAACTCATCCACGCCGCCACCGACCGCTAGGAAGAACTCATCGCCGAGCACATCCAACCCGCCGAAAACGTCACCACCCGCTACCGCGCGCAGCTCGCCATCCACGACCACCACACCGCCGAACAAGCCACCCTCACAGCACTGCCCACCCTCCGACCGCACCCCAAGCCCTAGACGTACCGGCCCTGGTCACAGCCGAGCAGGCCCGGGGTCCCGAGGCGAGTTAGCGGTGCGTGCTCGGCTTCGTGAGGTGTTGGTGACTAGTACCGAACCGTCGTCGAGGATGGTGAGGCGGCCGGCGTCGCCGTCGGCGGCTTTCAGTGCTTGCCGCCATGCCCCGGGCGCTGCTCGTCGCACCGTGACGTGAGCTGGCTCCCTTTGGGTCATGCCCGTCGTTGTCTCACCACCGGCTATCGCACGGACCGCCGCGGCGGCCCTCGATACCCGGATGCTGAACGTCATTGACGCCGCTCCAGCGGCCGTTCCACATCCAAGGAAGTGAGACGCCCATCCCACCGCTTCTGGCCAACCCCGCCCGCACGGCTACTACCGACATCTGAGCGCTCTGCAGGTCACGGTGATCGAGTGCCGACCGCTGGCCAAGCCGTCTCACTGTCAGCATCGAGGTCATCGGTGGTACACACGCACCAGCGTTGGTTAGCCTGCAACCTTGGGCTTACTGCCAAGCAACCTCTGTGGCCGGCAGTGACATAGTTGCACTTTCGAGCCCGTGTCTCATGACACCGTCGTGCAGCGAACACCGTTGGGGTCGACAAGTAGCAGACGAATGGTTGGAGAGACGGTCGTGATCAGCGACGCACGCGAAGGCGATCCATCATCGTTACAGCAGCTGACGTTCATCCGTGACGAGATCCGCTTCGAGATTGGCCTGCTCCATGACCGGGTCAACGCATTACTCGCGGCCGAGGCGTTCTTAACGATCGCCTACACCGCCGCCATGAGCAACGGCACCTCGTGGGGCGCAACTTTCTCGCGCATCGCTGCGCCGATCCTATCCGTGCTGGGGCTATCCCTCGCGCTCCTGGCATGGCCGGGCGTCAACGCCACCGTAAAGATCGTTTTGGAGTGGACCTCCCGCGAACGCCGCCTGTTCGATGACAATCCGTCGCTGCTCGGCTCGGTTCTTGGGGGCCTCATCGCATCGAGCGGAAACCAGCACCACCTGGATCTGTCCAGCAGCGAAGCATGCTGTTCTTCCGCGCCGTCCCGATCCTGTTCGTCGCCGTCTGGGCCGCGTTCACCGTGGTCACTGTCGCCGTACGACGCTGAATGAGCAAGCGGATCGACTGGTCAGTGCAACCACGATCCAGCGACTCGACGCGCCGCTATCAGCACAACGCACGTCACCTGACGTTGTGCGAGGAAGCGCGCCCAGCCAGCCAGGCCAGGTGCCTCGTCGAGGTGTTAAGAAACCACCGAGCTCGCCCGCCTGCAGGCGAAATTTCTGACACGGGTTACTGACGTCATTCTCCTGGCGTGTCGCGGACGGCGGCTTACGTAAGGAAAAGGTCGTTGTTGACACATGCACCGAGTTGCATAAGCATGCAGTCACGCTGTGACTTGCAGCGGTACGTGGCGCGGTTTTCGCAGCGCTACGTGGCCGGCAGAGTGACAGCGGTCCTGTCCGGTGGCCCGTCGCCTTGCGGTCGCCGCTGGCGACCGTGCGGGTCGGCGACAGCGCTGGCGGGCTGCCACACTCGCGGATGATTCGCGGACATGGCAGGGGTTCCAGCCGGCGACCCCGCTGGCTACGTGGTCAGGCGGAGCGGCTGTATCGAGTGTCCTGCCGTGTGGCGGTGCGGTAGTGCCCGGGGGCGGTTGATCGTTCGCGGCTGAAGGCGCGGCTGAACGCGTAGACGGAGGTGTAGCCGACGGAGCGGGCGATCGTTTCGAGCGGGTCGTCGGTGTCGCGTAGCCGGCGTGCTGCCAGGTCCATCCGCCATTGGGTGAGGTAGGCGCTCGGGGCCTGTCCGACGACGGCCTGGAAGCGCGGGGACAGGGTGGCCCGTGAGACGGCGAGTTCGGCGGCGAGGGAGTCGGTGGTCCAGGCCCTGGCTGGTTGGTCGTGGAGGCTGGTGAGGGCGGCGGTCATCAGCGGGTCGCTGAGTGCGTTGAGCCAGCTGGCTTGTGGGCGGTCTGGCTGCTCGAGGAGCCAGGCGCGCAGGGTGTGGACGAGCAGGACGTCGACGAGGCGGTCGAGCACGACGCCGGTGGCGATCTGCGGGCGGCTGAGCTCGCGGGCCACAAGCCGGACGGTGTCGTCCAGCCCGTTCCCGCCGTCGCCGGGGTGCAGGTGGACGACGGGGGGGGAGCAGCCGGAGCACCTGGGTCGACACGGCCGGGTCGTGCCGGTAGGCCGCGGCCAGGATGTGCGTCTGGACCTCGCCGGTACCCAGGCACAGGACGTCCCCGCTGTCCCGGGCTGCTTGTGCGGCCGCCAGGTCGCAGGGCGCCCCGGGCCGAGTGGGTTCGCTGGACAGGGCGTGCGCGGCGCCGGTCGGTAGCAGCGCGATGTCACCGGTCATCAGCTGCCGCGCCGGCGCGCCGGGCACGCCGAGCCAGGCGGTGCCGCGCGTCACGGCGTAGAAGACGGCGTCCGAGACCTGCGCCCAGGACACCGCCCAGTCCTGCGCCGCCTCGATCCGCGCGGCCAGGGTGCCGCGGACCCCGGCGACGGCGAGCACGTCCCCGAGCAGGTCCATGCGCGGAAGCGCACGCCACCCGGCGCGCTCCCTGAGTGAGCCCGGGTGACACAGACGGGTATGGAGACGAGCAGTATAAGCATCGACCGGGTCGCAGCTGGGTTTCTACGGTTGGTCCGGCGGCCGATCACCGGCCGTCGACCCAACCTCCTGGAGCCCTTGATGACCAGCACCAAGCCCGAGCAGTACACCGACTACAAGACCCTGCGCGTCACGGTCAACGCGGGCGTGGCCTACGTGACGCTGGACAACCCACCGGTCAACACGATCGACGTCGACCTGATGAGCGATCTCGGGGAGTTCCTGGGCGCAGTCCGCACCGACGACCAGGTTCGTGTCGTGGTGCTGCAGAGCGCCAACCCGGAGTTCTTCGCCGCCCACGCCGACATCGGGTTCATGTTCGACGCCGGCCCGCTGATGGCACTGGCGCTGCCGGACGGCGACCCGGCGCTCAACCCGCTGCAGCAGCTGCACGAGCGCCTGCGCGCCCTGCCGCAGGTCACGATCGCCAAGCTCACCGGCCGGCTGCGGGCCGGCGGGGCGGAGCTGGCGATGGCCGCCGACATGCGCTTCGCCGCCCACGGCGCGACGTGGCTGTCACAGCCCGAGACCCGGATGGGGATCTTCCCGGGTGGCGGCGGCACGCAGTACCTGAACCGGCTGATGGGCCGCGCCCGGGCGTTGGAGGTCGTGCTCGGGGCGGAGCTGTTCGACGCCGACCTGGCCGAGCGTTACGGCTGGATCAACCGGGCGGTCCCGGCGGGTGAGCTCGACATTTTCGTCGACACGCTGGCCCGGCGGATCGCGGCGCTGCCGGTCGGGGTGGCCGCGGCGGCGATGGAGGCGCTGGACGCGGCCGAGGCCAGCGGCCCGGTGCCGCACCTGGCGGAAGAGGGCGCGGCGCACGTCAAGGTGTACCCGTCGCCGAAGCCGGTCGTGGAGCGGATGCGGGCGGTCATGCAGGGCGGGGCGCAGACCGTCGCCGGTGAGCTCGACCTGGAGCGGCTGCTTGACGGCACCCCCTACTGATCCTGGTCGCACGGACCCGCCTGGGGTTGCCGGGCGGGCCCGATCAGGTGCGTGCCGGTCAGGGCGTGGGGGTTAGGTGCGGTCAGTGCTGGCGGCTGCCGACCGGGCGGGCAGGGTGGACAGGAACCCGCGGATGTAGGCGGCGGCCTCGGCCGGGCGCTCCTGCGGGTAGATGTGTCCTTCGCCGTTGAGCCAGACCGCCCGGGAGCCCCGGATCGCCTTGGCCATGTCGAGCTGGGCGGCGGCCGGGATCGCGGCGTCCTCGGACGGGATCAGGAACAGCCACGGCTGGGTCAGCCCGGGCAGGAGTTCGACGGAGTCGTCCAGGAACAGCTCGGTCTGGGTGACGCTGACCAGCGGCCCGTTCTGCACGAGCGCGGCGGCCGCGCCGCTCTGCTTGATCACTGCGTCCATGCCCGCGTGCACGAACAGCTGCCCGAGCGCGGCGGTGAACGCCTCCTGGTCCCCGCCGAGGCCGGCGACCGCCGCGTTCAGCGGCCGGCAGCTCTCCGGCGAGCCGATCAGCGGCACCCCGGCCAGGCCGACCGCGGCGACCACTGCATCGGGGTGCCGGTTGACCGTCGCTCTCGTGGTCACCGTCCATGCCGGAGCCTTCCGTCACGCGGGCGTCCTGTGATGGCGGGGTCCGGCCGACGCAGCGCGACGATGTTGCCGGTCACCGCGGCCCGCTGCCCGTCGGGGCCGACCGCCTCATGACGGACCGCCTCAAGCCGGACGACGGCCCAGCCGTCGGCGTCCAGCCCCAGCTCGTCGCGGGTCTGGGCCGGGGATGGGAAGACGGTGTCCGGGTCGGCCCATGACCAGGGTGGGACCGAGGCGTGGTCGACGACGAGGAGCAGCCCGCCGGGGCGTGGTTGCTGGCGAGGGTCGAGACTGCAACGGCGGCGAAGAGCACGAGTGGCCGGTGCCGCTGGCCGTCGGGCTGGTCGTTGTCCTCACGGCACTGGGCGGTCGGCAACGCCGTTGAGCGGGTCCGGCGCAGTGATGTTCTTGCAGACGCACAATGCTAGCGATTCACGAATGTGTTCGTGACGAACGCGTTCGTGTTAGCATCAGGACGTGCCGAACCAGACGCGCAGCCCCCGCGAGCGCCCCGCCAGGAAGGCGCTGTCCCGTGAGTGGATCGTCGAGGAGACGCTGAGGATCCTGCGCACCGAGGGCCTAGAGAAGGTCACGATGCGTCGGGTTGCGCAGGCCCTGGAGACCGGGCCGGCGTCGCTGTACGTGTACGTGGCGAACACCGCGGAGCTGCACGCGGCGGTCCTCGACGAGCTGCTGGCCTCGCTCGACGCCCGTGCCGCGGGTGACTGGCGCCGCCGGGTCGAGCGGCTGCTCGGGCAGTACTCGGAGGTCCTGTTCGCCTACCCCGGACTCGCCCGCTCCGCCCTTGTTCTGCGGCCCGCCGGGCCGAACGCGGTGCGGCTGTACGACCTGTTGCTCGGCCTGCTGCTGGAGGGCGGCATGCAGGCCGGACAGGCAGCCTGGGGTGTCGACCTGCTGCTGCAGCACGTCACCGCGACCGCCGCCGAGCACAGCGCGCCCACCCCGAGCGAGGTCCACGCCCCGGCGGACGGGGACGGCGGCCTCGACGCGATGTCCGCGGCGCTGCGCCGCGCCGACCCGAGCGTCACGCCGCACGTCGCCGCGCACGCCGACGCCCTGATGTCCGGAGTCCCGGCCCAGCGCGACCGCTGGGCGATCACGGCGCTGCTCGCCGGCATCGCCGCCACCGCCATCCCGAGTGGGTGACCCCTCCTCGGCCGGCTGCCCGCACGCTCGAACAGGAGACAGCATGACCTCGCACCACCCGATCGCCATCATCGGAGCCGGACTCGGGGGCCTTGTCGCCGCCCGGGTCCTGGTCACCGGCGACATCGCCGCGGCCATATTCGACCTGGAACCGGACCGGCACGCCCGCGTCCAGGGCGGCATGCTCGACATCCACGAGTACAACGGCCAGCAGGCCGTGCACGCCGCGGACCTCTGGGAGCCGTTCAAGGAGATTATCCACGCCGGCGGCGAGGCCACCCGTGTTCTGGACCACACGGGCAAGGTCCTGCGCGAAGAGGCCGACACCGGCCAGCTCTCCCGCCCCGAGGTCGACCGCGGCCAGCTCCGCGACCTGCTCATCGACTCGCTGCCCGACGGCACCATCACGTGGGGCCGCAAGGTGACCGCCATTCGGCCCCTGGAGGGCTCGCCGGGCCGGCACGCAGTCAAGTTCGCCGACGGCGACACCATCACCACCGACCTGCTCGTCGGCGCCGACGGCGCCTGGTCCAAGGTCCGCCCACTGGTCTCCGACGCCTAGCCGGCCTACGCCGGGATCTCGTTCATCGAGGCCGACCTGTTCAACGCCGACGTCGACCACCCAGTCGAAGCCAAGACGATGGGCGCCGGGATGCTGTTCGCATTCCGCGGCCACACCGGCATGCTCGGCCACAAGGAGAGCGACGGCAGCCTGCACTTCTACCTCGGCGTCCGAGTACCCGAGGAGTGGGCCGACACCTTCGACTTCACCGACACCCCCACCGCCAAGGCCCAGGCCCAGGTCCTGGAGCTGCTCGAGGGCTGGTCCGACGGCTTGCGCGGCCTGGTCGCGCACGCCGACGGCCCGCTGGTGCCCCGGCGCATCCACGCCCTACCGGTCGAGCACAGCTGGCGGCGCGTGCCCGGCGTGACGCTGCTCGGCGACGCCGCGCACCTCATGTCCCCGTTCGCCGGCGAGGGCGCGAACCTCGCCATGTACGACGGCGCGCAGCTCGCGCGCGCGATCGCCGACCACCCCGGTGATGTCGAGGCGGCGCTCAGCGCGTACGAGTCCGAGCTGTTCCCGCGCTCGGCTCAGGCCGCCGGCGACTCCGTTCGGAGCCTGGACATGCTGTTCAGCGACGACTCACCCGCTGGCCTGGTAGCGATGTTCGAGCAGTTCGACGCGCAGGCCGTGATGGGCGAGGCCACGACATGACCGGACCCATGAGCGCGACGCCAGTGATCGCCGTGATCATCGGCAGCACCCGGCCCGGCCGCAAGGGCGACGCCGTCGGGCACTGGGTCATCGAGCAGGCGTCCCGGCGGACTGACGCGACCTTCGAGCTTCTCGACCTGCTCGACGTCGCGCTGCCCGCCCTCGATGAGGTCGTCCCACCCGCCGCCGGCCGGTACAGCCAGACCCACACCCAGTCCTGGGCGCACACCGTCGCCGGGTTCGACGGGTACGTGTTCGTGACGCCGGAGTACAACCACGGCTATCCCGGCAGCCTCAAGAACGCCCTGGACCGCGTATACGCCGAGTGGAACCACAAGGCTGCGGGCTTCGTCAGCTACGGCGCCGACGGCGGCGTCCGCGCAGTTGAGCAGCTCCGGCAGGTCATTGCCACGCTCAAGCTCGCCGGCGTAGGCCCGCAGGTCGCACTCAATATGCGGGAGGACTTCACCAACTACACGGACTTCACGCCGCGCGCGCACCAGGCGCAGTCGCTGGCGGACCTGCTCGATGACATCGTCTCCTGGTCGACCGCCCTGCGCTCGCGCACCTGAGGTCTCGTCGTACGGGGGCGTAGTCGATGGGACAGGGACGGCGCTCGTGCCCACGGCCGTCATCGGCCGCGATCCACCACGGTTGAGGTCACCTCCGCTTACCGGCCGTCAGCGCCGGCTCGCTCCTCGGGCGGCGATCGACGTGCCGGCAGCCGAACCTTCACTGGGGCATTGCCCTAGTGAGGGTTCCGGACCGGTGACGGGACGCGCGCTCATCGCGGCAGAGCCGGGACGCTATGTCTTCCGCGCCCGGCCAGCGGCATGATCGGACCTCGGTTCGCTGACGCGTGTCCACTCGACTCATCGATCACCGATCAGGTCGAGGGGGCTGGCGCCAGCCCCACTGCCAGGGCCATAAGAACCTCCGCCCACGGTGTGCCAGTTCGTCGTACGGGAGCTCCGCAACATCGCCATGCGCATTGCGCATCTCCCCTTCGTACTCACTTCGGTTAAAGGCAATCGCCTCGGGGGGAGCGCTCGCAACA
>JAABUZ0100007138.1_pt1 | contig 13599 bp, 14 predicted proteins | sample 5562091 | NCBI WGS metagenome assembly JAABUZ01 (sample SAMN12813069, study PRJNA571459) | rock metagenome | isolation source: Antarctica rocks | place: Antarctica: Victoria Land, Linnaeus Terrace sud | collected 2015-12-21 | reverse complement strand
ATGGGCGCTCGATGCCTACGCCCATGCGTGTACCCGCTCCGGGCGTGGACCGCAGTTTATGCCGCTGACGGACATCGTCGCCGGGCACATGGTCTTTGCCGTGCCGCTCCGGGCGGCCGGGACGCTCATTGGCCTCGTCTGCTATTTCCATACGGAGCCGTTCGACCCCGAGACGCAGCAGGTTCTGCGGGATTGCAGTTCGGTAATCGGCACCGCCGTCTACAACGCGGTGCATGTGATCCACGATGCGGCGGCGATGCGGCGGACGGAGCGGACGCGCGCGGAGTTCATGGGCCTCGTTTCGCACGAACTGCGCAACCCGCTCACCGCGATCTACGGCTTCCTGAACATCCTCGCACAGGAGCGCGTTGGCCCCCTGACCGCGATGCAGCGCGACTTCCTTGATTCCGCCTCGCTCAGTGTTCGGCACCTCTGGCGGCTCGTGGACGACATCAACGATCTCGTGCAGTCCGACCTCGGACGGCTCACCTTGCAACGGGAGCCGGTGGCAATCGGCGATCTGGTCCGCGCGGTCGTCGCGAGCGCCGCCCCACTCTTCGCCAATGCCCGTATCGCGGTGGAGATCGAGATTCCCCCATCGCTTCCTCAGACGATGGCTGATCCGGTACGGCTCCATCAAATTCTGAACAACCTGCTCTCCAACGCGATGAAGTTCTCCGAGCCGGGCACGGCGATCCACATCGCCGTCGCTGTAGCGGACGACACGCTCCGCGTCAGTGTACGTGACACGGGACCCGGCATTGCTCCGGAGGATGCCGAGCGCATCTTCGAGCGGTTCGTCAAGGGGACGAACATCCCGCAGCAGGACGCCTCCGGCCTCGGTCTCGGCCTCGCCGTCGTCCGGCAACTTGTCGCCGCGCACGGTGGCCGCGTCTGGGCGGAGAGCGGGCAGCGGAGAGCGGGCAGCGGGCAGCCAATCGGTGGCAGCACGTTCGTCTTTACGATTCCGGTCGTGGATGGCGATTCGTAGGGGCGATTCGCGAATCACCCTCCCTTCCCGCAGAGAACTCGCATCCCAAAGATGACGAGAGGGCGATTCACGAATCGTCAGATCAAACATTGCCAATGCAATGCGAGCCGACATCTCACGTTGGTATCGTTCCCTGTGTTATCACGGAGTATGGCCAAGGAGCCATACTCACATACCGCAGAAAGAAGGAGCGATCATTGTGAGCATGGCCTATGTGCCGGAAGAAACGTGGATAATGGTTCTTGGGGAGGCGAGCGCGATCACGACTGGCTTCCCCTCCGCAGTCGTGGCGGAGGGATGGCGGTGGAATGAAGCGCCCGATATGGAGGCGCTCTTTGCCTCGCCGCTGCCACCCCGCATGGTAATCGCCGTACCGATCCCAGCGGACTGTTTTGCGACAACCGCCTATGCGACGATCCGCCAGTTGACGAGTGCGCTCGCCCTACCCGTCGTCGTCTTCAGCGCAGAGTGCGCGCCAGCCGCGATCGAGATGGCTTTGCAGGCGGGCGCGGACGATTTCCTGTCGCTGCCAGTAATAATCGAGGAGATGGTAGCGCGGCTGGCGGCAGTGATCCGCGTGCGCTTCGGCGCGCCGGATGAGACCTATCACAGCGATTATCGGCTTGATGAGGCCGCGCATCTCGTCTCGATTGTCGGTGTCGCGCCAATCCGCCTCTCAGTCAGCGAATACCGGCTTTTCCGTATGCTCTTTGCCGCCCGCAACCGCCCCGTGGCACGGGAACGATTGGCGACGATTCCCTTGCTGCACGTCGGCTTGGGTGGTCAGAACGCGCTGGACACCATTGTGAGCAGACTGCGTCGCAAAGTCGGCGCGGAGCGGATCGTCACGATCCGGGGTGTTGGCTACCAACTCGTGGACAATCGCCAGACGCCGCGAAACGTTTCCTACCTGCGCAAGTCGCTCAAAAGGTGAGTGAGAAGCCATCAATGAATGCGAGGAGAGCGAGCGCACCCGCACCGAGGCTCCCGTACCAGACTGCCGGGCGGCGCAGCAGGGCGGCAATGGCGGCGAGGCCAATTGCAACCTGAAAAAGTGTCACCGACACCGCGAAGCGGTGATGGTGCTCCAGCTGGCCCTGCGACTCCTTGGTCAGCGCCGATGTCTCCGTGTCCTGCGCCTTCGCTTCCTTCATCAGGTCGTCCTGTTGCCCCTGCCGCCGCGCCGCTTCGTCATTAGCCATCTTGATCTCTGCAGGGGTGCCACCGACATGGGCGAGCAGAATAGCGAGATTCTGCTGCGTCTGCTTCTTGATACTGTCGGCCTGGAACTCGCTCCAGGCGTCAACGGCCTGGGTCTGCTTGAGGACACCCTGATTCGCTTTGAAGAGCGCCTCGTTGGCATAATTACCTGCCTCCAGTGCGGCGGCGGCGGCGAAGACGGCGAAGAGGGCGGTACTGATTGCAAGGTAATCGAGCCAGCGTGGTCGCCCACCCTTTGTATGCTCCTCTCCGATCGCCTCCTTTCGTCGCTCCTCCATATCTTCCTGCACCCGATCGGTTCCAACATCCATATCCTCAGCCATCGGTAATCCCCCCACTTAACTTCCGCGAACCCGAACACATGAGACGGCACGTTTGGCGGAAAGAGTGGACACGTCGCGAGCGGACGATTAAGTCGCTCGGAGACATCTTCCACCGAAATCCTGCGATGCGTTGCACGATCCCGTTACAAATTAATGCCAGGCAAATTTCCACTCATCGCCGCTGCGGCAAGCCCGGCTCCCGCAAGCATTAACCCCTTGTTGCCGAGCAGACTATGCAGAACATCAGGCTGGTTTTGGTACTGCGTCGCTGTTGCAGCCAATGCACCGGGGTTGTTCTGTTGCGCATGAGCCGCCAGTTTTGCCACGTCCTCCTCATTCATCTGCTGTGGATTAGTATGATTGATCCCGAGCATATTCGCCAATCCTCCGATACCGCCCTGCGCTATCTGGCCACCCGCCATACTCCCCGCTAGTGAGCCGACAAGGCTGCCCGCACCACCACCGATCTGACCACCGAGCATATTGCCGACAAGACTGCCGGCGAGCGAGCCGAGCAACCCCGTGCCCAGGCCGCCGAGTGGGTTCGTACCGCCGACGCCTGGCATGATGTGATTCTGGTATTCTTGCGGGTCCACCTGGCTCATTGCATTGGCGGTGTGCTGCTGGAAAGCGTCCCGCGGAGCGCCTCCCAGGAACTGGCCCATGTCTCGCCGGTCGTTGGGTTGCGCGGGATTCATATTCCCGCCTGCAAGTCGCTGGAGGAAGTTCCCGCTCAGACCGTTCAGGAAACTCATCGTTGGCATCCTTTCTTGTTGCACGTTGGGTCGGATCGCAATCATCGGAAAGTATTGCAATGGTGATGCCATCCGGCACATGAGAGCAGAACGCTGTTCGGACATCTGTCGGAGGTATGCCGTTCATGAGACGGCGATCCTTGCTTTCAGCCTGTTCGCTCATAGAAGTTACGCAGTTCAGATGGGAAATGCCCGGTAGCGTAGGCTTGAGCCTGCGTCCCGCTCGCAGGCTCAAGCCTACGCTACCAAGAAAAAACGCGCCAACTGCGTGTCAAAGTACGCCCCGTATACTAGAGATAGACAATACCCACACGCAAAGGTGGCATGATGCTTGCAGAACACTGCGTCGTGGTGCCATTCAATGGTGAATGGCAGTGGATTGATGAGTGTGTAGTGAAAGGAATTGGCATGGGTGCATCAGCGATGCGGAGAATGATACTGACGTGTTCCGTAGCCGTACTATTCGGACTGTCGATGGTCAGCGTGGCTGCACAAACCCCGACTGCTGCGCCAGTAACGGGCGGCGCGGCCTTTACGGGCAAGATCACGAAGACAAGCCCGCTAACAGTCAACTCGAATGGACAGGACCGGCAGGTCAACACAACCGCGAAAACAACGGTTATGCGCGATGGTAAAGCGGCAGCGATTGGGGACCTCAAGGTTGGCGATCAGGTCAACGTGACGTCGAACTCTGACAACACCGTTGCAAAGATCGAGACGACGAGCGCCGCGACGAGTAGCAGCGCTGGCTTCTTGAAATGGCTGATCCCGCTCTTGATTGCGCTCCTCATCCTCGGACTGATCCTCTGGCTGCTCAGCCGCCGGAAGAAGGACGCCTTTGTCCTTGAGCGCGACCGGACAAATACCCCGCGGACCTAACTGCATCGGTTGTTCGCCTCTTTGAGGACGAGCGAGAAAAGAAACGGAGAACGCATACATGGCTGAGATGGAAATTGACCGCAATGACAAAGTCGTCGGCACGGACGGGAACGAGATTGGACGTGTCAAGCATGTGATCGTAGATGGGCCGACGCGGCAAGTGACCGATCTGGTCATAGAGCAGCACGGTGGCGAAGAGTTCCTTGTCCCGCTGACGAGCGTCCAGAGTCTGGAAAAGGGGACGCTCCAGATGCGGGAAACGCCCGCCACAATGGGCAGCGACCGGATGTTCATGCGTGACGCCTACCATGAGGTGGACGAGAACGACGTTGAGATGCGGCCGATGACAAATGCACCCGGTGGCGCGACGCTCGAACAGGTCGGCAGGGATTCGGCGGTGATTGCGGACACGCGTACTGCCCGAGAGATGCCCGCCGAAACTCGGCAGCAGCCGATGCGTGAGCAGACCGGACGACGCGAGCAAACGGCGCGCGAGGGCGAGAACATCACTGTTCCCGTCGTCGAGGAGCGGCTCAAGGCGGGTGTGCGCGAGACTGAGGCGGGCAAGTTCCGGCTCAGCAAGCGCGTGGTCGAGGAGCAGAAGACGATTGACGTGCCGGTCGAGCACGAGGAAGTTCGCGTCACTGAGACCGCCGTTAACCGCCGCCCGGCGACGGCGGAAGAGACGAAGATGATGAACCGCGACATCGAAGTGCCGCTGCGCGATCAGGAAGTGGTCACGTCGAAAGAGGCGCGCGTCACTGGCGAAGTCCAGGTACGTAAGGAGATGGTGACGGAGAACGAGCACGTTACTGATACGGTGCGCCGCGAAGAGGTCCATGTCGAGGACCCCAATGATCCGCGCGTCCATGTCGAGAATGAAGGCAAGCGAACGCGATAAGACGGTATTGCGGGGTGCATCCGTGTCATGCGGATGCACCCCGCAATGACGCTGTTGCGGTAGATGATCGTGAGTGGGATAGGCGACACACGTACGGGCAGACGAAAGGCTACATGACGATGGATGAACGCAGAGGCGGCGGGGCGATGCGCCAGCCATTGCCCCGCGTCGGGATGGCGGTGCGATCAAATACATCGTGGACGGGTAGAGTGACGAATGTCATCGCCGCAACGTCCGATAACGAAGGCGCGATCCGCGTGGCGTGGGATGGCGACGGGGAGACGGTCGTACCGCTCTCCGCCTGCACGACCACAGACGAGCGGGTGATGGTCCAGTTCGCGTCGGACGCGGAGACAGGAAGTGCCATGCGGCCCGGTGCAATGGTTATGGATCGCGCACAGCTGACCATCCCAATCATCGAGGAGGAAATCAGCACCGAAACCATCTGGCGTGACTCCGGTTCGGTAATGATCCGGCTACGCGCGGAGGAACTGCCACAAACATTCACCGCGCAGACGGAGTACGAGGAATTGGTAGTCGAGCAGGTGGAAGTAGGTCGAGCATTATCCGATGGCGAAGCCGTTGCGCCGCGACAGGAGGGAGATCATTACATCATCCCAATCGTGGTCGAGGAGGCGATTATCGTCAAGCGGCGTGTACTCGCCCACGAGTTACACGTCACGAAGCGCACCGCACAAACGACACGGACGATCGAGACAACCGTTCGTAAGATCACTCCCGTGATCGAAAGTGGTGCGCTCGCTGATCGAACCCACATCACGGCGGATAGTATGCGATAGGAAGGAGCAGGGGCACACGGCACGCGGAATCACCGAGAAGATGTCGAATACGGATATAATCACAAGGAGCAAGCAATGAGCATGCGGAGCAACATGAACGAAGTCATGAAGGGTGCCGAGGTCTTCGACGCGAATGGCGAGAAGGTCGGCAAGGTCGTCGAGGTAGGGCGCAACTCCTTCAAAGTCGAGAAGGGGTTCATCTTCCACAAAGATATGCATCTGCCGATGAGTGCGGTCGCGCGGACGCACGACAATCACGTCCATCTGAATGTCGCGAAGGATCACGTCATGACGATGGGGGCGGAGCAACTACCCGCCGAAGGCCACGCGTGGTACGGCATGAATACCAGAGAGACGGGTCGTACAACGGACCGCGCGATGACCGGGCGTGAGGGCGAGACGAAGAGTGTTCCCGTGATCGAGGAAGAACTCAAAGCCGGTGTCCGCGAGAAGCAAGGTGGCATGGCCCGCGTGACCAAGAGCGTGGTTGAGGAACAGAAGTCCATTGACGTGCCGGTACAGCACGAGGAAGTCTATGTCACCGAGCGCGCGGTCAACCGTGCCGCGACGCCGGAAGAGATGAAGATGATGGATCGCGACATCGAGATCCCGCTCAAGCAGCAGGAAGTGGTGACGCAGAAGCAGGCCGTCGTCACTGGCGAGGTGAACATCCGCAAGGAAGTGAAGCGGGAGACGGAGCACGTCACGGACACGGTGCGCCGCGAAGAGGTCCACGTCGAGGAACCCAACAACAAGCGCGTGCATGTCGAGGGTGAGCGCGGTGCAACAGGTGGTGGCAAGACGGTCACCGACAAGCGCCAATACGACGCGCAAGGCAACCTCGTAGACGAGAAGGTCAGCGAGCAGCCGAACCGACGCGGGTAGATACGTAACAGTACGGCCAGGGACGGGGCGCTTCGTGCGCCCCGTCTTTTCTTGAAGCGTACCGCTTTTGATGGGAGGAGTGCTCAGATGCGTAAACAGGTCTTGATGTTCCTAACTACTGCGGTTGCCGTGTTCGCGGCGCTCACATTTGTAGTAGTGGCCGTCGGCGCGCAGGCGACGGTCGCACCCACCGCCACGACAGCGGCAACAGGGGCAAGTGGCACGGGGACGACTGGGACAAACGCCGCAACCTCGGCAGCGACCGCAACGCGTGCGGCAACAGGGGCGAGTGGCACGGGAACGGTGACGGGTACGACGGCTGCCACATCCGCACCGACGGCCACCGTCACCGGTGCGGGCGCGACATCCGCAACACAGGCGCCGACCGCGACAGTCGGTGGCACAACGAGCGTCACGGGCACCGTTTCTGCAACACAAGCAGCGACAGCGACCGTCGGGAGTGCAACGAGTGTCACCGCTACTGGCACGAGCACGACCGCAACCGGGACGCCTGCAGTCAGCGCGACGCGCGCGGCAACGGGGACCGTGACCGGTGCAACGAGCACGGCGGGAACGGCAGTCGCCACCGGGACGGGCGGCGGGACGGCCGGGACAACGGGATCACCCCCGACAACCTTACCGGCAACCGGCCAGGCACGTAACGGTTCTACGCCGAATGGTGGATTGCTGGCACTGATGACTGTGGCAATTGTCAGCATTGGCGCGGGCTTCGTGCTGAAGCGGCGTGCATCGCGGGCATAGCCCAAGCGCAGTTCGGGATAGAACATACTATATTGCACGATGCTATTCTTATCCCGAACGTCGAACAGGCGCGCAAAATGGTGGCAACAACGAGATGAATAAGACGGGGCGGCCACGGGCCGTCCCGTCTCTTTTGTACCGCGCATCTGCATCCCATCGTCTCTTACGTGAAGACTGGCTCCGCGAACCGGGCCAGCAGGGTGGCGGAGGAGTTTTCGATGTCGGCGTGCAGGGAATGGCCGTGCGCGTCCATCGTGACGATGGCAGGGAAGTCGTGGACGCGGAGATGCCACATCGCCTCAGGGATGCCAAACTCCAGCAAATGCACATCGAGCACTTCATCAATGCAGCGGGCGTAATACTGCGCCGCGCCACCGATTGCGTTCAGGTAAACCGCACCGTGCTCCGAGAGCGCGGCGAGCGTCTTTGGGCCCATGCCGCCCTTGCCGATCACCGCACGCACGCCATATCGCTCGATAATATCTGCCTGATACGGCTCCTCGCGGATACTCGTCGTCGGCCCTGCTGCCGTGATTGTATATGTACCGTTTTTCATGACGACCGGCCCACAGTGGTAGAGGACCGAGCCATGGAGGTTCACCGGCGGCTCGTGCTTCATCAGATGGGCATGGACGGCGTCGCGCCCCGTGTACATCTCGCCGGAGATCAGGACGAGATCGCCAACCTTTAATTCGCGCACCTGATCCTCGGTGATCGGCGCGCGCAACACCTTCTCCTTGCCAGTAAGCACGAAGCCGCCAGGGGAGTTCGGAGTTCGGAGTTCGATGTTCGGAGACGAGGATGCGTCATTTACCGAACTCCGAACTCCGGACTCCGAACCTTCCTTATAGAGCCATCGCGCGATCGCGCCCGATTCGGCGTCCAGGACGACGCCGAGGCGGCGGAAGGCCCAGCAACTGTAGGCAACTGAGACGAAGAAACTCGCCGGGTGCCGGTTGATTGCCCCGATCTTGCAGCCAACAAGTGTCACGTCGCCACCGAAGCCCATCGTGCCAATACTGAGTGTCTGCGCGGTTTGCATAATGTACGCTTCGAGTGTGGCGAGGTGCGGATTCGGGTTCGTGTCGTCGAGGACGCGGAAGAGTTGCTCCTTCGCATGCAGATAACTGGCGGCGCGGTCGCCACCGATACAAACGCCAATCGTCCCGGCGCTGCATCCCTGCCCCTGCGCCTGCCAGACGGCGTGAAGGAGGCACTTGCGCACGCCGTCAAGGTCACGCCCTGCTCGGCCAAGGTGCGGCAACTCCATCGGCAGTGAATATTGGATGTTCTTGTTCTCGCAGCCCGCACCTTTGAGGAGCAGTTTCACTTCGATCTCATCTCGCTCCCACTGCTCGAAGTGAATTGTCGGGCTACCAGGGCCAAGGTTGTCGCCACTGTTCGTGCCGGTGAGCGAGTCCACCGAGTTTTCGCGTAGTTTGCCACGCCGCGTCGCTTCCGCGATCGCTTCTTTGATCTGGCGCGTCAGGACGATCTGATTCGTCCCGACCGGTGTGCGCACCGCAAAGGTCAGCCAGCCCGTGTCCTGGCAGAGCGGCCCGACCGTCTCACAGGCCATGTCAATATTGGTGGTAATCACGCCGAGCGCCTGCGCGGAGCGTTCCTCCGTCTCTGTCTCGACCGCCTGTGCCATTGCCCGCCGCACATCGGGCGGCAAATTCGTGGAAGTCTCGATAATCAGTGTAAGGATACTGTCGCGAAATTCGTCCATCGTCGTTCATCCTCGGTATTTGACGCGGTGGGCAGTGCAGGATGCACCCAAAGTGGAGGCTACTGTATCACGAGGATACATCTCGCCGTGCGGCTTGCGTCATCCAATGTAATTATGTAAAATCCAATTGTTATTCACATGCTCGATCGCGTGTGAAGGAGGAGCAATGAAAGCGCAAAAGCAAACAACGAAAATCGTCCGGCAATTGCGGAGTGGACAAGTAACAATCCCGGTCGCGTTCCGACGCGAGCTCGGCATTGAAGGTGAGGGCATGCTGCAAATGACGCTCAAAGATGGGGAATTGCGGATTAAGCCACTCCATATCCGGGAGGCTTCTGCAGAGTCGCCGTGGTTGAAGGAGCTTGATCATTACTTCGCCCCCGTACGAGAAGAGGCAATTGCGCAGGGCTACACCGAGGAGGAAATTAACGCTGCGATTGACGAAGCGGTGCATGTGTCGCGTGCCGATCAGTGACGAGAGTTGTCTTTGACACGGTCGGTTTTGTGCGAGGCCTCATTAATCCGATCCGTCGTTGGGGCTACATCTTTTTTGATTACGCTAATGATTATCAATTGATCGTCTCCGAACCGATTATTCTGGAAGTGCTGGATGTTTTGCAACGCCCGGCGTTCATGTGTTTATTCAAGACGTTGCTTGGTCGCGACGCTGCGGCTATTGTTGCGATTCTTACCGATGCCGAGTTTGTTGAGGTACGAGAGATTCTCGCAGTCAGCCGCGATCCGAAGGACGATACGTTCCTCGCCACGGCGACACAGGCCGGTGCGGACTATCTTGTCAGTGAGAATCAGGATTTGCTCGTGCGTCGAGAGTACGAAGGCGTTCACATCGTCAATGCCGCAAGGTTTCTTGATCTGCTCGAACAGTGACAGCGAGAGTACGCGCAGGAACGATGAATATTTGCAGTATTCCGAGTCACATCTGGAACCGGCTTTTCCGGCACGATGTCTGGAACATCGGTATCGTGGATGCGCCGATCCATACCTTTCTAACGCCCGGCGCACGGCCCCCGGTGCGCTGGTTAGCGGAGCCGCCGCGCGGGTCATTCCTCGCTGACCCCTTCATGGTCGAGACGGATGACGGCCCGGTTATCCTCGCGGAGGGGTTCTCCTATGCCGATGGGAAGGGGTATATCGCGGCGCTCGCGTCTACGCCGGAGGGCGGATTCGATCCGCCGACGCCGATCATCGCGGAGCCGGTGCATCTCTCCTATCCATATGTCGTGCGGCATGCGGGCCGCATCTTCTGCATCCCGGAGAGCGGTACGACTCACGCTGTCCATTGCTACGAGGCAACGGCATTCCCGTACCAATGGGAGCGACGCGCAACACTGATCCAAGGGTTTGCCGCCCTCGACGCGACTATTTTCCAGCACGAGGGCCGTTGGTGGCTGCTCTGCTCCGAGCAGGATGGCACACCCGGCACGACACTCCACGCCTGGTACGCGGCTGATCTCCTTGGCCCGTGGACCCCCCACGCCGCCAACCCCGTGAAGCGCGATCGCCGTTCCAGCCGCCCGGCCGGGACGCCGTTTGTCCACGACGGACATCTCTACCGCCCGGCGCAGGATTCTACCTGCACCTACGGCGGCGCGGTCGTCATCAACCGCATTCTCCGTCTGACGCCCACCACGTTCGCGGAGGAACCGATCACCACCGTCATGCCCTACGCGGACAGCCTCTACCGCTACGGCCTCCATACACTGTCTGCCTGCGGCCAGTTCACAGTCATTGACGGCAAGCGTCACCGCTTCATCCCACATGAGTTCCGTCGCGTGCTGGGGAAAGTCGGTAGTCGCTTTCGCCCATAACCGCCGACCGTGATGGTATACTCGCACCGATGAATGCGTGGTCGCAGGCTTTCCAGCCTGTCCCCGGCGCGGGGAGGCGAGGGACATTCTTATCCTGATCGAACGTGAACGACGCGTCTGCGATGATGAGATAGCTACCACACGTCACGCGCGACGGGGAACTATCGTACAATTCGGGGTGGTTGCTCTGCTTGTCGTCCTCTTCTTCGCCCTCGGCGTGGTCATAAAATCGGGCTGGACACTCGCCTTCGATGAGCGCGCGCATCGCTTCGTCCGTGACCTGGGGTCAATGGCATTTGAAGAGGATGACACCTCTCTGCGCACACGATTCATGCATCTTGGACCGGACATTGGCACGGCGACGATCCTTTTCGTACCGCTGACCGCGTTCGTCCTGGTCCGGCAGTGTCGCCGCCGCGCCGCTCTCCTGCTCCTCCTCAGTACCGGCGGATCGGTCGTGATGGCGCTGTGTCTCAAGGGCATCTTCCAGCGCACGCGGCCCGACCAGCTCTGTTCCCACGGGCCATTCTGCGTCATCAACTACCTCTATCCCAGCAACCATACTATCCTGAGCCTTGTGAGCTACGGACTGATCGGCGCGCTGATCGCCGGGCGGCGTGCGGGTATGCGCCGGACACTCGTTAATCTTTTTGTCATCGTCATCGTCGGCTTTGTCGCGGTCAGCCTCATTTATCTAAATACCCATTATCTCACCGACGTGATCGGCGGCCTCTTGATCGGGAGCGCCTGGTTCATCGTTTCGCTCCATCTTTTGCGCCATATGGAGGCGTAACCACACATTCTTCCGCGCAAATCCACGATATAACGCGCATTTACGGAGACCGCATCATGAATCGCGACTTTAGACCGTTATATACATAGGGATGCGAAAAGATAGATGCGCGTTCATCGAAGGATGCGTCTATCTGCACAGGAGATGCGCTGCTAAATAGGCCGGGTCATCGTGAAAGCGGGGCTGACACCGAACGATCGACCAGCCGATGTACGAAGAACCTGACGAATCGGTGGACAAACGGGAGTACAGGTGGAATTCAGTGTCATTTTCTGAACGGACTGTCATCGGGAACCCCTTGACGTGATAGCCAGTACGCTATGGACTGCGGTATTGTTCTTACATCAAGTACGGGGAAGGCAGTCAACCGACTGACGAACCGCAGGAAGAACAGTATTGCGGAGGGTTTGACAATGATTGCAACGGGTAATGCGAGCGTCAAGACGGAACAGGAAACGACTGATCTGTTAATCAGCACGGCGCCGGTGCTTGTAACTGGGGCAGCGGGCTACATCGGCTCGATCCTCGTCCGGCGGCTGTTGGATCGTGGGTATCACGTCCGTGTGCTGGACCGTTTGATGTACGGCGATGACGCCATTCACGACATTCTCTCCCACCCGCGTCTGGAGATGGTCGCCGCAGACTTCCGGGACCAGATGGTCGTCGCCCATGCCGTGCAGGGCGTGAGCGCGGTCATCCACCTCGGCGCGATCGTCGGTGACCCGGCCTGCGCGATTGACGGGGATTTCACGATCGGCACCAATTTCGAAGCGACCCGCATCATTGCGGACGCCGCCAAGCGGGCGGGCATTGAGCGGTTCGTCTTCGGCTCGACATGCAGCGTCTACGGCGCGAGCGCGGAGACACTCGACGAGACCTCCGCCCTTAATCCCGTCTCGCTCTACGCGAATACGAAGATCGCCGCCGAGCGCGCGCTCCTCGACCTGCGGGACGCCGACTTCGCCCCGGTGATCATGCGCTTCGCGACGGCATACGGCCACTCCTACCGCCCGCGCTACGATCTGGCGGTCAATGTCATGACGGCGAAGGCGGTCAAGGATGGGCGGATCACGATCCACGGCGGCGATCAATGGCGCCCGTTCGTGCATGTGGACGATATCACTCGCGCCCTTGTCCTCGCCCTCGAAGCGCCGATTGCCAAGGTCGCCGGCGAGACGTTCAATGTCGGCTCAGATGAGCAGAATCACCAGTTGAAGGAAGTCGGCGAGATCATCCAGCGCCTCATCCCACAAGCCGCAGTGCTAATGAATGATCTGGTAACGGATAAGCGCAACTACTACGTGCAGTTCACGAAGATCCGCGAGACGCTCGGCTTTACACCGACCCACACACTCGAATCGAGCATTGTCGAGATGAAGGAGGCGCTCGATACGGGCGAGGTACCGGATTACCGGGATCGCCGGTACAACAACCACCAGTACCTCAGCCAGATTATTGATACGGTCACGCAGCCGCAATACCCTTTCGAGGCTGACCAGTTCGCTATCACGGGCACAATGGAACAATTGATGTCCGCCGCGTGTGATGACTGAGGAGATTGGATAAGGTGGCGGCGGGCTATAGCCTGCCGCCACCGGGATCGAGTTAGGAATGGAGAAAACGCCGTGGTTCTCGAAGTGATGCCGAAAACGCAGCAGAAGATCTACCTCTCGCCGCCCCACATGTCCGGCCTCGAACAATCCTATGTGCGGGATGCTTTCGAGACGA
>JAABUZ0100007137.1_pt1 | contig 13600 bp, 19 predicted proteins | sample 5562091 | NCBI WGS metagenome assembly JAABUZ01 (sample SAMN12813069, study PRJNA571459) | rock metagenome | isolation source: Antarctica rocks | place: Antarctica: Victoria Land, Linnaeus Terrace sud | collected 2015-12-21 | reverse complement strand
GCCTTGCTGATAGGTCGCCCGCACCCGTGTGCGGAGGTTCTCCTTGTCCATGGCTCCATCATGCACCACCCCTCGCCTCCTTGTCAACCCGCTGCACGATCCAATCTCAACCGACCTAGGTAGTTACCAACTTCGATAAATTTGCTACGTAAGATTAGCCTATATGGCGCGTCTATATAAACGTAAGGGTTGTGGCGAGGGTTGGGCTGACCCGCGTCGCCGCCCTGATCGCAAGGGGTACGCGTCGTATGGGCTGTGCGGCGCGTATCCCTTTTTGCTGTGCGTTTGCTGTGCGACTGGTCGTCGCCATAAGGCCGCCGCCGGGCCTTACTTCTTGGCGGGGACCGGCGCGCCCTTGCCCCCGGCGCTCCCTTCCGGGACCCAACCCTCGGGCATTCGCTCCTCGGGCGAAAACAGGAAGTACTCCATCTGCTCGCGCATGAACTGCTGCGCGTCGGGGTCGGCCAGCACCAGGCCATAATGGTTGATCAGCACGACCTTCTGTTGCTGCCACAAGTTCCACGCCTGCGCCGAGATGTTCTCGTAGATACGCTGTCCAAGCTCGCCCGGATAGGGGGGGCGCGGCAACCCCGGCAGCAACCGTCCCAGCTTGACGCACTGGACCATCCTTGCCATGATCTGTTTCCTTCCACACACTGAATGACGATAAGGGGATGAGCCGGAACGACCGTCCCGGCGCTCTCCCCTCATTATCCCTTAAAAGCGACGCAAGGATGTAACCACCGCGCATGAAGGCCATTTTCTTCGGCATGGAGTGCCGCTTCTCTCGCCCCACGCTCGCCGCGCTCCTGGCCGTGGGGATCGACGTGCGCGCCGTCGTGGTCCCGCGTCCCCGCTCTGTGAGGGCTGGGGCCTCTGGCGCGCCTATTCGCCGCCTGGAGCCGCCACGACCGGCGCGTGGGTTAGCGCTGCCGGCAGTCTCGACGGAGCGGAGTATCCTGGGACTGGCCGGGGCGGCGAGCGTCCCGGTCTTCGAGGTCGGACGCCTGGCCCATGAGGAAACGCTCGCCGTCCTGCGCGACCCGCGCCCCGATGTCATCGTCGTGGCCTGCTTCCCACGCCTGCTGCCCCCGGCGCTGCTGGACCTGCCCCGCCACGGCGCGCTGAACGTTCACCCGTCGCTGCTGCCGGCCTACCGTGGCCCGCAACCCCTGTTCTGGATCTTCCACGACGGACTCGAGCATGCCGGCGTGACCGTCCATCTGATGGACAGCGGTGCCGACACCGGCGACATCATGGCTCAACAGCCGCTCGCGTTGCCCGACGGCATATCATACGCCGGCGCCGAGCAACGGTGCGCCGAGGTGGGCGCGCGCCTCGTGGTGGAGGCGGCGCGTGGCCTCGACACAGGCACTTTGGCGCGGCGCCCGCAGCCGGGGGTGGGCATATCGTACGCGCCCGCGCCGCGCCCGGAAGATTTCGTCGTGGCGCCCGATTGGTCGGCGCGGCGCGCCTTCAACTTCACGCGTGGTATGGCGGATCGGCATGGCTGATACAAGGCCGGCGCCGTATCCACTGGGCAGCGGAGCGAGCCGCCGCGGTCTCCGCGGCTTGCCTGCGCGGCCACGCGCCCCGGTGTGTCCCAACGTTTCGCCCCTGATGGTGGGCCGCGGGGACCGCGGCGGCTCGCTCCGCTGCCCAGTGGATACGCCCGCGTCTCGCCCTTCAGGGTCTCTGTGTCCAATAACTCACAGACCCTGGCCCCTCGCCAGCCGGCCTTGACCTGCCCCCTACACATGCGCTATACTGAAGCCAAACGACCGTTCGGAAGTGATGGTAGTGGCGGTGGTGGGGGCTATGATCGAGCAGCAACAGCGGACGGGTCAGCGCGAGCGCATCGTCACCGCGACAGGGCGCCTCTTCCGCGACAAGGGCTACCACGGCGCCTCGATGGCCGACATCGGCAAGGCCGTGGGCCTGGAGAAGGGCTCGCTCTACAGCCACATCTCATCCAAACAAGATGTCCTGCGTGAGCTCGTGATGCGCGGCGCGACCCTCTTCATGGCGGGTATCCGGCAGGTCGCGGCCTCCGACGCCACGGCCCCGGTCAAGGTGCGCGAGGCCATGCGCGCGCACCTGCGCGTCGTCGCCGAGCAGCCCGATCTGGCGACGGTCTTCTTGCAGGAGTGGCAGAGACTGGAAGGCGCGACGCTCGACGAGGTGAACCGCCTGCGCGCCGACTACGAGTCCATGTGGCGCGACATCGTGGAGGCTGGCGTGCGCGAGGGCCTGTTTCGCGCCGACCTCGACACACGGTTCGCCGCGCTGCTGCTGCTCTCGGCCGCCAACTGGGCCTACCAGTGGTTCGACCCGCAAGGAGCCCTCTCCGCCGACGACGTGGCGGACAAGTTCACGGATATAGCGCTTGAAGGAATGAGATAAGCTATCAGCTGACGGCTGATAGCTGACGGCTGATAGCTGACGGCTAAAAGGAGTGATGATGATCGACGAACGCGAGGTGGAGTTCCGGGCGCGTGTAGAGCGCGGCGAGACTATCGAGGCGGGCGACTGGATGCCTGAGGACTACCGCCTGGGTGTGCTCAAGTTCCTGGAAATGCACGCCAACAGCGAGATCATGGGCGCGCTGCCCGAGCGCGAGTGGATCCCGCGCGCCCCCACGTTGCGCCGCAAGATGTCGCTGACCGCCAAGGTGCAGGACGAGGTCGGGCACGCCCAGTTGATCTACTCGGTGGCCCAGGACCTCGGGAAGAGCCGCGACGCCATGATCGAGGACCTCATCGCCGGCAAGACCAAGTTCCACAATGTCTTCCACTACGCGACCGAGAGTTGGGCCGACGTGGCCGCGATCGGCTGGCTCATCGACGGCGCCGCGCTGGTGACGCAGCACGCCCTGCTCAAGTCCAACTACGCGCCCTACGTACGCGTGCTCAAGCGCATCTGCGCCGAGGAGTCGCTGCACCTCAAGCATGGCGAGGACGTCACGCTCGAGCTCGCCGGTGGCACGCCCGCCCAGCGCGCCATGCTGCAGGACGCCCTGAACCGCTGGTGGGAGCCGATCATGCATTTCTTCGGGCCGTCCTACGCGCCCAAGAACGACGCGCTGCTCACCTGGCGCTTCAAGACGCGCTCCAACGAGGAGATGCGCCAGGAGTTCCTCAACAAATACGTGCCGCGCATCTGGTCGCTCGGCTTCACGCTGCCCGACCCAGAACTGCGCAAGGACGAGGCGACGGGCCAGTGGCGCTATACCGAGCCCGACTGGAACGTGCTCAAAGCAGTTGTCACCGGCCATGGTCCCGCTACGGCGCGCCGCCTGGCCCTGCGCTGCGCCGCGCACGCCGAGCAGGCGTGGGTTCGCACAGCTCTCAGCAGTCAGCCATCAGCTGACAGCTTTAGGCAGGCGGCGTCCTAAATGCATGTGGCACATGTGGTCGATAACCAGCTTTGCATCGGGCATGGTGAACGTGTAGGGATGACCTCTGCCGACACGCAAAAGCTGATAGCTGATAGCTGACTGCTGATGGCTATTTACGAAGTCTTCCAACGCAAGGGCGCGACCGATCCGCTAGTCGAGGTGGGCACGGTCAACGCCGACGATACGCGCATGGCCCTCTTGCTGGCCAAAGAGTGCTTTTTCCGGCGCGATGTCCCGGCCGAAGTCTGGGTGGCGCGCCGCGAGGATTTGCATCCGCTCGTCGAGACCGACGTGCTGGAGCCGGGCAGCGACAAGTCGTATCGTTCTATCGAAGCCTATAAGGGTATCGCCAAGAAACGCCAGGAGATCGAGTCATCACTACCATGAGCGAGCATGAACAGAACGCGGCCTCCGTGTCGCCCAGGAGCAGATACGCCACGGCGCCCGACGACCACGCGGCCGCGCTCGACCCCGACACGCGCGCGGCGCTCGGCGCCTACCTACTGGCGTGGGCCGACGACGAGTTGATCCTGGGGCACCGCGACTCGGAGTGGACCGGCGTGGCGCCGCAGCTCGAGGAGGACGTGGCTTTCTCGTCGATCGCGCAGGACGAGATCGGCCACGCTGCCCTCATCTACAACCTCGTCGCGGCGCTAACCGGCGACGACGCCGACCGCCTGGCGTTGCGACGCCCCGCCGAGGAGTATCGGCACGTCGCCCTGGTGGAGCGGCGCAACGGCGACTGGGCTTTCACGATCGCGCGCCACCTATGCTACGACTTGGCCGACGGCTATCGCACCGACGTACTCGTCGACTCGGCCTACGCCCCGCTAGCAGGCGCCGCGCGCAAGATGGCGCGCGAAGAGCACTACCATGTGATGCACGACGAGGCGTGGTGGGAGCGCCTGAGCAGGGGGACCGCCGAGAGCCACGACCGGCTCGTCGCGGCGGCGCGCGTGGCGCTGCCGCTGGCCGTCGATGTCTTCGGCGAGACGCCGGACGAAGATACCCTCGTCGCGGCCGGCATCGTGCCTTGTCCCGCGCGGGCGCTGCTCGAAGAGTGGCGCCTACGCGTGCGGCCGCTCCTGCTAGGGCTCGACCCGACCCTAACGCCCTTGATCGAAGCCGAGCCCCGGCCGCGCGCGGCGCGCCCGCTCGACGCGGACTTCCACGCCCTGCACAGCGAGATGACGATCGTATCAGCCTCGGGACTCGGCGACAAGTGGTGAGTGACGACGGGCGACGGGCGACGGGCGAGTGACGAGTGACGAGTGACGACTTTCGACAAAAGCGGTGAGTGAGATGACGACAGAGACGGACGCGCGCAACCTGCGCGACAGACTGTGGGACGCGCTGCAAGACGTGGTCGACCCCGAGATCCCGGCGGTCAGCATCGTGGAGATGGGCATGGTCAATAGGGTCGAGGTCGCCGGCGGAGGCCGCGTGACCGTGGAGATCCTGCCGACCTTTAGCGGTTGCCCCGCCCTCGACGTGATCGGCGGCCATGTGCGCGAGCGCGTGGGACGGGAGCCGGGCGTTGCAAACGTCGACGTCCGCTTTGTGTTCGAGCCTATCTGGTCGACCGACCGCGTCACGCCGGCGGGCAAAGAGAAGCTCAAAGGCTTCGGGGTCGCGCCGGCGCCGCTCTTACGGGGACGCCCGCTGCCGATGCTGCAGCGTGAGCCGGTCGCATGCCCGTTCTGCGGCTCGACACACACGGCCATGGACAACCTGTTTGGACCCACGCCGTGCCGCTCTCTCTACCGCTGCCTCGACTGCCGCAACCCGTTCGAGCGCTTCAAGGCGTTATAAGCGGGTGGGCAATCGCCGGTTCTGGCGCCCCGCCGTACGCGCGCCGCGCGGGGCGAAACGCCTGTCGCGCTCAGACAAACCTTAAGGTCCGGTTCCTGCTATGACCTTTTAAGGTCAGGCCTACGACGGGCGCTATCATGGTGGACACCTTTGCACTTGCAACATAGTTGACAGCACGCCTTTAACGTTATATGATTGCGTATGCTACTGTTACTGTTAGGCAGCGCTATAGATTGGCTGCGCCTGTACCCTTCTATGGAGCGTAATGTAGCTCGATGACTGGCTTGCCGTTGACCTTAACAGCTGGGTGGCTAAGGCCATGACTCGTGGCCGCGGTGGCCGGTCGGTGATCCAAAACGGCGCGCGTTGCGTATGAGTAGTGACAAGGCGCGTACTTGGTCACAGACGCTCGTGGCGGCTACACTCATTACGGTTAGTCGCGTGACGAAAGGAGAGTCGCGAATACGGTAAGCTGGAGAGGACTCGTCGGAGAATACGTGGTAATAGCCTCGTTGAGGCACGGACCTGGAACTCACAAGTGAGGTGAAGGACATGGCAGAGTTGACCCGCAAGGGCCTCTTGAAGAAGACATCGGCGGGGGCGTTGATGGTCGGCGCCTTGGGCGCCGTCCCCGCCACTGCGGCGCTCGCCGCGCAGCCGCAGTCGTCGGACCTGAATACGCAGTTGGCCAAGCTGGAAACGGCCGAGCCCTTCCTCGTGTACGCGAACAACCCCAAGACCGGCGAGTTGGTGCTGATGGTTGGCGACGAGGAGGTCGCGGTGCGCGACCACGCCCTCGCCGCGCGCCTCTGGCAGGCCTACCGCCGCGCGTCTCAAAAAACCGTTAAGTCCGGTGTGAGGTAAACATATGTCGTCGCATCGTGAAGCGCCCGAAACATCCAAGGACCCCGTGGCCGATAATACGGACGTCTACGCGTTCGTGAGCCCGGACAACGCCGGCACGGTCACCCTGATCGCGAACTACCTGCCCTTCCAAGCGCCGGACGGCGGCCCGAACTTCTATGAGTTCGGCGACGATGTTCTCTACGAGATCCACGTCTACAACGGCGCGGGCGGCGCGGACTCGGACATCACTTACCAGTTCCGTTTCACAACGCAGATCCGCAATCCTAACACGTTCCTCTACAACACTGGCCCGATTGGTTCTCCTGGCGATACAAACTGGAACAGACCGCAGACCTATTCGGTGACCAAGGTCACCGCGGCCGGGTCGACCGTGCTGGCATCGGGGCTGACCTGCCCGCCCTGCAACGTCGGCCCGCGCTCCACGCCCAACTATGCGGGTCTGGCCGCGCAGGCCGTCCATGGTGGCCTGCCGAACGGCGAAACGGTGTTCGCCGGGCAGCGCGCCGATGGGTTCTACGTGGACGTAGGCTCGATCTTCGATCTGGGGGATCTGCGGCCGTTCCAGAATCTGCACCTGATCAAACCGGCCGGAGCCTCGGCCGCCGCGCCGGGCGTCAATACACTCGGCAACCTGAACGTCCTCAGCATCGCGATCCAAGTGCCCAAGACGCAATTGACGCGCGATGGCTCTAACCCCACCGATGTGGGGTCCGCGACCTCGGTCATCGGCGTGTGGGCCTCCGCTAGCCGGCGTCCGGTGCAGATACGCGACCAGCGGCTGGGTAGGAACCTCGAGTTTGGGCGCCCCGTGCAGGTCTCCCGGCTCGCCACCCCCCTGTTCAACGAAGTGATCGTCCCGATGGCTAGGAAGGACCGCTGGAACGCCCTTAGCCCCCGCAATGACGATCAGTTCCTGCAATACGTACAGCACCCGGAGTTGGCGGGCCTGCTCCCCGTCCTCTATCCAGGCGTCTTCCCCAACCTCGCGGGGATCAGCGGCACGCGGGATGACCTGGTCGCCATCCTGCTCACGGGCCTGCCGTCCGGGATTATCGCCGGCTTCCAAAACTACACCGGCCCGGCGCCGATGGATATGCAGCGGCTGAATATGGCCATCGCGCCGGCGGCGAACCCCAACATCCTTGGCATCCTGGGCGGCGATCTCGCCGGCTTCCCGAACGGCCGGCGCGTCTTCGACGACGTGACCACGGTCGAACTGCGCGCGATAGCCGGCGCCACCTACCCCTTGGTAGCGCCATCGTACACTCCTGACGGGGCCGCCGCTCTCGTCACGGATTTCCAGAGCACGCTCAAGGGCGGGGCCCCGAGCAGTTCGGTCGATAACATGGACAAGCCCACGGGCACGGGCACCATCCCGATCCCGCCGGCAGGGTTCTACCTCTCTGGCTTCCCCTACCTGGGGACGGCCTATGACGGGTATTCCTATCCGTTCGAGCCGGCGTCGTAGCAACCGCCACGCTTGTCATGGCGAGCGAGTAGCGAGAGAAGCCCGGCGGATTCGCCGGGCTTCTCCTTTGGATGAGAGGAGGGCGCATGGCCGAGTCTTACGTCGACCGGGTGCACACCGAGTCCGCCGTGCTCGACATCGGGGGCGACATCGGGGCGCTGGTCCTCTACACCCCCGAGGAGTTTCGCGGCAAGGAGATTGAGGTCAGCCCCACAGGGGATGACGGCCGCCGCACGCATACGGCGGTGTGGGGACGGCAGGCCAACGGGCGCGTGATCTTCGCCGGCGTCTACCATGAGCTTCCCGCCGGCGACTACACCATCTGGTGGGACGCCACGACGCCCGCCGGAGAGGTCACCGTCGTCGGCGGCGCGGTCACCGAAGTAGACTGGCGTCATAGCGTCGTTGCGGCTCTCGCCCCATACGCCGGCCGCGGCCATAGCCATGGTCCCGGCGGCCAGCACTTGCCGCTGTCGGAGGCGCCGTCGGCTATGCTCCCGCCACGGTATCGCGGTGGGACGGCCGTTAGCGCCGCCCCCATGGGCTCGGCGTCCATGCGCTACGACGACGCCGGGCAGGTCGCCTGGGACCGCATGTGGACCGACTTCTGCGACCTGGCGCTGGCGGGGGGTCCTCCGCATCGCGACGCCTTGCTAGAGCCCGTCACGCCCGACGAGGCGCGGGCTGATCCAGCCGCCTACGAGCGCGTGGCCGCCGAGATCGAACGCGGCCTGCGCCTGGTCACGGGGCTGTCCACCGTGCGCGGCAAAAGTCCAGGCTGGGTGGGCCTATGCTGCGACAACGAGGAGATGGCGCTGTGGCTGCTGCGCGCTATCGTGGTTGAAAATGTCAGCGTACGGCGTGAAGGCCCTGTGCTATTCCTGCCGGCGGGGCCGGCCTTCCGTCTGGATAAAGAGATCAAGAACGTCATCACGGCCGTCGCCAAGACGCATCACTACTGGACGGAGCACCTCAACGCGCGCGTTGACGCCCGGTAGCCCCGACGGGCTTGCCCGTCCACTGGGACCGCAGTCCCAGGACTTTTCACAGACCCTGTACGATGACGCGATACGCGAGGCCATCCAAGCAGTGTCGTATTATACTTGAGGTATGGACGATTCAAGCCGGAGGGCCGATGTTCGACTGGGACGAGGCTAATCTCGACCACATCGCGGACCATGGCATTAGTGCTGCGGAGGCAGAGGATGCGCTGCTTGATTCACGTCGCATTCCGGCTCCCGCCTATCAAGGCACAAACGAACGGCGGCGCGGGGTTCTGGGCGCGACAATTGCAGGGCGCCTGTTATTCGTGGTCTTTACGTACCGCAACGAGTTAGTCCGCATCATCACGGCAAGAAACGCCAACGCACAGGAAAAACGACGCTACGAGCGCCGTGGTAAATAGAGGCAATGATGAATACGAGCGACGATCAGACGTTCACGACTGTCTACCGCCTTGCGGACATTCCGGCATTTACCGATGAAGACGAGGAGCATAGGTTCTGGGCATCGCATGAATTCAGTGATGAGTTATGGGATCAGGCCCAACCTCTTATGCCCGACGAGTTGCCGGCGCCACGCGCGGAAACCGCGCGGGTGACCATTCCCATCGATGCGGACACGCTGGAACGAATCAAGGCGCTAGCTCATACGCAGCATAAAGAGTACCGCACGTTATTGACCGAGTTCGTGTCCGAGCGGCTCGATGAAGAGGAGAAGCGGCTTGGTCTGTCGCCTGTCGGGCTTCTACCATGATGCGGCGCCTCGTATCACTTGTCGGTCGATATCTATCCTATATGGCTAGCCCATTCGGGTCTTGCGCATAGTGACGCGGTACGCCATCCTCAAAGGTAGGGGGCGCCACACCCAGGACGCTCCGTGACTGGGGAGAGAACTAGTATGTCCGACCACAAGCCGACCGTGCTCGTGATTGACGATAATCCCGCGCTCGTCTATCTGCTCCATGCCTTCCTCAACGGATCGGGCTATCACGTCGTCAACGCCCTTGCCCGCGACGCCGTGTCGACCGCCCGTGAGCTGCGGCCGGCGGTGATCCTGCTCGACATCGCGATGCCCGAACTCGACGGCGTCCAAGTCTGCGACCTGCTGCGCGCCGACCCCGACACGGCGTCGATCCCCGTGATCGCGTTCTCCGCACAGATCAACCTGCACATCCACGCCGCCGCGATGCGGGCCGACGCCTACCTATCCAAGCCCTTCGAGCTCTCCACGCTGCTGGAAACAGTCGAGCGTTGGGCTAGCCGTCGCAGCGACGTGAGCCGCAAAGCACAGCACGCCGTGCTGCCGGCCGCGTCCCCGGCCCGTGGCGCGTTACGGGCGCGCATCGCGGCCGTGGAACACGGGCGCGATGGCGCCCAACCCTAGACGCCACCTCCCTGGGCGGGTGGGGCTGTGGGGCTTCAGCCAAGGCGGATGGGTCACGCCGCTCGCGGCGTCGCTCTCCCGCGATATCGCGTTCATCATCCCCGTCTCGGAGCCGGGCGTCAGCCCCGCGGAGCAGAACGCGTACGATATCGCACACAACATGCGCGCCAACGGCCTGCTGGAGGAGCAGGTCGCCCACGGAGTGGCGTACGTCGAGACGCTGATGGACGCCGCCCCCCGCAAGGACAGCTACGAGCGGGTGGAACACGCCGTGCTGCGCGCGGCGCGCGCCGCGCCGTGGTACCGGTACTTCGAGATCCCGGACGCGGCGCTCTGGGACTACTTCCTGCGGGGCGATCCCGACTACGATCCGGTCCCGACCCTGGAACGCGTGCGCTGCCCGGTGCTCGCGATCTTTGGGGAGTGCGACTGGCAGTTGCCCGCCCGCGCGAGCGCCGAGATTTTCGAGCGGGCGCTACGGGGAGGAGGCAACTCCGACGCCACGGTCAGAGTGTTCCCAAAGGCCAATCATGGCATCGCGATCGCGGACCCGGCGGGATTAGCGCCCGGCTACTTGGACCTGATGACCGACTGGCTGCGGGAACGGGCGGCCGCCGCCACGTAGCGTTGATTAGTCGGACTCGGTGTTCAGGCGCCGGGCCGTGTCCTTGCGTAGCCATCGACGCTGACGCGCTGACTCCCGCGCCCTGGCGTCGATCATTGCGCCGGCCTGCAATGACTCCAGTCGTGGTTCAGCACGCGTTAGGGCGGTAAGTGCAGCGGCGCTATCGTGGACCTGCACCATGCCGCGTTCATGCGCCGCGACCTTAGGCCGAACGACGATGTCCACGTCGTTGTCGAACGCGGTGAGATGTTGGAGCAATCGCTCAACGGACACGCCGTTGATACGCCCGCGCATCAAGGCCGACACTTTCGATTGATCGACGCCCAACAAATCGGCAGCCTGCTGCTGAGTCAGCCCCCTCTCGCTGATCGTCACGCTGATACGATGCGCGAGAGTACTCTTGAGCTGATCCTCCTGAGGGTTAGCCCGGCCCAGGTCAGCGAAGAGATTACCGCTGCTGACGGTAAACTCTATCTTATCGCTCATTGTAGCTTTCCCCCACTTTTGCCAAATCGAGGGCGGAGACTACCACATCCTGTACATCCGAGGGGAACTTTCCCACGTCCTTCAACGACGAGCCCACCCAGATAACTTGCTTCATGACGATATCTATTGCCCTCCAGCTAGTAAGATTATGCCTGTTTCGACATACTCCGTCAAGGGGGCACGACTAGCAGTTTGCAAGAAGTCCAACCAGCTATCGAACCTGGTCTATCTCCTCACGCTGCTACTCGGCGGCGTGTACTATCCGGTGTCATCGCTGCCCGTCTGGCTGCGCTACCCGGCGCACGCCCTGCCGTTCGGCTACGGCATCCGGGCGCTGGCGGACGCCACGCTCTATCACCGGAGTATCCGCAGCCTCGCGCCGCAACTGCTACCGCTGGCTCTGTTCGCGCTCGTCCTGCCATGCGCGGGCGTCGTGGCATTTCGCCTGCTGGAGCGTCTCGTCCGCGCGCGGGCGAGCTCGACTTATATTAGGCGACAGGCGACAGCTATCACCGCCTATCACCCGTTACCTTATAATGGCCCCTCCGTCTCTACGAGGCGCCACAGGCCGTCGCCCTGCCGCTGGAGCCCTATCGTCGAGCCGCCGGGCAGCACGATCGTGTAGAAGGCCAAGGGTTGATCGGGAGGGGTGTTCGCCGTGTAGTCCGCGATGAGCACGTCGGGCAGATCGATGAGGGCGCCCAGGCGGGCGAGCGTGGCGCTGCGGTCTGTCCCGCGCGCGAAGTCGTCGAAGATAGGGCGGACGGTCGCGTGGAGACCGCTGGGAAACGTATCTTTGGCCTGCTCGGCAAGTGTCATGGTATCCTCCCTCGTGGTAACTACTAAAGGCCATTGCTCATAGCTAATGGTGTTGCGACAAGGCGCCGGCGCGTATAGAACGCGGGCGCTCCCCGATCACACATATCATGATAGGCGCCACTCGCCTCCCGCCTCCCGCCACTCGCCTCCCGCCTCCCGCCTCCCGCCTCCCGCCTCCCGCCTCAGGGAAACATGGCGCTGATGCTCTCGCGGTGGTGGATGCGCCTGATCGCCTCGGCGAAGAGCGGCGCGACCGAGACGACCTCGATCTTGTCCGGCAGCGCGACCGGCTGGTTCTCGACCGTGTCGGTGATCAGCAAGCGCTCGAGTGGGCTCGCGTCGATGCGGGCCACGGCGTCCGCGGTCAGCACCCCGTGCGTCACCGCGGCGTATACGTCCCTGGCTCCGCCGGCCAGGAGCGCGCGGGCGACCTCGACGAGCGTCCCGCCGGAGATGGTGAAGTCGTCGACGACGACAGCGCTCCTGCCCCGCACGTCCCCGATGATGTTGAGCACGGTGGCGCGCTCGTCGTGTCCCGCGCGATCTTTGTCCACGATGGCGATCGGCGCCCCGAGCTGGCGGGCGAAGTCGCGCGCGCGCTTGGCAAAGCCGATATCGGGCGAGACGACGACCACGTCGCGCAGCGCCCAGCGTTCGATCGCCGCGCAGATGACGGGGAGCGCGTAGAGATTGTCGACCGGGATATGGAAGAAGCCCTGGATCTGCGGCGCGTGCAGGTCCATCGCCACCACGCGGTCCGTGCCCGCCGCCTCGATGCAATCAGCGCAGACCCGCGCGCGGATGGAGACGCGCGGCTCGTCCTTCTTGTCGCCCTTGGCATAGCTGAAGTAAGGGATGACGGCCGTGACCGAGTCGGCGCTGGCGCGCTTGAGCGCGTCGACGAGGAACAGGAGCTCCATGAAGTTGTCGTTGGTTGGAAACACCGTCGACTGCACGACGTAGACGCGCTGCCCCCGTACGTTTTGCAACACGCGTGGGAACAGATTACCGTCCGAGAAGCGCAGCGTTTCGCTCCCACCCAGGGGCGCATCCAGATAGGCGCAGATGCGGGCCGCCAAGCGCGGGCTTCCGCTGCCGGCGAAGACTGCTATGTCATCGGGGGTCATGGGCCGAACTCCTCTCTTCAAGCCACGGCGCTGGGCACGGCGCGACCACCGTGACCGTAGCGGCGCGCCAGCCTCAGGGTACAGCACGGCAGCCTCCGATTGCAGGGTTGTAAGAGTTGTTCGTCCAGCATCAGTCGCCGTCGGCGACCCACACTCATGTGCGAGGACGACCTCGCGGAACAACTCGGAGCGTGAGTATGCACCCCACCAGGAAGGCTGCTCCGGCGATCGCGCCCGCGACGTGCAGCCCCGGCACGAACGCGTCACGCCGGTTCACCAGCGCTCCTAGCAGCGCCACGCCGAGTACCCCGCCGACCTGGCGGCCGGCGTTGAGCACGGCCGAGGCGATCCCCGCATGCTCGGACGGCGCCGCCTCCATGACCGCCGCCGTCATCGCCGGCATGGTGAAGGACATGCCGAACCCGATGGCGATCAGTAGCGCGCAGAGGGCGATGTAGGCGGTCGTGGCCCCTACCAGGATCAGGGCGAGGTATCTTATCGAAAAGTCGGGGGGCTAGGCCGCTGCGAGCGCCACGGGGGCGTGGGCCTCAGCCGCGCGTTGGGTGATGAGGGCGGCCAGGGAGGGCATCCGATTGGCGCCAGAGAGACGGTCG
>JAABUZ0100007133.1_pt1 | contig 13614 bp, 10 predicted proteins | sample 5562091 | NCBI WGS metagenome assembly JAABUZ01 (sample SAMN12813069, study PRJNA571459) | rock metagenome | isolation source: Antarctica rocks | place: Antarctica: Victoria Land, Linnaeus Terrace sud | collected 2015-12-21 | reverse complement strand
GATACAGACACGGATCACCATAGCGCCAAAGATCACCATGAGCCAAAGATCACAATAGAGATTGTTGCCGTTGTTTATTCCGAATTATCACCTGCCCCCTGGACGTAGCCAAACGGGTGCCCTTGTAAGTCGTCGTCATTGTCTCGCTCTCGCCTTTCCTCAATCCGTCTCATCGATGCAGATCGGCGTTAAGCCTCAGGTTTTGGGCAGACCCTCGGCAGCACCTGCACGATACCTTCGAAGCCCGGACCTAAGATGAAACCGTGGAATGCTTTACAAACAAATGACGGGCCGGGGGCCGCTCCCATCCGTGCCATCCTCTTCGACTACGGCCTTGTCCTCTCCGGCCCACCGAACCCATCCGCCTGGTCCCGCATGCGCTCGGTCACCAACCTCGACGAAGACGCCTTCCACGGCGGCTACTGGAAACACCGCCACGCCTATGACAGCGGCCATCTTTCCGCGGACGCCTACTGGAAACTCATCGCGGCCGAAGCCGGTCTTCCCGTTCCCTCGCTCGAAGACCTCGCCGCCCTCTACGACGCCGACACCGACCTCTGGACCGACCTCAATCTCCCCATGGCCGAGTGGGCCCAGAGCCTCCAGCGCGCCGGCATCCCCACCGGCATCCTCTCCAACATCGGCGACCAGATGGAGGCCGGCGTTCTCCGCAAGCACCCCTGGCTCTCCGGCTTCAACCACATCACCTGGTCCCACCGGCTCTCGACCGCCAAGCCCGACCCCCAGATCTACTGCCACGCCGCCGAAGGTCTCGGCCACTTCCCCTGCAACATCCTCTTCATCGACGACAAATTAGAGAACATCGAGGCCGCTCACCGCTCCGGCATGCATACAATCCAGTACTCCACCCACCAGGCTTTCATCGCCGAGCTCAAGCAACGCAGCCTCGCGTCTCTCCTTGAAGATCCACCCCGCCTGCCGCAGATCGAGCAAAAAACTCGCTGATCCACTCGCGGCACCATCTCGACCGAAGCGGAGCGACCACTGTATTTCGCTATAGCTCGTCCGCAGGTACCTTCACGTACCAGGAAGCTGCTCGCGACTCTAGCGCCCCGCCGTCGCCCCCACCGCAATCGGAACCTGCTCCACAATCTCGATCCCAAAGCCCTGCAACGCCGGCACATGCGTCGGCGTATTCGTCAGCAGCTGGATCTTATGAATCCCCAGGTCCGACAGAATCTGCCCCCCAAGCCCCACCTGCCGCAGCGTCCTTTGGCTCCGGTCCTCCCCCCGTCCCCTCTGCTCCCGATGGAACGTGATCCGGTGTGGCTGCACGGTCCGATCGATCCCAAATCCCTTCGACCCATTGTGGAGATAAACCAGCGCCCCCCGCCCCGCCTCTGCAATCATCCGCAGCGAACTCTCCACGATCGCCCGGTCATCGCAAAGCGTCGTCCCAAACACATCACCCGCCAGGCAGTGGGTATGCACCCGCACCGGCACCACCTCGCCTCCACTCACATCCCCGTACACTAGGGCAACGTGGCTCTCCCCCCCGTCCACCTCACTCTCGTACGCAATCATCCGAAAGTCGCCATACGCCGTCGGCATTAGACTCTCCGCCACCCGGTGGATGTACCGCTCGTGCTGCAGCCTGTACCGGATCAGATCCGCCACGGTCAGCATCTTCAGCCCATGCTGCTCGCAGAACTTCACCAGGTCCGGAACCCGCGCCATCGTCCCGTCCTCGTTCATAATCTCGCAGATCACCCCCGCCGTAACCAGCCCCGCCATCCGCGCCAGATCGACTGAAGCCTCCGTCTGCCCGGCCCGCACCAGCACCCCGCCCTTCCGCGCCCGCAGCGGAAACACATGCCCCGGCCTGGCGAGATCAAACGCCGTCGACCCCGGATCGATCGCCACCTTGATCGTATGCGCCCGGTCCGCTGCCGAGATCCCCGTCGTCACCCCTTCCCGCGCCTCAATCGACTCCGTAAACGCCGTCCCGAACCGCGACGTGTTCTCCTGCGTCATCGGCCCCAGCCGGAGGTAGTCGGCCCTCTCCTCCGTCAACGTAAGGCAGATCAGGCCGCGTCCAAACCTCGCCATGAAGTTGATCGCCTCCGGCGTTACATGCTCTGCCGCCAGCGTCAGGTCGCCCTCATTCTCGCGGTCCTCGTCGTCGACCACCACAACCATCCGCCCTGCCTTGATCTCCGCGACCGCCTCAGCAACCTCAGAAAACATCCGCTAACCTCCAATTATCCCGAACCACAAGACCTGAACCTGCACCTTACAAAGCTCGTCATTCTGAGCGGAGCGAAGAATCCCGCACCTTGCGTTTCGCCACAAATCTAGCGATCACAATCAGCTTCGCACACCACGGCTCATCCTAGTCCAGACAGCAAAAAGCGCCACCCGCAGGCGGCGCTCTCTTCTCTCCGTTGCAGCCGTGTGAACCCTACAGGGTCGACTCAATCTCAAAGCCCCAGGCCTCCAGCAACGCCTCCGGGATGTACTTCGAATTCTTGTTCCGCCGCGCCCACTCCCGCAAACGCGTCGACCGGATGTACTGATCCGGCGTCAGCTTGTACTCCTTCACCACCAGTTCAAACGATGTAACGGTCGGCACCACCGGCCCAATCGGCTCCGGCTTGCCCCAGTTCGGATTTCCACGACGTTTCGCCATCTGTATCTCACTCCCTCATCAACATGTACGCATTCGGATCGACGCACGCAGGACCCACAACACGTCAACCCTGATCCGACCGCAACAACTTATTTTAGTGTGATTTGCCTCCCCAGATCAAGGCCCGCGCGCGTCATCGCTCCACTTTGCCTGCGAACTCCTGAATGTCTTTCAGAACGTCAACTCTCCTTGAGTCCTGGACACCATGAGTCGCATGCGGCAATAGAACAACCCTTGCATTGGGGAGTACCCGGAATAGACCCGCCCGCTGGTCCACAAATTCCATATCTCGCCGCTCAGCCTCCACTCTCGCCTGCCCGGTGATCTCTTTCGGCAACTGGTGAGGATAGGCAAAGATCGCCAGGACAGGGCACCTGATGGAAGCAAAGCGCTGTTCGCTATCCAAAATGGCACGCTCCGCCCTCCCTTGCGGCGACTCTCTTTCAGCCCTGTCCTTTGCGATCTCGTCCGCTGACACAGGAGCCGCGTGCGATAGAGCGATCAAATACGTATTCAACTCCTTCTCAAATTCGGGCAGCTCCTTCAGGAACGCCTCGACTGCGCTTTTTTCATCGGCTGCACTGATGCCATCTAGAGCCGCAGCAAGGTAACGCCGCATCGAGATGATGTCGATCTGCAGATCACCCAAACCCGGCCTCGACAAGGCGTAACGATAGCCTGCGTCCAGGTAAACAAGCCCGCAAACGCGTTCCGGCGTGCGGCTACCGATGGAGCTCAATTCCTCGCCGGCAAGTGAGTGTCCTACGAGAAGCGGTCTGTGAATGCGAAGACGGTCAAGTACGGCAAGCACATCATCAGCAAGGCGGTCCGCCGAGTAGTTTTCCCCCGTAGGCCGCGGAGCACTGGAACCGCCGTAGCCACGACGTGAAATGGCGTACACATGGAACGACGGGCGGAGCGCGAGAGCAAAAGAATCGAAGTTATGGGCAGCGGCGCCTAGGCCAGCCAGTAGCACAAGCGGCGGCCCACTCCCTCCCCAGTCGAGAACCTCGATCTTGACGCTTGGCTCCGTCTCTACCATGGTGGTGAGCGGCTTGTACGTCACCCCTGCAGTTGTCGGGGTAGCCTGCCCCATCCCGAGAGGCCCTGAGCACACAAAGATCGCCATCGTCAGCGCTGAAAATTGAAAGATCGCGATCACGCGCATGCTCCTCCTCACGACTCTGGAAATGCGCTTCACCGCTTCACAGCCTCCCCATAAAACCGGTCCATATCCCCCTTCATCTCCTTCAGCGCGTCCACATTCAGATACACCATATGCCCCGCCGGATAGTACCCAAACTCCACGTTCCCCTTTAGCGCCTCCGGCAGCATCATGTGCGCCAAGTCGTACTCCGTCCCAAAGAAAGGCGTCGCCAGGTCAAACCACCCATTCGCCGAAAATACCCGCAGCCGCGGATTCTTCCGGATCGCATCCGCCAGGTCCAACGCCACATCCGGAGCGGCCTGCTCCCCACGCCCGCCACCGCCACCCGGTCCAGCAGGAGCCGCCCCCGGCCGGTGCTTGAAGTCCCAAGCCTGGTTGATTCCCGGTCCCTGCAGGTAGTACGGCTCCGCGCTCATCCACTTCAGCTCCCTCTGGATGTAGTCGTGAAAAGCCCCCACATAGATCCCGCTGATCCCCGTATCCGACGGGTCATACCCCGGGCTCTCCCCCGCCGCATCCGGATCCCACCCACGAAACCGCGCGTCGTACCGGCCCAGCGTCCGCTCCTCATCCCGCAGCAGCTCCTTCCGAAACCGCGTCGCCGCAATCCGCAGCTTCGACTCCTTCACATAGGCCACCGGCAGCCCCGTAAACCCCGCGACCTTCGCCGCCACATCATTCATCTCAGGCGCCGGCAACGCATCGCCCTGCGCCAGCGCCTGGAGATACGGCCCGCGCGCAAACTGCCGCGCCTGCTCCACCCACTCTTCGAGAGATCCCGTCGCCTTCACCTTCTTGAAGTGGTACGCAATCGCGGCATACGACGGGAAATAAGCAACCTCCTCCAGGTCGTACCCCGGACTCCGCCGGTTGTAGTTCAAGATCGACGACAGCAGCGTCACCCCATTGAACTCGATCCCGTCGTTTTGCAGCGCATCCACCAGACCCGCCGACCGCGTCGTCCCATAGCTCTCGCCAAACAGGAACTTCGGCGACCCCCACCTCTGGTTCACCGTGATGTACTTCACGATGAACTTCTCAAACGCATGGATATCCTGGTCGGTGCCGGCAAAGTCCTTCGCCGTTCCCTTCCCCACTGCCCGCGAGAACCCGCACAGTGGCGCATCGATAAACACCAGGTCCGTCTTGTCCAGCAGGCTGTACTCGTTTGGAACCCATCGGAATGGCGCTGCCCCCGTCGCCTCGGGGCTCTCTGCCCGCCCAGCTTCAGCTCATGCTTCGTCACGGAGCTCGTCTCCGGCGGGATCGGCAGCGTACCCTCCCCATTCTGCGCCGGCTCGTTCCTCTGTCGCGCCTCGCCGCCCGGCTCCGTATTCCGCTGCTGCCGCGCCTCACCGCCGGGTGATGGCGCTGGCTGCTGCCGGCCCTCACTGCTCTGGCCCCCAGCTGCCAGACATGCCGTCATTATCCACGCTGCAACGCAACAAACGCGCATCCTCCGAAGATTCAATCCGCTCTCCTCGTCACGTAAAAATCCTTATATCAATATTTCCCAACATCATACCCGCTGCTGCAAGGGATCGCGGCCATCCATCTGCGTGCATCTTTTGCAACATCCCGGACGTCTATTCGGAGGAACTACCTTCTTCGTCCATCGTTCTTCCAACCAACATCTGAGGCATCCATGAGCCAACCTCCCTGCGCCGACCTCGATCTAGAGGACGCGGCACTTACCGCGTCTCCTGACTCCGGGATCTCCCGCCGCACCTTCGTCAAGTCCGCAGGCGTCCTCGGCGCGGGCGTCGCCACCGGCATCCCGTCGATCACGCTGGCAGAGCCGCCCACCTCTGCCGGCGTGCCCCACAATGCTCCGCAGATGCTCAACCTCACCCTCAAAGTCAACGGTGAATCCAGGCCCCTCTCGCTGGATTCCCGCACCTCCCTCCTCGACGCCCTCCGCGAGCACATGGATCTCACCGGCTCCAAAAAGGGCTGCGACCACGGCCAGTGTGGCGCCTGCACCGTGCTCCTCGAGGGTCGCCGCGTCAACTCCTGCCTTACCCTCGCCGCCGTCGCCGAAGGCTACGAGATCACCACTATCGAAGGTCTCGCCAAGGGCGACAACCTCCACCCCGTCCAGGCTGCCTTTCTGGAGCACGATGGCTTCCAGTGTGGCTACTGCACCCCCGGCCAGATCTGCTCCGCGGTCGCCCTCCTCGATGAGGCGAAGAAGAATTCTCTCAGCATCGTCTCCTGGCACGAGGGCAACACCGGACACCCGCAGCTCACCGACAACGAAATTCGCGAACGCATGGGCGGCAATATCTGCCGCTGCGGCGCCTACCCTAACATCGTCGCCGCCGTCCGGTCCGTCTCTCAGGGAGCACGCGCATGAATCCGTTTCACTATCAGCGAGTCACCACGCCCGAGGACGCCATCCACTCCGGCGCGGCAAAGGACGTCAAGTTCCTCGGCGGCGGAACCAACCTCATCGACCTGATGAAGTACGGCGTCGAGACCCCCTCCACACTCATCGACATCAACCACCTCCCCCTCACCGACGTCACCTCCACACCCAACGCCGGCGCGAGCATCGGCGCCCTCGTCCGCAACTCCGACCTCGCCGATCATCCCGTCATCCGTTCACAGTTCCCCCTGCTCTCGCAGGCCCTCCTCTCGGGAGCCTCACCCCAGCTCCGCAACCTAGCCACCACTGGCGGCAACCTCCTCCAGCGCACCCGCTGCTATTACTTCGTCGACACCAACTTCCCCGCCTGCAATAAGCGCGTCCCCGGCTCCGGCTGTGCCGCCATCGACGGCTGGCAGCGCATCCACGCCATTCTCGGCCAGACCGACAAAGGCTCGAAGAGCGCCGAAACCTGCATCGCCACGAACCCCTCCGACATGAACGTCGCGATGGCCGCCCTCGACGCCACCGTCGAGGTCGCGGGTCCAAAGGGCAAACGCTCGATCCCCTTCGCGGAGTTCCACCGCCTCCCCGGCAACACCCCGCAGATCGACACCACCCTCCGGCCCGGCGAGCTCATCACCGCCGTCTCCCTCCCTCCCTCACGCTTCGCTAAAAACTCTTATTACCTCAAAATCCGCGAACGCAACAGCTACGCCTTCGCCCTCGTCTCCGTCGCTGCAGGCCTCGAGATGGACGGCAGCACCATCAAGTCAGCGGGCCTCGCTCTCGGCGGCGTCGCGCACAAGCCCTGGCGCTCCCCCGAGGCCGACAAATCACTCGTCGGCGCCTCCCCCAGCCCCGAGGCCTTCCGCAAGGCAGCCGATCTCGCCCTCACCGGCGCGAGGGCCTACGAGCACAACAGATTCAAAATTGAGATGGCGAAGCAAGGAATTGTGCGCGCCCTCACCGTCGCCGCACGCGGCACCCAGCAAACCCCCGGAGCACAAGCAAACCCCCGAACACAAGTAACACAAGGAACACAAGGAGCACAGGCATGAGCGCCCAGCAGGCAGGCGAAGACAGTCCCAACCCAGCACCACCCCGGCAGCTCAAGGAGCGCTACGACGGTGTCGCCAAAGTCACCGGCAAAGCCAAGTACGCCGCCGAGTTCTCCGAGCCGTTTCCCCGGAAGGACCTCGCCTACGCCTTCATGGTCCAGTCCACCATCCCCAGCGGCTCGCTCGTCTCCATCGATCGCTCCGCCGCGGAGCGTTCCCCCGGCGTCCTCGCGGTCCTCACCCCCTTTAACGCCCCCAAGCTCCCCGTCGGCAAGCCCCAACCTCCGGCACCCCGGACCCTCTCCGTCCTCCAGAACACCGACGTCAACTACAACGGTCAGCCCGTCGCCGTCGTCGTTGCCGCCTCTCTTCCCGAGGCCATCCACGCCGCCCGCCAGCTCCGGATCAAATACAACCAGACGCCCCCAAAGCTCGACTTCAAGGGCCGTCTCGGTGAGGCCCGCTGGCCCAAGCAGCCCGGCAAGGAGCAGCCGTCGGACACCCGCGGCAACATCGGGATCTCCAGAGGCAAGGCAACCGTTCATCTCGACTGCACCTACACCACCCCCATCCAGAACCACAACCCAATGGAGCCGCACGCCACCATCGCCTGGTGGGAGGGTGAGAAACTCAACGTCTATAACTCCACCCAATACATCTCCGGCGACAAGCAATCCCTCGCCCGCATCTTCAACATTCCGCTCGATGATGTTCATACCCAATGCCCTTATACGGGAGGTGGCTTCGGCTCCAAGGGCTCCATGTGGTCGCACGTCCCGCTCTGCGCCATGGCCGCTAAAATCGTCAATCGCCCGGTCAAGCTCGTCCTCGAGCGTGACCAGATGTTCGGCCCGGTCGGCCAGCGTCCCACCACCGTCAACAAGATCCAGCTCGCCGCCACCTCGGACGGCAAGCTCATGGCCATGCAGCACGACGTCGTCATGCACGCCTCTGTCATGGAGGACTTCACCGAGCACGCCGCGTCCCCCACAAAGTCTCTTTACGCCAGCGAGGCCAACCTCGTCAGCGAAAAACTTGTCGACATGAACCTCGGCGTCACCACCTTTATGCGCGCCCCCGGTGAGGCTCCCGGCACCGCCGTCCTCGAGGTCGCCATGGATGAGCTCGCCGAAAAGCTCAAAATGGATCCCGTCCAGCTTCGCCTGGCCTCTTACGCCGAGAAGGATCCCAGCCACGACCGCCCCTGGACCTCCAAGCACCTCACCGAGGCCTACAAGCAGGCCGCCGATCGCTTCGGTTGGTCCAAGCGTTCCGCCCAGCCCGGCACCGTAACGGAAGGCAACGACTTCATCGGCTACGGCATGGCCACCGCCACCTACCCCGCCAACCGCTCCGCCGCCCAGGCTGTCGTTCGTATCCTCCCCAACGGCCGCGCCTTCGCTGGCACCGGATCGCAGGATCTTGGCACCGGAACCTACACCATCGTCGCCCAGACCGCCGCCGACGCCCTCGGCATGGACCCCACCTTGGTCGATGCCAGGATCGGCGACTCCACCCTCCCCAAAGCCCCCGTCTCCGGCGGCTCGCAGTCCGCCGCCTCCATCTGCCCAGCCATCCGCGAGGCCGCCATGCAGGCCAAGCTCAAGCTCTTCGAGCTCGCGATCAACGACCCCCAATCCCCCCACCACGGCCTCAAGACCACAGACCTCGATACCAGAGACGGAAAGATCTTTCAAAAGTCCAGGCCCTCCCACACCGAGAGCATCATCGCCCTCATGGGTCGCAACGGCGGCAAACCCATCGAAGCCAACGGCTCCGCCGAGCCCGGCGAGGACAAAGAGTCCTACACCTCGCACTCCTGGGGCGCCGTATTCGCCGAGGTCGCCGTCGACCGGGATACCCACATGGTGAAGGTCCGTCGCATCGTCGCCACCTATGACATCGGTTCCCTCATCAACAACAAGACCGGCCTCAACCAGCTCATGGGCGGCATCGTCTGGGGCGTCTCCTTTGCCCTTCACGAAGAGACCCTCATCGACCCGGTCTACGGCCGCACCGTCAACGAAAGCCTCTCCGAATACCACGTCCCCACCAACGCCGATATCGGGGTCGTTGACGTCACCGTTCTCAACATCCCCGACACTAAATTCAACCCACTCGGTGCTCGCGGTATCGGCGAGATCGGCATCACCGGGGCCGCCGCCGCCATCAACAACGCCATCTACAACGCGACCGGCAAACGCATCCGCGACTACCCCATCACCCCCGACAAGATCATGGAAGCAAAGTCCAGCATCATGGAGGAAAAGTCCAGCCTTGCCTGAGCCACTCCCACCTGCACATAAGAGCCACGGGAAACATCGCCGTGGCTCCTTCCCTTCGCTCGTGGTCTTCCATCAAACGTGCTTGGGAGGTGCCGTCTGCGAGGGCAATGGCTCTCCGGGAGGTTTACCCGGCAGCACACCCTCTCGCGACTCCGCAAAGATATGGGTAAACTCCGCCCCAAAGAAGAAAATCTGCGCCGAGTAGTACACCCAGATCGTCACCACAATCAGAGACCCCGCCGCCCCATACGCCGATCCAACGCTCGCCTTGCCGACGTAAAGACCGATCAGCAGCTTTCCAACCGCAAACAGCAGCGCGGTAATCACCGCACCCAGCCGCACGTCTCTCCACTGCACCTTCGTCTCCGGCACAAACTTGAAGATCAGGGCGAACAGCACGGCGATGCCCGCAAATGAAACCAGGAAGTTGATCCCGCTCAGCACCCACGCCGGCATGGGCAGCAGGCCACCAAAGAACTTGCCCGCCGCAGCCAGCCCCGCGCTCAACACCAGCGACACCATCAACAGAAACCCGATGCTCAGCACCATGCCGAACGAGAAGAACCGTTCTCGCAGCATTCCCCATACACCCGAAGACACCTGCGGACTCACCTTCCAGATCTTGTTCAACGCCGATCGCAGCTCCCCAAAGACGCCGGACGCGCCGAAGAGAAGTGTCAGAAATCCAAGGGCAGACGCAATCCATCCCGTCGACGGCTTCTGCGCATTTTCGAGCAGCGATTGGATGGCCTGTCCGCCCTGCGCCCCCATCATCGCTTGCACCTGACCCACAAGATGCGACTGCGCCGAGCTCTTGCTGACCACCAGCGACACCAACGCCACCACAAAAATCACCAGCGGCGATATCGAAAGAATCGTATAAAACGCCAGGGCCGCACCCAGCCGCGGAGCCTCATCCTTATCCCAGGAGGTGTACGTCTGCTTCAGCAGTGTCAGGTAGTTTTGCATAGTCCTCTACGCTCTCGCGTTTCTCTCGCCCCGGCACGTCGCTTTCAGGTCAGGCCAGTACTTGGACGTCGTCATGTGATGCGGGCGGCGGCTGAAAAGTGTCTCCCACCAGCTGCTCGATTCCTGCGACCGCGATCAAGGACGCCGCCCCTCCCGGGAAGTCCGCTCCCGGTCCCAACATGCGAAGATGAGAAGAGGTTCGATGCCCGCCCCCGCCCAGAGCACCGACTTTCTGAACATGGATCTCACCACCCTGCTCCACCGAACCTTTGGCCACCGGAGCTTCCGCGCTAACCAGCAGGCCGTCTGCGAGGCCGCCACCGACGGCCGCGACGTCCTCCTCGTCATGCCTACAGGTGCGGGCAAAAGCCTCTGCTACCAGCTTCCTGCCATCGCCCGCGGCGGCACCGCCCTCGTCATCTCCCCCCTCATCGCCCTTATGGACGACCAAGCCGCCAAGCTCTCCGCCCTCGGCCTCAAAGTTGCCCGCATCCACTCCGGCCTCTCCCGCGAAGACTCCCGCCAGGCCTGCCGCGACTTCCTCGACGGCACCCTCCAGTTCCTCTTCATCGCGCCCGAGCGCATGCGTGTCCCGGGCTTCCCTGAGATGCTCGCCAAGCGTAAGCCCGCGCTGATCGCTATCGACGAGGCCCACTGCATCTCCGCCTGGGGCCATGACTTCCGCCCCGACTACCGCACCCTGGGCGAGCACCTCCCGTCACTCCGCCCAGCCCCCGTCATCGCCCTCACCGCCACCGCCACTCCCACCGTTCAGCGCGACATCGTCGCCCAGCTCCGCCTCGCCGACCCCGCCCTCTTTATCCACGGCTTTCGCCGCCACAACCTCGCCATCGAAGCCGTCGAGCTCTCCAAGCCCCGCCGCAACAGCTTCGTCGTCGATCTCCTCAAGCCCGCCCAGGCACGTCCGGCCATCGTCTACGCTCCGTCCCGCAAGTCCGCCGACGAACTCGCCCAGCTCCTGGGTGGAAGCGCCGCGGCCTACCACGCCGGCCTTGACCCGGGCACCCGCGACCGCGTCCAGACCGCCTTCCTCTCAGGCTCGCTCGACACCGTCGTCGCCACCATTGCCTTCGGCATGGGCATCGATAAGGCCGACGTCCGCACCGTCATCCACACCGCCCTCCCCGCCTCCGTCGAGGCGTATTACCAGGAGATCGGCCGCGCCGGCCGCGACGGCCTCCCATCCCGCACCGTCCTTCTCCACTCCTTCGCCGACAGGAAGATGCACGACTTCTTCCTCGAGCGCGACTACCCCGCCGCCACCGAACTCGCCCGCGTCGCCGCCGTCCTCACCCCCGACTTCCAGCGCCCCGAAGACCTCACCCGCCGTCTCCGCATGGACCCCGACGTCGTCGCAAAATCACTCGACAAACTCGCCTCACAAGGCGCCGCCACCTTCGACATCGAGGGCAACGTCCGCTCCACCGGCAACCCCAACTGGCGCTCCGGCTACGATGCCCAGCTCAGCTTCCGCCGCAGCCAGATCGACCGCATGGCCGCCTTCGCCGATGCCCAGGGCTGCCGCATGACCGCCCTCATCCAGCACTTCGGCGACACCGCCGACGGCCTTCGTCCCTGCGGACACTGCGACTTCTGCTCCCCCGAATCCACCACCGCCCAGACCTTCCGTGAGCCCACATCACAGGAGCAGCGCCACCTCCGCTCCATCCTCCGCGCCCTTGAAGGCAACGGCCGCTCCACCGGCAAGCTCTTCACCGACCTCGCCCTCCCCGCCCCCTACGGTCAGGATCGCAAGCAGTTCGACCACCTCCTCGACGCCCTCGCCCGCGCCGGCCTCCTCACCCTCACCACCGACACCTTCACCAGCAAGGACGGCAAGGACGCCGGCCGCACCATCTCCTACAAAAAAGCCACCCTCACCCACGAAGGCCGCAACCCCGACTCCGGCGACCTCCCCGTCACCCTCCGCGACACCGAGTCCGACATCGCCCCCACATCCCGCACAAGAAAATCGTCATCTCGACCGAACCCCGAGCGAAGCCGAGGGGGAGCGGAGAGACATCCGCATTCTTCCGGCTCCAGCAAGCACTCGACGGAAGACCCCCTAACCCCCGCCCAACAGCAGCTCGACCAGGCCCTCCGCATCTGGCGCAAATCCGAAGCCGCCAAAACCGGCAAACCCGCCTTCATCGTTCTTCCCGACCGCACCCTCACCGCCATCGCCCTCGCCGCCCCCCAAACCCTCTCGCAACTCATGGCCGTCCCCGGCATAGGCCCCGACAAATCCGACAAGTACGGCGTCAACATCCTCGCTATCACCCGCAACGACGCGACCACCCCCGCCATTGTCCCCGCCCTCGCCTACGATCCCCGCCCCCTCTCCCGCAAAGAACGCCGCGAGTCCACTCCCTCCACCGCGTCATCTCGACCGGAGGCTTCGCAGCGCGAAGCCGCAGCGGAGAGACCCCCGCATTCCGCCCGCGCCAACACGCCCATCTCACGGCAGCCCACGCCCTCACCCATCCCCACACCGGCCCCTCTACTCGACCTCACCCCCGCCCAGCAACTCCTCGACCAGCGCCTTCGCCAATGGCGCACCGCCGAAGCCGAGCGCCTCAACCTGCCCCAGTTCTTCGTCCTCGGCGCCTCTACCCTCCGCTCGGTCGTCCTCCGCCATCCCCGCACCCTCGCCGATCTCCGCTCGGTCGAAGGCATCGGCCCCGAAAAATCCGAAAAGTTCGGCCCCGCCATCCTCGAGGTCCTCAACGCATGAGCAGCCATAACCCGCCTCACCTCGACCGCACCGCCACCGGCAATCTCACGGTCGACGAACTCGCCGCCGGCTGCTTCGGCTGCGGCCCCGCCAACCCCCAGGGCCTCCACCTCCTCTTCACTCTCAATCCCGATCCGGCCACCACCGACCCAGAGCACCCCGTCGCCACCGCCATCGTCAACCTGACCGAACTTCACCAGGGGCCGCCCGGCTACATCCACGGCGGCATCATCGCTACCCTCTGCGACGAGGCTATGAGCAAGCTCAATCGTCCCCTAAACCTCCTCGCCATGACCCGCCATCTCGAGGTTGACTATCTCCGCCCCGCCCCGCTCCACACCCCACTCACCCTCACCGC
>JAABUZ0100007132.1_pt1 | contig 13615 bp, 8 predicted proteins | sample 5562091 | NCBI WGS metagenome assembly JAABUZ01 (sample SAMN12813069, study PRJNA571459) | rock metagenome | isolation source: Antarctica rocks | place: Antarctica: Victoria Land, Linnaeus Terrace sud | collected 2015-12-21 | reverse complement strand
CTCGGCGATGCCTACCTGGCGCAGAAGCGCTACAAGCAAAGTGAGGACGCATATCGCAAGGCAGTGGAGCTCTACGGCTCCTCTCTTGTTCCGGCCTGGGACCATCAGGCCCGGACTAATCGGAAGCTCGCCGAAGCATTAATATTGCAGGGCCAATACGCGGCTGCCGAACTTCCCTTACTCGCCAGCTACAAAATGTGGACCTCGAACTCGGATTCTTTCTCTGACGAACTGCGGCTTACCCGTGAAGATCTGGTCAAAGTTTATGAAGCGTTGCAACGGAAAGCAGAGATGGAACGATTCCAGCGGGAGCTGAGCGGTGCCCATTGAGAGCAAGCAAGGAATAGTCAATTATTTCTCCCAGAATCTGACCACATGATGGCAAAGTTTCTATTCCTGCGTAGAAGGGATCAGGGAAAAGTTCAAAAGACCTTCCCGGACTACCTGATACGAGGTGTAAAGTTATGATTTCTCAGCGGTGCGGGCACACCAGCACTGAATTTTGGCGTTGGCTTGACTCCCGCGCCTGTCAATTCTCCCGCGATGGTTTGGCGGAAACAGCCTTCTCTAAGACCGGTTCTTATCAAGCTAGCGTTACTTTGTTTTTAATGCTGTTTAGCAGTTGGCAGGTCGTGTTTGCCCAGTCTACCCAAAATCCTGAGTACACTACGGCCAAACAAGCAGCACAGTCAAACTGGACTAATCCGCCACTTTCGGCCAATGCAGGAAAGGACGTTGTGGGTGTGCTTACCCGTGATGCAAACGAACTGAATGCCGCGAAGGCTTTATACAAAACCGCCCCTCCGGCCGTGCAGGGAGCGGTAGACGGCACCCTGCTTGGGGCGGGCGCAGCGGTGAAGGCTTATGCTGAGAGCATCGTCACGGCGCATCACTGTGAACTGACCCCCCTCCCTGCAACCGCTGATCCTCTCACCCGGACTGCGAGCGAGATTACGGATACCAGTATCTGCCTAGGGGGCCAGCCTGCGGAAACCCTGGGACATAAGATCGCGAATAACGGCAATGTAAGGGCTTTGGAGCGCCAGTTGACTTTTGGGTTTAAAGGCCACGGAGACAAGCAGGCGGCCATAAACAAGCGTATGGACCCACAAAGTGCTGGTGCCATCGACTTTGCCGTTCAGCAGATTATTAATAGCTTCTCGAAAAATGACATTGCCGCCGAAATAGCACGTGAGCGACAAGCTTCGACTCAGCAGCCACAGGGACCTTCCGTGCCGCCGTCTTCTAGATACCTGTCACCGATTACACCTCCGCCGCCCCCTCCATCCGTGAGCGCTATTAGAATTGCGGGTTCTTGATGTGAGGGAACGAGGCACTCTGCCTTGTTTACACTGATCTGGCAGAGCAAGATGCGGTTCATAGATCGCTCACCCTGTTTAGCTTGGCATGACCCGGAACTCGGCATAATCTGCCGTCCTTACCACCCTTCTAGGAAGACCGTACTGCTTGAAGCGCAGCTTGCAATTGCACGTCTCGGCCTTGGCGGATCGCTTCTACGGAAAAGGGAACCAGCATATTCGGAGTAACACCCTGTCCTTCCACGGTTGTGCCCTGCCAGGTCCGGTACGCGGAAACAGGCAACGCCACTCGATAACCATATCCGACCGGAAAGGAGCTTGCCCCTGTCAGGCGACCCGGCGTCTTTGTGCCAACCAAAATCGCCAGCTTATTTTCGGCGGCAAATGCAGCAACCATCTCGGACGAGCTGGCACTGTGTTCATTGATGAGCAGAGCGACACGGCCCTGGAACGGCTGAATACCCAACCCTTCTGTGGCGACTAGGACGGATCGCTTACGCGCCCTCCATGCCATCAGAGGCAGCCGAAGGTAGAGTTCCCCTTTGCTGTGCGGAATGCGTTGGAAACAAGGCAGGGTGGCGGGATCGAAGTTGTCTTGTGCTAACAGTTGGCGCGAAACGCTGTAGCCGACCTTAACCCGGTTCGGCGTGAGATAGCTCATTAAGCGTAAGCTGCCAATTCCGCCGCCAGAATTGCCGCGCAGATCAATCACTAAACGTCGGCAGGCTAATTCATGAACTGCTTGGTCCAATTGACGGGCCAGATCTACACCGATGACACCGGGAAACATCGCCACTTTTAAATAGCCAGTCTCCTCGTCCAGCTTCGTCCAGGAGACCGGCTGTACCTCGACTAGCGGTCTTCGCTTAGTTTTGGAGTGCGGAACCCGGATCTGGGCACGTACGCGCCGACCGGCTCGTGTCTCAATCTCCACAGGCACGTCCGTGCCTAGGGCAAACGTTGGCAAATTCGGAGGCATTACTGGGTGATCCGCTATCTGCAACAGAAAGTCGCCCGGCTGCACTCCAGCTTGATGGGCGGCCCCGCCAGGATGCACGTCTTGGAAAACCCATTGTGGCCCATTGTCACCACCGTAAGCATAAAATGTCGCGGCAATCGCCAGCTTCGCCCCTGCACGTGGTTTACGTTCGTGAAAAAAACCCACATGGCTGACACCCAGTTGCTGGAGAAGGTTATTTACGCTTTGCTCAAAAACTTCATTATCACGACTCTTGATGATGTTCTGATACCATTTCGGAACCAAGGCGCGCCAAAGGTCCTTTAAAGCAGGATCATAAAGCCGTTGCTCGGCAATGGCAGCAATCTTGTCCAAAATTTGAGTACGCTGCTGCTCAGTGAGAGTGTTCATAACTATAACTGCCATACTAGCCCTTAAATTTTCATGCGCGCCTGGCAGCGATGGAACTCTTTTCTGAATTCAAAATCAAGCATTTGAGATCTGGGCAGATCCGCTTTCCCACAAATGCACAGTTTTTAGGATTCCTATTACAGGGATTTTTATATCTGTACTACAGGTATATAAGGAAGGCGCACCTAAAGTCCCGTGATACCGCACCCAAGATCCCGTGGATGCCGCTATATGGCGCACCTAAGGTCCCGTGGAAAACACTTCTGTCAAAAATTTTCATCAGCGCACCCAAAGTCCCGTGGAGAAGGCCGCTTGACTGCGAAAAACGTAAGCGCACCTAAAGTCCCGTACCAGACCCACAAGATTCCCAGCTTGATCAAAAAACTGTCTGTCCGTTTCCGGTTTTCGCCTTGAAAACCTCTCTTTGTATACAGAGGCGATTTTCCAGTCTCAAGCTATTGCAGGGGAGGCTCACATCTTTGCACGCCAAAAAGGAAGTTTCATTTGACCTGGTTCGCGAAGAGTTTCAAACCTCGACAGAGCAACCATCACGGAATGGCAGCTATAGCAGCACAGACGACGTTTTAACGATGGCCGAGATAGCAGATATTTTACGGTGCTCAAAGTCGCATGTCGCCAATCTGATTAACGGCAAGGTTCCGGGTGTTCCCGTCCTGACTCATGTACCGATGGGCAGAAGAAAGGTCGTTCGACGACCCTGGCTTATGGCTTGGATGGAAGCATCCAAACGGCAGTGCTAATATTTCCGCTAAGTCAGGACGAATCGCATTGGACGCAAACGAAAGGAAAATAATGCGTCGTAAGCGATTTCAACGCGGTAGTCTGAAAGCCCGAAAGAGGAGAGGGAAAGTCTACTGGTATGCCCAATGGAGAGAGGAGGGGGTAGCGAGGTCGAAGGAGCTAGGTCTTTGCTCTAAGGTCAGCCGACTGGCTGCGGAATCCATGCTGCAAGAAATTCTCAAGCCGGTCAACGAAGGGACAGAAAGGCGAGAAAAGCGAGACCTCACTTTTGAATCTTTCATCGAGTTTGTTTACATTCCGATTTGTGAACGGAAGTGGAAAGCCTCGACAGTAGATACAGAACTGAACCGGATTCGGTTTCACTTGGTCCAAAGGCTTGGGGAGAAGCGAATGCGTGACATCTACCGGGAGAACATGCAGGATCTCTTGGATCAAACTGCCAAGAAGTGTGGTCGCAGTGTCGTCGATCATCTGCGTTTCCGGCTTCGATCTATTTTTGAGTTGGCGGTTAGTGAGGGAGTGGTGGATCGCAATCCGGCCCGCGCGCTGCATACACCCCGTCATTGCCAAGTGGGGCGAGAAAGGAAGGTTCTAAATTCGACCGAGCTGGCTACGATGATCGGAGTTCTCTCACTGCGGGAGCAAGTGATCGTCAGGCTGGCGACTTGTGAGGGCATGCGCCCAAGTGAAATTTTGGCTCTACAGTTAGGAGATTTCGAGGGCGATTGCATTTGGGTTCGCCGGCGCCTTTACCGAGGCAAGCTGGATGCTCCAAAGACGAAGCGCTCTTACCGGCAGGTTGCTCTGACCAGCGGAACCAAAATGCTTCTCCAGCTCTGGATTCAGAAATCGCTCGTTTCCGGCTCGGAGAGTTGGTTATTTCCTTCTGAAAATGGAGATCCCATGAGGCGCGATAATCTCTGGAGGCGCTACATGCTCCCCAAGCTCAAACCAGTTCAACTGGAATGGGCTACGTTTCAGGTGATGCGCCGGACTTTTGCTACATTGTCGAAGCAGGCTGGCGTAGACGCCCATACTCGTTCGGCGCAAATGGGCAATACAGTAGATGTAAATGAAAATGAATATGCAGTAGCCAGCTTCGAACAAAAGCTGGCTGCCGTTCGTCGATTAGAAACAGCCGTGATTCAGTAACGGCGCAGGAAGTCTTCGAAACAAGGCTTTCTGAAAACGAGGACAGGTGAGGGGCTGAGGTTTGCTTGGAGGGTGCTCGCAACACCCCCCAACCGGCTCCGCGAGGTGATCGGGAGAGCTTAATGCAGTAATCGCAGTAATACTGACGATTCCAAAAACTTCTAACTTATTCAAAACATGGAGCGGGAGACGGGGATCGAACCCGCGACGTCCAGCTTGGGAAGCTGGCATTCTACCGCTGAATTACTCCCGCTCAGCGTACAATCAGAACCACTTAGCGACTCGAATATAACACATTTTCTTCTACCCATGCACAGGTTCAGCTTCGTGTTCTAATTCCGCCTCTTGCTCTCGATTTTCATTGGTCTGGTCTTTCTTACTAAACCAGGGGTAGAGCATGGGCAGCAAGTACAGCGTCAGCATCGTGGCCGTGATCAGACCGCCAATCACCACCGTCGCCAAGGGTCTTTGCACTTCCGCGCCTCGTGAGGTCGAAGCCGCCATGGGAATGAATCCCAGACTTGCCACGGATGCCGTCATCAAAACGGGCCGGAGCCGGTCTTCCGCGCCTGCCTTGATCGCATCGAGCATCTTCTTGCCGCCCGCGCGAAGAGAATCGATGTGGCTTACCATAACAACGCCGTTTAGGACGGCCACGCCGAACAGCGCGATAAATCCGATAGAGCCGGACAAGCTTAGGTTTAAGCCCCGTACCCAAAGCGCGGCCACGCCGCCGACCAGCGCAAAGGGCACAATCATCAAAATCAGTAAAGCTTGACGGGCCGACTGAAAAGTCGCGTATAGCAGACCAAAGATAATAATAAGGGAAATCGGCAGCACGAACGCCAGCCGCTTATTGGCTCGCTGCTGATTTTCAAATTCGCCCCCCCAATCGAACGTGTATCCCGCCGGCAGCCTCATCCCGCTCGCCACCTTTTGCTGAGCATCTTTTACGAATCCGCCAAGATCCCGTCCGCTCACGCTTGTTTGCACCGCCACGCGGCGGCGCGCGCTTTCCCGGTTGACCATCTCCGGCCCGCGTACAACTTTCAGTTCCGCTATCTGCCGCAAGGGAACGCGCTCGCCATTCGGAGCCATCAGGTACAAATCGCCGAGAGCATCAATATCATTGCGGTAAGTCTCCGGCAGACGGACCGCGATGCTGAACCGGCGCTCGCCTTCCACCATTTCCGAGACCTGTTTACCGCCGAGCATCGTTTCCACCAGCTCGCGCACATCGGACACGTTCAGGCCATAACGATCCATTTCCGGGCGGTTGACCCCCACGCGCAGTCCTGCAACCCCCATGGAGCTGTCCTTTTGAACTTCCGCCGCGCCCTTCACCGTTGAAATGAGCGATACCGCTTTGGTTGCCAGTTGGTCCAAAGTATCGAGATCTTCGCCAAATATCTTCAGCGCCAAATCGCCGCGAATGCCCGTGACTACTTCATCCATGCGCATCTCCATCGGCTGCGTGAAGACAAACGCGGCTCCCGGAATCCCGTTCAGCGCCTTTGACAGTTTTTCCGTCAGTTCCTCTTTTGACCGGCAGCATTTCCAGTCTTTCTGCGGGGCCAAGGTCAGATAAGAATCGCTTTCTTCAATACCCATGGCTTCGGTCGCCCGGTCGGGACGACCCAGCTTACTGACAACATGCGTGATCTCCGGAAAGCTGCGAATTACTTTCTCAATCTGATTGCCAAGGTAAATCGACTCGTCCAGCGAGATGCCGGGCAGCTTGCGCGATGTCACGATCATGGAGCCTTCATCCAGCTTCGGCATAAATTCCGTCCCGATGAACTTCAGCGACACCGCCGCGGCGAGCACCAGGGCAAGCGCTCCGGCCAAAATGGGCCAGCGGTGATTCAATGCCCAATTGAGAGATCGCGAGTAATACTCACGAAGGAAGTCAAACCAACCGCGCTTGCGGGGCCGCTCCTCCGAACTACTTCGATGACGGAGCACAAAGCTGGACACGGTGGGAATAGCAAACAAAGCCAGCAACAGAGATCCCGCCAAGGCCGCGCACACCGTGACAGCCATGGGATGAAACATGCGGCCTTCCAGACCTTGCAGAGTGAAAATGGGCAGGTATACCGCGATGATAATGGCCACGCCGAAGGTGATTGGACGGGCTACTTCATGCGCTGCCTGCCGAATGATTTCCCTGGGGTCGCCACCATGCCCGGCTTCCAATCGCCGAACGGCATTCTCCACCATGACAACAGCGCCGTCAACGATCATTCCGAAGTCAACGGCCCCCAAGCTCATCAGGTTTGCCGATATCCCAAAGGCCGCCATGCCCAAAAATCCGAATAGCAGGGACAACGGGATCACGGAAGCCACCACCAGAGCGGCGCGCCAATTGCCGAGAAAAATCAGCAGCACAACAATCACGAGGACGCTGCCTTCGATGAGATTGTGTTTGACCGTGGCTATCGTGGCGTCGATCACCTCGCTCTGATCGTAAAACGGCGCAATCCGAATGCCGCCCGGCAGCTTCATAGAGGCAATCCGTTGTTTCACATCCCCGATAAGCTGCCTTCCGTTTGACCCTTTCGTAATGATCACCATGCCGCAAACAGTTTCGCCTTGCCCGTCGTGCATGATGGCGCCCTGCCGGGGATAGGGAAGCGCCCGCACTTTAGCCACATCACGGAGCAGAACCGGAACGCCGTTCTGTGAGCGCATGACAATGCGTTCCAGATCTTCCACGCCGTTCGCGCGGCCCAGTCCGCGAATCGTGTACTGTTCTTCGTTGTGGGAGATAAAACCGCCGCCGAAGTTGGCATTGTTTTCCGAAACCTGCTGCACGACATCATGCACCGTTAATCCGTAGCGGCGTAATGTCAGCGGATCAACCTCGACCGTGTACTGTTTGGTGTATCCACCCCAGGAATTCATTTCACTCACGCCGGGGATGGTGCGCAAATTGTACCGGACGACCCAATCGAGCAGCGTCTTTCTCTCCATCAGATCCGCCTGGCCGCCTTGCAAGGTGAACTGATACACCTCGCCGAAAGCCGTAGCCAAAGGTCCGAGTTGCGGCTCCAATCCCTGCGGTATCCGAGATCTTACTTCCCCCAAGCGCTCGCTTACCATTTGCCTCGCTAAATAGATGTTCATGGAGTCGTCGAAGACCACGGTAATCATTGACAGCCCAAGCTTCGAGACGGAGCGGACCACTTGCGTTTTGGGCATTCCAATCAACGTGGATTCCACGGGGAATGTCACCAATTGCTCCACTTCCACCGGCGACATGCCGGGCACTTCCGTTGTTACCAGCACCTGGACGTTTGTCAGGTCGGGGTAAGCCTCGATATTGAGATGGAGCATCGTATACACGCCGCCTGCCATCAACCCCAATAAAGCAATCAGAACAAGCCAGCGATTGTTCAGGAAGAAATTCAACATAGGAGAAGGAACTACTCGCCGATCTGGCTCTTCAGCATTTGAGATTTCACGACAAAGCTGCCTTTAACAACCACAGCGTCTCCAGCGTTGAGTCCGGCGCTAATCTCGGCCTCTCCGTTTAACCGGTGAGCAATCTGCACCGGTTTTGGTTCAAATACGTTCTCGCCTTTGCGCACAAAAACAAGGGAACCGCCGTTCACGTCCTGAATGGCTTCTTCCGGCACAAAAAGCGATTGCTTTGACATGCCTCGCATAATCCGCGCATTCACGTACATGCCGGCTCGTAGCCTCATCCCTGCGTTTGGAATCAGAATACGGGTCTGCAGGGTGCGCGTTTTCGGATCAAGCTCCGTTCCCAAACGTGTGATCTGCCCGCGAAAGTCCATATCAGGGTAGGCCTGCGACAAGACTCGCGCCTTGTCGCCTGTGTGAACTTTCGATATGTCCAACTCATTCACAGAAGCAATCATCCAAACGCTGCTCAAATCCGATACGGTAAAGACTTCCTCGCCGGGCTCGACTACCGCGCCCGGAGTAATCATACGGTTCACAACCGTGCCCGAAAGGGGCGCCACCACGGGCACTTGTTCCGCTTCTTCATCAATGTTCGTCAGCGCGGAAGCAGGAATCCTCAAAATGTCGGTTAAATGCGCTACTTCCTTTTCAACCGAAATGCGCGCATCCGCAAGCTCCGTTTGCGCGCTTCGCAGGTCGGCCTCGGCCTTCTCCACCTCTTGTTTGGAAGCCGACTTCAACCCATACAGCCTGACCATCCGGTCGCGCATGCGTTCCTGGTAAACAACCGTGTTTTGCTGCCGGTTCACCGCCTCCAGAGCGGTTTCGTACGCCGCGCGAGTTTCATGCACATCATGGCTGTGCATGCGGGCAAGCACAGCGCCTCGACGCACATAATCACCCACGTTGGCGCGAATCTCGGTAACGCGCCCATCCGTATACGTTCCAATGTGGGCTGTCCGTTCCTCATTAATGACAATCTGGCCGGCAGCCGTAAGATACTCGGGAACCGCGCGCGGCTCAATCCGAGCAACTTGAATGCCGGCCTTTTCCTGCCCGGCGCCGTCAATGGTGACTTCACCGCTCGTCGCGCCTGAACCGGATTTGCTCTGCGCTTGTGAGGTATTTTGATCTGAAGAGCCTGTCTTTTTGTTGTCACCGCCGCTCTCACCCTTGCCGCATCCGAGCAGTACTGCTAAGGTCAATAAGCATAAAGCGATCCGATTCATGGCATATTCCCATCGGTCGGGCCTTGTCCGCTTGCCAAGTAAAGACCGATAACGCTTTGATGCAGGTCAGCCAAGGCGCGATAGTATTCCACTTGCGTTTGAATGCGGCTTCGCTCCGCATCCAGGAGCCGGAGAAGATCAATGCCCCCTTCTCGGTAGGCAGCGCGCGCCAGTCCCTCCGCTTCCGTCGCTTGTGACAGGGTATCAGGCAAGATGTCGAGCAACGCTCGCTGATCCTGGTACGCTCGGATTGCGGTTTCCACATCAGCTTTCACGTTGGTTTCTACTAAATTCAAGTTGGCGCGGGCAATTTGCAGACGCGCTTGGGCGCTCGCGATATTTCCCTGGTTGCGATTTCGTATCGGAAGGTTGATTTGCACGGCGCCGTAAAGAGTGTCATAGCCCACATTGCGCTTATAACCCACAAAAGCCTCCGGATCAGGCTTGCTGTTTGCTTTTTGCAGACGGATGTTTGCTTCAGCTTCCGCTATGGCTTGACGGGCAATCCGCGGTTCGGGCCGCCGTTCCAGGACGCGCGGCAGATCAGGCAAGGTAACTTTGCCGATGTTTTCCAGCGAATCAGTCAGGTGAGTTGAGGGAAATTCCTGTTTCCCCATGGAGCGGTAAAGATTTACGACTGCCTGATTCGCGTCGCGGGCAGCGGTCAGCACTTCCGCCCTGGTGCGATCCCGTTCCAACTGGATTCGCATCAGGTCCGCTTCCGCCATAACGCCTTCCTTGACGCGGTTCCGGCTGTAATCGACGTCCTCCTGATAGGTTTGCAGAATTTCCTGCAGCAAGTCTCGGGCGCGCGCTGAACTAGCAGCGCTCCAATAGGCTGAACCGACGCGGCTTGTAATTTGCCTGCGTGTTAGCTCCTGCTCTAATTGCGTCGTCCGCACCGCCGAGTCCGCGAGATCAATACGGCGCTCTCGTTTACGGGCGGTCTCAATAACCTGCCCTACCAGCAAATAATCCTCGGTGGAGTTGACAAAAGAGAACGGTAATTGGTTCGTCGAGGGTCGAATATCTTCGGACTGCACGGTAACTCGCGGATTCGGCTTTAATCCGACCTGCGTTCGCTGTCCACGCGCCTCTTCAATACGTCCCTCCGCCGCCGCCAACTGCGGATTATTCTGTAAAGCCTGATTGAGAGCGCTCTCGAATGAAAGGTCCACCTGTTGGCCAAAGACCGTGTTTGCAAATAGGTAAAGTAATGCGCAAACAACAAGGAGGAAGAAAGATTTATTAGTTTGCACTGGCACCGGTACCCGGCTTAGTTTTACCTCCATACCATCCTGTAACGGAATTCATCAACATCCAGCCGCGCTCTACTATGTTTAACCTAACAGTATGAAGCATCCTGCTGACAGTTCGTAACTGAAAGGATCACCAGGAGATCTACAGGGAAGGCGGAAGCTTTGTTCTGCTTCCCCTCGTTACCATAGACCGTTCCTGCAACCGCACCGTACTTCGCGTGACAGAAGAGAAACAGCAACCGTTTTTTTCCGCTTGGCGAGAGCGGCTCGAAGCCCTGAAAAATATCCCGCCCGTTCTGCGCATTGTGTGGGACTCCGGCCCTTATGTAGTAAGTCTCGGCTTGATTTTCCGTGTTCTTGTTTCGCTGGTGCCCGTCAGCGCCGCAGCGATTACCGGCATGATTGTGGATCACATCAAGAACATTGTCGGACAGAAGAGTCAGCCTACTCAGCAGCTCTGGCGGCTGGTGGCCCTGGAATTCGGGCTCGTGATGGCCGGCAATGTGTTCAGCCGCATCATCGATTACTACGACCGGGTGCTGGCTGACCGGTACACGCGTTATGTCAGCATCCAAGTAATGGAACACGCCTCGGCGCTGGACCTGCAAACATACGAAGATCCGGTTTTCTATGATCGTCTGGAACGCGCCCGCGTGCAAGCCACTGACCGCCTTGGGATGATTCAATCAATCGGGCGCTTATTCCAACAGGTTGTCACGACCGCGGCGCTGTCCATTGCTATTCTCTGGTACTCTCCCTGGTTGCTGCTGCTGTTGGTTATTTGCCTGATTCCGGCGTTCCTTGGTGAAAGTCACTTTGCTTTCTTGAATTATGCTTTGAACTTCCGCCAGACTCCTGTTAAACGGGAACTCGATTACTTGCGTCAAGTTGGCGGAAGCAAGGAAGCGGCAAAGGAACTGAAACTATTTGGCCTGAACACATTTCTCACCAATCGTTTTACAACGCTTTCCAACCAGATTCTCGATCAGAACCTTCGGCTTTCCCGCAGCCGTTTAATCGCGGCGTCGCTTCTCTCCTTTTTGAGCACGGCAGGATATTACAGCGCTTATGTCTGGGTTGTTTATAGGACAGTGAGAGGCCAGCTTAGTATTGGTCAACTGTTTTTTCTGACGCAAACAATCATGAACGCGTCCAACAACATTTCGCAGATTTTCTCCACGTTGTCCAGTATCGCGGATCAGGCTCTTTTCCTTACTGATTTACTCGCTTTTTTTGAGATGAAGCCGAAAGTTGTTTCAAAGCCGAATGCTCTTCCCGCGCCGCGGCCGATCGTTTCCGGATTTGAGTTCCGCGGCGTCTCCTTTAGCTATCCAGGCACTGAACGCAAGGTTTTGGATGGCTTGAACTTTCGGCTCGAACCGGGGGAGCGCATTGCTTTGATTGGGCAGAACGGGCAGGGTAAGACAACCATTGTGAAATTGATGACCCGCCTGTACGATCCTTCCGCCGGTCAGATCTTATTGGATGGCGTCGATCTGCGCGACTACAACATTGAAGACCTTTGTAAAGAGATTGGAGTCATTTTCCAGGATTTCATGAAGTATGAGATGACGGCGCGGGAAAACATAGCAGTCGGCCGTATCAAGTATCTGAACGCCACGGACCGAATCATGTCCGCCGCCGAGAAAAGCCTGGCGGATGGCGTTGTCGCGAGGCTTCCCCGGCATTATGAACAGATGCTGGGCCGGCGGTTCGAAGGCGGCGTTGATCTTTCCGGCGGCGAGTGGCAAAAACTTGCTCTGGCGCGGGCTTATTTGCGGGAGGCCCAGGTCCTTATACTGGATGAGCCCACGGCAGCCCTCGATGCCCGCGCCGAGTACGAAGTATTTGAACGTTTTAATGAATTGACAGTAGATAAAATGGCTCTTTTTATTTCGCATCGTTTCTCCACCGTCCGCATGGCCGAACGGATTATCGTGCTGGAAAACGGCGCTATTGCCGAAGAAGGAAGTCACGATCGCCTGGTGGCTCGCGGCGGGCGTTACGCTGAGATGTTTGAATTGCAAGCGTCAAGCTATAGATAGAGTCGCCGTCTAATTAATGCCTGAGCCCTTCGCGCCCATAAAAATTGATGGAATCAAGCTGGACCTTCACGACCTGAGTGAGGCTAAGCAAGGGGAGTTGCGCAGCGCAGCTGTTCGTGTTGCGCGCTCCGCTGGATGGCTGCCGGGTAAAGGCCGTTCAGGAAGACCAAAAGAACTGTTCAACGAGAGCGCGCGAAATTTTAGGCGGCTCGAACGCGAAATTTACCAGATACGATCCGAGGACTTATCGGAAGATCTTCGAACGCTTCACGATAACTTTCGCCTGATTCACACAGCCATCGGCGACTTAACGGATTCCACGAAGTTCTTATCTAAGTTGCCGCAAGTTCGCACGGGCGACGAAGAGGGGATTCCACGCGCTATTGTGCTGGCTCGCGCCCTGCTCCTTGCCTCGGGAAATCATCTTACTGTTCCGGTTTTCGCGTTTTTTGTTGAATCTGTCCAGGAAATAGAGCCGCTGCGCTTGGCTGAATTATGGGGAATGCTTCCAGCTTTGAAGCTGGTTCTGCTTCAACATTTGACGGACGCCGGAACCAAAGCTCTCCGCGCCTTTCGTGAAAGCGGCCCCGCCGCCATTTCCTGCGAGGTTGCCCGTCCCATAAGCTCTTTACGGTTGATTGGCGACCTTGACTGGAAAGAAACTCTTGAAAAATTATCAGTTGTTCATCGTATTCTATGTCTCGACCCGGCGGGTGTGTACCCCAGGATGGATTTTGAAAGCCGTGAAATGTACCGCCAGGCTATCGAAAAAACCGCCGCGCACTCCGACGTCAGCGAGATTGAACTTTCTCACCGCTTAATTACCACAGCGCAAGTAGCCAGAACGAGCCGTTCCATGCCCGAGGCGCTTCGCGAACGACTGCTGCACGTCGGCTATTACCTGGTCGATGAAACGGGCGCAAGAGAATTTCTGCACTCCATTGGTTACAGGCCGCCTCTTACGAAAGCGGTTCAACTGCTCTTTCACCGTTTTCCCGACGAAGTCTACATCATCGGCATTGAGTTAGTCGCGCTAGCCACGGTTGTTACT
>JAABUZ0100007131.1_pt1 | contig 13615 bp, 7 predicted proteins | sample 5562091 | NCBI WGS metagenome assembly JAABUZ01 (sample SAMN12813069, study PRJNA571459) | rock metagenome | isolation source: Antarctica rocks | place: Antarctica: Victoria Land, Linnaeus Terrace sud | collected 2015-12-21 | reverse complement strand
GAATTTTTGCGGTTCAGCACAATCCGCTTCATCTCCCGTTCGCAGACATTATTGTCGATCGGGATCGCGCCGTCGGTGCAGAACACCGTCAACTCCTTCCATTGAGCCAAGGCATAGTGAATGGCTTCGGCCATCGGATGCCGGGGCAGCAGGTGCTCTTTCCAGCTCAGCAAACGCTCGCGGAGTGCCGTCAACAGCGGCACAGTTTTCTCCTGACGCAGTTGCCGGCGCTGGTCCACCGTCATGGGCTGCGCGTGGCGCTCGATGGAGTAGAGGGCACGCACGCATTCGACCGCCTCGCGTGCGATCTCCGGGGCCGCCTTTTCGGCATCGATGAACTTTCTTCTAAGGTGCGCCCAGCATCCGGCGCGCGTGATCTGGTTGCCGGCCACCACGCCGTTGTAGCCGCCATAGGCATCGGCCACGAGGACCTGATCGTAGTCTTTGAGAAAGTGGAGTGGGCCATCGCGGCCACGATCTAAGGTGAAATCAAAAAGGTTGTAGGGCTGGGAGGCATCGCCCACATAGACCCACATCCGGGCCTTCGCGGTTTTATCCTTCCGCAGCATCGGCTGGATCGTGTCATCGGTGGCGACCACATGGGAGTTCCGCAGGCGACCGGCCATCAGTTCATAGAGCGGCTCCGCCCGATCGGCCACATCGCCGCACCAGACCGACTGCGTCGCTCGCGAGATCTCGAACCCCTGTCTCTCAAAAATATCTTCCAGCCGATACAGCGGCAAGTAATCCGCAAACTTGCTGGTGACGATGTAGGCCAACAAACCCGGACCGGCCAGTCCCTTGTCGATGGCCGTCTCCGGCTTGTTGACGGCCGTGATCTGCGGCGAATCACCCTGCTTTTCACAGCTGGGACAAGCATACTTTTTACGCACATGCTGAATCCGTTCAAAGTGGCCGGGCACATACTCGACTTGCCAGCTTTCTTCTGCGCCGATCTCGTTCCGCTCCTCACCGCAGCCGGGACAGGCCCGGTCCGCTTCGTTTAACTCATAGATATGGGTGGTCACCGGAAGGTTTTCAAAGCGGGCCAGATCGCGTCGACCTCTACGCCGCTTGACGCGTCGGAGTTCTGCCTCCGGCTCTGGCGGCAGCACCCGATCGTCTGCGGCTACGGGCTTCTGGTCCAGCTCTTCGGCAAACTGCAGCAGCAGTTGCGCCAGCTCACCCGCCGTGCGCAGCCGATCAGCTCGCGGCCCGTAATACCACTTCTTGTAGCGTTCCAGCTCTACCTGCAAACGCAGCAGTTCGGCTTGCAGCTGCACGGTTTTCTGGCGTTGCTCCTCCGCCTGCCGTTGCTGCTCTTCGGCGCGGCGTTGCTGCTCTTCGGCCTGTTGCTTCTGCTGATCGCGTTCCCGCAGCAGGGACTGCACCAAGGCGCACAGCGCTGCGCGATCTTCCGGAAGAGGCAGCCAGGGAGAATCGACGTTCGCCACTCAGTGAGTGGACGTCCATTAAGCCGAGGAGTTACCTCCCCGTCATGACCTTTTTCGGTTTGTCACGTTGCTCCGTTGCGGTGTTGATACCGGGGCGTTCGCTTCAGCTTCGAAAGATCGATGCCCTCCAGGAGCATCGCCAGTTCGCTGGCTCGGAGCTCGACCGAACGGGTGCCAGGCGTGAGTTTGGGCAGTTTGAACACACCGGCTTCTAAGCGCTTATACCAAAGCAAATAGCCATCCCGATCCCAGACCAAAACTTTTAAACGGCTGCCACAGCGGGATCGGAACACAAACAGATGGCCACTCAAAGGGTTCTCGCCCGTGATGGTCTGCACGCGGGCGGCGAGCCGATCGAAGCCGCAGCGCATGTCAGTGGCTTCCGCCGCCAACCAGATCCGCGGTCCGGGAGCGCCATCCAGCGTGGCGAGGCTCGGCAGGCCGATCACGGCTCCTGCTCCAGCACACGCAAGAGTCGACGCAGATGATTGGCCTCGAAATCGGGTCCGACCAGCAGGCTGCGGCCACAACTCAACCGGATCTCAATCGGGGCACTCGGCACCGGAACCGGCCGTGTCGGTGCTCCCGATGCTTCGGAGGCGACTACCTCGACGGCTACAAACGACTCTGTCTCCGGTGAGCGCAACCGTTTCTTCCATTCATAAAACTGCCAAACGGGCAGCACCTGATCCCGACAGAACGCGGCAATACTCTGGCCGCTTTCCTGCTGTTCCGAAAGCAACCCACGCCACCGCACCCACTCCTCTTGCTTCAGCTGTCCCATAACAGCAGCATGCTGCCCGAAGCCACGGATTACAAGATGCGGTTTACAGAGCGCTCACCAAATAGGAGGAGGTGTACCTCAAAGACTACACCTCGGTGACGGAGGCCCGCACCGGCATTGAACACTATCTGCGCTTCTACAATCAGGAGCGTTTGCATCAGAGTCTGGATTAGCGGACACCGGCGGCGCTCTATCGAGCTCGGGCGTAAAGACTGCGCTCTGAACAACACAAGGGGAAAGGCGTTCCTGCACTCGGGGACACGGTCCCCGAAATGACAAGGGGCGACTTCCAAGACGAGGCCGTCCTAAACAAAAACCAAGACTCGCGAAACGTTAGCAAATGGAAGGCAAGAAATGGTCTTAACAATGGGGTCCACAATAACTGTTACGGCGGTCAGGAATGATTCAGGCATCACTCAATGCCGAGGTGATACTGCATTTGTTCCAGGGAAACGCCACTTGTCTCCGGATAGTAAAAGAGAACCAGGAAGAAATCGATCACCATCATAACGGTGAAGAATATAAAGGGATATGCCCCTGACGATCCAGCCAGGACGGGAAAGACAAGAGAGATGGCAGCATTGGTTACCCAATGAGCAGAGCTACCTAGACTCTGGCCCTTTGCTCGAGCACGAGTTGGAAAGACTTCGCCGGGGTACACCCAGACTACTGCGCCTTGCGATATAGCGAAAAATGCGATGTAGAGCATCAGTAGCCAAACCAGCCAGCCCATGTGATTATGGGTAACGAATAAGATCGAGATCATCGTCAGGCAGATCGCCAGTCCAACTGTTCCGACCAAAAGCAGTTTCTTGCGGCCAAACTTATCAATCACCGACATAGCGCCCAAAGTGGCGATGAGATTCATCGCGCCCACGGCTACAGCTTGCAAATCCCCGGAGACCTTTGTCGCTCCTGCAAGCTCAAAAATGTCGTTCAGGTAGTAGAGGATAGCATTGATGCCCGAAAGTTGGCAGAACATGCCAACGGTCAACGCGATAAAAACAGGCAACCGGTACTGCCGAGAAAACACGCGTACTGCTGAGGCGGACCGCTCCAGGTGAATGGCCGCCGTGATCTCATTCAGCTCCTCCTCGGGGCGGGCAACACCGATCTGCCGAAGAACGGTTAAGGCTTCCGGCAGCCTCGATTGCATAGCAAGCCATCGGGGACTACGGGGAATGAAGAATAGCATAATTAGGAACAGAATCGCCGGTATTCCGGAAACCCCAAGCATCCAACGCCATTCGGTAGCACCCAGATGCAAGCTGCCAATGAGAAAGTTCGAGACGTACGCGAGAAGGATTCCAACGACAATGTTGACCTGAAAAAAACCAACGAGTCTCCCGCGCCATGCAGGCGGCGCAATCTCGGCGATGTACATGGGTCCCAGAACGGAGGAACCACCGATGCCTAGACCGCCGACAAAGCGGAAAAATATCAGAGCCGGCCAGTTCCAGGCCAGTGCGCAGCCCAGGGCGGAGACCACATAGAAGATGGCCATCGCGCGAAGGCTGTCCCTACGTCCAAACTTTTGTCCTGGAATGCTGGCCGTCATTGCGGCGATGACGGTGCCGACCAATGCGCTTGAGACGGTGACGCCGAGCAACGCAGGTGAAAGATGATACTGGAGTGTTAACGCGTGCGTTGTGCCGGAAACTACGGCCGTATCGAATCCGAAGAGAAGGCCGCCGAGGGCACCTACTACCGTGCTTTTTACTACGTGGGAGTTAATCGTCATAAGTCTCTAAAGCTCTGTTACGGCTACCAATCTCGCGCAATATCGGAGTATGTGTCCGATGTGACATAAAACCCCATTAATTGTGCCACAAAGTTGAATCCTTTCAAAATTTTTTTGTTGATCGAGACTGTCTGCTTGAGAGAAAATCACTACTTGGAAGTTAATATCGCTTTTCACACTGGCGATGTCGAGCAATGGCCACCATCATCGAAGTAGCTAAACGGGCGCAAGTATCGATAGGCACAGTTTCGAACGTTCTGAGAGGCACTGCCCGGGTCAGCGCTGCTCTCCGGGAACGTGTGGAGAAGGTGATTCGAGAGTTGGATTATCACCCGAACGAGATAGCGCGCAGCTTGAAAGTCAACCAGACTTACATGCTGGGCATGGTGCTTCCGGACATTACCAACCCATTCTTCCCGGAGATCATTCGAGGCGCTGAAGATCAAGCTTTCAGTCGCGGATATCTGCTAGTGACGGCCAACACAGATGAGCAGGGGGATCGAGAGCGGCGTGTGCTTTCTATGCTCCGCTCTCGCCGTGTTGACGGGATTCTGCTGGCTTGTGCGCCGGGTGCGGACACAACGCACATCCGCGGAGTCATCGATAGCGGCATTCCCGTCGTTTGCCTGGACAGGTGCGTGCCCGGCGTGAAACTCGACTGCGTTTTGCTGGATAATGTACGCGGCGCTGAGGAATGCGTCCGCTACTTGGTTCGCGTCGGGTACCGAAGCATCGCAATCATAACCGGTTCGTTGGGGTTGCAGACTGCACAAGAACGGCTTCGGGGATACGAACTTGCCCTGGAAGAATGCGGTATTCCGGTATCTCGTGAGCTTGTCTTCGAAGGCGATTTTCGACGGGAAGCCGGCTATCGACTGGGGAAGGAGATTCTGCTCAAGCGCACGCGGCCTTCTGCGATCTTCGTCTGCAACGGCGTAATGACGCTCGGTGTGCTGCAGGCATTCGAAGAGATGAAGGTCCGATGTCCACAAGACGTTGCTCTAGCTACTTTTGACGATTTAGTGATAGATCAATCGTTCCATCCGCGACTGACCGTCGTGGCGCAACCGGGCTATGAGATCGGCAGCCGCGGCGCCACTTTGCTGATGGATCGAATAGAAGGAAAAACAACAAAGAAGCCGTTTGTGACGAGAATTCCACCCACGTTCATCGTGCGCGAGTCGACGGCGCCCTATCCAGGACTGTCTCAGTCTTCTGCGCGATAGTAAGCCTTCCCAAGCCTCGCAATCAGAATTTTCTTGACACGCTTTCGGCGTTGTGCTTCAATTCTTTTGAAAGGTTTCAGAGGCGGGCTGGCGGAATCCCTTGCTTGCTCGTCGAAATCGGGAGTTTAGAGTTCCGTTCCGTGCAGAAAGGTACTTCGTGGGTATGGCTAGGTTAGTCTCCGTGCACCGTATTGCGATCCAGGCGCATCGGTCTGTTTCTTTGGCTTCTTCCTGGTTTCAGGCTGCCAGACTGTTGCTTGCGTTAGCGATGCTTGTGTTGCCATTCAGTCGGCAGTGTCTTGCGCAATTGGAGACAGGTCAAATTATTGGAACGATCACCGATGCAAGCGGCGCAGTCTTTCCAGGTGCTCAGATCGTCGTTCAAAATACCCTGACCGGTGTGACAACAAGGCTGACAAGCAGCGCAGCCGGCACCTTCGATGCTCCCGTGTTACCCCTCGGCGATTACAAGATCACTGCTTCAGCATCCGGATTCAAGACGCTGGTGGTTGACAAGGTTCACATCTCGGTCGGTGATCGAAGGAGGGTCGATTTCACACTTCAACCCGGTGCGGTGAGCGAGAATATCACGGTAAACAGCGCGGTACCGCTGATTGAAACCGCTAGTTCGAACACCGGCAACACAGTGGGGACAGAGAAGGTAAACAATGTCCCACTCGCTAACCACAGCTATGCAAATTTGCTCAGTCTGGCTCCCGGCGTCGTGAACTTCGGCGTCCTGCAGGCAAACGGCGGTGGTTCAAATTGGTTCGAGTCCGCAATCCGAATCGAGATTGATGGAACAGATGCCAGTCAAGTTGATTCCGACTTCGTGGGACCGGCCTACAATTCAAGCCAGCGCCTTGACCGTGGCAGCGTAGATGCGATTCAGGAACTACAGATCGTCACCGGTAACTATAACGCGGAATACGGGCAATCGAACGGGTCAATCTTCAACTTAGTCACCAAGTCGGGAACAAATCAGTTCCATGGCGATCTGTTCGAGTATTTTCGCAACACACACCTGAACGCCGCTCCGAGTTACTTCACGCATGCGAAGTCGCCGCTTCATATCAACCAGTTTGGGGGAAGCATCGCTGGGCCGGTTCTGAAGAACCGATTGTTTTTCTTCGCCAATTATGAGGGAATCCAGCAATCGAGCCCCGTTGTCTACAACTTCGTTCTTGTTCCAAGCCCCGCCTTCCGATCAATGATTGATTCCCGTCTGCAGAGTCTTGTAAGTCAAATTCTGTTGCCTAATGCCGGAATCACCAGTTTCAATCCGAATCTCGGCTATTACAACGGCGTGCGCACATCACGGCTTACGGAGAACAACTCGGGCTTCAAGATCGACTATCAGATGAGCGATAACGACCGGCTCAGTCTTCGATGGACCGGGACTCCTTCTACCACATTTTCGCCGTTTGGAATTTCTCAAGGGCAAGCGCGCGATGTGCAAGGGTTCACGCAAAATGGCCGTCTGAGTTATACAAAAGTGTTCACACCCTCCCTCTACAATGAGGCTAGTTTTGCCATTAACCGCATGCGGTATAACGACGCTGCCGCTAGTGACCCGGCCGTCCGCGCGGAGCCGGTATGCTTTGGTTCCGGCAACGGCGGCGCTTGTTTCGGGCCCACAACCTTCGATATCAACGTGGCGAATACATCTTTCACTTACTTGGACACAGTCTCGTGGGTGAAAGGCAGAAACCAGTTTAAGTTTGGCGTTCAGGCCATCCGTAATTGGCAGAACAAAGCGCTGAATCTGCAGATTTGGAGTAACTTCCAGACGTTAGCTCAGTTTGCCGCCGACAACCCGTACTCGTATCAGCCGCTGGGATATCCCATGACGGGCACTCGGCTCACATATTGGAACGGGTTCGCGCAAGATGACGTGCAAGTGAATCGCAGGCTTGCACTGAACCTTGGCGTCCGCTATTCGTATGACAGCGCGCCTACTGAGTCTCACAATCGCGGGGAGAACTGGAACTTTGCCGCGAACTCTCTCGGTTCGATGGGTGCCACAACCACGCACACTCCCAAAGACCAGTTTGCGCCTCGTATCGGGTTCGCGTACACTCCATCAGATTCGAACAGAACCGTGATACGCGGAGCCTTTGGTGTGTTCTACAACGACATCAATGTCGCTCAGGCGCAGGAGTTCATTGACAATTACTTGGGCGCGAACGTGACTCTGTTTAACTTCCAGGTTCCGAATCTAACGTTGATTCCGGGACCATCGAACCTGGCTCTCACTGCCGCCGGTCATAACATCTGGGGACTTCCGCCGAACTGGAAAAACGCGTACACATACCAGTGGAATCTTGGTGTTCAGCAACAGCTAAGCAGCAACACGATGCTGGGTGCCTCTTACGTTGGTAACTCAACGTCTAACCTGGCTCCTGCCATTGACTACAATCAAATTCAACCTAACGGTCGGCGCCTGTATCCCGGTTATGGGTTTGTCAACATCTACACTGCGTGCTGCCACGCGAACTATAACGCGTTGCAGGCCACTCTGAAGCGCCGATTGGCGAACCGGCTATCCTTCGATGTGTTCTATACTTGGTCGCACACGCTCGACCAGGGCGGCGCTACGTTTGGCTCCTCGGGTTTGCAGAACCAAAACAACCTTGACGCAGAGTACGGAAGTTCAGACCTGGACGTGCGCCAAAACCTTACAGTTGACTATGTATACCAACTGCCCAATGTGCCGAAGATTCCGAAGATCATTGGCGGCGGATGGCAGGTCAGTGGAATCACCCAAGTCCGTAGCGGTCTGCCCTATAACATCACCTGCGGCACCTGCACGGCTATGACTGGTGACGGTACGCTGCGTCCCAATCTTCTACAGTCGGGCAACGTTTATACCGGTAATAATGGCCATAATGGCGCGCCGGTTCTCAATTTCGCGGCGTTCGGAGCGTACACTGGGTACGGCGTCTACGGCAATCTCGGTCGAAACACCGGACGCGGACCCGGAGCAACCAATTTCAACATCTCTGCCGCGAAAAGCTTCGCAATCACTGAGAAGCAGCGAATTTGGTTTCGCGCCGAGTTCATTAACGCGTTCAATCATCCAATCTGGGGAAATCCCAATTCGAATATCAGCGATGGCGGCAACTTCGGACGAGTGTTCAACGTGACCACGGGACGTAACATCCAACTCGTTGCACGGTTTGAATTCTAGTCTTGAGGTTTCACGCTATAGATCTGCCAGATCACGTCGTTTAAATGACACCGACACTTTCAGGCGCACGCGCAACAGGATCGCACACACCTTTGACTAGAAGGCGCGTCATCACTGCAGCGTTGGGCACACCTCTCGTATTGCGTGACGCTGTGGAGCGGTGTGAAGCGCAAGAAGACGGGACCCGCTCTGCACAGCAGTTTTCGGTCGAGGCGGGCGGGCTTCTTCTCCGCTTCAGCACCGGCAAGAGCGGCGTAAAGCTGCTATCGCTGACGAACCGACGCAAACGCTTCGAGCACTTGGCTCAACCTTCCCAGCTCTTCGGGATTTCCAAGGCTGTTGATGAGCCATTTCTCCGAAGTGACCATGATTTCAACATCGAAACCGTCGAGGCGGCTGCAACGGCCAGTGGCATGACATTGAAAGGCGCAGCCGCTAGTACGCCCGTTTCGTTCGTGCTTTCGTTGTTGCCTGACTCACGTGAGGACGTCGTCCTTCTCAACCTTGCGCTTCGGAATCACGGAACGGCTCGGCAAACGTTTTGGGTCCGAAGTCCGTGGATCCAAGGACTGCGGTTGCAAGCTTCCAGTGGTCCCATGGGGGTGGTGCTGCCGCAAGAGGCCGGCGGCGTAGTCAGAACGGGCAGATCCGCCGTCAATCTCGGTATGCAAGTCAATCCAAAGCTCGGGCTGCCGACTGCGATGAACACCATGGAACTGCTCAGCATGTATGACCCCGAGGCGCACGGCGGCATCTTCTTCTGCGACGCAGAAGCCGACCTGGACAGCGGCGCCTCCCCGGCGCAGTTCACTTTCGTTGAGGACACGGTGTGCGGCCACTCACTCATCGCACTCGAACCCGGGCAGTCTCACACTTTACCTGCGTGCGCGATCGGGGTGCATGACACCGGCGATTGGCATCATGCTGTCGATCAATACATAGCGCGGCATCGCCGGAACTGGCGCTTTCCCGATGTTCCCTCCTGGTTTAAGGATCAAGGAGCGATCTATAGCTTCTCGGGCAGCGGCGCCGGAGCTATCTACATGGAGTATCCGCAACAGGATTTGGCATTGCGGATATCCTCGTTTGAGCAGCTTCCCCGTCTCCTGGACGAAGCCGGAAAACTCGGCACGAATATCGTTTATCTGTGGGACTACTGGGAGGGCGTTGCTGAAGGAGGTCGGCCTCCTTATTGGAATAAGGGTGATTACGTTCCTCGCACCGACCTCGGAGGTGCAACGGCATTCAAGAACGGTATCCTCAAGCTCCATGAAGCCGGAGGGCGGATCATCCTTTATGTTGAGCCGTTCATCATTTTCAAGTACTCAGACATCGGCAAGCAACACGGCGAGGCTTGGGCCGGCCGCGATGCAAGCGGCGCGCTGTACCACCAGTATCCGCAGAATTATCCCATGGTCTCGTGCTTGCCTGTGTGGCAGAACTTCATTGTTGACAAAGCAAAGAGCCTTGTCAGGAATTTTGAAGCGGACGGCATCTACCTGGATTCGTGGGGATGGCAGATGAATTGGCCCATGAAGACTAGCTTGGAAAACGTTCTCTACAACCCCTTTGAGTACAACGAAGGTGTTCTTGCCTTGGCGACGAAGGTACGCGAGGCCATTCGGAGCGTACGCCCCGATGCGATCGTAATGGGAGAGAGTACCAGTGGAGCTTTGAGCCGGTGCTGGGACGGCGGATTGAGTGCTGACTTTGCCTGGTTACGGCGGCAGAACCAAGACCGGATCATTGGATCGCCCGTCCGCTACGGCATGCCGGAAGTAAACATATTTACAAACGGACGGAATCTGAATGAACTGAACCAAGTATTTGCCGCCGGCTACAATTTGGCCCTTCTGAATGCCAATTTGCCCGATTCCGACTATATTCGGAAGCTTGTTCAGATCCGCCAGACGTATAAAGATGCGCTGATTTATGGGCGTCAGGTTTGCCAGCCGAAAACTCTGAACGAAAGTGTGCCGGCTTATTACTACCGTGGCTCCGCGCATGAAATTATTATTGCTGTGAACCTCAGTTCACAAAGTTACTCGGGTTCAATCCAATGGCAGGCAACGCACGGCGCCGCATCGAAGTGGCATAATCTTCTGAGTAACGATCTAATGACAGCGTCAGACGGGCATTTGCAAATCGAGTTAGCGGCTCACTCACTGCTTGTACTTGCTCTGACGGGCGAAGCGAAACACGAGCAGGTGTGAAGTACTCATGAAAATTTCCATGTATCTAACATGCAATCCGCGTATGTATAGACTTTCTTTGTTGTTGCTGGCTGCGATACCGATGTTAGCTCAGACCTTTAACACCCCACTCACAACCGACCTAAACAACTTGTATCGGATCTCCGATGCAAAGAGCTTCTCGATAGGACCGGAGAATCCAACGGGCGAGAAAGGCAAGGGCGGCATGGCGGTCCACGGAAGTGCCGCCGAGGCCGCTCGAGACTTGGGACAGGGCTGGAAGGAAAATCCGTTTGTTGTTATTCAGCCAGGCACCACATTCACCCTTGCCGACATAGCCGGTCCGGGGGCAATTCAACACATTTGGTTGACGCCGACAGGAAACTGGCGCTGGTCTATCTTACGGATGTATTGGGACGACGAGACGCACCCGTCGGTGGAGGTGCCGGTAGGTGACTTCTTCGCAATGGGATGGGGCAAGTACGCCAGGATTTCATCGCTACCCGTATGTGTGAATCCAGGCAGTGCGTTCAATTCGTACTGGCCTATGCCGTTTCGCAATAGAGCGCGGCTGACGATGCAGAATCTGGATAGCGGACCGATGGCGTTGTATTACCAGGTTGACTATACGAAGGCGCCAGTTCCGAATGACGCCGGCTATCTGCATGCGCAATTTCGCCGCGTCAATCCGTTGCCCTACAAGCAGGTGTACACGATCGTAGATGGAATTCACGGGAAAGGACAATACGTCGGCACGTATCTTGCCTGGGGCAGCCACAATAACGGTTGGTGGGGTGAAGGTGAGGTCAAGTTTTATATCGACGGTGACAAAGAATTCCCCACGATCAACGGCACAGGTACGGAAGACTATTTTGGTGGGTCTTACAATTTCGAGAACAAAGCAGAGCACCACTACGAAGAGTTCACCAATCCGTATTCCGGGTTGGCGCAAGTCATTCGGCCCGACGGGCTCTACCAATCACAACAACGGTTTGGAATGTATCGTTGGCACATCGTTGACCCGGTCCGCTTCAGCAGTGACCTAAAGGTAACAATCCAGGCGCTGGGTTGGCAATCTGGTAGACGCTACCTGCCGCTTATGGACGACATCTCTTCTGTTGCTTTCTGGTACCAAACTGAACCTCATATTCCATTCCCAGCTTTACCCAACAAAGACGAATTAGCAGTGAATTGATTTTCCGAAGAGTAGCCTTACAGAGCAAGGCTGAGTTGAGGCCATCCCTATGAAAACCGCTGCACTCGTATGCCTATCTCTCGTCGCCGCAGGAACTACCGTTGCCCAAAGCATAGTCGGGAATCTCGCTTCGCTCGAGTTCTGGAATGCGGCGCAGGTACCTTTCTCTTTTAGGTACGATGGCGCGGAGTCCGCACGTATACTGCCGAGCTGGCGCAGATCGCAGGAAAGCCCTTCCGCTGATGTCCATCGCTACATCTATGTAGATCCGAAGACCCGTTTAAGAATTACTGCAGATGTTCGCCAATATTCGGATTTTCCCGGCACGGTCGATTGGGTTTTGAGATTTCGGAACGACGGCGAAGCGGATACGCCGATTGTTGAAGATATTCTCCCACTCAATCTCACGATTCATGGCTCCGATAACTGTATCGTTCGTCATGCGCGCGGCAGCGCCGCTCGCGCGAACGATTTCGAGCCCTTGGAAGAGCACCTTCGCACAGGTGAGAAAGACCATATCGAGTCTCCCGGCGGAGATCCCTCCAGCCGGAATTCATTGCCCTTCTTCAATCTAGAAGCAGGGGGCGGCGGCGTGATTCTCGGCCTGGGATGGACGGGCGACTGGAAAATGGATGTCGAGTGCTCCAAGGACACCAAGGCAATTGCTATCAAGAGCGGAATGAAACGGACGCACCTTCTGCTTCACCCGGGCGAGGAGATTCGCACGCCGCGCATCGTCCTGATGAGTTGGGCAGGAACGGATTGGCAGGAGTCGCAGAATCGCTGGCGTCGTCTTTTGTTTGCTCACTACACACCTCAGGAATCCGGGAAGCCGATGAGAGGGCCCATTCTTTTTGGAAGCTGGGGATCAGAACCCATTAGTAGCAAGATTGCCTACGTGAATTGGGTTCACGACCATCACATTCCGGTCGAGCTATATGCTGTGGATGCCGGCTGGTATGGCGATTCTTTCGGCGGCGAGTTTGACCCGACTAATCCCTGGTGGAAGAATCGTGGTGATTGGTTCCCCAGCCCGAGATACTACCCGAACGGAATCAGACCGCTCGGCGAGGCGTTAAAAGCCAATGGTCTGGGATTTTCGCTCTGGATCGAGCCGGAAACGAGTATGCCCGATCGGGACATTATTAAGCGGCACCCCGAGTGGTTTCTTCACTCAGACCGCTCCGTGAACCCCGGCGTGGCGCTGGCGAACTTTGGTGACCCCGCAGCATTGAAAGGGATAACCGCCATGGTGTCGCGCCTGATTAGTGAATTTAAAATGACTTGGTACCGCCAGGATTTCAATATTCCTCCGGAACGGTACTGGGAATTAGCGGACAGTCCCGACCGCATTGGTATCACTGAGATCAAGCACGTGGAGGGTCTGTACAAGATGTGGGACGACTTGCTGGCCCAGCATCCAGGCCTTCACATAGACAACTGTGCCAGCGGCGGACGCCGACTTGACCTCGAAATGATGTCTCGCAGTTTCGTTGTATGGCGAACAGATCACGGGTTTGCCGATACACTGGCCGAACAGGCACAGACGCAAGCACTGGCACCCTGGGTTCCGGAGAATATGGGGTTCGAGACGTACAGTTCAAGCTCGCCGTGGACCAAACCTGGCCCATACGGTACGCCGGAAAGTTTGTATTTGATGCGCCTCGGATACAACGCGGCTTACGGTGTTGGACCGGGCGCCGTTGGCGTCAATAATGACCAGTGGGTTAGCTGGATCAAGCAGGCCATCTCCGAGTACCGCGAAGTGCAGCCTTATTTCTTTGGCGATTTCTACCCACTTCTACCGTACAGTTTGGGTGTGGAGACTTGGAC
>JAABUZ0100007128.1_pt1 | contig 13622 bp, 13 predicted proteins | sample 5562091 | NCBI WGS metagenome assembly JAABUZ01 (sample SAMN12813069, study PRJNA571459) | rock metagenome | isolation source: Antarctica rocks | place: Antarctica: Victoria Land, Linnaeus Terrace sud | collected 2015-12-21 | reverse complement strand
TTCCTCGGACAATCTGCTGGGAAGCACCAAGTTTCTGCAAATTAATAAAGGGACCAAGCCGGACATCATTCAAACGGGAGCCACGGTAAAATCCGCTGATACCCGTCAATTTGACGCGCTGATTCAGCAAGGCTATAACGTGCTGGACTCCTTGCAGTTGATTCTCGGCAAGGTGCAGGATATCGTGGCCGCGATTGAGGTCGGTAAAGGCACCATCGGCAAACTGCTGGTGGACGAAACGCTATACAACAATCTGCAAGCCACCGTGGGCCAGGTGCAGTTACTGGCAACTACGCTGAATTCCAGAAAAGGAACGATCGGTCATTTAATCAACGACGATGCTTTGTACGGGCAGGTCCAGAATGTAGTGAACCGTTTCGACCAGATCAGCGCCGATTTGCAGGCGGGCAAGGGGACCGCCGGGATGCTGTTGAAAGATCCCAAGGTTTATAACGACCTTGATTCGTCGCTTGACCAGATCAACGCAATGCTGACCAAAATCAATAATGGGCAGGGAAGCGTGGGCAAGCTGTTGAATGATCCGAAGATCGCTAATCAGCTCTCCGAAGCGATGACTAAGCTCAACGTTACTCTGGATAAAGTGAACTCAGGGCAGGGCACGGTCGGGCAGTTGCTGATTAATCCGCAATTATATGAATCGGCAAACGGCACCACGCGTGAGTTGCATGACTTGTTGCGCGACTTCCGGGCCAATCCGAAGAAGTTCCTGACTATTAAGCTGAAGCTCTTTTAGCTTGAAGCGTTTAATCATTAACGCCGACGATTTCGGCTTCACCCGTGATGTGAACGCAGGAATTGTGCATGCTCACCGGGAAGGCGTGCTGACTTCCACCACGCTGATGGCGACGGGCGACGCGTTTGAGGATGCCGTGCGTTTAGCGCGTGAAACGCCCACGCTCGATATCGGCTGCCACTTAGTGCTGATTCAGGGACAGGCGCTGACAACCGGGCAGCGCTTTCCCGATACGCCGCGCGAAGTGGTTACGGGACTGTTCAAGTTCAGGGGGCGATTAAACGTTTACAAAGAGTTGCGGGCGCAGATTCAAAAGATTATCGCCGCCGGTATTCGCCCCACGCATCTTGATTCGCATAAGCACAGCCATATTTTTCCCACTATCTTTCGCGCCGTTGTTCGCTTGGCGCAGGAGTTTCAGATTCCGTATGTTCGCCTGCCGCTCGACACAACAACGCCCTATGGCACGATTCCTTGCGCCGTTCTTGATCCCGTTTACCGATTGATGGCGCGGGGCCGGAACGTGCGGATGACCGACCATTTTCGGGGATTTCGTCTAACCGGATCTCTGGATGAGAACTCATTCCAGGCAGCGCTGGCGGCATTGCCGGAAGGGACGACGGAGTTCATGTGTCATCCCGGCTTTCTCGGCGAGGAGTTGCGCACAGCGGCCACACGGTTGAAGGAATCGCGAGTGCGCGAACTGGAAGCGCTTACCTCGCCGCGCATTCGAGCGTTTATGGACGCAACAGGAGTCCGCTTGGCAACCTTTGGTACGGACCCGACTCTTTACCTATAATGACTTTTCCATCGAAGATCGTCATATAAACTTTGGTGTCCGCAATCTTAGCCGGATCAATAGTGAAGATGTCATCAGTCAGCACAACCAAGTCCGCTAGTTTTCCGGGCTCAATCGAACCCTTCAATTTTTCCTCAAAGCTCGCGTAAGCCGAACCCATCGTATAGGCGCGTACCGCTTCCGCCACCGTGATTTTCTGCTCCGGCACCCAGCCGTCCGGGTGTTTGCCGTCGAGCGTCCTGCGCGTAACCGCGCCGTAGATGCCCATGATCGGGCTCATGGGCGCTACGTCCCAATCCGATCCAAACGCCAATGTCGCGCCGGTGTCGAGCAATGTCCGGAAAGCATAGGTGGTTTTTGCTCGCTCCGTACCGATGCGCTTTTCCGCCCAGCGTCCGTCATCCATCAAATGGTAGGGCTGCATGGACGCGATCACGCGGAGGTTTCCGAATCGGGGAATATCAGCGGCGATCAGGTGTTGCGCATGCTCAATTCGCCAACGCCGGTCACGCCAACCGTGTTCCTGCGCCACTCGCTGGTAAAAGCCCAGGATTGTGTTGTTCGCTTTGTCTCCAATGGCGTGAATGGCAATCTGCAATCCCGCCGCGTCAGCGCTTTCGATGTTATGGAACATTTGCTGAGGATCTGATAATTCCGCGCTCGGTATACCGCTGGTGTTCGGCGAATCAACGTAAGGCTGAAACAAAAGAGCGGTGGTTGATCCCAAGGAGCCGTCCGCGTAACCCTTTAATCCCCCGATATGCAAATAGTCGTTGCCGAAGTCGGCGGCGACTCCCACTTCCGCTAATCGCCGCCACGCTGCCAGCGGTTGATGGCCGGAGATGCGCACTCGCAGTTGTCCGCCGTGCAGCATCGTTTGGTAAGCATGAAAAATAGCGGGCGACGCGGACATATCCTGCACGCTGGTCACGCCCTGCGCGTTCGCGTAACTCTGGGCCGCGCGTACGGCATTGATAATCTGCTCCTCAGAGGGCGGTGGGATGATTCTTTGCACCAGACCCTGCGCGGCGTCTTTTAAAACTCCTGTCGGATTTCCGCCGGCGTCCCGCACAATCACGCCGCCCAGAATGTCCTTTGTGTTTCTGTTGACGCCTGCCAGCTTCAGCGCCAGGGAATTTGCCAGCGACATATGCCCGTCCAGCCGCTTAATCATCACGGGCCAGTTGCTTGTTACTCCGTCGATGAGCTCCCGCGTGGGTAGTTGCGCGGGCGTCCAGTTCTCGTGATCCCAATTGCCGCCCGTAATCCACCGGCCTTGGGGCTGGCTTTTGGCAAAGACAGCCAGCGTGTCGCGAAATTCTTCCTGGCTTTTTGCATAACGAAGCTGCGGTCCGGTAAGATTCGCGCCGCCCGAATAGAAATGCACGTGCGCGTCGTTGAAGCCGGGAAGCACTCTTCGGCCTTGGAGGTCAATGGCGGGGATGCCGGGCCGTTTCCAACTGGAGATTTCTTCGCTGCTGCCTGTTGCCACGATGCGATTACCGTTAATGGCGACAGCTTCAACTTCCGGGCGCGCCGGGTCGCCTGTCCAGATTTTGCCGTTGGTGAGCAGCAGGGTAGGCGTGGTTTGCGCTTGTGAGCAGCTAATGGCCCCTAGTGAACAAAGCAGGGGGAGGGCCGCTGAACTAAGCCGGGGTTTCCGCATATTCAAAACCTACGTATTGGACTTCTTCTTCCAAGTCGAAGCCGAACCGCTCGCGCACGCGTCGTTTGGCTTCCTCAATGACAGCAACCAGATCAGTGGCGCGGCCTTCGCCGCCGTTGTAAATCAGATTGGCGTGATAGGTCGCTACGTGGATGTCGCCGCGTTGCATGCCTTTCACGCCCGCTTCTTCCAGAAACCAGGCGGAAGGAACCTTGCCGTCGCGCACGATTTTGGGCGGAACTTCCGCTTGTGCTGCTTGTGGCAAGTCCGCCAGGAAAACGTTCTTAAAAATGCTGCCCGCGCATTTCATGGCGGGAGGATACTTGGCGTCGCGGATGGCCCGGATCTCCGCAGCGGTTTTAGCTAACGCTGTCGGATCGCCGGGAACAAAGCGCAGATCCGCCGACAGGACGATCCAGCCCTTGTGATCTTTGAAGATGCTCTCGCGGTAACGAAATCTGCACTCTTCGTTGCTGAAGTTTCGGATACGCTCACCATCGGTGAAGCGAACGCTTTCCACCAGTTCCTGCACCGAGCGGCCATACGCGCCCGCGTTTCCGTAAACCGCGCCGCCCAGGTAGCCGGGAATGCCGGTCATGGATTCCATGCCGGCTAAACCGAGCGCAATACTTTCATCCACTACGTCCTGCAGCACGGCTCCGGCTTCCACATGTAGAACTGTACCGTTTTGCGTAATGCGCTTTCCCGTAAAGCGTAAAACGACTCCGTCATAGCCGCTGTCGGAGACGACCAGATTTGTGCCGCCGCCAATTACGATATGCGGCAGTTCCATGGCATTAACGAGGTGCAGCGCCTCGCCGAAAGCGTCGGCGTTATCCGTGTCGCAGAGTAACGCCGCAGGACCGCCAATCGCAAAGCGCGTGTAGGGAGCTAACGGCTCGTTACGGAAGACCGTTAAATTTGGTATGGCAGAAAGGCGTTGGATCGCCCCTGCCGAAAGCACTGGCATTGTTCCTGATTATAGGGCGCTGCCTGAAGCCCATTTTGCCGTCCTACTTCGTTTTGCGTGGAACGGGCAGATTCAATTTGAAAGATGAATCCGCGCCCCGATACGCAAGCACATAACCACCACCGGACTTGTTTTTCAGCAGGGAGCTTGGGAAATACAAATATCCCGCAACCGGGGCCATGAAAGTTCCTTCGGGAAGGCTCCTGTTCCAGAGCTGGCTTTCGAGTAGATCACGGTCCTGTGGATAGCCGCCGGGTGTCGGATATTGAGGAACAGGATAGTTGCTGACCCCAACGCCGCCGCCCGTGTAGACGCCATGCACGCGGCGACCTGTATAGGGATCGGTTCCCGATTCATAGCCGATGTTTGCTTCGGTATAGACCGTCGCCGAGGCTGGCTTTGGAGTATTCTTCTGTTGGATGACAGCGGCCACGGTCGGAGGGTCGGCCCGGTACGCCATTTCACCCTTATCGCCGGTTTTAACGACAAAATCGTCTGATTCCAATTGAAATTTACTGTTGCTGTCGGGATAACAGGCGACTTCGAAAACTACATAGTTTCTGCTGATATCGTAGGCGAACAGATGCTTTACTTCGCTGGCCGATAATGCCGCAGCGGCAATCGTCAGGCCATGGTTCTGGACATGAACAGCGTAGTCTTCCGGTTTATCTTTGGGACGGACGCCTTTCGGCTGTTGCTGCTGTGCGGACAACAGAACCGAGCACAGGGCTAGAAGAAAAGCACGCGAACTTTGGGTAAATTCCATGAAACCCGCCTTGGCTTCAGGTTAACGCAAAAGAGCCAGGGAACCGCAGCTTGAGTTGCCCGAAGCTACAAAACTCTATCGAGACTATGACAGCGGTGTCAAGGAAGCATCATCATCAACATAGGCCGCCAACGGCGCACCTTCCTTCACAACGATTTCCTTGCCATGCTTGATAAGGCCAATAGGTCCGAAGAGAACCGTAAGGGCTACTGCCGTACCTGTCTTGCTATCTCCTTCTTTTCCTTTGGTTCCACGTAGACGTACTTTTGTATCTCCGACCTTCAGATGCTCCAACCGAACGTTGAGTTCACCGCCTTTCCCCATCATTCCGGCCTTTTTCGCATTGGTTACTGTTCCCACTGCCTTTGTACCAGCCTTTGCAACGAGGACATTCCCAACTTTCAGATCTTCATCAAGAACAAAGTTGACAGGATCACCTTCTGAGGCGGTTTTTGAGCTAACCTCCTGGGCGAACTTCAGCTTTACATCCGTTCCTTCCCTCAGAACGACTTTCTCGCCCGGTGCGCCGCCTGCTGCTCCTGCGCTTTGGGCTTTGATTGGCGAGACGCTCATTAACAAGCCAAGAACAACGATTGAGAGTCCTTTAACGCAGTTAAGCCTGTTCATCTGAAATTTCCTAATTTGGTGGTAACGCTTATGCATAAGTTAAGATACTCCGAGTTACGTACAAATACAAGGCAATCTCGAACAGCCTACTCTCAGAAAAAGTTTGCAGTATAAGGAGTCAATCCCATGCGCTCGCGCCAAGCACTTATCAATTTCATCGTTTTACTGCTCATCTTCTTCCTTGCCGTGTTGAAAGGGCTAGGTCCCCCAAGCAGACTTAGATATTTTGTTGCCAGTACGTGCCCAGTTACGCATCGCTCTTACTAATGGAGAGGCAGTAATCACCTTTAGCGAGCGTTTGGAAGCGATGGAGTGTCCAATAGAATCACTGCAATTCCCTATCCTCGACGGCAACTGTCTCGTATGGATCGTGGTAGGCGAGGACTGAGTCTTCTAAGGGCTTTAGTTCCGTTTCAATAGAGGTGGATCGAGAGAGAATCAGAACGGCAACAGATTTTGCCCGGCTCGAAGGGAAGGTCATGGAGCACAAACGTTCCTTGTTCATCGATAACCGCTTCTTGCCAGTGCGCTTTCACGTCCAATACTATAGGGCTCTCGTTACCTCAAAAGAAGAATTATCGTCCCCGGCGCTTGGTGTCAGTGTTGGATTTTTTCTCAGCCCGCACCGCTACCGAGTTGATTTGAATCACCGGCATCAGCGAATTGTTATCTCCCGAACGGCTGCTGGCCGCGGCGGCGCGTTGAGACAACTCTTGATTGAGTGTATCGATGAAACCTTCGATTTGATCCTGCATGGCTTCCATCTTTTCCCGCATGTTGAGAATGATCTCGACGCCCGCCAAGTTTACGCCTAATTCGCGGGTCAGTTTCAGGATGACTTCCAGGCGCTCCAGATCTTCATCCGTGTAGAGGCGCGTATTGCCTTCGCTGCGCGAGGGGGCCAATAAACCTTCCCGCTCATATAAGCGCAGTGTTTGCGGATGAATTTCGTACTGCTCGGCTACCGCCGAGATCATATAAGCCGCTTTTCCTTTATTTCTTGTCATAGCCGCTTTACCTCGCTAAGCCGCAGGTTGCTGCACTTTGCTCCAAACGTCCGAGCGCACGTCCTGTGTTTGCACCTGCGCCAGTTCACGCAGCAGTTCGCGGGTCCGTTCATTATGCACGTCCGGACACTGCAAGACCACTTCCACGATCTCGTCGCCCCGCGTGTTCTTGCGCGCGTTGAAAATACCCTTTTCGCGCATTTTAAACTTTTGCCCGCTTTGCGTTCCTTGCGGAATTTTCAGGATCGCTCGTCCATCAATAGTGGGCACTTCGATCTTGGCTCCTAGCCCCGCCTCGCTAACGGAGAGCGGAAGCTGGATTTCGATATTATCACCGTTGCGCTTAAAGAATGGGTGCTCGTTTACTCGAACGGTGATGTAGAGATCGCCCGCCGGACCGCCGTTTGCGCCCGCGTTGCCTTTATTGGGCACGCGCAGCCGGGTACCGGAACCGACGCCCGCCGGTATGCGCACTTCCACTGCGTCCGGGCGCGCGATGCGGCCTTCGCCGCGGCAGGTTGGGCAGGCATTCTTTAAACGGCCTGATCCGCCGCAACGCTGGCATTGCAGGTTGAATTTCATCGCGCCCGCCATTTGCGTGACTGTTCCCGTGCCGTCGCACTCCGGACAAACCGCTACTTGATTTCCTGCGGAGCCGCTGCCGTGACAGGTGTCGCAGACTTCCTGGCGCGAGATGTTCAGCTTGACTTGTGTTCCCTTGATCGCTTGCCAGAAATCAACGTGCAGGCCATATTCAAGATCAGCGCCGCGTTCCGCTTGCGGAGCCGCTTGTTTTGATCCTTTGAAAAACTGATCGAAGATATTACGGAAACCAAAACCGCCCCCCGCCTCTCCCGCCCCAGCGCCCGGAGCTGCTCCGCCGCTTGCCTGCTGCTGACGCAGAAATTCGTTAAAATCAAAGCCTCCGAAGTTGGGACCTCCCGCCGAGCCGCCAGCGCCCGGACCCGCGCCGTTGGGCGGAATATGGTCAGAATAGAAGCCGTACTGATCGTAAACTTTGCGCTTGTTGTCGTCGCTGAGAATGTCGTACGCTTCCTGAACCTTCTTGAATCGATCCTCCGCCGCTTTGTCGCCGGGATTCAGGTCAGGATGATATTTGCGCGCCAGCTTGCGATAGGCTTTTCGAATCTCTTCGCTATCCGCGCTCCGGCCCACCCCGAGAGTTTCGTAGTAATCGTTTTTGGAAGTTGCAGCAGGCATTTACATTCACCATTACAAAAACGGCGGCTCAATCATGCCGAGCCGCCGCTAGTTCATCTCATCAAAACGGTTTTGCGCCGTTCTTTTTACTTCTTATCGTCTACGTCCACGAACTCGGCATCAACCACGTTGTCCTTCGGTTGCTGAGCTCCGGCACCATTCGGTCCCGGCGCGCCTGTACCGTTGAAGCCGGTGCCCGGACCGCTTGCCCCATCCGTGGCGGGGCCGCTCTGCTTGTACATCGCTTCCGCCAGCTTGTGGCTTGCCGTGGTGAGTTTGTCGGTCGCCGAGGTGATCTTTTCGAGTCCGCCTTCGTTCATCGCCTTCTTGGCCTCTTCCAGAGCGGACTCTACTTGCTTGGCGTCCGCCTCGGAGATCTTGTCGCGATGCTCCTTCAGCATTTTCTCGGTGTTGTAGATCATGGCGTCCGCGCGGTTGCGGGCTTCGATCTCGTCCTTCTTCTTGCGATCGTCGGCCGAGTTCGTTTCCGCGTCCCGCGCCATCTTTTCCACTTCATCCTTGCTCAGGCCCGAAGAGGAAGTGATGGTGATCTTCTGCTCGTTGTTGGTGGCGCGATCCTTTGCCAGAACATTCAAAATGCCGTTCGCGTCAATGTCGAAGGTGACTTCAACTTGTGGAACGCCGCGCGGCGCTGGCGGAATGCCGACAAGCTGAAACACGCCCAGCAGCCGGTTATCGCGCGCCATGGCGCGCTCACCCTGATAGACCTTGATTTCCACCGAGGTCTGGCTATCCGCCGCCGTTGAGAATACTTCGCTTTTGCGGGTCGGAATGGTGGTGTTGCGCTCAATGAGCTTCGTGAACACGCCGCCCAAGGTTTCGATACCGAGCGATAACGGCGTAACATCCAGGAGCAGCACGTCTTTCACTTCGCCGCCCAGGACGCCACCCTGAACCGCGGCGCCCACCGCGACAACTTCGTCGGGGTTCACAGTTTTGTTCGGTTCTTTGCCGAAAAGCTCGCGAACCATCTGCTGCACCTTCGGAATACGGGTCGATCCGCCCACCAGAACCACTTCATCGATCTGCTGCGGGGTCACGCCCGCATCCTGCAAAGCCTGTTTGCAAGGCCCGACGGAGCGCTGCAAAATGTCGTCCACCATCTGCTCGAAGCGCGCGCGGGTCAACTTGATCGTCAAATGCTTCGGCCCGCTGGCGTCGGCTGTCAGGAACGGCAGGTTAATTTCAGTTTCGAGCAGCGTGGAAAGCTCGATCTTGGCTTTCTCGGCGGCTTCCTTCAGGCGCTGCAAGGCCATTTGATCTTTCGAAACATCGACGCCATGATCCTTTTTAAATTCCTGGATGAGCCAATCGATAATGCGCTGGTCGATGTTATCGCCGCCGAGATGGGTGTCGCCATTGGTTGACTTCACTTCCACGACGCCATCGCCGACTTCAAGAATCGAAATGTCGAACGTACCGCCGCCGAAGTCGTAGACCGCGATGGTTTCGTCCTTTTTCTTATCAAGCCCGTAAGCGAGCGCGGCCGCGGTCGGCTCGTTGATGATGCGCATGACTTCCAGGCCGGCAATCTGCCCGGCATCCTTAGTCGCTTGGCGCTGGGCGTCGTTGAAGTAGGCGGGAACCGTAATCACTGCCTTGGTGACCTTCTCGCCCAGATAAGCTTCGGCAGCTTCCTTCAGCTTGCCGAGAATCATGGCGGAAATCTCAGGCGGCGAATACTTTTTGCCCTGAATATCCACACGGGCATCACCGTTGTCCCCGGAAGCAACCTTATAAGGAACCAGCTTCATCTCTTCGCTCACTTCGTTGAAGCGGCGGCCCATGAAGCGCTTAATCGAATAAATCGTGTTTTCCGGATTGGTAACGGCTTGACGCTTCGCTACCTGCCCGGCCAGACGTTCGCCATTCTTCGTAAAGGCGACTACGGACGGCGTTGTGCGACCGCCTTCCTGGTTCGGGATCACTGCGGGCTGTCCGCCCTCCATTACCGCGACTACGGAGTTCGTAGTGCCGAGGTCAATTCCGATAATCTTACTCATGTAGTTTGTTAAATCCTCCGCTGACTATCAAAGCAGCCAACTCATTTAGCACAACTTTATTATTGAATATGAGTCATTCATTGTCAAGCTATCTACTCACGATTTTTCTGATTTCTTCCTCTTTTTCCAAAGCACAACCGGCTCTGACCGTAGCGGCCGCTTCGGATTTGTCCGCACTGGGACTGGATCTTCGCCAAGGGTTCTGCAAAGCAGACAAAAAATGTGATATCCGGTTTGTAAACTCTTCCAGCTCAATGCTTTCGCAGCAGATTGAGAATGGCGCGCCGTTTGATGTTTTCTTGTCGGCGAACGCGGAATATGCTGACCGTTTAGCGCGGTCCGGTAAGCTGCTGCCTTCCTCGGTCCGGGTTTATGCCGTAGGACGCGTCGGCGTATTATGGCGCGACGGCAAGAAACATCCGCTGCGGGAGCTTGCTGCCCCTCCTATCAAGTTTGTAGCATTGCCGAATCCAAAATTGGCACCATACGGAGTAGCGGCGCAACAGGCCCTGGAGTATGCGGGTTTGTGGACCATGGTACAGCCGAAAGTGGTTTATGGAGAAAATGTGCGGCAAGCGCTGCAACTGCTGGAAAGCGGGAACGCCGATGCGGTTTTGACGGCTGATTCGCTGCTGCAGGGCAAAAATGCCGAAGTAGTTCCCGAGGAGTGGCATCAGCCAGTTTTGCAGAAGGCTGGCCTTGTTACGGCTAGTCCGAACCGGGAAGAAGCGCGGCGGTTTCTGGATTTTCTGGTGAGCGCGGAAGGACAAGCCGTATTCGCCCGTTATGGTTTTAGTCCGCCGCCGAAGTAACAGGAGCTAAGCCTTAGGATGCGCGCGGTCGTAAACGGCCACCAAGTCTTGCAGGGAGACTTGCGTGTACTTCTGGGTAGTGGAAAGGCTTTGGTGACCGAGGAGTTCCTGAATGGCGCGAAGGTCTGCTCCGTCGCTGAGCAGGTGAGTGGCGTAGGCGTGACGGAAGGTATGGGGATGGATGGTGGAATCGCCCAGCACCAGCACGGAGTAGAACTTCACCAGCCGCCGTACCTGCCGATCACTGAGGCGCATCCCCCGGCTGTTGAGGAACAGCGCTTCTTCCCCTGGCGACGCTTGGCGTGTCTGGAGATAACGGTTCACGGCGGTTGCTGCTTGTTCACCAATGGGCACCTGGCGCTCCTTGTTCCCCTTTCCGCGCACCCGCAGCCAGCCTTCTTCAAGATCCATGTCTTTCAAATTGATGGCGACCAGTTCGCTGACGCGGATACCGCAGCCGTATAGCAATTCCAGGAACGCCAAGTCTCGTTCTTTCGATGGCTTCTCCAGGGGCGAACCCGCTTCCACGGCATCGATCAGGTTGTTTGCCTTTTCGGCGCTGAGCATTTCCGGCAAACGCTCGCGGGTTTTAGGCGTGCGCAGCCGCGCCGCAATGTTGGTTTCCAGCAGGGCTTCTTCGCGCAGAAACTTAAAGAAGGATCGAATAACGGCCAGCTTGCGGCGAATGCTGAGAGGGTCAAGGCCGCGATCATATAAACTCGCCAGCCATTCACGCAGGAGCGGGAGATCCAATTGCCCGATGGATGGCGGGGCGCTTTCGTCGGACGGCTGGAAGTAGAGTTTGAACTGTTCCAGGTCCGAGGCGTAGTTCCTGAGCGTGTGCTCCGACGCGCCCCGGCGTTGAAGCTCAGCAAGATACTTTGAGATGCATTCCGGCAGCGCAGCCATTTAGAAATTCCTCAAAAGCGAACTCGGCGCGGCGGCAAACCTCGGCGTGACGCGCCTTTTTGTCGTGGCGCAGTTTTTGTTTGGTCGGCTCATCGAGTGACGGCAGCAGATCGAAGGTGATGTTGGCCGGTTGAAAATGTTTTGGATCGGCGTTGGTGACGTAGTGGCACAAGCTGCCGAGGGCCGTGGCGCGCGGAAAAACGTCTGGTTTGCCGCGCCTTGCCAGCGCCGCAGCGCTTCGTCCGGCCAACAAGCCGGTGGCGATTGATTCGGCGTAGCCCTCGACGCCCGAGATTTGACCGGCAAAGAAGATCCGCTCGTTGTTCTTCAATTGCAGCGTGGGCTGAAGCAGCGCGGGTGAATTAATGTAAGTATTCCGGTGCATCTGGCCGAAGCGCAGGAACTCGGCGTTTTCAAGACCCGGAATCAGGCGGAAAACGCGCGCCTGATCGTTGAAGCGCATGTGGTTCTGAAAGCCGACCAGGTTGTAGCTGTCGGCGCGCTGATTCTCCTGCCGGAGCTGCACAATCGCGTAAGCCCAGCGTCCGGTGCGCGGATCGTCCAAGCCGGCGGGCTTCATGGGCCCGAAGCGCAGGGTGTCTCGACCGCGACGGGCGATCTCTTCAATGGGCAGACAAGCTTCGAAGTATGGGGTTTTGTCTTCTTCGATGTGCGGCTCGTACGATTCGGCTGCGAGCAGGGCCGCGATGAAAACTTCGTATTGTTCCTTGGTGAAGGGGCAGTTGATATAGTCATCCGTGCCGTCGAGCGATTTGCCGTAGCGCGACGCCCGAAAAGCCACGGTTATGTCAACCGAATCCGCCGCCACAATGGGGCTGATGCTGTCGTAAAAGAAGAGTCGATCCGTGCCGGTGACTTGCGTGATCTGCCGCGCCAGCGCGTCGCTGGTGAGCGGCCCGGTAGCGATGATAACAATACCATCGCGCGGAATTTCGGTTACTTCGCCGCGCTTGATGGTGATTCGGGGGTGAGAAGTAATAGCTGCCGTAATTTCGTGTGAGAAGAGTTCACGGTCGACGGTAAGGGCGTGTCCGCCCGGCACCCGCGCTGTCTCGGCCGCGCGCAGCAGCAGCGAGTCCAGCCGCCGCATTTCCTGCTTCAACAGCCACGGCGCGGAATGCATCCCTTCACTTTTCAGGGAATTACTGCACACCAACTCGCCGAAGTGATCGGTTTTATGTGCGGCGGTGCGGCGGTGCGGACGCATTTCGTACAGCGTAACTTGCGCGCCGGCTTCGGCGGCTTGGTAAGCGGCTTCGCAACCGGCCAAGCCTCCGCCGAGGATGTGAATGGGGGCCAATCCCCATTTTAGATGGTTACTGGAGATCGTTTCTGGGAATGATGCGGTAGCGCGCCTTGCCCGCTTCCAGGTGTTCGAAAGCTTCGTTGGCCTTTGTCATGGGGAACTCTTCCGTAATTGGCTCGATTTTATGGCGAGCGCAGAAGTCAAGCATGGCCATGACGTTGCCTGGCGCGCCGCAAGGAGTCGCTGAGATGGATTTTTGACCGGCCATCAAGGGGAAAGAATGCGTTTTGATTTCCGGCAGAACGCCGACGGTGTGGAAGTGTCCTTTCGGCGCTAATGCCGCGAGATAGGGCGCGAGATCCAGTTGCGCCATGATGGTCGAGATAATGAAGTTGAACGATCCCGCCACTTTCTTTAATTCGTCTTGCGAACGGGTATTGAGAACGGCATGGGCGCCCATTTTCTTGATTTCATCCGTTTTATCCGGCGAGGTGGTGAAGGCGGTGACGTGGCAGCCCCATTTGTTCAGAAATTGCAGCGCCATGTGGCCTAATCCGCCAATGCCGATGACGCCCACGTGGTCCGTGGGAGCGATTTGGAGCTGCACCAACGGATTAAATACGGTGATGCCGCCGCAAAGCAGCGGACCGGCTTTGGCTGCGTCCACGCCTTCCGGTAGGGGGTCGCAACCCATAAGCGTTTACTTAAGGATGGACTTGTCCGGCGGTGCTCCTATAGGCTGTGTGGTATATGAAGCCCGTCGCATCAGCTGAGGAACTGGATGACTGGGAAGGATTACG
>JAABUZ0100007127.1_pt1 | contig 13624 bp, 14 predicted proteins | sample 5562091 | NCBI WGS metagenome assembly JAABUZ01 (sample SAMN12813069, study PRJNA571459) | rock metagenome | isolation source: Antarctica rocks | place: Antarctica: Victoria Land, Linnaeus Terrace sud | collected 2015-12-21 | reverse complement strand
ACCCCGCGGCGGCAGATCCTTCCCCAGCAGAAACGCCACCTCCGCCTCCAGCACTCGGTACCGCTTCGCCCGCATCACCGCCCCGCCCTCCGCAATCCAGATCCTCGGCATCGGCGCAAACATCGGCGTCGCCTCCGCACTCGGCGCACCCACCTTCCACCCGCCAATCTCCCCATACGCCACCGCTAGCATGTCCTGTACCACGTAGGCCTCGTCCATACTCGTTGGCCTCATCTCGAAAGGCAGCTCTTCGATTGGAACCTTTGTCCGTCGCGCATCCGCCAGCGCATCGGCCGTGTCCATCAGCTCCTTCTCCCGCGCTCCACTCAAACCTTCCGCCTTCTGCCCAAACTCCGTCATCTCGCCTCGCCCGCCTCTCTGTCCATCGCTGACCAACACATATTGCCGTCTCCTCTTAGGATGCGCCTTGTTGATTCGAGCCCGACATCCGTGACCTCAAACCTCACCGCTCGCTCCTGCCCCGCTCGCTCGCCCATGGATTCGCCTCCACTCACGGCCTCTTTCCCACGCTCACTAGGTTCGCCATCAGCCGGAACGCCCCCGGAACCCCCTCCGGTAGCAGCCGGTAGAGCGCATAGGCGCAGTACACATATGCCCCGGCACCCACCCGCGCCACCAGCAGGCCGCCCTTCTGCGGATCCTGACCCGCATCATGCACCTCCGTCACCGCCTCATACCGCGCATCCCACTCTCGCATGAAGCCGTGCCCACGCTCCTCCACCCATCCGCCGAAGTCCTTCTCCGAGATCCTGTTCGGCCACGACAGCACCTGACTCGAGGGAGCCAGCAGCTGCACCCGCGAGTCCTCTTCCACCACCCGCTCCGCAAGCCCCCCACCCATCGACAACGGGTATGGAGCATCCTCGCTCCCGTACTCGCCCGACTGGTACTGCACCACCACCACACCCCCTCCGTTCGCAAACGCCATCAGCTTCCCCGTCACCGCCGGCAGCTCCTTCTGCGCCGCATACGACCGCACCCCCATTACCAGCGCGTCAAACCCCGCCAGCTTCCCGGCGGCGATCTCCGCCACGCTCACCGTCGTCGCATGGATCCCGATATCCTCGAGCGACGCCGCCACCGCATCCCCTGTCCCAGGAAGATACGCCACCCGCAGCCCCGCCGGAACCTTTACGTCCACGCCCCGCGCCCGGTACGTCGCCGGAGCATAAAGGTTGTCGCGCACCAGCCCCGGGTACCCCACCGCGTGGTAGCCCTCCCGGTAATCCCTGCCCCCGCTCTTCGCCACCGCCGTCATGGTGTACGCCCGCTCTCCCAGCGCGCCCGGCGTCACCCGGAATCGGATCGCCTGCTCCTCGCCCGCTTTGGTCGTGTGAAACTCCGCCGAGCTTGGCTCCGATCTCCACCCGCTCGGCAATGCCAGCTGGACCACACCCTGCGCCCCTGCCCGCTCGGCGCTCTTCACCCGCACCGTCGCAGCAAAACTCGTCTCTCCCAAGGGAACAACACCCGCCGCGGGAGAGATTGAAACACTCAGCCCCGGCTCAAACATCAAGGGCTGCACCGTCCCATCTTCAGCCCGGTGTCCGGTAGCCACTCGCCCCAGACGCACCGTCGTCTCGCCATAATCGATCGCCGCAAACACCTCGACCGCCGGAACCGGCAACGGCGCATCCCGCAGTCTCGGGTCACGGATCTCATAGACCGGCTGCTCGATGTCCTTGCGCGAGAAGACCGGCCGCGTCGCCGCCTCCCGCCCGCCGGGTTCCCCCACCTCCAGCGCCCAGCTCGCGGATCTTGCCCCTGCCCCGATCGATCCAGTTCCCACATCCGCTCCGCTCACGCTTCGCTGCAGCCCGGTCTGCACCACGTCATAACGCCGCAGCTGTACCCCCTCGTCACCCCCGTTCACCACCTCCACCGGCACCCGCACCTCGGTCGCCGGCGCAATCACGTTGGTCTCCGTCGTCTCCGCTTGCAGCCGAAGTCCGAGCGCTAGCACCAGGGCGTCGTTGAACTGCACCTCCTTGACGCGCAGCTCATGGAGAACGTCATACCTCTCTCGCTCCGGCATGTTGCGCATCCCGCCGACCCGGACGATCAACTGACGCGTAAGCGCCAACCCATCGCGAAGCCCTGGCGCAGCCTTCCGCGGAGCGCCTGCACCGACCCTTTCAGAGGCCTGTTCTACCGAGGCGTCCACCCGCAAAAGCACGCGCTTCAGGTCCGTCTTCGCATCAGGGGGAAGCCCTGCCGCGAGATCCGCAATCCCCGCCAGCGTGACATCGACACCCTCGAAAAAATTCTTCTCCTGCTCGATTGAACCCTCTGGGACACGCGATCCATACCGCGTATACCCCACATCGAACCGCCCTGCCGGAGCCACCCGCACCCCCGCCCCAATCTGCGTCCGCTGCAGCGCCAGACCCTCCCTCGCAAACTGCACATAGCTCTTGCCCAGCACCGCGCTGAACTCGCCCTCCGGCACCGTCACATCCGCCTTCGGAGCCACGCTGGACCACGTCTTGGCAACATAGTTGTAAAACCGTGCCGGCACATACTTACCCGTCGCATAGTCAAACATCCCCTTCTCGTCCACTCGCGCGAACGGCACGCGCGCATACACCTTCATGGGAGCCCAGGCCGGCAATCCCATCTCCGGGAACACCTTCGGATCCGCCGCCGCCTCAAACACCTCCTGCGCGATCTCCCCACTCACCTGGTGCTGCCCATGCCCGTCGCTCGGAGCCCCGATAAACACGCTCGTCACCACCAGCGGCCGGTACAGCCGAACCGCACGCACCGCGTCGTACAGCACCCGTTCATGCGTCCACTTCGCAAACGCCTCCTCTTTCGTCTTCGAGAACCCAAAGTCCACCTCCGTCCCAAACATCTGGTCCACCCCCATGTACCGGTCCGCCGCCAGCAGCTCCCGCGTCCGCACCAGCCCCAGCGCGTCGTTGAAGTCGCCGGTCACCACGTTCTGCCCGCCCTCCCCCCGGGTCAGCGTCAGCATTCCCACCCGCGCTCCCAGCCCGCGCGACTCGTACGTCAGCATCCCCCCATCCTCGTCATCGGGATGGGCCACGATCATCATCAGGCTGGCCCGCGTCCGGAGCTTCCGCAGCATCTGCTCCAGCCCCGCCGCCCCCCGGTCCGCAGTCAGCGCCTCCCCCTCCACCGCCCGCACCCGCTCCCCCTTCAAATTCGCCGGATCTTCCGCAAAACTCTTCGCCTCCCACCCGGCTTCTCCTCCAGCGCCCGGAGCAGCCTGCGCTTTCTTCCCGGTCATCTCGCCCGGAGCGGCTTGTGCGTCCTTCGCCGTCATCTTTCCCAAAGCGACTTGCCCGTTCTTCGCTGTCATCTTTGCCGCAGCCCGCAGCGCGGAGTGGAGAGACCCCTGTATTTGCCCTTGCCCCTCCCCCGGCTGCCCCGCAACAACTATCTCTGCCCGGAGAGCCACACCCACCACCATCAACACCGTCGCCGCACTCACAAACCATCGCCGCATCATCATTACCCTCTACTCTCTCCCAACCACCCGCTAAACTCAACCTCATCAGCTCCCAGATCCAATCCGCCGTCCAGCTCGTCCGCTCGCTCAATCTCCGCGGCGCCGTCACCCTCAATCTGCTCAACATGATCGGCGTCGGCCCCTTCATCACCCTTCCGCTCCTCATCGGGGCTATGGGCGGTCCCCAGGCCATGCTCGGCTGGATCCTCGGAGCCCTCCTTGCCCTTTGCGACGGCCTCGTCTGGGCAGAGCTCGGCGCCGCCCTCCCCCAGGCCGGCGGGACCTACGCCTACCTCCGCGTCATCTACCCCGGACGCCTCGGCAAGATCCTCAGCTTCCTCTTCCTCTTCCAGGTCTTCTTCTCCTGCCCGCTCTCGGTCGCCAGCGGAGCCATTGGCCTCAGCCAGTACGCCACCTTCCTCGCCCCCTCGCTCACCCGCCACACCCTGCTCCACTCCGTCCATCTCGGCCCCTACGCCGCCGCCATCTCCATCGGTCCCACCACCTTCGTCGCCATAGCCGCCGTCCTCCTCGCCGTTATCCTCCTCTACCGGGACCTCACCCGCATCGGCGCGCTCTCGATCATCATGCTCTCGATCGTCCTCGGAGCCATCGCCTGGATCATCGTCACCGGCCTCCTCCACGGGCACCTCGCCCAGGCCATCCACCTCCCACCCGGAGTCTTTCCCCTCACCCCGGCTTTCTTCACCGGTCTTGCCTCCGCCATGCTCATCGCCACCTACGACTACTGGGGCTACTACAACGTCTCCCTCCTCGGCGGCGAGGTCGAGGACCCGGGCCGCACCATCCCCCGCGCCATCCTCCTCTCGATCGCAATCGTAGCCGCCCTCTATATCGCCATGAACCTCTCCATCCTCGCCGTACTCCCCTGGCAGCACCTCCTCTCCGAGCAGGCCCTCCCCGCCCGGCGAGCCATGGTATCCCTCTTCATGGAAGCGGCCTACACCCCCACCCTCGGCCCGCACATCGCTCATCTCCTCGCCCAGATCGCCGCCGTCCTCATCATGGTGACCGCCTTCGCCAGCGTCTTCGCCCTTCTGCTCGGCTACTCCCGCATCCCCTACGCCGCCGCGGCCGACGGCAACTTCTTCCGTATCTTCGCCCGCCTCCACCCCACCCGCGGCTTCCCCTTCGTCTCGCTCCTTACTCTTGCCGCCGCCGCCGCCCTCTTCTGCTTCTTCTCGCTCGCGGACGTCATCGCCGCCATGGTCGTCATCCGCCTCCTCCTGCAGTTCCTCACCCAGCACATCGGTGTCCTCTACCTTCGCCGCTCGCAACCCGACCTCCCCCGTCCCTTCCGCCTCTGGCTTTACCCGCTTCCACCCCTCGCCGCCCTTGCCGGCTTCACCTACATCCTCCTCGCCCGCGCCAACTTCAGCCGCGAACTCGCCCTCGCCGCCCTGGTCATCCTCGTCGGCGTCGCCCTGTTCTTCCTTCGCGGCATCAAAACCGCCCCATCCACCCATTCCCCAATCGCGTAGTCTAACTAGCGGACACACACCGCCCGAGCCGTTCAAAACCGGCACCAGGCAGCGGAGAGGGAACTGCAACATGTTGATTCGTGACACCAGCAAACGAGGCCCCGAACCAGGCTCCTCCGAGATCACCCCCGAAGCCGCATTCCACGAGCACAGCCGCAGCCAGACCCGCCGCCGCTTCCTCACCGGAGCCGCCTACGCCGGCGCCACCGCCGCCATCGGAGCCGTCGCCGCCCGCAACATCCCCGGCTTCTGGACCCCCCGCAGCGTCAGGGCCGCCGAGATTGCTCTCAAGACCGTCCCCAGCCAGTACACCGTTACCGATCCGCAAACACCCGAGTCCAAGGCCACCCACTACAACAACTTCTACGAGTTCGGCACCGACAAGTCCGACCCCGCCAAAAACGCCGGCACCCTCAAAACTCGCCCCTGGACCGTCAAAGTCGACGGCCTCGTAAAAAAACCCCAGACCGTCGACATCGACGCCCTCATGAACTACCGACCCATCGAGTCCCGCGTCTACCGCCACCGCTGCGTCGAAGCCTGGTCCATGGTCATCCCCTGGGACGGCTACTCCCTCTCCGAGTTCATCAAGTTCTGCGACCCCCTCCCCAGCGCCAAATTCGTCCAGTTCCTCTCGCTTGTCGATAAGAAGCAAATGCCCGACCTCCCCGGCGGCTACGACTGGCCCTACTCCGAAGGCCTCCGTATCGACGAGGCCATGAACCCCCTCGCCCTGCTCACCTTTGGCTGCTACGGCAACGTCCTCCCCAACCAGAACGGCGCCCCCGTCCGCGTCGTCATGCCCTGGAAGTACGGCTTCAAGAACGCCAAATCCATCGTCCAAATTAAGTTCACCGACAAGCAGCCGCACACCACCTGGAACGACCAGGCCTCCAGCGAATACGGCTTCTTCTCCAACGTCAACCCCAACGTCGATCACCCCCGCTGGTCCCAGGCCCACGAGCGTCGTATCGATAGCTCCGCCTTCCCTCACTCCGTCCCCACCCAGATGTTCAACGGCTACGGCGACCAGGTCGCCAGCCTCTACAACGGCATGGACCTCAAGAAGTATTATTGAAACTGATCGCGAGAGCGGCAGCTAGGCATCAGACCGGCTGACTGACCTCCAGGTCTGCCCATCACCGGCGAAAGATCTCCCCACCGCAACCCTGCTTCACCTCTTCCATGGCTGTTGCAGGAGCCCTCCGATGCCGTGACCCAAGCCGGCACGAGGGCTTCTGACTCCAACCACCGGACGGTATGATCCTCCCACCCATGCCCAAGCGCGCCATCCTCGCTCTAAAGGTCCTTGCCCATCTCCTTCTCCTCCTCCCATTCGCCCATCTGCTCCTCATCTACCGCAACGGCGCCCTCGCCCTTGACCCCGACCCCGTCCAATACATCACCCATTTCACCGGAGATTGGGCCCTCTGGATCCTCCTCGGCTCGCTCGCCATCACTCCCCTCCGGCGTCTCTCCCCCCGTCTCGCCCCTCTCGTCCGCCTCCGCCGCCTCATCGGCCTCTACGCCTTCTTCTACGCCACCCTCCACCTCGCCACCTACCTCTTCCTCTTCTCCGGATACGACCTCACCGCCGCCCTCACCGCCACCCGCCACGGCCACCCCGGCGAGATCCTCACCCAGGGTCGCCAGGTCTGGCCCACCATCCTCGACGACCTCAAAAAGCGAAACTTCATCCAGGTAGGCCTCGCCGCCTGGGTCATCCTCTTTGCTCTCACCCTCACCAGCCCCGCCCCAGTCCTGCGCGCCATGGGCGGCAAGAACTGGCAGCGCCTTCACCGTCTCGTCTACGTTGCCGCCCTGGCCGCCGTCATCCACTTCTGGTGGCTCGTCAAATCCGGCGTACGCACCCCTTGGAAAGTCACCGCCATCCTCGCCATCCTGCTCGCAGCCCGGCTCGCTTTCCTCGCCCTGAAACGCCGCCGCAAACCCATCCCCGCACGCACCGCCGCCTGATCCACGCCTGGCAGCTCAAACTACCGTCCTGTAAATCTCATCCAACCTCCAGGCAATAAAACCCTCATGAGCTCCATCGACCGCAGACAGTTCGCCGCCAGCATCCTAGCCTCCAGCCTCTCCGTCGCCGCCCAGCCCCCATCCGGGCCGCCGGAGCACTTCATCCTTTCCCCCAACGGCTGGATACCCAACAACCCCCACCTCCCCGTCCTCCTCTATCGCAGCGCCTTCTCCCCATCGCCCGATCCAGCCGCCCTCGCCTCCGCCATGGAACGCGCCTTCAACGCCACCGGCTGGCCGCCGCAGTGGCGCAACGGCATCTACCCCTTTCATCATTTCCACTCCACCGCCCACGAGATCCTCGGTATCGCCGCCGGTGAGGTCCACGTCACGCTCGGCGGCCCCGCTCCCGGCGGTCGCGATCTCACCCTGCGCGCCGGAGACGTCGTCGCTCTCCCCGCTGGCACAGGTCACTGCAGCCTCCGCTCCAGCCCCGATCTCCTCGTCGTCGGCGCCTACCCCGCCGGCCAGCTCTGGGATATCTGCCGCTCCGCTCCCACCCCCGACACCCTCGACCGCATGGCCCACCTCACCTTTCCCGCGTCCGATCCCGTCTCCGGCGCCTCCGGCCCACTCCCCACTCTCTGGCGCAAACTCTAAGGACACTCGGTTGCCCGCGCTCACTCGCTCGCTTTCCGCCGCACTTGTCCCGGCCCAGACCTACTCCTTCGGCGTAGCCGCCGTTCGCCAGTTGATCACGTGGTACACCGCCGGCGCCGTCCCCACGTTGCGCAGTCCGTGCATCACGTCGGATGCGTTGAAGATCACCGATCCCGGCCCCACCCGCTTCCACTCCCCGTTGCTGAGCGTCTCCAGTTGCCCCTCGCGAATGATCAGCATCTCCTCATTCGGGTGCTTGTGCGGCGGATGCGGCTGCTCCCCCGGATTCAGCGTCGTCACATGCACCTCCAGCTGCTCCAGAGTCGCCGTCGGCCCCTTCACCACCTGCCGCACCGTGCCGACCTTGGTCGGCGTCGCCGCCATCGCAAATACGTCGTACACCGACGACCCAATCATCCCTCGCGCCTGGTCCACCGCCGCCACCGAGCCCAGGGTTCCCGCCATCGCCACTACCGCCACCATCACATCCCGCCGTCCGATCATCAGTCGCTCCCCTTCAAATCAGTTACTCAAGCACACACAGAACAGTACCGCATCCATAACCCGCATGTCCTTTCGCATCGAGAGCGGTCATGCCAAAAAGGAGACAAATACAAACTGGTGGTGATCGGGAGCCGGCCATTCTCCGGGCAAACGGCACCTGACAACATCGTCGAGCACGAGTGGGCAACGCGGGAATAGGTACGGAGAGAAACTCACCTAAATCGGTTTGTCTGCCAGTAATCAGTAGCAAGCTTCAGGGCCAACGGCCCGCCTCATACCAGACTGGAGCGAAGCCCCAGGTCTCATGGAAACCGAAAGATCAGGCTGACGGCCCGAGCTATTCGCTGCTATACCGCATCAGGAACCGCCCTAGGCGCCCACCACAAAGCCCAACCCGGACCCTGTCTCCGACTGCAGCAGTTCGTATCGATCGGAGCGGGTCTCGTCATACACAAACGACAGCTCCATCAGATCGAACAACGCGAAAAAATTCGCCCACGAGATGGGCTTCATCTCCGGCGCGCTTTCGGGTCCCTTCAGAAACATGAAAGCTATCTTCGTCGGCTCGCCATCGTGCTTGAGCAAGGCGATCTCGACCGGCGTCGCCCCGTGTATCGCCGCCCAACGGCGAATCTCCTCGTGATCATTGGTGGGACCCAGCATCGGCATGGATTGTGTTCCTCTCCTGTTGAACCATCGACAGCTTGCCGAAATCTGGTTAGATGCGCAAAGCCCGGGCTGGTCAGGGGTACAGCCGCTGCTCCGTCCACGCGCTCCCCTTCGCTTTGAACAGGAACCGATCGTGCAGCCGATCCGCGCCCTCCATCCAGAACTCGATGCGCTCCGCCCGCAGGCAGTAGCCGCGCCAGTACTCCGGCCGCGGCACCTCGCCCGGATGCTGCTCTGCGAACTCGCGCACCCTTGCCTCGAGCACCTCGCGGCTGCTCAGCGGCCGGCTCTGCTCCGAGACCGCCGCCCCCAGCTGGCTCCGTCGCGATCGGCTGTGAAAGTACCGATCCACCTCGGGCCCGGATAACTCCATCACCGCACCCTCGACCCGCACCTGCCGCCGCAGTGTCTTCCAGTGAAAGCACATCGCCGCCCGAGGATTCGTCGCCAACTGCACGCCCTTCTCACTCCCCCCGTTCGTAAAAAAGCAAAATCCCTTCTCGTCCACATGCTTTATGAGCACCATCCGGACGCTTGGAGATCCATCCGGCGTGGCGGTCGCCAGCGCCACCGCGTTCGGATCGTTCGGCTCGCTCTTCTCTGCCTCTCGCATCCACTCCCCGAAAAGCTCGATGGGATCGCTCGCGTTCAACTCATGCCCGGACATCCTTCGAGCATAGCGGTCGGCTCGGAAAGCGCAACCGCCCCCGCTCGCCACACGCAAAGACCACCCGTGCATTCAAACACCACCAACATGGCTGGAGAACCGCGGACCGGCACGAAGCGATGCCGAACAGGCAAGCCCAGGCTTCCGGCCGGCCACGCCGAAGCCGGCGGCTCATCCATAGCCCCATCGCTCGGGCACATTCGCGCGAACCCGCGAACCGCTCCCAGCGCAGACCCACTTACTGCGCAGCTTCGGCCCGTCCACCGCGTGGAAGCAGGCGCCCTTCAGAAAACATCTCGCGCGACCGTGGCGCAATCACCCCACCCACCCACGTAAACTGAAAAGGTGAGGACAAGCATCGGACGAGACCACAATCTTTAGGTCGGCGTGCCTGAATTGCCCTGCTCTCCGGTATCTGCTTTGCAATCAAGACTTTGTCGTAAGTCTTTATATAACAGAACTTTGCCTTGCATTGTGCAGCTAAGTTGTTTGTCGGCAAGACTTTAGAGGTTACCCGGGGGTGGGGTGGCGCTAGGCCCAAACATAAAAGCCACGGCAGGGCCGTGGCTCTTGGATGAAAACGTAAGCCTACGACGCGCGCTCAACCTCGCGCAGACGGGCCGCCTTACCCCGAAGTCCGCGCAGATAGAACAGCTTCGCCCGTCGAACCTCATAGGAACGAATCTTCTCGACCTTGTCGACGACCTTGGAATTGTACGGGAAGATGCGCTCGACCCCTTGGCCAAAGCTCATCTTGCGGACGGTAAAGGTGCCCTGTGGCCCCTTGCGGGACGCGATCACCATGCCCTCAAAGGCCTGCAGGCGTTCCTTCTCGCCTTCCTTGATCTTGACCTGGACGCGAACGGTATCGCCTGGTGCAAACGGGGGGAGGTCGGTCCGCTCAAGTTTCGCGGCTAGCTTCTGCATTATCGGATGAATAGACATGGGAACTTTCCTGTGTTGGACTCAATTTCTAAGTCTACACGACTCCGCTTGCCAGACCGCCGCGCCGCCTCTCTACTCCGGCCGCTCCTCACCAGCCTCTTGCCGCAGATGCTCCACCATCTCCCGGTCTTCCCTCGTCAGCTCTGCCCCTTGGAGCAGGTCGGGCCGGTTCCGCAGCGTCTTCCCCAACGCCATCCGTCGCCGCCACCGTCGCACGGCCTCATGGTCCCCGCCTAGGAGGACCTCCGGGATGCTCACACCCCGAAACTCCGCTGGGTGCGTGTAGTGCGGATAGTCGAGCAGACCGCCAGCACCGTGGGTGGCCCGCGGCACCCCATTCCGGTGCGTCTCCCGCACCTCCGATTCGTTCACGCCAAAACTCTCATACCGGGATGAGTCGGGGTTCCCGAGCACACCGGGCAGAAGCCGCACCACCGCATCCACGATCACCGCCGCCGCAATCTCGCCACCCGAAAGCACATAGTCTCCTATCGAGATCTCCCGGTCGCACAGCATCTCGTTCACCCTCTCATCCACACCTTCATACCGTCCACAGACGAAGACCACCCGATGCAGCTCCGCGAGTTCGTGTGCGATCGCCTGGGTAAACCGCTGTCCCTGGGCGGAAAGCAGGATCACCGTCTCACGACCCGCCGCCCGGTCCTCCCGCGGGGATACGCCCAGCGAAGCTACCGCTCGAGAGATCGGTTCCACCTTCAGAACCATACCCTCCCCACCCCCATAAGGCCGGTCGTCCACAGTCCTGTGGCGATCATCCGTGAACGATCGCAGATCGTGAGTCGTGATGCTGACGCGACCGCTGTGCCGCGCTCTGCGCAGTACCCCGAAGTCGAGAGGCCCAGCGAAGAACTCCGGGAAGATCGTGATGATGTCAAATTGCATGGCGTACTACCACGTAAGGGGCATCGTTAGCCCGGAGCTTTGTTGTTAGCTTGTCAACGTGAGCGGTCCCTTGCGCCACGACCCTCTGCGCGATACACCCGCCGTCCGGGACGGTTCGTGACCGGGAGAGAGGCAGACCGTTGTTGCCAAGTAAATTAGCCGCAGCACTTATTATGCCGCTTGCCCTGGGCTGCCTCCAGGCCGTGGCCCAGATGGTACCTGTCCAGGACCTGCCTCCGGGAGAGACGACCCGATTCATCTACTCCACCTCGGTCAACCCCGGACCAACCCCGGCGTACACCAGGTCTGCATCGCCTATCCCGGGAGAGGGTGCCGGCGTACATCTGCCTCCCCCGCCGAAAGGTCATCAACCTCCGGGTATAGGCCCATTCTCGACGGCCGCTCTTGGCCTGACAGCGGGGACGTTAGGCCCGGGCGTTGAGCTCGCCCTCCCCATGCTGAGAAACGTCAACATAAGATTCGGCGGCAGCTACTTCGATCTGCGGTATCCCTTCACCATTGACGGTGTGAACTACAACACGGCTTTGAAGCTAACCTCCGGACAGGGGATGATCGACTGGTTTCCGAAACGCGGAGGCTTCCACATAAGCGCCGGCGCTCTTTACTGCAAGGATGAAGTGAGTGCCGCCGCGGAGGTTGCTCCAGGGCAGCAGTTCAAGCTAGGGGACACCGCTTACCTCAACAGTCTCGATGATCCTGTCCAAGGAACAGCATCTCTCAACTTTCAAAAGAAGATTGCTCCCATTGTCCTCCTGGGATTTGGCAACCTGATCCCTCGCAGCGGTCGCCACATCTCGGTTACCTTCGAGTTCGGTGGAGCCTACCTGGCCCCGCCCAACGTGGCGATTCAGCTTGCCGGCACCGCGTGTACGACACAGGGATGTTTCAACATAGCCAAAGACCCCGCAGTCCAAGCGAATCTCGCGAAAGAAGAGAGCAAGCTCAACCGTGATATCCGGCCACTGCAAATCTACCCGATCCTATCGCTCGGTTTTGCGCTCCGCTTCTAAGAGTTCGGCGGAGCCGGTCTCATATTCAGATCGACGAGCCCATCGGGGAGCTTCATCAGAATCCGCTTATGAACGACGTCCAGGCTAAGGATGAACTCCTTCGCGAACGGGATTAGCGCCTCTCCCGCCGGCGAATCTACGACCAGGAGGGGTGCAGCTTCAGGCAGTCTCCGCTTCCCATCGGGGGACGTCATGAACTGCACATCGCGAATCGTTCCTACAGGCACGCTTTCGTCATACACAGTGCATCCGACCAGTTCGTCGAGGTACAAGCTCCCGTCCGTAAGGGCGAGACGCTCTGCCTCCGGCACAAAGGCATCGAGCCCTGAAAGGCGCTCGGCCTCTTCTATCGTGCCAATATTAGTGAAAGCAAGCACGATCCGCCCTTCATTACGCCCATGTGGCAGCCAGGAGGACTCAACTTCTACCGACCTCGCCTCTGAAAGAGCACCGTCAAAATCTGAACCGGGGACGAAGAGCCTGCTCCCCTGCGAGAACCTACCTGAAAAATCAGTGAGCAGGTCTGCAAGCACCTCCCCTTTGCGTCCCTGGGGCCGAAGCAGGCGAGCGACCGCGATCCAGCGTGTCTGATCTTCCTTCACGAGGTGAAGACTATATCGCAATCGCAGGAAGTTGCGAGGACGCTCACTCGATTCTCTCGTCCAGGTTTGTCCCCTGTAGTTCCTCGCTGATGTCCAACGAGAACCTATGCTTCAGCTTCATGCTCGCTGCGCTCAAAATCGTCCGCAAAGAGCGAGCCGTGCGGCCTTGCCGACCTATCACCTTCCCGAGATCACTGGCAGCCACCTTCAAGCGAAGGATAGTCCCATCCCCGTCTGGCACTGCCTCGACAGATACTGTCTCCGGTGAATCGACAAGACAGCGAGCAAGCTCTGAGATCAGCTTCTCCATTTTGCATGCAGGGTCTTTCCTCGCCACATCTTCCATGGCCTGCGTCATCACACGTACCTCCTGGGAGTCACGCGCCAGCTCATGCTCACCTCCTTCGTCTCGTCTAAGCGAGATCTTCCGGAAGCGAGCCATTACGAGCGTAGCCACGGCCCATGAATTGTCGGCAGCCCTGAGACAGACCGCCGCAGAGCATGGTGGCGTCGCCTAGAGAGGAGACGCCATGTGACTCAGAGTGTACTTGAGGGGACGGAAGGAGCCGATCCTGTGTGCAGTCACCACGACTCGTTAGGAACTTTCCTGAGTACCCAAAGATTCATTTCACGATGACTACGTTGCTGAAGAGTTGTCAGCGGCAGCA
>JAABUZ0100007126.1_pt1 | contig 13624 bp, 7 predicted proteins | sample 5562091 | NCBI WGS metagenome assembly JAABUZ01 (sample SAMN12813069, study PRJNA571459) | rock metagenome | isolation source: Antarctica rocks | place: Antarctica: Victoria Land, Linnaeus Terrace sud | collected 2015-12-21 | reverse complement strand
GAGGAGGGGGCGCCGAATAAAGAGGTGTGGGCGAGGGATTTGGCGGAGATGTTGGGGAAGTTGGGGGGTGGTGGTGGTGGGGCGGGGTATGTGGATGGGGAGGGAGAGGGGGAGAAGGAAGGAGGGGAGGGGAAGGCGAGGAGGAGGAGGGGCACGGGGACGGTGGTTTATGAGCCGGGGATGCATGGTGCGGAGGAGGGGCTGCCGGCTGTGATTGTGGATGATACGGGTGCTGGGGAGGATGAGGAGGAAGAGGACGGGGACGAGGAAGGTGGAGGGAGGATGATGACACATACGGCGAGGCCGCCGGTGGAGCTGATGGAATAGAGAAGTGATGTGCTGGAAGGGTTTTCGATGGCATAGATGGAGCTTGCTGGAGGAGCTTGCATACCGGGAACACTGCTTGCATGTCGACAACACTGCATTGGAGGTGAGAGAAGGTCAAGGATCTGAACCCTGTGATCGCATTGTGTGAGAGTTCGGGTCGTGCTCTAACTCATTGGTGAAAGACTCTTACACGCCTGATACAGGGCATAGGTAGCCTTACAGTTGTTTTGGACCGGTTCATTATCGACCACGCTGGGAAAAGGTTTCAAGAGATACAGATCCAAGTACGAAGCGATATGCAATCTTCAGGGGCGAATAGAGGCAAGTCTCCGGACCTGTGCATAGAACCGAGAGGAGCGTGATCCAAATCATATCTATAAGGTGTTGTGGATGGCACTGTGGAAGCTAAGGCGGATAGGATAGCCTCGAGCATGGGAGCCTTATAGGATCAAGATTTGGACACTTGGGGCGAGTCTTATTGTCGCTCGGGTACAGCGGACCAAGGGGAAAGGCCTGTGAGAAGCGACAGGGCTGCGATGGCGTGCCTGCATGATGCTCCATGTTGCAGTCCGAGCAAGGAGGTATGCAGGGAGTCGCATGCGATCAATAGGATAGGGGGCTGTGCTGCGCCTTAATTTTGCAACCCATACGCACGGCCCACGGCAGATAGAGTAAGACAGATCCAATTTATATATAAGCCGTAGCTGCCCGCAGTCTTTGTCAGATATGTAGAAAAAATGATGCCCATTCATGCCGCCGTCGCCAATGCCCTAATCCAAAACGCTCGGGTATCAAAGAAATCCATCATTACCGTGCCTGTCCGTTATCCATCATGTATAGCCTACCAAATCAAGTGAAAAAAAGCAAAAGAACAGAGAGGAGAGAAACAAGAAGCTATTGGTCGCATGAGGGCTGGTGGCAAACCTATCACGAAGAGGCAATTGCCACTCGGAGCATAGCCCAATATCGGACGAACCAGGTCGGAAGCGAACACGAGCTGCCCAGCATTCATAAAGGACTTAAGACTTCTGTTTGGCCGGCATCGAGATTCAGGTCTCCCTCAGGGGATTGAAGTGTTGCGACTGCAAACACTCCAGGACATGTCGATGTCCTAATGCAAAGTTTGGTAAATGGTGGACATCATCTTAGCTCCTGGCGTATGGACGTCGGTGGCCCTGACGACGCTCTCGCGCCGGTGAGTAGGTCTCTGTCACGGCTGATCTTGGGCTTTGTGGTGAAATAGGCGGAGTGATGATGGAATTAGAAGTCTGCGGTACGCTTGGAGTGAATCCCTTCATGTCACAATATTCGGCATTGCGATCCTTGCTGCTACCTTTCAGGTCTTTATAGGTAGCATCATCGATGAGATGGTTGTCGTAAAGATACTTGAAGAGCTCAAAGTCCGGCCGAGCAAATGCAAGCCTGTGACCAAGGTGATGATGGAACTGGACGTGCTGCATTCTCCAGGCCCAAGATTCGAGTGCGTTGTCGGACTCGAACACTCTACCGCAGAAGCAACATTCGTTGCGCTTGGGAGGGCCTACAACGCGGTGTCTGGTATTGAAATGTGTCAGGCTATGAAGGACCCATTCCTGTTCATCCGCGAAATCCTTCAAGCAGTAAAGGAGATTGAACGGGCATTCAAGACAACGGCGTGTCGGCGGAGGCACCTGTAAAACACCATCGACGCCAGGCTCAAGTATCCTTTGTTCAACCACAGAGGAAAGCATCGACGAAGTGCGGGCGCTGACGCTGGGGGCGGAGGTCAGGGCCGGTAGGCTGCTGTCTCCCGCATAATTGCTGCCCGAGACTAGCATCGAAGTTCGGACGCTGAGAGGAGGCTGGCCTCGATGGCCGTGCGTTTGAGAATGATGAGAGTCAGGTAAGGGTCTTGTTATGGTGAATTGTCGGGTAATGTTAGAGTCGGATGTGTCGTTGAGGTAGTTGTTCATGACGTGACGTTGCCATTCTTCTTCTTGGTGCCTACTCACTACTACAATTAGCGTTTTCCTCAGTCTCAAGACTCGCTTCTGCTTACTGTTGTGGACAATGTACGCTCGTTTTGGGAGGGGCAAATCCAGGCCTAAGAAAGAGTACCCCACCCGCAGGGTGTTCTGACCGTCAACGGCTGTTGAGACCCCAGAAGGTGGTCTTGCTGAATGGGCAGGGTAGTAGGCCTGGCGGTTAATCGAATAGGCTTCAGTGGCACGAGTCTGTTCGCAGAGGGTGCCGCTGTTGGCTTCAAGCTGTGGTTATGGATGGAGACATGAAGGCACTGCACAGAGAATTCGTGTGACAAACTACCGAGGAGTGCGGATGCTTCAAAGAAGAGCAGGTAGGAAGCGCCCGCCAGTCGCGAGCTATTCGGCGAATTGAGAAACAAGCTGCAGAAAGGGCAGCATACTGCCGAACGGTCTTTCCCAGGTGAGGAACGGGATGGATGCAGCTAATTCCTGTGCGAATTGACTTGTGAATCAAGGTCCTATCGCCCTCCTTGAAGCTACTACCCTGAAACTGAACGTGCTCCCTTAAGAAACGGTCATTGCATCAGCGAGCGAGCTATCTTAGTTTACAGTCAGGAAGATGACGACATCGTTGCAGCAATCGTAAAGCAGATGTTGCTCGCCGCAGCTTCGAGTGGGGCCTGCCCCGGGTGGGCCGTCGGCGCCACTGCCCGAGCTGCCTCACAAGGCGCGCCAAGCTTGTGGCTTGAGATGACTACAACTGCAAATATGACGGCAATACTCGTTACATGTATACTTTCCTATCCACGGGGTTAACTGTTAATTCGGCAACTAGCGGGCACTAATCAGGGGTCCTAGCGTCACCAGAGAATATCACTCTTCTCCGCCACATTTGCCACATTCTGGCATCTTCTTAGCTCGCCTCACACGTTTTATATAGCGAAATCAAGAGATGTAATCAATTAAGTGAGATATCTCTCGTCGCCATGAATTTACAACATATTCTTAATTCTTCATTTATACCAGAAAGACGCAAAGCCCTTTTAACGCGAGACCAACGCATTTAGGTCAAAACCTTAAGAGACGTTGAATAGACCTGCGAAGATATAGCGCATTATCTTCGCAAAAAAGACGTTTATTGCACTAGACGACAAGTGCAATACGCGAAGATAACTAGAATTACTTCGCAAAAGCATCGTTGTAAATCCAAAGATATTATAAATACGTTAAAACGTCAACGCGTTGTTAAGTTTGTTATTGAAAGTAAACGTGAACGTCGCATGCTATACATTGAAGTTAGCGCGAAACTAGACTTATTTGTCTTCGATATTGTTATACGCAATACACTAGCAAAAGAAAACTATTATCGAAGAGTCGCACGCAAAAAGCCTTCTATCTCTAAGAAAAACAAAGTACTTTGTCTTAAATAAGTTTACGAACATCTAAATTGAACGCGCGCAAAGTAAGATTTATTATTATAAACGAACAAAACGTAAGTTATAGACAAGAGACACAACAAGTAAGTTAAGAGATGCGATTTTTGCTCTTCAAGCTCTATCTTTTAACGTTTGCGCTTAAAGTATTTGTTACGCGAAGATCTAACAAGAAATATTTGATCGATTGCGTTAACAAAAAGGAGAAATACTATTTTGAATAAATGTTTTGAGACTCTTTCTTCGAAGATCTTGACAAAGATTCTTCTATATTTTGAGAAAAGAATTGAGACATTATTAACAAGAAAACGTATGCGCAAAGAACACTATCTATAATTTATAAAATTTAGAGAATTCTTCAAGCTTTTTGAATATTATTTATTGACGTAGAGAAACAAGCTAAGTTTGTATGCATTCGAAGCTCTTTCTTATGCAAGATAACGTTCGAGCACATATTGCGAAGAACATTTTGAGAGAATTTGAAGAGAGAGAAGTTTATCTTATAAAGTGATCGTCGTTTTCTTCGAATCTAAATTCTATAGAAATATTATAAGACGACATAAAAAATTGAATACAAGAGATGCATGAAGAGAGACGTTTGTCGTACGATAAATTGCGCGAGGCGATAAAAGTTGCATGAAATGCTATTTCACAAACACGTCTTAACGATTTAATGAATAGTATAAACGCTAGATGTTAGGTGTTTATAGACGCAAACGAGCAACAAACGTTGTATTAGATTGAGATAATTGAAGAGCTCTCCTACCTATATAGTACTACGTAGATGGATAAAACGCGAAGAAAAACATCTCTCTTCGTCACTTCCTAGGAGGTTCTAATCTAGCGTTCAAACTCGAATTGCCTTAATAGTTAGATTCTATAAGAAAGATTATGTTTAAACACGTCGCTTCGCGACTCTAATCTTCGATTAAAATTAACAAATTCTTAACTCTAGCATAAATTTTAAAGACTTTTTTTTAGAAATAGACGCTTAATAAATTAGTTTAACGCTAAATGCGAAGTCTTATTTAGTTTTTATCTACTAATTTAATAAACAGAGCGCGCACTCAAACATAATCTTTTCATAGAATCTAAAAACAAAATTTTATTTTTTTATCAAAATAAAGCAAATCAAAATTTAGAGTTTATTTTGTTAAAAGCTTGACAAATACGAGATTTTTGAAAATTAATTATAGCTCTTCTATTTTACAATATTTCTCTATAGATGTTCGCAACTTGATTAAGATTTTCGATGTATTACCATTGAATTACTATTAACGCAAATATCTAATAAGCAATGTAAAAAGTTGCGATCAAAATAGACATTTAATTGCAATTACGAAAAGATGTTCAAACATAAGTTATCGTTCGTTTATTGCTTAACTATCTCGAATTACGAGCTATTTTAGAGAAATTTCAAACACAAAGAAGACGCATTAAATATTAAGAATAAGTTCTCACAATATTAAAGAAGCGTTGCGCGACTTTGTAGTTAAAATTACTTCAAACGACGTCGTTTACTTTTGATCGAATCCTCTTTTGCATTTGAATTAAGTTTTTTGTTTTTTAAACTTTAGATCTCTCTTAGACGTTAAGTCTTTGTACGACGTTTCTTGATCTTGTTTGCGAACTCAATAAACTTGTTAACGAACACAATTATTTTTTCGATTGACTCGATAAGTTCGACAACGAGTTTTATCGTATTTTTGATAAATTTCGTTATTTCGTAAAAATATGTCTTGAGAACGCTTATGCGCAAGATAAGCTTAAACTTCTTGATTGTTAATTTGCGAAAAAGAATTTATCTCTTAATCTTGAATTGTTTTAAGAAATAGATTTTGTCGATAAAATATTTTAGATTGTGATAGAATAAACGTATAAAAAACGTTTTTAAATCGAAACTCTTAGCTTCGCAAAGCAATGAAATATCTTAATATTAAAGATAATATTATTCTTTTTAATTAAATTTCAAAATACAATTGTCAAGATTTATAACGTTAACGTCGAAGAACTATTTTGTTAAATTCTTTAACAATACGCGACAAACTCGCAAATCTTTGTTTTTGTCAAATTCGATCAAATATGTTTTATAAAATTAATTAATTATTATATCAAAACGAACGATCAAAAATACAAATTTATTATTTAGACAAATATCAAAATTAAGCATTTTCGAGTTTAAAAGAGTTTATACGTTGTTGATGTGTTTATTAATTATTAATACATAGTTCTTGTATTGTTTAAATGTCGACGAATTAATATTTTCGATTTTTTTCGTTCGATTGTTATTTTCTCAATTATATTGTACGTAGCTTTTTGTATCGTGCTTTAATTTTAAGACGTTAAAAAGATAAAGTAACGCAAACATTTAATTCTCGCAAATAAAAAAAAAATTGACAAATTATTGTTATTAAAGTTCTCGTTTTTTAATTTATCTCGCTTCTTGAAATTGTTTTAACAATAAAAGTGTTAGCGAGAAATTCAATAAAAATTGCGAGAGAAAGAGAAACATACAAGCTTCTAAATTAAAGTTGTTTTGTTTAACATTTTTGACAAAACTTTTCTTGCGCTATTGAGCGCATTTTTATTTTTCTTTGCTTTCTTAATTGTTTTCTAAGATATGCTTTTGAATTTTTGAGTTTTTTTTATAGACAAAAAGCTTAATTCGAAAGCTTGTGTCAATTTATCTAATTTTTTTCTCGTTGAAGTAGTTGATAACAAAGCGACGTTTATATTTGACATCTCGGATGAAAAATTTAATAAAATAACGATCGTCTTAATAGAAATTCGACGATCGAATATTGTAAAACGATCAAAAGATATTAAATTTTTACCAATAATTAAAGACATTAAATTCTTATTAATAGTTAAAGACATCGAAGTTTTAACATTAACTAAAGATATTGTTTTTTTAACAATGTTAATTAACGCAATTTTCGAAAAAAAGTTGTACTTATTTATAATGCGAAGAGTTTTATACTAAAGAAAGCAAGATATGCAATGAAATTCGATTTAATGTAGTTAAAAAAGCACAATAAAGTTCGAAAAAGCAATCATTTATTTTAAGAAAATTAAATAAATAAAAGAATTTATTTTTCAAAAAAAACTTTAGCGAGAAATATAAATAATTAAGTATTAGATCAAACAATAATAAGAAATATACAAACTCGCAAAGTTAACAATACTTAACAATAAATAAATAAAATAAAGTGCTTAATAACAAATAAATATCGCGAAATATTAATAAAATTAAGCAAAGCTTGCATTAATAATCTTATTATATTAGAAAAGATGCACTTTTCTAAGAGTGTATTACGAGTGTTTCTTAACTTATTAAGTTGTTAACGATCTTGTGTCAATAAAAGTCAAAACATAGATTAAAAAGAGAAAATTTAAGCGAACAATAAGAAGTAGGCGACAAAGATGCGTCGCGCATTTTTTTCTCAATAATTCGTAAATAAAAGAGTATTATATTGAGCGTTTTAAATATTAATATTATTTGTCAATTTATTTTTTTATTTTTAAATCTTTCTTTCTATTTCTTTTTTCGCAAACAATTTTTATTTATTTATAATAATCGACGAAAATGAATTAGATCTTGCGATTGCGTTTGCAAGCTTATATATTAAATTTTAAAATCTAACACAATTAATAATCGATTGCAATCGACATAATATTGTGCAAAATACTAATAACTAAATATTATTCTTTGCGACAAAAGAAAAATAATTTAAGACTATTATTAAATGTTTTAAACATGTCAATAAATATGTAAAGATCGCTAAAGAAGTAGTAAGAAAAATTTAAGCTTTGCTTAAACGTTAAAAGTTTTAAAAGCATGTTTATCAAAGTGAACGCAAGACATTCACGAATTTAAAAACGTTAATTTTGAAATCTTTTCGCAAAAGTTAAAAGCATCGACACAAAAAATGTGAAAAAAGAATTTTGTTAATTCGCAAGTACTAGAGCGATGCAACAATCAATTAAGAATTTGATCGCTATTAAGAAATTAATATTTTAGCAATAATGAAAATCGCAAAACGCATTTTAAATGTAAATCAAATATATAATCTTATAAGTTAAGTCGTTTTACAACGTTTGTGTCGAAGCGCAAAAGATTAAAAATTAAAAAGATTAATTATCTTAAATAACTAAAAAAAGATTATTAAAATGTTGAATTTCGAAATAACGTCTTTTCTTAAGAACTTAAAATTAAACTTATTTAATCAAGAAGCTTACGAGTTTAATGAAATTAAAATAGACATTTTTAATTTGTTAAGAGATCGTAAGACTAGAGTTGTTAAAAGCGATATCTTAATGTTAGTGTTAACGACAATTTAATTAAATAAACAATTAGAAGTTCGCAAAAAACGCTATTAACAACTAGAGTTAACGCATCGAGATTTAACATTAACGTCGAAAAAGAAATTGAACGACACATTAAACAATAAGTACAAAATCTTGCGAATTAAGAAAGTTATAATTGAAATGCGAATTTCAAATTTTTTTAACAATCAATATTAATGTTGCGATGTTAACGAGACGTTAATTAATCGCATAAAGCGATCAACGACAAGAGAATCGAACATGCGTATAGAAGAGCAATGCTTCAAAGTCGTTTGTTCGTTGCTAAAATTCTCGTTAACAAGTAGTTTTAAACACGTTTAGTTTGTTTTAATTATTTGCGAAACGTTATCGATTTCGTGAAGTTTATAAACAATAAAACGAATGTAACAACTTCGATTATTAAAAGTTATTTTATTCAAGCATATAACGAACGTCTCGCGCTAAATTCGTTAAAGCGCAAAAATTTAAATTAATAAAAAATAACAAGTCGATAAAGAAACGAAATAAATATCTTAAAAATCTACAAATATGTCGTCGAGAAATCTAGTCTTTTAATTAAGTATAACGAGAATATTGCTAAAATAAATGTTATCCAAATTGCAAATCTTAATGTCTAAAAAATTAATATTAAGACGAAAACATTGTTGCATTGCAATTATTCGAATAATTTTAAAATAATGTTGCTAACGAAGACGATTACGAATTAAAAATTGAAAATCTAATTAATATCAAGTATAATATGTATTTTTATTATCTTAACGCGCGCAATAATAAGTCGAATTTAGAATAATTTCGCAATATAATGTATTTTCTTACGTAGCAAATTATTTGAATCGATCTTTTCTATTAATTTCTTTACGTTAAATTAAGATTTAATCGAAATTATCGACTTATCTTTTATTTGTATTACGTGAAGTACATTTACGAGAGCAACAACACGCATTTCTTTTATATCGATATCAATGTTTTAAAGTACGTTAAAATTAACAAGAGTTATAATATAATTCAAGACTTTGTATTTTTAAACGATAAATTCAAAGACAATTGCACTTTAATTATAAAAGACTTTTATTACAAAATTTAATTATAATAATTCGATATTATAGAAAGATGCGATGTGTTAATTAATGTTAAAAAAGCATGCATTTATAGTTTTAAAAATATGTCAATATAAAAATTAATTAACGTTACGAAATACGAAAGTCTAAAATTTGTTATTTGCGATCGAGAAAATGTGCGTGTAACGCAATCTAAAATTGTGCATAATTCAATCGCACAAGAAGAAAAGATCGTTAGAAGAACAATATTGTTCTAAAATGTAACAATTTAATTTGACGAAAAGTCTCTCAATAGCGTTAAGTTAAAAAATGTTAATTAACTAATTGTTTATTACGCTTAACAAATCGCTTTAATTCTATCGTTATTCGAAAAGCACAATTAATATAATTACATTAAAGATAGATTTCTCGCATCGACTTAACTTTTTTTGAGAATTTTTATTAGCAATATCTTAATTCGCAAAGTTAACTAGAATAACTTACGAATAAAGATAAAGACAAATATATTGTTAAATAGCAATTGTATTGCGATCAAAAAAATTATCAATTATTAACGAGTTAATTTTCTAAAAGCATTTAAAGAGATTTAGATGTTTATTGTGCAAACGAAAAAACGAGCTTATTCTTCAAATAGTTTCTTTAAAAAGCAAGAAATAAATTCGCAAAGAAAAGTCGATCAAAAATCGCAAGTTTTGTCTTTAACATAAGAGCATTAATGTCGTATAATATAAATGAAATTTGCGCAAACGAAAGATAAAAAAATAGAAAGACGAACAACAATTGAAGAAATCTTAATAAACAAAAGATTTGATAAATTTTAATCGCTAATTAAATAATCAAAAATGTGCGACGCATCTTTAATGCTTCAAGAGCTCTCGCTATTTAAGCGACGAGCTTACTTTTACTTGCACGATTAATCAAGTTGCACACAATCTTTCTTACGAATATAAATACTTATTTTACTTAATTTCTTGTTGCAATTACGATCGTAATTAATTATAAGTAGCTTTTCAATGCGCTTTTTTTTTCTTACTTGATATAAGTTCTTTCTTGTTGTTACTTTTTATTTTAATTTTTTATTGTCGCAATTCGCGTTTCTTTTATCGAATCTTATTAACAAATAGTTGATCTTTTTTATTATTTAATCGCGAGTCGTTTATCAAAGATTAATTTTTTTTCGTTATAGATTATCGAAAATCGAAGTAATTTAATTTTTAAAAGATAAAGCAAATAAATAGTTTATTAAAACAATAACGATAAACTTTATTCAATTATTTTCGAAATCTTATTCGCTTTCGAAAAGACAAAGTTTTCGAAAAGAAACACAAAAGTTTTCTTGACTTTGTCTATAATATAATAATTGACGACGAAGAATTTTTACAAATGCTAGAAATTCGCAAGAATTAATTTATGAGTCGCTACGATTAAAAGTAAGTTATTAATTATTTTTGCGAAAAACTTATTGCGTTGATTAAAGATTAATTGTTCGATCAATTTTAAAAGTTTATCGTAAATCTTAATTAAAATTCTTTTGTCAAATTTGAGAATGCGAAGAAGACGATAAAAATCGTTGTTTTTTGTTAACAAGAGATTATCGTTATCGTTATTTGCTAAAATTTGAAAATAACAGAATTTAACAATACGATTAATTAACAACTTGTTATACTCTTTACTTTTTTTAATTTTTTGCTTTTAAAATTGTTGTTTAATTTTCAAATTATATTTGCGCTTTATTTGTGACAAGATGACGCAAAACGAAGAGTAATAAACTCGCTATGTTCGTTTAATTTAACGATGTTCTATAAAATAATGCAAAATCGATTAAACAAATTAATCTGCTTCGCAAAGACGCATTTTATCGCGATAAAGAAGCTTTTTACAACAATTTTGACTTATAATAATCTCGAGTTTCTAGAGAATTGACGAGGCGAGAAAATTAAGAAGATTTAGAAATTTAAATCAATTATATTTCTTATAATAATTTAATCTTATAGTCTTGACATCGTGTCTCTCTATTAAAATATGTAAACTTTGAAAGAACATTTATTATTAATTATGTCTATTGCTCTAATTTTAATTAATAAAAATCTTAACATTAAGATACGATACATTCTCTTTCTTTTTCTTTGTGCAATATTTAATTTAACAAGATTTAAATCTTTTATACGAAGAACGTTATTTAAAAATTCTTCAAATTATTAATGTACGTCAATGTAAACTTTTCTTGAATTACATTTATGTCCAAGCTTTATGTACTAAAGTCGCATAAAATAAAATCATATTTTATGATATTAATCTAAAGAGATAAAAGCATGACGATTAACAACATTTTAATTATAGAAGATTTATATCTTAAGCAAATAGAAGTTAATTTAAACGATTTCGTTTACAATAAATATCTTCGTCTTATTACGAACGATCTTAAGATATATAAGCGAATAAAAGAGACAATTCGATTGCGAAACTATGTCTCTCGAATTTCGTTTAATAAATTTTAATAAGTTTTGTTATTTATCGAGTTTTAACATTTAAAATTCAATATGTTTCAACTTATATATGCAATACATATAAAGAAAATCTTTTATATAAATAAGATCTCTTTGCAACATGCGACAAATAAATAAAAACATTAATGCGTCATTTGTCTTAATAACTTTTAGATTATTAAAAGACTAATTTTTTAGAGTTACGTTATGCGTATTGTTAACATTTGAATTAAACGCATATCTTGTTTGTTACAAAATTAATTCTTTAACAAAATTAAAGAAATAGTTTTTTAACTTAAGACGCAATCTCGCGACGAGAACGATTCGTAAATAGTTATGTTGTATCAAATTAATCGAAATCTTTATATAAAACTCTTTGCAAATTTCTTACTTTATTAACTTTTAATTATTGATTAAAAATTTCGTAATTATTAAAAGTTCTACACTTATATTAAGACGTATTTAACACTTAAATATGTTATCAAAATAATTGACATTAAATTGTTTCGTTATGTATTTCGCAAAATTACTATTATGTTTTAAGCGAAAAAAATCGAAACGTTCAATTACGCGAAGACTTTATTAAGCATAATGCATATAATAAACTCTTTCGTTATTACTAAGAAATTGCAAGATATTATTCTATTTAACGACTTAATTAATTATTAAAGTAAAAGTAATATTAATTTTGAGATCAATTAACTACTAAAATTGTTAAATTTAAATTTGAAGATCTTTTAACGAAAATAATCTTAATTCTTATTTAATAGCGATCAATTGCTTAAGAATTAAGCACTTAATGCTTCTTACTTAATGCGTCTTCAATTAACATTTAAGTTTGTTTTTGACTCATTTAATATTAATTATTATTTTAAGAAAAAAGACGCAAAGAATATATAAAACATTATTGATTAAATCACTAATATCAAGCACAAAAGAAAAATATATCGAGAATGTTATTGTTAATCTTTAAATAAAGAATTTAAAAATGTTTAACAATAACGAAATAAAATATAATTTGTATTATAGATCTCGAATTAAATTTAATAACATTATCGAATCTAACATTGTCGAAATCGATATTAACACTAAGATTGATATAATAAAAATAGCTCGACTTTTATTAATTTCTATGAACTCGATACAAATTCTTTTAATATTGTAATATACAATGTTCTTTACTCGCGATTTTGTCGTCAACAATTCGAAAATGTTGCATTAAAATTTTTAATTAAAATCTCAATGTAAGACTTTAATATTATGCAATGTTCTTTATAAATTTCGAAATGCAAATAATAGAGCAATTTCTCGTCTTATCTCTCTTTCGCGTTTGCGCTTTCGAATGTCTCGCAAAATATTAAAATCAAAGTTAAAAACGCATTGTGCGACATTAATTGTACTTAAATCGCAATCATTTAAATAAGTTAATCTTTTTCGCTTTCTATTACTAGATAAAAATGCAATATCTTAAGAAGATATCTTTTGCGACGCGTTTAACGTTATGTTTTTCAATAACTATTAACGTTGACAAGATGTTTGCGATGTTCGCGACGATCGAAAGATCTCGCTATCGAAAACGTTGTTGTTTTCACTTTTCTTAATAAGTTAACTTTATTTCTCTTAACGTTTGCATCGAATCTTTGTTCATTACTTTTTTATTTTCTCTTTGCGAACGATGCTTTAAAAATATTGTTTAACAATTACTAGATTTTTCGCGTCTTATACTTTATCGAAGCTAAATTAAGTAGTGTGACCGTCGGGTTGACCCGCCCAACCCTGACCCTAGGGTCAGGCAAATTTCCTAGCCCAACAGGGTGGGGCGGGCGAAGAATGCGCGTCGAGTGTTTAACCCGACCCACCCGATCACGTGACGTCACGTGACGCGCTAGCCCAATCGGGTTAGCGCATAGATAAGATAAGATAAGATAAGCGAATGCTAACGCGACGAAGTTAGCTTGGGTTCTTGGCATTGGCCCGACGAAACCCGACCCTGGGGTCGGGTTCGCGCC
>JAABUZ0100007123.1_pt1 | contig 13634 bp, 13 predicted proteins | sample 5562091 | NCBI WGS metagenome assembly JAABUZ01 (sample SAMN12813069, study PRJNA571459) | rock metagenome | isolation source: Antarctica rocks | place: Antarctica: Victoria Land, Linnaeus Terrace sud | collected 2015-12-21 | reverse complement strand
GGATCGAGGGCCGGTTGCGCAGCTGCCGCACCATCTCCGGTACCTGTTCGCGTACCACCGTCTCGAAAAAGCGCGCCTCCTCCGCAGTGGCGTGGTAAGCGTAGGCGAGCGTGAGCGGGAAGTCGGCTACGACCAGGATGCCGGCCTCATCCGCCAGCCGGTAGAACTCGTCGGGGAGCACGTGCGCGTGGATCCGAAGCGCGTCCAGGTTTGAGTCCCTGGCCAGCTGCAGATCGGCGCGAAGGCGGTCCGCGTCCAGCTGATCCAGCCGGAGGCTGGGGATGTAGTTGGCACCGCGGATGAATGCCGGCTGGCCGTTGACATGCACCTGCCAGCCGTCCTGAGCTGCGCGGACGCGGATGTCGCGAAAGCCGAAGCTCTCTCGCACCGCGGTCGACTGGTGGCCCTGCACGGATACCGTGACCCGCGCTTCGTAAAGGGCCGGCTCGCCGAAGCGCCAGGGCGACCAGCGGCGGGCGCCCGCGACGTTGAGCCCAAGGCTGGTGGTGATCTCCGAGGCGCCCGGCAGCCGCACCTGGCGACGCAGGCGAAGCGGTGGCCCCTCCGGCCGAGCCAGCTCCAGGGCCAGTTCACCGTCCATCTGGCGCCCGTCCAGGTTGCGAAGGCGCACATCAACCTCCAACCGGCCGCTGTCCCCGGCCACGAGCTGCGGACGAAGATGCAGCCAGTCGATCGTGAGCGGGCCCAGGTACTCAAGTTGAACCGGACGCCAGAGGCCGACGGGAACCTCCCAGCGATAGGGTTCGGGCAGGCTGAACCAAGCGCTGTCCGGGTAGGGCCGGCTGTCCCCGTCGTTGAAGATGCCCATTACGTGCCGCTTGCGGGGGAGGTCCGTCTCGATGGGCGACTCGCAGCAGATCACAAGCAGGTTGTCCGGGCGCAGATGGGAAGTGATGTCGAAGCCGAAAGCGGCGAAGTAGCCGTAGTGCGAGCCGAGCAGGCGGCCGTTCAACCAGACGTGAGTGGCGAGGAAGGCGCCCCCGAGCCGCAGCACGACGCGGCCGTTGTGGTCGGGCCGGGGAAAGCGGCTGCGGTACCAGATCGCCGAATGGCCGCTGGTCGCCGCCTGCTGTTCGGGCACGGCCACCGGCTTCCAGTTGATACCGCCACCGCTGGCGAGGCCGTCGGCCTCGCCCTCTCCCAGCGGCAGCCAGCAGGCCTCCCAGCCGACCACCGCCCGGGCGCCCGCTGTCGATTGCCGCAACGGCAGTAAGAGGCAGTCGTTCAATCGCAGCCTGCGCTGCCGGCGTAGGCGCCGTCCGCGGTCTGGCAGAGCAGGATCGGGACGCCGGCCAGCGCCTCCTGGAACTCGGACTCCCGACCTCGCTCCAGCAACGCAAGGATGCTGCCGCCGAAGCCTCCGCCCATGATGCGTGCGCCAAGACAGCCCGGCGCCTGCCAGGCACGCTGGACTCTGAGGTCGACTTGAGGCGTCGAGCACTCGAAGTCGTCCCGCAGGCTTCGGTGCGATTCGTTGAGCAGCGAGCCCAGCTGAGAGAGATCATGGGCTCGCAGAGCAGCGACGAACTGCCTCACCCGGGCGAGTTCGGAATCGATGTGACGCTGCCGCTTGGGATGACCGGCCTCCGCCTCCTGGCGGCGCTGGTTGTAGGGCGTATCCGCCAGCGCTCTCGCGACTCCCGAGTCGAGCACGGCGATGAGCAGTTGCTCCGGAAACGGCACCAGGCTGTAGTCGAGGGTGCCGCAGTCGAGCAGCAACGCCTGGCCTCGGCGGCCCAGGGCGCTGGCGAACTGGTCCATGACGCCGACCTGAACGCCGGTCGCCCTCTGCTCGGCGCGCTGGCAGGCCAGCGCCGCCTCCTTGCCGGACCAATCGGGCCGGAGCCCCGCCGCCATGGCAACGAGCAATGCTGCCGAGGAGCTGACGCCGGCTTGCTCGGGAACGGTCGACTCTACTGCCAGGTCGTGCGGCGGACAGCCCAGCTCAGCGCCGAGCGCCTCGGCGTACGGCTGGCCACCCTGCACCTGGCTGTTCACCGTCCAGCGCTCGCCGGCCCGGCCTCGCACCGTCAGGAAGCGATCTATGGCGCAGGGCAGCACCGTGCCACCCAGGTAGTCGACGTGCTCGCCGATCAGGTTCACCCGGCCCGGCGCCCGCCCCGTCCACTGCCAATCAGGCATTGCGCAACTCCGCCGCCGCATCCTCGGCCCGCTTGTCGAGGATCCAGGCGCCGGCGCCCATCTCGGAGCCGGCCGGGTACTTGAGCTTGTCCGCCGAGCGCCGGGCGGGATAGAACTCGAGATGAAGATGAAAGTGACGGTTTCCCCGGCCTGGCGGTCGCTGGTGCACCGCCATCACATAAGGCATGGGCTTTCGGAAGAGACGGTCGTAGCGCTGCGAGACGTCCTTCAGGACAGAAGCCAGGTCGGATCGCTGGTCGCGATCCAGTTCGGGCAGGGCCGTCAGGTGGTCAACGGGGGCCAGGTGCACCTCGTACGGCCATCGGTTGAAACTGGGCACGAAGGCGCGCCAGCGGTCCTGGCGGACGACCAGACGCTCCTCCCCCCCTTGGGCCAGCAGGTCGCAGTAGAGACAGCGGCCCGTCCGGCGATGGTGACTGGCAAAAGCGCGACTCTCCCGCTGAAGGATCGGTGGCACGAACGGATAGGCATAGATCTGGCCATGGGGGTGATGCAGGGTGACGCCGATCTCCTCGCCTCGATTTTCGTAAACGTAGACGTAGCGCACGTTTGGCAGCCGGCTGAGCTCCAGCGTGCGGTCGGCCCAGACTTCGATGAGATCCCGGATGCGCTCCACCGGCTGCCGGCCGAGCGAGGATTCGTGCTCAGCGGTGTAGCAGATCACCTCGCAGCGCCCGTGCTCCCCGGTGTAGGCGGGGAAGCGGTTCTCGAACACTGCAATCTGATAGTCGGAAAACGGGATCTCCGTTTCCAAGCCACCCGCGCGAGTCGGGCAGAGCGGGCAGAACTCAGCCGGCGGTTGATAGGTTCGATCCTGCCGCCAGGGCGCTCCGGTGACCCACTCGCCCTGGAGCGGATGCCAGCGAAGCTCGCTCAAGAGCGCTCGTAGAGGATGAGATAGCGACCGTCCGGCTTCGCCACCAGCTTTTTTCGGAGTGAGCCGCCGGGGATCTCGGTCTTCTTCGCTTCAGTCGGTTTGCCGCCTTCCGGCGGCCGCGGTGGCCCCGGCGGCCCTGGCGGCCCCGGCGGCCGACTCAAGCGAGCCGCCTCCGGCAGAGGCGAGAGCCGGCTCGAACCGCCAGCGTGGCAGATCGGCGGGAGGGCGGCATCGAGCTTCGAGTCTATACTGACCGGGCGGGGTGCTCCCGCGTTGGAGCTGCCCGTAATTCACGCCGCAAGGCCAAGGAGGTGAGGCAAAAGTTGGATCAACCTAGTCGTGGAGCCAACCGCCTCGTTTGCCCGCTGGGAGTGTTGGAGGGGAACCTCTAGACGCTGCCGACATCCTTCCCCGGCTCCCAGAGTCGGAGGTGGGAAGCTCCGCGAGCATGTGGTAGTGGAGAAGGCCGGGTCTCAGCCGAGACCCGGCCTTCCTCTATGTATGTTGCAACGGTGCTCGACCCCGAATTGCTCGCCTTCGTCGAAGCCAGCGGCTGGGTCCGCGAGATGGGCCTGCAGATCCTCTCCGCCGGCCCTGACGGGGTCACTGCCCGGCTGGAGTTGCGCCCCAAGCACCATCAGGGCTACGGCATCGTCCACGGCGGCCTTTACTGCGGCGTGGTGGAGACGCTGGCCTCGGTTGGTGCGGCGACCGTGGCTCACCCCCGCGATCAGAGAGTGGTCGGCCTGGACAACCACACCAGCTTCATCCGAGCAGCGTCAGAGGGGACGCTGAGCGCTCGCGCTCTCCCGGTCACGCGCGGCCGGACCACGCAGGTCTGGACGGTCGAGATTAAAGATGGGTCAGACCGCCTCGTCGCCCGCGGTCAGGTCCGGCTGCTCTGCCTGCCCGCTGATCGGCCGCTGGGCTAACCGGGAACCGGCCGCGCCGCTCGCCCGAAACGAGACGCCGATCGCTTCATGGCCGCGAGTCCCCAAGACATGTCTGTTGGCCCTTTGGATGATCCACTCGTGCCGGATTTCCGCCGTCTCGGCGAGCCGTCCATAATCCGCGGTCATCGGGGAGCACGACCAGATTGTGCTCAGCGCCGGTGGCCGCGATGTCTTGTCCTAGCTGGGGCAGCCTCTCAGCACTTGATCGTCGTCGGCCTGCGGGCTGCCGCGGTTGTCGCGGTTGCTGGTCAGCACGTAGAGGCAGTGGTCAACCGGGTTCGCGACGGCATCGCGGAGCCGGCCGTGGTCGCTCAGCAGCGTCTCGACCTTCAGTGCCTTCTCCGGCTGGGCCGGATCCAGGAAAACCCGGCGCAGCGCCCGGCCATTGAGGGTCGCCACCAGCAGCGTGGGGCGCTCGTCGAGACTGGGCGAAAAGAAGGTGGCGCCTGACGGCGCCCAGGCGACGTCGGCCCCGCTCTCCAGGACGGGCGCGATGGGATTGCTGCCGCCGGCCTGACCCGTCTTGGCGTTGCCGGCGTAGGCAGGCCAGCCGTAGTAGCCGCCGGGCTGGATCAGGTTCACCTCATCGTGGCAGCAGAAGCCAAACTCGCCGGTCGGGCCGTTCTCCGAAGCGTAGAGCCGCTGCATCGGATCCCAGGCAAGTCCCTGGGGATTGCGCAGGCCCGAGGCGTACACGGGGCTGCTGGGCAAGGGGTTGCCTGCAACCGGCTGGCCGGCTTCGCTGACGCGCAGGATCTTGCCGTTCAGGGACTTCAGATCGGGCGACCGGTCCGGGTGGCGGCCGTCACCCGTGGTCACGTAGAGGTTGCCGTCTGGGCCGAACTTGATCCGGCCGCCGAAGTGGCAGCAGCCGCCGTCGCCCGCGATACCGTCCAGGATCACCTGCTCGTCGCTGAGCGTCAGCCCCTCCGCCGCCTTGTCCTGCACGTTGAAGCGCACGACCTTGTTGGTTGGTCCCTGATCGCTGCGGTAGGTGTAGTAGACGTAGAGGAAGGGCGAGCTTGGATAACGGGGATGCAGGGCCAGGCCGAGCAGACCGCTCTCGCCTACGGCGGAGACCCTCAGGCTGAGCACCGGGTCGCCCTTCAGGCCGGATTTGTCCAGCAGCCGGATGCGACCGGGTCGCTCGCTGATCAGCGCGCGCCCGTCGGGCAGAAAGGCGATCTCCCAGGGTGCCACCAGCCCGCCGGCCACCGGCTGCCAGCGCAGGTTCAGCGGCCCCGGATCCTTGAGGGCCAGAGGCGACGGCGTGGCGGTCCCCTCCGGGCTCGGCAGAGCCGTTTGGCTGGGCCTGGGGCTTGGGCGGGGGCTGGAGCTGGCACTGGCCCGCGAGCCGGCCGCGCCCCCACTGCAGGCAAGGGCCGGCAGCAGCCCCAGCAGCAGCAGCGCCAGACAGCGCTTCACTTCTTTCCGCTGGCGTAGCCGAGGATGATCTGGTCGATCAGCCGCTCGACGGGAGCCAGGTCGTCGGTGAAGACCTGACCGTGATAGGGCGACTCCCGCAGGTTGCCCTCCTGTAGCGCGCTGTCCGCCACCTCTCGGACCAGCGGTTGCCGCGCCAACTGGAGGTTGTGGCGCACGTCCGCTTCGCTGATGCTATCGGTCGAGCCGTAGATGATCGTGTTGGTGAAAGCGGGTACGTCGACCAGATAAGTGCTCGCGAAGACGGCGCCCATGGTGCTGGCGAGGGCGTCCACCAGGGAATAATCGGACTGCGTGCGGCCGGCGTTGACGATCGCGACACCGCCCGGGGCCAGGTGCTGCTTCACCAGGCCGAAGAACTCCTTGGTCGTCAGGTGGAACGGGATGTAGGGCTGGCGGTACGCGTCCATCACGATGACGTCGAACTTTGCCTCCGGCGGCTGCGTCGCCAGCCAGTAGCGCGCGTCCTGGACCTGCACGTCGAGGTTCGGCTCGTGCAGATCGAAGTACTTCCGCGCGACCTGCACGATGGCCGGGTCGATCTCCACCCCGGTCATCTGGAGCGAGGTGCCGAAGGCGGCGTCGTACTGGCGGGCGCCGGTGCCGCCGGCCAGGCCCAGGATGGCGATTCGCTTGGGCTTCGGCTCCTGCGCCTGGGCGGAGCGGAAGTAGGAGCCGAGCAGGAAGTAGTCCCAGGGACCACCGGTGGTGAGCGACTCCGGGTTGTAGATGGAGTGCACCGCCAGGCCTTCGTTCAGGATGAGCTCCGTCTTCGGCCCGTCCTGCACAACCTGGATGTAGTTGTAGGCGGAATCGGTTTCGTAGAGGAGGCGCCCGTACTCCGGCGACTTGATCCCGCGCGGCAGGAGCACCCCGCCCACCAGCACGACCAGCAGCATCACGGCGTAAAGCCGCCGCCGTGGCACCGGCCAGAGGCCGAGCACGGAGAGAGCCAGCAGGGCGACGCTGAAGATGATCAGCGTCGGCCGCGTGCCGTAGGTGGGGATCAGCCAGAACACCGGCAGGAAGGTGCCCAAGATGCTGCCGCCCGTGCTCAGTGCGTAGACGGCTCCGGCGGTGTTGCCCCCGCTCTGGACGTCGCGGAGAAGAAGCCGGATGGCGAAGGGCGAGACGCAGCCCAGCAGGATGACCGGAACCGCAAAGAGCAGCACCACAGCCAGCAGGGTGCCCAGTACGAGGCCGGCCGAGAGCTGGGCGAAGCCCTGCTGCGCCTCGAGCAGGATCGGATAGGCGATCAGCGGGATGAGACCAATCCAGAGCCCGGCCCAGGCGGTGATCTGGAAGAGCAGGTCGTGGCGCGGCCAGCGATCCGCAAGGCGGCCGCCCAGCACGTAACCAACGCTGAGATAGACCAGGACCAGGCCGATGAGCACGCCCCAGACATAGAGGCTGGCGCCGAAATAGGGCGCCAGCAGCCGCGAGGCGCCGAACTCGACGGCCAGGGACGACATGCCGGAGACGAAGACGAGAGGGAGCAGCAGGCGGCGGTTTTCCAAGCCTGTGAAGCTTACGGGCACGGGCACGCCGGAGCCCTTTGCGGAACCTCTGCCAACCCCTCCCTGGCCTCATGTCCGCTGCCGCGCCAGGGGCGGTGCTGAGGAGCCTCGCAGACGGAACTACACTCGCCAAGGACGATGGCAGACGGCAAGGCCGCGGATCAGCCCAAGACGGGGCAGGGAAGCTCAGTCTCGATCCCGCAGGACATGAAAGCGTTCAACCGGGCGCTCATCGAGGAGTTCCGGGCCAACCGGGGCACCCTCAGCGGGCCCATGGCGGGACGGACGGTCCTGCTCCTCACCACCACTGGCGCCCGATCCGGTCAGCCGCGCACTGCGGTGCTCGGCTTCGGTCGGCACGACGAGCGGTACGTCGTCATCGCCTCCAACAACGGGGCGAGTACGCATCCCGCCTGGTATCGCAACCTGCTGGCGAAACCAACCGCCACCGTCGAAGTCGGGGCAGAGCGATTTGAGGTGGAGGCGACGACCGCAGGTCCCGAGGAGAAAGGGCGGGTCGCCCGCGCTGTGCCCTGGTTCGAAGCTCAGCAGAAACTGACCGAGCGAGAGATTCCGCTCGTAGTCTTGCGGCGAAAGTAGTCCAGCGCCGCGCCGCAGCCGCCGGACGCTCAGCTGCTGGTCAGCCTGGCAGCTCGCTCGCCCAGGCCTTGGTTCGCTCATCCAGCGGCAGGGGAAGCCGGACCGACAGCGTCGCGTAGAGGTCGCCCGGCTGGCCGCCCCGCGGATCGGGCAGGCCCTGACCGCGGACGCGCAGCCGCTTGCCATTCTGCGTCTCGGCTGGCACCGTGAGGCTCACCCTTCCCTTCAGCGTCGGCACGATCACCTCGCCCCCGAGCAGCGCCGTGCGCAGCGGCACGTCCACCTCGACACTTACGTCCTTGCCGGCCCGGCTGAAGTTCTGGTCCGGCAGCACCTTGATACGGGCGCGCAGTCCAGGCGCACGCAGCATGGTGCCGTCCTCGACGCCGGCCGGGACCTTCAGCTCGACGCGCCGGCCGCCGGGCAGCTCCACCTGCCGAGTGGTACCGGCCGCCACCTCGCGTAGGCTGACCTCCAGCTCGCCCTCGGCCTCGGGTTGGGCGCTTTCAGCCGCCGTGCCACGACGGCCGGCTCCGCTGCGGAAGAGGTTGCCGAACATGTCACGGTAGCCGGCCGCGCGCCCGCTCCCGTCGCCGCCGAAGGAGCCGAAGATGCGTTCGAACTCCTCTTGGTCGATCTCTTGATAGGCCGTCCGGGGACCGGCCGAGGCACTGTAGGCCGGCTCGGAGCCGTTGGCGCCGGCTGCCCGCGCCGACTGCCAGTCCGCGCCGTAGCGGTCGTAGAGTTTGCGCTTATCCGGATCCGCGAGAACATCCTGCGCCTCGCTCACCTCTTTGAAGCGGCGCTCGGCTTCGGCATCGCCCTTGTTGACGTCCGGGTGGTACTTGCGCGCCAGCTTGCGGAAGGCGGACCTGATGTCCTTCTCGCTCGCCTGGCGGGGCACGCCCAGTATCTCGTAGTAGTCCTTCACCTTCGTCATTGCTATGTACCGTTTTTCCCCGTCCGCCCGGCGACTACACGAGCGGCAGGACGTTCACCGTGACCCGTTCGCCAAGTTCCAGAACGGCCACAGTCGGCATTGGGCGGTCGCGCCGATGGCGCATGACCTGCAGCCAGCACCACTCGAACCAGTTCGACCCGCCGTCGAGACGGCGTGCGGCCTCGGCGGGCGTGACGTGGTAGGTGGCGCCTGGGTTGACCAGCAGCGCGCCATCGAACTCCTCCACCCGCGCCTGATGGGTATGGCCGTAGACGATGACGTCGGCGTCTGGAAACTGGCTGCGCAGCCACCGGGCAAGCCCCAGGCGAGGAGCTCCGACCACGCCCAACCCGACGGTCATGAGAAAGGTTAGCGGCTCCTCCAGCAGGCGACTGCGATTGCCGTGCAGCATCCCGATGCGCCGGCCGGCAACTTGCAGCGCGCGGCGTCGCGGCAGCCCTGTGAGCGCCGAGTCGTGGTCGCCGCGGACGGCTTTCACGGGTGCGATGCGGCCCAGGGTCGCCAGCGTGGCCTCCCAGCCCGGGCCGGCCACGTCACCGCAGTGGAGAATCAGGTCGACGCCCCGCAGCCGCCGCTCCAGCGCGGGCACGGGAAGCGCGGCCAGGAACTCCGGGCAGTGACTGTCGGCGATCACTCCCACGCGCGTCCTGGCCTCCATCGGTTCATTGTCGAGGTTTTCGCTGATTGGTAGTTCGGCTTGTCATTCTGATAACCGAGCCTTACACTCATGGCATGAATGATGACAAGCGATCCATCCTGGAACGTGTCGCAAGCGGTGAGCTCAGTCCCGACGAGGCAGCCCGGCTGCTCTCCGAAGAACCTGCCACCGCTACGGGCCTGGCGACCGCACAGCCGCCCGTCGAGCCCGGCGAGCCCGTCGAGCGAGTCCGCATCTCGCGTGCGCTGGGCACCGTCAAGGTGGTCGGCGATTCGAGCGTGCGTGAGGTGGTGGCAACCGGTCCGCACTCGGTAAGCCGGGAGAACGGCACTCTCGTCATCGAGGGCGACGACGAGTCGGGGGAATTTGCCTTCATCTGGGCCGGCCGGCAGCAGGTGCGGATCGGACGGCCGGAGGCGCGAGCTCTCGAGGTCCGCATGAACCCGCAGCTGGCCTTGGAGCTGGAGACGCAGGCGGGCACCGTCAAGGTGACCGGCATGGAGGGGCCGATCAAGGCCACCGTGCAGGCCGGCTCAGCTCGGATCGGCGGCTTTCGCGGTCCTTTGGAAGTGGATGTCCAGGCCGGCTCGCTCAACCTCTCTGGACGGCTGACGGCCGGCCGCTCCAAGATCCGCTGCGAGGCGGCCAGCGTGCGGATGCACCTGGACCCGGAATCCAGCGTCCGCATCACGGGCAAGAGCAACCTCGCCCGGCTGCACGTCCAAGGCGGCACCTACTCGGAGGCCGAAGGCTGGCAGATCGGCTCTGGCGAGGCCACACTTGACGTGGAAGCAACGATGGGCAACGTGAAGATCAGCGCCGGTTCGTGAAGAGCCGGCGCCAGCCGCCCCGCTCGGCGCCGAGGGATTGTCCCGTCTGCACCGAGCGCCTGGCTCTCACCCGGCTCAGCTGCGTGAATTGCGACACTGAACTCTCTGGCGACTTCGCCGCCTGCGAGTTCTGCTCACTGGGCGCTGAGGACCGAGAGGTGCTCCGGGTCTTCCTCGCCTCGCGCGGAAATATGAAGGAGCTGGAGCGCCACCTCGGGGTGAGCTACCCCACCGCTCGGGCTCGCTTCGACGGCCTTCTGCAGCGGTTGGGACTCGGCCCCGCCCCCCAGCCGCCGCCGGGTCTGGACGTGCTGGCGCGGCTGGCCGCGGGCGAGATCGGAGTCGACGAAGCGCTCGGCCGGCTGCGCTGACGGCCTTCGAGTTGGGGCTCAGGTTGGAACAAATGTGGCTACCATGTAGCCATGATTCGGATGGGCATACGTGAGCTGAAAGACGGCTTGAGCCGAGCCCTTCGTCAGGTGCAGGCAGGCGAAACAATTGAAGTCACCGACCACGGTCGGCCGGTCGCGAGGATCATCAAGACCTGGCCCTCGCGCGCCGCGCAACTGATCGCCGAGGGTCGCCTGGTTGTGCCAGAAGGTTCGGCAAGCCTGCTCAAGCTGGGGCCGCCGCGACCGTTGGAGCCGGGCGAACGACTGGGCTCCGCAATCCTGGCGGAGCTGCGTGCCGACGAGCGATAGGTACGCTTACCTCGACACGTCGGGCGTTTGTCAAGCTGTGCTGGCCGGAACCGGAAACGCCGGTGCTTCAGAGCTACTTGTCTCAGTGGCCACTGCTGGTTTCCGCAGCACTCGTCTGGACGGAGAGCCTGCGAGCCGCCCAGCGCCAGGGGTCTGCCAGGCTCGCGGATGTGGAGCGGCGCTTGGCGGTCATGCCTGTGCTGGAAGTTGACCGCGCCTTGTTTCGGCAAGCCGGCCTTCTGACCCAACCGACCGTCCGCTCACTCGACGCCATCCACCTGGCAGCCGCGCTGTCGCTGGGCCAGGACCTTGGAGTGGTTATCACCTACGACGAGAGGATGGTTGCTGCCGCCTCTCTGCTCGGGCTTCACGTCGCCACTCCTCGCTAGCCGGCTGAGCTCGTGCCGATCGGGCCCGGCGCTCGAGGTATCGGGGCAGCGCTAACCCCGGTCAGCCCGGTTCCACTTCGATGCGTGCTTCGTAGGAGGCGGCGCCGGCGGGAAAAGCGCGCGCGGCGGAGTCGCTGACCAGCCGGGCCCCGCTGGTAAGTCGGTTCAGGCCGGCCCAGCCGTCGTGCATCCAGGTCACCCCGGGCGGCACGCGATCGGTGACCTCGGCCGAGGCGGCCATCTCGCCCCGATCGTTGTGCAGCCGGATGACGGCGCCGTCCGCCACGCCGCGCTTGTCGGCGTCCGCTGGGTTGAGCCAGAGCCGAGGCGAAGGGTCCGCCTGGGCCAGTGACGGAAGCGCCCGACCCTGGTCGTAGAAGCCGTGAAAGTGTGTGAAGGTCCGGCCGTGAGTCAGGACGAGCGGATAGCGCTCGGCCTGGGGCGAGCGGACATGGTTCTCCGGCGCCGGCTCGTAGACCGGCAGCGGCGGCACGCCGAGCTCCTCCGCGCGAGCCGAGAGGAACTCAACCTTCCCGCTGGGTGTCGGGAAGCGGAGGTCGGCGTGGCCGACGTGACCCACGGCCAGCTCCACGTAGGGCTCAGTCGTGCGCATCTTGGCGACCTTGGCGTGGCGGGTCGCGTCGTGGTCGAAAAGGGTGTCGACCAGCTCGGCAGGCGATTGCCAGGGGAAGAAGCCCTCCACGTCCAGCCGGGCGGCCAGCTCACTCAGCACCCAGCTCAGGGGCCGCGCCTCCCCACGCCGGTTCAGACCCTGGTCCATGAGATAGCCGTGCGTGTTGGTGAACTTGAACCCTGTGTCCTCCAGCCAGGAGGTGCCCGGCAGCACCACGTCCGCGAACTCGCGCAGGCTGTCGTTGAGGAAGAGGTCGAAGCCGACGACCAGAGGCATGCGGCCCAGGGCGGAGGCGATTCGGTTGGCGTCCGTAAAGTCGCTGCCCAGATTCGAGCCAAGCATCAGCAGCGCCTCGATTCGGCCCGCTTCCAGCTGCTCCAGGATGGTGCTCATCTCGCTCACCATGGTTTGCTCGGGCGCCTTGCGGTCTGGCGGCACTATCGAGTTGCGGGCCATGCCGTGCGGCGCAGCCGAGTGCCGCGGCCCCATCCCGGCGCCGGGCTGGCCCAGGCTTCCGGTCAGCGCCGGCAAGCAGGCCATGGCCCGCGCCGCGTGCCAGCTGTTGCCGCTCTTGTGCATGGAGCTGCCGCCCGCCACGATGACCGACCGCTTGCTGGCCGCATACAGGCGGGCAAGCTCGACGATCTCCGCCGCCGCCAGTCCGGTCTCTGCTGCCGCCCACTCGGGAGTTAACTGGCGCACGTGAGCCGCAAGGTCCTCGAAGCCGACCGTGTGCTCGGCGACGAAGCTGGCGTCGTACCGGCGCTCGCCGATGATCACGTGCATCATCCCCAGAGCCAGGGCCGCATCCGTGCCCGGCCTGACCACGAAGCCCTGATCGGCGTGCTTGAAGGTGTCCGTGCGCCGCACGTCGATGGCGATCACCTTGGCCCCTCGCTTTCGGGCCGCCAGCACGCGGGGCGCCGTGTTCGCCTGGCTGGCAAAGTTGGCGCCCCATAGCAGCACGAGTTCCGAGTTGCGCGCCAGGTCATCCATCGAGTTCACCTCGGTCACGCCGGTCAACGAGAAGCCGAAGCCGCCCAGACCCCAGCAGACGATCGCGGGTGCCCAGGCCTGCGCACCCAGCATGTGGGCGAAGCGGGTGCAGAGCGAACCGCCGTAGCCGTTGGCGTAGACGCCATGCCCCGACCAGACTGAGGTCCTGGCCGGCGTCGCCTGGCGGACTCCCGAGGCGATGCGATCCAGTGCCGCGTCCCAGCTGGCCTCGTACCAGGCGCCCGGCTCCCGCCGGTCGCGCATGAGCGGCCGGAGCAGCCGCTTTGGATTGTCCACGATCTCGACGGCCGAACGCCCGCGCAGGCAGAGAAAGCCGCGGCTGTCGGGGTTCTCCAGGTCGCCCTTGATCGAGACCACACTGTCGTCCTCGATCTCCACCACCATCCCGCAATAGGTGGGATGGCAGTTCATGGGACACATGGTCCGCAGGGTGCGCCGCCCAGTGCCTTGAAGCACTGGCAGCTCTCTCAGGTCCGAGGCGGTCACCAGCTCATGGTAAGGAGCGGCCGAATCTTCCCCGGGGAAGCCTCTACCGTTTGCCTCGAGGCTCCAGCGTTAGGCTGATAGGCCGGGTTCATCCCGGCCGGGACCCAGAGTCGGCAAGGTCACCGTCGAGCGGCCGTCCACCCGGCCGTCCGGACTTGACACGAATCTCACGCATGGCTCCGACCTGGTGGGGTTTCGACGCCTCTATGTTTGTCAAGTGGACAAACATTAGTTCGCTTGACATCAGGCCGCCGCCTCCATCCGTCTGAAGAGATGGCGGGCAACGTAACGTTTGAGGCAGCGCTGAATCTCCCGATCGCTCTTGCCTTGGGCACGACGGCGATCGACGTAGTCTCGAGTCCTGGGGTCGGACGCCAAGCGCGT
>JAABUZ0100007119.1_pt1 | contig 13641 bp, 13 predicted proteins | sample 5562091 | NCBI WGS metagenome assembly JAABUZ01 (sample SAMN12813069, study PRJNA571459) | rock metagenome | isolation source: Antarctica rocks | place: Antarctica: Victoria Land, Linnaeus Terrace sud | collected 2015-12-21 | reverse complement strand
CAATCTTTCTCAAACGGTCGAGCCGCTAGGAGAGGGTATCCTTTCCTCCCTCGCCCACCATCCGGCGGCTGTACGGTCCGCCGTGTCCCTCCATTGAGGGGGGACAATCTTAGTTTAATGTATAAGGGGAGAGACCGTGGGGACACCGGCCGTGACCTTAGTATCCCTCGTGAGCACGGAGCCTCGGCGCATGATCGACGGCGTCGATGGCCGCCGTGCTGAGATCCTGGCGACAGCCAGCATGACGACGGCCGGCACGGCGCGGATGCCGCGCGCGAGTGTCGCGGGCGCGCGCGGCATCCGCGCCGTTTCCGGTTGCCTCATGAGGAACCGCGCAGGGGATGCCGGCCGCGAGACGGCCGGGTGGACGCGCCCCACGCCCGGCCGGCGCCGTGTGATCGGCGTCGGTTTTGGGGTGTGCGCGGCGGTAGCCCTCGTCCTGACGCTCAAGCCGACCGGAACGCCCAATCGTGACCGGATCGCTCTCGGTCCGGGCGCCGGCCAACTCGCGCCCGCCCTGCGTCTGCCCGACCTACAGGGGCGGGACACGCGGCTATCCGCATTCCGCGGTCGGCCGGTGGCCCTGGTTTTCCTCGCCACGTGGTGCGAGGGCTGTCGTGACGAAATGCCCGCACTCGTGCGCGCCGCCCCCGCGCTCGCACGACGCGGCCTCGTCATCCTCGGGGTGGACGCTGTGGGCGAGACACCCGCAGCCGTGGCGGCCTTTGTCCGCGCCTATCACGTTCCCTTTCGCGTTCTACTCGATCCGTCATCCAACGCCATGACCGCCTTCGCCGTCGCGGCCCTACCGACGACCGTTGTCATCGGACGAAACGGCCGTGTGGCGCTGCACCGCGAAGCGGCCATCGACGCGCCAACCCTGGCCCGGGTCGCCTTCGGCCACCGTTAAAAGAGGAGATGCGCTCTATGTCGCCTGCTGTCCGCCTGCTTGCCGCCACTCTCGTCCTCGCGTCCCTGGGAGCCGTGCCGGCCCTACCCACGGTCGCCGCATCGTCGGGCCTCGCTGCGACCGTCGCCGGGACGCCGATTACGCTGGCCGCGTATCGACGGCGGCTGAGGCTCCTCTACGCCCTCCCCCTGATGAACGACCCTATGCGTGTGCCGGTCCCGCCGGCCGACACGGCCATCGACCAACTCGTCGCCGAGCGCGTCATCGACCTGGAGGGCGCGCGACGGCGCGTGACGCCGACATCGGCCGACCTGGCGCGCGCGCAATCCATTCAACGGCAGGAATACACAACGGTCGGCGGCCTGGCCGCGCTGGAGCGCCGCGGCCTGCTGAGTCCGGCCGAGGCGCGTCAGGAGGTGGCGACCACCGCCGTCGAATTCGCGCTCGACCGCCGGCTCGGCGCGGGCTGGTTCGCCCGCGCCCAGGCCGCCGACCGCGTCGTCTACGAGGTCGGCGCTCAGGCGCTCGACACGCCCGCTCCCGTTGTGGGGCACCCGGCGCCCGATGTCCAGGTGCGGACGCTGGACGGCCGCTCGACGACGATCGCCGCGCTGCGTGGCCGGCCGACCATCCTCAACGTGTGGGCGACGTGGTGCCGCTGGTGCGGGCGCGAGTTGCCCATGATCGCCCGCTTCGCGTCGGCGCACGCCGGTCTGCGCGTGGTGGCGTTGGAGGAGTACGGGACGCCCGCGCTCGTGCAGACCTACCTGCGGGCGCATGCGACGCACCCGCCGGTGCTTTACGATGGGCCGGGCCGCCTCTCGCAGGTCTACGGGATCGACCTCCTCCCGACGACCCTCGCGCTCGACGCGCGCGGCCGCATCCGCCTGATCGTGCGGGGCTACCTCCATGGAGTGGCCGACCTGACGCGCCTGACGCGGGCGGCCGGGAGCTAGTGGGACGGGGCGAGGGTAGGATAAGCAGCGGTGGGACCGCGGGTCGGCCGCCACAGCGGCTGGGATAGGGCGAGGGCGAAGGCGAGGTCCCACCGGCGCGTACCCTGGCGTTTGCGCCCTCCTTCGCTGGCCAACACCTGACCGTTGGTTTCCCGCGGGCCTTGGCCCGTACCGCCCGCGGCGGCGGAGGGAGATAGCGGTGGCCCTGTCGCCGGGGGATACCGCGTGGCGTCGCGTCGTCGCACGTCCACATCGCGCCACATAGGCGGCAGAAGACCGACAACAGGCCCGCGGGACCTCCCGTCATCAATTTGCCATAAGAGGGTGCTACGATTCGGGGTGGTATGGGCGGGCGCGATGCCGGCGCTCGACGCGTGGAGGATGTGAGCCGTGGTTGACGGGGGAAGGGTGATGCGCCTATTGGTCGTGAGGGATAGGCGCTCGTTGGCCGTGGTGACGCGACGCGGCTTGGCGCGGCCACGGCCTGTGGTCGACGCCGCGTGCGACGCGATGGAGAGGACGGAGGCACCTGAGAGGGACGGTCGCAATGCCCCTGTCCTCGATATGACAGGACGTATTCTCACCGGCCTGGATGGCGTGCAACGCCCGGACGTCACCAACGCCGCTGCCCCTGTCTTGACGCTCCCCGCCTATGACGGGCCGCGTGACGTCGACGTCGGCGCCAATGGCTATCCCTCCCGGTCAATCGCTGTCGAGGAACTCCGCGCTCGTCTCGACCTCTCGCCCACGGAGGTCGAGGCGTTCGCATACGCCCTGTGTCACACGGATCATGTCGTGGACCGCACCCTCGCTATGGAACGGGCGCGGGACAACGATGTCGGTCTGTGCGACATCATGGTCCACGCCATCGTCCATCGCTCACGCACGGCGACGGACACGGGCCACGATACGCGGCGCATGCATATGGTGTACAGCCGCGCGCTAGCAGCCGAGGCCGCGCGCTGATGCTACGGCGGCCTCCCTGGGCGCACTTTGCACACAGGCACGCTGCCGGCGCGCGAACCCACGGCGTCGATCTGGACGCCGCGCCACTGCGGCGGGTTGGGCGGCGCCTGGCCGCCCTGACGGTCGGCCTGCTCTGTGCCCTCCTGCTTGTGCTCGGCCTCACCATCTACCGCTCGACCCGGACAGTGCTGCTGGGCTCCCTCCAGGGCATTGTCAAGGCGCGGGCGACAGACGTCCTCGTGGTATCACCGTCGCCACCAGCGCCAGGGCCGTCGCGCCCCGGTGACGGCGATGGGCCCCCAGCGCGGCCGCCGAATAGTCCCGCACAGAGGAACGTCGACGACGGAGTCGTCACGACCGTCGCCAACGCCCACCTGGGCGTGCTCTTCAGCGATCCTCCCATCAGCACGACGCTGGGCGACCCCACGGCGGCGCGCGCCGCCCTCGCTGGCCGTCTGTCGTCACCGTACTCGACTCAGCAGGTGAACGCGGACGGCCCGTACCTGATCTACACCATGCGCGGACCGGTGCGCGCCCGTGACGGGGCCGTGGAGCCGGGGGTCGTGCAGACGCGTATCTCGGAACAGCAGTACCTGGATAGTCTGCGCCACCTCCTGATCATTTTGCTCGTGGTGGGCGCGGTCGGCTTGCTCGCCTCCGCCCTCATCAGCGCGGTGCTGGCGGGCCGCGCCCTCCAGCCGATCAAGGCGGCGCTGCGCCGCCAGCGCGATTTCGTGGCCGATGCCGCGCACGAACTGCGCACCCCACTCGCCATCATGCGCGGCGCGTCTGAACTTGGCCTTGCGGCGGGCGACGGTTCCGCGCCAGAGGCGGCGCTGGAGCAGGTGCTGGCGCAGGACGCGCACCTCACGCGCCTCGTCGAGGACCTCTCCACGCTGGCCCGCGCCGACAGTGGCGTCGTGGACCTGGCGCGCGCGCCCGTGGATCTGTCTCGCCTCGTCGCTGAGACGGTTGCGGGCGTGAGCGTGCTGGCCGAGGAGCGTGGCGTGCGCCTCACGGTCGAGACGCCAGGTGTCGTACGTGTCATTGGCGACGCGGGACGGCTGCGCCAGGCGTTGTTGATCTTGCTCGACAATGCGCTCACACATACACCAGACGACGGGTCGATCACAGTGAGTGTGACGCGGCAGGGTGGGCAGGCCCGGCTGCGCGTGCAAGACAGCGGGCCAGGCATCGCGCCTGTGGACCTCCCACATTTGTTCGAGCGCTTCTATCGAGTCGACAAGGCGCGCGGCAGCGTGGGGAGTGGCCTGGGCTTGGCCATCGGACGCTGGATCGCCGAGGCGCACGGGGGACGCATCACGGCCGCTAACGCCCCCGAACCGGGGCATGGCGCCATCTTCACCCTCACGCTGCCGCTCGCCGCGCCCTAATCGATACCGCATGACAGATGGAGCGGGCGGCGCCAAGGACACATGCTCCCGACCGCGTCATGTGAGGCGCTGAAGGTGGTTGCGGGGGACGCGCTTGATCGTCCGCGCCCCCGCATGGGCGCGTGGTCTATGGGTTTGGCCAGCTCCATGCCGGTCGGAAAGGCGCTAGTGAGGTATGCCGGTTCGCCAGGACATCTAGCTCTGGGACGGACCCGCCCGACGCGGAAGCGTCGTTGTCTGACCTGTCGCCAGCGTCGTGTCCCCCTGCGCCTGGTCATAGGTCGGGCCGCCGCGTCGTTGCGGGGCGCGGGCAGGCGTGGCGCCATGGTCGGTGATACCCGCGGTCGCGGGGCCGGCCGTCGCGGCGGCGAGGCGCATCGTCACCGCCTCCCAGGCTTGTCGTTCCACAAAAGACCAGCTCAATTCCACCCACCCGTTGCGGCCCCAGCTCGTGCCCCACTGGTTTTCGATCCATAAGCCGTTGCTATCGTAGCGCGTCGCGAAGACCGTGTGGTTGCCGTGGTTCGTCCCCGGTGTCCCATCGATGTAAACGTGCGTGCTGTCGGCGTTCCAGAAGTTGTCGTAGACCGGGATACCGAGGCCAATCGGGTCGCCGCCGGCGATGCTCTGCTCGATAGCCAGGCGCGCCGCGTCCCCCTGGTTGGTTCCTTGAAACAGTACGGTGGCACCGGCGATTTTGTACGATGCGGCGCTGGCCCGTTCGCCCAGCGTCGGCGCATCGGCGTAGTCCTGATCGCCCTGCGTGTAGGCGTCACGCGCGGCGACCCCCTGCGTCGCCAACAGGGCGAAGGCGTCATCGAACGAGATTGGGATATTACGTCCCCTCGTGATTTGGGTGTACAGGTACATCGGCGCGAAGCCGCCCGTCCCGTCGGGACCACCCGCCGGGTAGGTTCCAGCGCGTCGGGCGTACCATCCGCGCATATAGTAGGCCGTGACCCAGGCGACACAGGCGTTGGTATCGCCTTGATCGGCGACGGGCGGGTTGTATTGCGAGATGTCGGCGCTTGCCGGAGATGCAGTCGGCGTCAACGTGGTGGCAAACATCCCTTCCGTGCGCGCCATACTTCCTACCCGCACGTCGGTCGTCGGGAGAACCGACGGTAGACGCGTCCGTACGAGAGAGTGGGGAGACAGGCGAGGGCCGCCCAAGGCGGCCAGACGAGGCTCGTGTATTTGGGCGGTGGCATCGCGGCTCAGCGTCGGATGCACCGGCTTCACTGAACCGGCAGGACGGAGTGGCGCGAGCAGGAGCGGGGCCAGGACGATCGATTGGACGACGAGTGCGCGCATGGGTTGCCTCACAAACAGACGAAGCGGATCACAGATGTTGTTTGTCGTGAGGCTATCCCGTGACCTATCGCGCGCACAATAGGAGGCTGTGGCTGGCCGTCATGGGTCAACCCGAAATGGCTAGCCCATAGGAAAATTCTAGGGGACCCACGGCTTTAGCCGTGTGGGTGAATGGGGTGGGCGCGGACAACGCCCCATTTTGGTTGTGGGGGTAGAAAGAGTGATGCTGCGACCGGGGTCAAAGTCGGAGTAACATCGCACGCTAAGCCATGGCATATTGGACGCCGTTGTGCAGTCGTGCATGGCAAGATTCAGCCTTATGAAACGGCTCGTTCAAGCGTGGCGGGGGCCACCAGTAGTCAGTCCTCTTGCCACGCACGACTGCACGGATACGTCCAGGAAGCTGTGACGCTGTGTGTCACATAGGCCCGGTGTAACGGTCGCTGTGTTAAACGACACCGCTGATTAAAGGGCACGATGAGGGGACATCAGCAAGGTGACGATGATAGTCATGCTCCCGCGTTTCGCCCGATTTTCTCCGGTCTATTGGAGGGTGGTGTCAGGCTCCGATACCAGCCCGATCAGCAGGGTCCGCACGATGTCCGTCACACATTGGTTCTCGGATTGATAGGTGGACCCAGCGAGGCAGGGGTTGCGCCGGCGACGACGCGGTCCAACGCGGGACGCCCCGCGCCGGCCGTGGTCCGCTCGGACAGGTCGATCACGTCGCGCCGCAGGTCCTCGACGGCCGCGCGCGCGAACTCAAGGCGGACGCGCCGCAACAGGATAAAGGTGAAGAACAGCATCATTACCGTCATGCAGAACATGAACGTGAACTGCATGCGCGGCGTCAGCCCCGTAAGCACCGGGTGATTGCCGACGTGGATGACGCGGATGGAAAAGAACACGATCGGCACGGCAATGATGGCGAAGGTTCCCACTACGGCGCAGAGGCGCGCGCGGCGCTCGTCGTCGTCGATGGCCCCGCGCATCATAAGGTAGGCCACGTAGATTAGGAACAGCACGGCGGTGGCGAGCAGATGGATGTCGCCGGGGATCCAGAACGCTCCCCACACCGGCTTAGCCCACAGCATACCCATGCCAATACCTAGCGTGCAAAACAGCACGCCCACCTCGGCCGCCGCCCCCGCGACGATGTCGTAGCGGCGCTCACGCGTGCGCAGATAGAGCACGCTGCACACGAAGACGATGCCAAAGCCCAGGAACGAGGCCGCCGCCGCCGGCACATGAAAATAAAAAATGCGGTAGACATCGTGCATGGTCTTCTCCGGCGGCGCGTAGAAGAAAGCCAGGGCCAGCGCGGCGATAAATGCGGGCGCCACGACGATATCGAGCGCGCGTGATAGTGTTCTCAGCATACCCTTTGTCTTACCTATTCTACTCTTCGACGACGTATGAAAACAGCGCCGCACTCGCGACACGCTATGTCGTTCTCTCAGCCGGACACGACTGCCTGAAGACTAACATCTGTCCGGGCATGCAGCCCGGCCCGGTGACGCACTTCGTGCGTCAACAGGTCCTGTTGTGCTGGGCGTCGCCCGGCCGTCCAGCACGGACCGGAGGCAGGTGCGCCGAGTCGGCGGGCCGCCCGTCGATCCGTCAGGGCCCGTTTGAAGACGTACAGAAAGTCCTCACCAACCGGCAGTGGCAATTCATTCTAAGTCGCGCGCCGTGTATCTCGATCCGCGTGCAAACGGTACAGGCTGATGACGTCGATGACCTTCGCCTCGACGTTCAGATCGGGTGGTCGAGAGCGCGAACGTCCGCGCCTCGTCTGGACATAGACAAGATTGTGCCGGAGAATCAGAATGATGTACATACTGTGGGGGGCGACGTCCCACTAGACCGTACCGACTCGCCTCGGCACGCATCACGCCGTCGGTCCGTGCCCGGTCCGCGCAAGAGCCTGCACAAATGCGTGTGCGAACTCGGCGGGTCGGGTCACATAACCGACGTGACCGCCGGGCAACTCGATCAACGCGCGGCCAAGCTGCTTACTCAGTTCGACGTTTACCTCATAGCAGGGATAACCACGCGATTCCCGCCCGGCCATCGGCACGATCCGGTCGGCATGCGCTTTGAGCGCGTCAAGATCGAGGTCGACCGCCGGATATTGGCGTAGTTCGTGCTCAAACCAGTAGGTGGCGTTGGTACGACTATACGCGCCGTTCTTGGGGTCCCGCGCACGGGCCATGACCTGCCGGTCTGACGCTGCGAACGCGTGCTCGCGGAACGTCTGTAGCGCTGGCTCCATCCCGGATTGGCGGTAGAGGTCGTACAGCCCGCGGAAGAAGTCCACCCACTTCTGTCCATCGGGCAATTGCCGCACGGCCGCCGGCTCGAACGGAACGAGCGTGCGCACCACGGACGGGTGATGCGTGAGGACGTCCAAGACAACGACTCCTCCGGAGCTGCTGCCAAAGACGGTCGCGGGCTCGTCGCTCACATGCTCGATCAAGCGCCGGGCATCATCAGCGTCCGTCTCAAGCCGATGATCATCGTCCTGCGGCCCATCGAGGTGGCTCCGGGAAAAGCCGCGCCGATCGTAGGTGACCACAGTGTAGTGCGCCGCCAGATGTTCCGTCACCCTTGTGAAGATGTCGGCTTCGCCGTTGGCCCCAGGGACCATGAGCAGGAGCGGGCCGTTGCCGTGGGTCTCATAGTAGAGACGAGCGCCGGGAACGTCGAGGTTACTCATGTGCGTAGCTTTCCTATTCCGTGAGCATTTATGGGGGTGTATCGCCCCCATGAGGTGATCCTGTGCGTGTGCGCGTCGATATCGATCACAACTATGCCCACCTCCCTGGCCTTCTCCTTTGTCCACTGCGTTGGTCACGCTGCGCACGGGGGGCACACACCAAGTAGGTATCAGGTACACTCCGATCACACGGCATCTCCGCTCGGCGCAGACTCGGCAGGGGCGCGCATCGTGGCGAGCCGCCAACCACAGGCTGGGACAGCAAAAAACGGGCGAACCCCACCGGGCGGTCCTCAGTCTCGCATTGAGTGCGCTCCTCCACTGTCGTCACCTCCGCACCGTCAGGAGACGGTTCTGCTCGGTCGAGGGTGCATAGGAGTCGCTGCATCGACGGCTGCCGGCGCCGTACGCTGCTCGTACTGCTTACGCCGCCCGTACCGGGTCATGCCCCGCGGCTTGTACATCGACAGCGTTGTGGCCACGAGCAACAGCAGCAGGGTGGCGCCGGCATGGAGCACGGAGGCTGGGCTCCTCAACCCGCTGAGATCGCCACTGGACGATGTCGTCTGTGCCACGACGCCTGCTATGTAGCCTAGCGACTGCATGTATATCAGCAAGATGACGGTGGCAAAGACGTTCATCAGGAGTTTCGCCAGGACCCAATAATGCCGGAATAAGCCCCATGGGGTGCCCAGGGACGAGACAAGCCCGGTGAGCAGCGCGGCGAGGCACAACGGGACGATGACGAACCAGCCGGTCAATTCCATCATGAGATCGGCAGCACGCACCATCCGCGCATCCTGGCTGGTCAGGCCGGCGACGGCGAGGGCTAGGAAACCGGCGACCGCGCCGAACCAGCCGACCGAGACAATGACATGTGTGGTGAGCGCGACCTTGCGGAGGCGAGGTGTCATGATCATGGTTGTTGCGCGTGATGTTCTGTGACGCTGGAGGACGGTCTGTGGCGAGTAGGGCCCCGGCCACTGCCGGGTGAGCGTTATGACGACAAACAGCAGGACCAGGACGAGAGCGATGATCCCAACTGTGACGCTGGAGGACGATATGTGACGCGCAGGGCCGTTGACACTGCCGGTGAGCATGTCGGCGAGCATCATGATGACAAACAGCAGGACCAGGACGAGGGCGATGATCCCAAACACTTTCACCCAGCGTGGTGTGCGGGGTGGTGTGCTGGTGGTCGATCTGCGGTCGGCCCTCACACCGGTGTCGGGGTAGGGGGGTACGTCAGCCAGGTGCGTGCCCTCCTCTGTCACGTCTGTCGTAATGGCATTGATCACGGCGGGCTGGATGGGTACGTCAGCCATGCGTGTCCTCCTTTGTTGCGCGTGGTTGTTCAAGCTGTTGGGTGTAGAGACTAGCCTTGCCCTGCCAATCCGCGTCGCATTGCGCGGTGAATTGGGCTGCGCGGCGTGTCGTCGCGCTTCGTGACGCCTCGGCGTCGGATGAAAGGCGCGGTCATGTCACGACCACATCATACAGAGGTCCGGACGACACGGGGAAGTGCGCGCCGTCACCGCCTGGAGTGACATTTGTCACGACTTTGGGCGCGGGACTTTCCCCCACGCCGTCCTTCACCTACACTGGAGTTGAAACGCTCCAGAGGATGATCTGGCTCGCGACGGTTCGGACGCAGATGAGAGGCGCGGCCATGGCACAACCGACCCTACGAGGCGGGACGCCGCAGAGGATGATTTGGCTCACGACGGTCGTCAGGCTGGCGATCACGCCCGTGTTTGTCGGAGTGCTGTTCCTCCTGGTCGAGCCGCTGCGGTCGGTGAGAGATCTAGCCACCGCGGTCGGTCTAGTCCTACTCGGTACGATCCACATGCTCTACTGGCGGCGGCCCTGGCCGAGCCGGCAGCGCCGCGCGGTGGCCGCCGCGGCGGCCATGATCCTGACCAACGTCGTCCTGCTCCACCTGCTCGGCCTCACCCAACCGCTCCTGTGGCTCTATCCCGCCCTGATCGTCGGCGCCGGCTTGCGCGCACCCGCAGCCGCGGTCGGTGTCGGCCTCACGGCGCTGACCGCGGGCGTGTCGATGGACCTGGAGGGAACGCTCGTCGTCCGCACGCTCGATCCGAGCCATTCCATTGCGCTGTCGATCGGGCTGGCCGGTCTCGGCATGATCGCCATCCGTCAGCTCATCGCGCTCAACGCCGACCTCCACGCCACCAGGGCCGAGCTGGCCGACCTCGCCGTGGCTGGCGAGCGTGAGCGCCTCGCGCGCGAGTTGCACGACCTGCTCGGCCGGACGCTGGCGCTCATCGCCGTCAAGGCCGAGTTGGCGAGCCGCCTGAGTGCGACGGGTGACCCGTCCGCCGAGGCCGAATTGGGCGACGTGCAGCGTCTGGCGCGACAGGCGGTGCGCGACGTCCGCGCGGCCATCGCTGGCGACTACGCACCGAGCGTCGACGCTGAGCTTGCCGCGGCCGAGGCGGCGCTCCGGACGGCCGGGATCACGGTCAGCGTCGACAACACCGCCGCGAGCATCGAGCCAGCGCACGAGACCACCATCGCCTGGGCACTCCGCGAGGCGGTGACGAACGTCGTCAAGCACAGCGACGCGCGCACCTGCCGCATCGCGCTCACGGCCGCCGACGGCTCCACCACGCTCGACGTCGACGACGACGGGCACGGTCTGATCGGAGGAGGCACAGGCACGGGTCTGGACGGGCTGGCCGACCGCATCCACGCGCTGGATGGCGCCATCAAGGTTGGCCCGCGTGAGGGGCGTGGGTTCAGACTCCAGGTGAGGCTTGGCGGTGCCGCGGCTCCGCGCCCGCACGTCGAGATCTCCCGGTGATCCGCGTGCTGCTGGCCGAGGACCAACTGATGTTCCGGATGGCCGTGCGGAGGTTGCTGGAGATCGAAGGGGACATCGAGGTGGTCGCGGAGGTCGGGCGGGGAGACGAACTGGTCGCGGCAGCGCTAGTGGCACGGCCCGATGTGGCGGTGGTCGACATCGAGATGCCGGCGCAGGACGGCATCAGCGCGGCGTTGGAGTTGCGGCGGAGCCTGCCCCACTGCCGAACGTTGATTTTGACAATGTACGGGCGGCCGGGCTTCGTGCAGCGTGCGATGGAGGGCGGTGTCTCCGGCTTCGTGCTGAAGGACGCGCCGGTCGAGGCGCTTGCCGCGGCCATTCGCCGCTGCGCCGCTGGCGAGGACGTGGTCGCCCCGACCCTCGCGGCGCGGGCGCTCAGGGCCGGCCCGTGCCCGCTCTCTACCAGGGAGCGCGAGATCCTCGCCGCGTGCGCCGAGGGCCTATCGACCGCCGAGATCGCGACGCGCGTGTGGTTGTCCGAGGGCACCCTCCGCAACCGCGTGTCGGAGATCCTGGGCAAGCTGGGCGTGCGCAACCGCGCCGAGGCCGTGCAGATCGCGCGCGAGAACGGCTGGCTGTGACGCGGGCCAGCGCGGCGGTCGGCCTCCGAGCGACTCCCTCCACGCCCTCACAGCAGCCAGCACCCTGCCGTCCAAGGCCCCGGTTCGCCGGCTCGTCACGGTCATTCTGACTGGGTTGCACCCCCGCGCGCGTACCCGGACGGCAGACACCGCGTCCGCTACAACCTGATTTCGACGGTCGACTCGTGCATCCTCGCCACCGGCGTCGGGCTCATCGTGCCGCGCGTCGTGCGTTCGGTCAAGCAGGGCGAAGGCCGGCCCCAATCCGTGGAAGGCCAACACGCTCGAATGGTTCACGCAGTCGCCGCCGCCCGTCAACAACGCCGACGTCAGCCCCCGTGTGCGATCGGTCGAGCCAATAAAGGACATCCGCCGGCAGGTCGCGCGGCAAACCGAGGCGGCGCCCATCAAGGTCGGCACGGACTAGTGGCGCCAGCCGCCGCCGGTCCTCTGCCAGCCATGGAAGCCTCCCGCGCCCCATCATCCCTTGCTCGACCGCCAGCCGCCAGATCGTGTCGGACGACGTCGCGCTGACGAAGCCGAAGGTCCAGTCGCTGCTGTTGTTGACGACCGTATGATCGCCGGCGACCCGTCGATCGAGATCATCGCGCTCACCGTGGTCGGCAGCTACCTGTCGGCCGGTAGCGCGGGTGCAGTCAACCCCTACGACGACCGCGCCATCGACGCGCACGGCCAACCGGCTGACGCCGATGGGGCGCGTCTTACTACGCGCGACGCTCATCTATGGAATTGTCCTCGCGGCGCTGTCATGCCCCATGGCGCGCGGGACATGTGGATAACCGCCCGCACTATCGTGACTGTTGCACGATACCGATCAACGTGTGTTACAATGGTCATCAAGGAGCGATGAACATGAGCTTCGGATCTACGTTGCGCGACTGGCGACTCGACGCCGATCTTAGCCAGCGCGAACTCGCGCGCCGGGTAGGCATGGATTACACCTATTTGAGCAAGATCGAGGCAGACCTCGTTGTGGCGCCCAGTGAGGACAAGATCAGGGGACTGGTGGCCGCTCTAGGGCGCGACGCCCGCGAGACGGAGACCCTCATCGATCGCGCCCGCCAGACGCGCGTGCCGACCGATATCGTCAAGGCCGCGCTCATCCGCAATCCGGAAGTCGGGGCGCTTCTGCGCTCGATCAAGGATCGTCGCCTCTCGGACAGGGATATTTCTACTATCCTATCTGTCGCCGGCCAGGACGCAGGGGAACCGGACACAGGGGGGATAGAGGGTGAGGAAGGAGGAAACGATGCCTCTACGGCCGGTTGAATACGTATCCGATGGGGTGATCGCGGAGCGGGCCGTGCACCTCATTAGGGCGTACGAGCGTAAGCGCGGGCGGCCCATCTCGCTTCCCATCCCGGTCGAGACGCTCGTTGAGCGCGTCCTCGGACTGCGCATCGCGTGGGTCCAGATCGAGGAACGGCAGGGCGAGATCATTCTGGCCCGCATGGACCCGGATTTCGAGGGTCGTCCTACCATCCAGATGAACGAACGACGGCGGGGGCATTTCGAGGAATACATTGGCACGGAGTCATATAGTATCGGCCACGAAGCTGGCCACTGGGATCTCCACTACGATGATGGCGGGGATGCGACGCAGATGTCCTTGTGGGGAGTGGATGTAGGCGGGGTGGTGAATCTCGATCGGACGCTCTGCCGTCGCATGGGCGACGGCGACCGCCGCGAGTTCCAGGCCGAGCGTTTCGCGGCCCACCTCCTGATGCCCGAGTATTTAATGCGCCCCATGGCGGCGGGCCGCGACCTCTACACTTGGGGCGCTATAGCTTCGTTAGCGCGCGACTGCGGTGTGTCTAAACGTGCGTTGACGAGACGATTGGAGGAATTGCGCCTTATCCAAATCGGCCCCGACAACCGGCTACGGTCCCCCAGCGCGGCAGCGGGCACGAGACGGATGTTTTGACGCGCTTTTTT
>JAABUZ0100007117.1_pt1 | contig 13643 bp, 13 predicted proteins | sample 5562091 | NCBI WGS metagenome assembly JAABUZ01 (sample SAMN12813069, study PRJNA571459) | rock metagenome | isolation source: Antarctica rocks | place: Antarctica: Victoria Land, Linnaeus Terrace sud | collected 2015-12-21 | reverse complement strand
GATCGTCGTCGACACCGGTCCGATCGTCGCCCTGCTCAACGATCGCGATGATCACCATCAGCGCTGCCGGACCTTTCTGAGCGACTACCCCGGACCGCTGCTGATCACGGCGCCGGTCTTCACCGAGATCAAGAAACTTCCTCCCGAGATGCCAGACAAGACCGATCTGAGCGCCGCAGTCAGCGGTCACGCGTTCCTCTATGAGGGGAAGCGAGCCCGGACCTGGTGCGTGAAGTGGCGAGACCACGAAGGCCAGCATGAGCGCCGGCTCGGGGCGGCCTGGCTGGAGAAGGGGGCGCCTCCGGAGGGGTACTTCCGGGAGCGGGAGGCGAAGGCAGCGCTCGACGAAATCCTGGTCGAGGCACGCAAGGGCATCACCCAGCAGCGCCGCACCGGGGTCACGTTCGCCACCGCGGCCGAGGACTGGTATGAGCACGGGATGCTCGAGCGCGACTGGTCACCGAGCACCAAGGCCGACTACCGCTCCGCTCTCGTCGCTCACCTGATCCCGGCGTTCGGCAATGAGCGAATCGAAGCCATCACCCCGGCCCGGATCGAGCGCTTTCGCAACGACGGCGTCCGCCGCCGCGGACTTTCACGACGCAACGCCAACCGGCTGCTCGCAATCGCCCATGCCGTGTTCGTACACGCGTGCGCCTACCACGGTCTCAAAGAGAACCCGGCCGCCAAGGTGCCCAAGCTCCGCGAGTCCTACGACGCCGCCCGCTACGAGTTCTTCACCCCCGAGGAGATCCATGAACTCGCCGAAGCCGCCGCCAGCGAGCAGGACGGTGCCGTGTTCTTGGACCGCCGCGTTTACCGGCCTGCGCCGCGGGGAGCTCGTCGCCCTGCGCTGGCAAGACGTCGACTTCGAGAACTCCTCCATTCGGGTCTACGAGGGGTTTACCCGTGAGGTGGGACGGCCGAAGTCCCGCCGGTCCCGCACCGTCCCGATGGTCGATGAGGTCGCCTCCGTTCTCAAGAAGCTCAGGGCGCGCGGCGAACTCATCGCCCCCAAGGACCTAGTGTTTCCGGGAGAGAGAGGCGAGTACGCCGACCCGTCTGCGCTTCGCCGCCGCTACGTCGCCGCGGCCAAGCGCGCCGGGCTGCCGCCCCTGCGCTTTCACGACCTGCGCCACACCTTTGGATCGTTGGCGATCAACTACGCCTCGATCGTCCAGCTCCAGCACTGGATGGGCCACGCCGACATCAAGACCACGATGCGCTACATGCACCACAAGAGCCGTGCGGACGAGGCGGCCGTGCTTTCCCGCGCGTTCCAGAGGAGCGCATGACCTTGCGAAGCAGGCTGACGGGAACGTAACGTCGTTGACTACGCAGTTGTCCTCGTAGGGTTGGCGAAGCGATTGGCAAACTCGGCGCGAGGCGAGCAATGATGGGCCCGTCCGCGCCCGTTTCAAGCCCGGACCTTCTCGCCGAACCGCTCGCGGGCTGCTTGACGCGACACCCCGAGTGCGATTCCGACCTCGCCCCAAGAACGTCCGCTAGCGCGCGCGAGCGCCACCAGCTCGCGAATGTGAGCTTCGCCAGCGCGAACGCTGTCAACTGCTTCAGCGATGGCGCGCAGGTCGATCGTGTCGTCCATCGGGGTGTCGGATGGGTCGAACTCCTCGGCGAGCTTTGCGGCCCGCTGAATCTCCTCTTCTGTGTGCATGGTCTTGTCTCCAGTCATCGGTGGGGTAGGTATTGGGGACGGCAGGGCATCGCGTGGACGATCACTGGGTCGTCGGTGTCGATGCCGAGCACGCCGACTTCAAGCAAGTTGCCGTCGCAGGCGGGACGGACGCGCATCGTGAAGTCGTCATCGAGTCGCCACTGCGCGATGGTGTTGCGAACGGCGTGGAGCATGTCCTCGTCAGCGACTCCGTGCTTGCGGGTTGTCTCTGCTATCCGCACAGTGACAGGATACCTTGTCACGGGCCCGGATTTGTCAAGGAGCCTTGTCAGCTGAACACGACGTCTAAAGCGCCTACCGCAACGAGCTTGAAAGCCAGCTGTGCTTCGACGCCACGCGAGCCCTCCGCTGACGGTCGCAATCTCAGCAAAAGACGTGCGGCCGCGGGACCGGATGTGAAGCTAGGCGTTCGAACGCTCGGTCTGGGCCCCGCTCATCGCCGAAAGCACGCATCTTGTGTGGGGTGCAAAAAGACGTGTAACTGCAGATGCAGTGCTCGCGTCTGGCGAGCGCGACCTGCCGCGATCTGCCGGTAATCACCATCGGGGTCGGCCAGCGTCGTTAGGTTCCGCAGTACGTCACGTGGTCCCCGAAGCCGGGAGGGGCGGGCGCGGCGTAGGCGTCGAGGCCGGGACGCTCGTCGAAAGGATAGGCGACCGCGTCCAGGAGGCGGCGGTACGGTGCGAGGTTGCCGACGGTGGCCTGAGTGAGAGCGTCCTCGACGAGGTGGTTGCGCGGGATGTACACGGGGTTCACGCGATCCATCACGTCGGGATCGGGCGCGAGCGCCAGCCAGCGACTGAGCCAGCCGGCGAACCGCTCCGGAGCAGGGACAGTCGTGGTGAGCGCGTCGGCATCGCCCCTGGCTGCGCGGGTGAGCGCACGGAACGCGGAAGTCCAGTCGATCTGATCCTCGCGCAGCAACGTGAGCAGGCCGTCAACGATCGACTCGTCCTCGACCGGCCCTGAGGGCAGACCGAGCTTTGCGTGCATCCCGTCACGCCACGCTGCATGGAAGCGCTCCGGGAACGCCTCGAGGATCGGCATCAGCACGGCGACAGCGGCCTGCTGATCGTCGTCAATAAGTGGGAGCAGCGACTCGGCCAGGCGCGCGAGGTTCCACTGCGCGATCTGGGGCTGCGCGCCGTAGGCGTAGCGGCCACCGTGGTCGATCGAGCTGAACACCGTCTCAGGGTCGTAGGCGTCCATGAACGCGCACGGGCCATAGTCAATGCTCTCCCCGGAGATCGTCACGTTGTCGGTGTTCATCACCCCGTGCACGAACCCGACGAGCATCCACCGCGCCACGAGGTCAGCCTGAGCAGCGGCGACGGCGTCGAGCAGCGCGACGGCCGAAATCTCCGCTGCGGCCGCCTCTGGGTGGTGGCGGGCGATCGCGTAGTCGGTCAGACGCCGCAGAAGATCGTGATCACGGAGGGTGGCGGCGACGTACTGGAAGGTCCCCACCCGCAGATGGCTGCCAGCCACGCGCGCGAGGACCGCGCCGGGCAGCAGCGTCTCGCGGCGAACCGCCTCGCCGGTCGCCACGACAGCCAGCGCGCGGGTCGTCGGGATCCCGAGCGCGTGCATCGCCTCGCCGAGGAGGTGCTCGCAGAGCATCGGGCCGACCACTGCCTTTCCGTCGCCACTCCGCGCGAACGGCGTACGCCCCGAGCCCTTCAGGTGAACATCGCGCCGCCGCCCGTGAACGTCGAGAACCTCGCCAAGGAGCAGCGCCCGCCCATCACCGAGCCGCGGCGACCAGCCACCGAACTGGTGACCGGCGTAACCCTGAGCGACCGGGCGCAGCCCCACCGGGAGACCCGTTCCGAGCAGCAACTGAATCCCGTCACGGCGACGAAGCGCGTCGAGGTCGCCGCCGAGCTCAACGGCAAGAGTGTCGTTGAGCACGAGCAGCTCCGGCGCCGGAGCAGAAGCTGCCGCGCACGGCTCGTATAACCCCTCAAGCTCACGGATGTACGTCTGCTCCGCGAACGGCAGCAAGGAAAGAGCGATGACGGACATCACCCGAGCATACGAACCACCGTCACGCGGCCCAGGCGGACCAGGCTGCCCAGCAACAGGCGTCGAACCTCCCGATGATCTCTGGCTGCAGCCCAAGCGCAATGCTCGCCGGAACCAGGGCTCCCAACGGGGTGTGCGAGCTCGTAGATTTGCATATGCAGACTCGGCTCGGCTGCGCCAGCGCGGCCGACTCGCTGGTAGGGCGGGAGCGCGTCGGTAGCGGGTGATCGAAATGTCGCGCTCGGCGCCGAAGGCGGGACGGTGCTCGACGACCGGACCTTTGGCGAGCTCGAACACGTCGAATGGTTCCCCTCGCCTATGGAGGCCCAGGGCCGCGGATAGAGCTTCTGTCCTGGTCTCCCGCCACCATTCAATCATGGCCCTGGGTCAGTCGCAGGAACAACTCTTGGACGTTCGGCTGCGTCTGGAGTACGCGCACGCCAAGCTTCAACACATCGACACGCAGCGGGCCGCGTTTCTCGCCCGCGAGCCTTTCGTGGTCGCGTGCAGGATCGAGCCGGTGTCGGAGGAGAAGGTCTGGTACATCGATCAGCGGGAGGCAGCGCCTATGCAGTTGCGACTGATGATCGGTGAGTTCATCCACCACGTTCGAGCGTCGCTTGACAATCTCGTGTGGCCGCTCGCCTGCTCGAACGCCAGCGGCACGCCGCACAGCCAGACGCAGTTCGTCGTCCGGAATCACCCGAACGAGTTCGTGATCGATAGGTCCGGTCGGCTCCGCGACTTATCGCCGGGCGTCCAGGATGCGACTGAGAAGTTCCAGCCGTACGCGATCGAGGTACCGGCCGGAGAGGATCATGCGGTTTGGATGCTCAATCGCTTCTGGAATGACGACAAGCACCGCGCGCCGCTCGTAGCTGCCCAGCCTCAATTGCAGGCGCTGGACTTCAGGTACCTTGGGCCCCTCACGATCCCGCCGAACACGCCGGTGACACCGCGCCTCTACCCGATGGGCGACAAAGGCGACTTCAGCGTAGTGGGACGTATGCCCCGCGACCATCCGGGCTACGGCGTCCCGTGCGAATTCCAGCTCGGGTTCGACCTCGCGTTCGATGACAGTTCCGCAGGTAAGCGTCGTCCCCTGATGCCGACGTTGAACCAATTGCTCGGCGTTGCGATCGATGTGGTCCGCGACGTGTGCACGGCAGCGGACTAAACCGTCCTGGGGTGGAGACTCCTGACCATCGAGGAAGTTCATGCCTAGAGAGCACACAGCTGGGAGCCGACTACGCGTCGGTATTCGACGGAGACAGGCCGCAGCGGTGCGGATGGCCCGCTCGCTGCTGGCCGAGATGAGGATGGCGCACGGAGCGGTCCGCTGAGCCGCCGATCAGCTCGGGTATGGGGTCGAGTCGGTCCGCACTTGGGTTAAGCAGGTCGAGAGCGACAAGGGGCTGCGGCCGGGTGTGATTCGCACCGAGACGTCCGAAGTCGGCGTGCTGGAGCTCGATCCAGAGCCAACCCCCGGTCGTACATGAGGCGCGATTCGCCGGTTGCATGGCTCACTCCCCGGCCGGCAATCGAGCGCGATGCCCATGCAGCCGCTCCGACGCCGCCGCGGACGCGGCCGCGGGGGGCGAATCCGATCGTCCGCCGCGCGATCACCGAAGCCGAGCCGAGCGATCCAAATGTCGCCATAGGCATCGTGAGTTCTGCGACGACGGGGAGAGCAAAGCACTCGTCCGCGGCTGGGCCTGCTCGTAGGCGAACTCGGACGCGGCCGTGCCCCTGATCCGGGATGCTGCGGCCATCAAGAGCAGGCGTCCGGCCGGGACCGCCGACGCACTCAAAAGGGGAAGTCCCGCCGCTCAGGGGTCCCTGCGCTTTCGCGCGCTCGCATCCACGCGCGGAAGCGCAGCCAACCGAGCGATCCGGCCCGTCGAAAGCACAAGCCAGGAGTGTTCACGGGCGACCGCGCGGATCGGTACGGTCGGAGTCCGCGGCCAGTCTCCGCTTCTGCCGTATCTCACGAGGTCGGGTGGGCTGCTGGCGGGGGTGGGCGCATCGCCGAGGGCGGCTTGGGCTCGCGCGATGAGCGATTTGGGCTCTTGTCGGCGCTCGTCGAGTTGCGCGAGTTCCCGGTCGGCCTGCGCGAGACCTTCTGACGCTTAGGGCTCCAGCCTGGTGCGGGCGAGACGAGAGTTCGGCATCGAGGTCAGCGCAGGGGCCGGTGGGCGTCTGGATGCTGTAGAACGATCGCATGGGCCAGGCCGCACCAGCAACCGGGACAGCGCTCCTGCTGCTGGTCGTTTTCGTCCTCCCGGGATTCGTCACTCTGGTCCTGCGCGAGACCACATACGTGGTGCGGGAGGCGACCACGCCTTTCGAGCGATTGCTGCTTTCGCTCAGCTACAGCGTGCGGATTTACGGGCTCCTGGTTATCGCCGCGTTCATCGGAGGCGCTCGGGCGAAAGACGTCTCGGAGCTCTACAACGGGAAGCGGGACCTCGGCACCTACATAGTCGTCGGCGCCCTAGCGCTCGTCGTGCTCCCGCTGGTAATAAGCGAGGTCGGACGATGGTGGCGCCGTAGCGCCCGACTGCGTCCGGCCGCATTACGCGCGCTGCGCATATCGAAGGCCCACGGCACGCCATCCGGATGGGAACACTTCTTTGGAAGCAACACAGCGGCGCTCGTCCGCATCACCCTCGACGACGGCCGGGTTGTGGGGGGCTACTTTGGCGAGGAGAGCCTTGCCGCGTTTCCGAGGAAAACCCAGAATCTGTTTCTCGAGGAACGATGGGAGCTAGACGGGGATGGTTGGTTCCTTAGACCTGCTCCCTCAAGCCTTGGGCTCTGGCTTTCGCATGAGCACGTGATATCGCTCGAGGTCTACGAGCCTTCGCCCGATCAGGCACGCCCGGTTTCGCGAGTCGAGAGGATCAGCGGGCTCGCACTCGCCGCCGTCGTAATAGTGCACCGCTTGCGCGGACAGCGACGGTCGGCGCGACAACTGTAGCGCCCGTAGGTGCTCTGGACACCAGATTGCTCTACGACCTCGAGGGCGGCTTTGCGCTTGCGCTTGCGTCGCTCGGCTTCGGTGGTGGCGCGATTGGCCGCTGCCCTTGGCCTTGCGGCGTGTAGCCGCCTTTTTTCTCAATCGGAGCTGACTTCTTCTCAACTGATTGCCCCTCGCGGAGCCGACCTCATGACCTTGATCATAGCTGCGGAGTTCGATCAGCCGTCGTGGGCGAGACCGCCCAGGTCGAGGCGAGCCCGCCGGCGCGCTCCCTAATTTTCAGCCGTCCGCATGAACCTCAAGTTTCGGGGTTATCCAGCGGTGGTGTTGAGTGCTGGTGCGGGGCGGCTGATTTCTCGTGGGTTAGGGGTGCGGGCGGTAACCGGCAGGTATTGGGCGGCAATCGTCTCGCGGCGCAGCCGTGAGAGCATGTCTTGGTAGGCGGGGTTGCGCTTGTGGCGGTACCAGCGGGCGTGTCGGCGGCGGTGCGCGACGTCCTGCTCGGCACAGCCGTTGAGCGCGTACAGCAGATCGCGAGTGATTGGCAGATCAGCCCGAACGGCACGGTCCGCTCGACAGCGTGCTTGACGCGATTGCGCGCCTCACCGACGCCGGTGATCTGCTTGGCGTCCTCGATGCAGACCTCGATCGACCAGCGCTCGTCATAGTCCTCGATGATCTCGGCCGCGGTGGCGTGCATGTCCATCGAGACCAGCGCGATGTCGTAGCCCTCGGTGCGGGTGGCGCGGCGTGCGAGCACGATCTGAACCGGTCGCTCGCCCCACACGTCGTAAAACAGCGCCTGGAAGGCGTGGACGTGCATCTGCTGGCGGCGGCCCAAGCGGCAGACTTCGATCTGCCCGCAGTCGGCAGTGGCGGCGATCGCGGCGAGCTTGCCCAGCCGCTGGCCTTTCTTGGCGGGCCGCCCGCGCTTGCCGGTGCGCGGCGGCTTGGGTGCGTGCAGAGCGGCGTTTGACTTCAAGCGTGAGGTGACGCTGACGTGCGTGGGCGTGGCCGCTGCTGCCGTCGCGTGAACCCCGCTCGCCGACGAGGCCGACCACCACGACCGCGAGAGTGCTTTCGACGCTGGGTCCAGATGCAGCAGACGAATCCTTTGGCGACGATGGAGAAGTCCAGCGTTGCAGCTACCGCTCGCCTTCACGCGATACCAACGGCGCGGCGCGTGCCGCGCGAGGCCGCTCCTTTGGGCGCGACAGGCTATCGCCCTCGGGTTGCGCCCAGGACGACGGAGGATGTCCGGCGGACGTAGGCTAAGGCCCGTGGTAACCCAGCGGCTGCTCATCGTCACGGCCAGCGCCCTGATGGTGCTGACCGGCGCCTGCTCGGCCAGCGCTCCCGCCCGGCACGCCGCGGAGGCGGCCCCCGACCGGGCCAGCCCGGTCGTCGAGCACCGCCACCCGGTGGCGGCCTCCGGTGACATCACGCTGGCCTTCGCCGGAGACGTGCACTTCGCCGGGCGCGTCGCGCGGCTGCTGAAGGATCCGGCCACCACATTCGGCCTCATCACCTCGGTGCTCAAGTCGGCCGACTTCACGGCGGTGAACCTGGAGACCGCGGTAACCAGCCGAGGCCAGCCGCAGCCGAAGACCTACCACTTCGCCACCACGCCGGCCGCTTTCACCGCGCTCCGCGCCGCCGGCGTGGACCTGGTCACCATCGCCAACAACCACATCCTGGACTACGGGCAGACCGGGCTGGCGGACACGCTCGCGGCGGCGAAGGCGGCGCATTTCCCTTACGCGGGGGCGGGAGTCAACGCGGCGACGGCCTGGGCGCCCTACGTGACGACGATCAACGGCACGAAGATCGCGATCGTCGGCGTATCCCAGGTGGCCGAGCTGGCCTCGTCCTGGGTGGCCACGGCACACCGGCCGGGCGAGGCCAACGCGATCAACCTGGGCCAGACGCTCGCCGCCGTCCGGGCCGCGAAACGGCTCGCTCGCATCGTCATCGTGTTCATGCACTGGGGCACGGAAGGCATGGCCTGCCCGGACCAGAACCAGCTGTCGCTAGCGCCGAAGCTGGCTGCTGCGGGGGCGAGCATCATCATCGGCGCGCACGCGCACATGCTCCAGGGCTCGGGCTGGCTCGGCCACACGTTCGTCGCCTACGGCATGGGCAACTTCCTGTGGTGGGAGAACTCCTACAGCACGGCCACCGGGGTGCTGAAGCTCACCTTGCACCTGCACGCGCCGCTGACCGCGCGGTTCATCCCCGCGGTCGTCTCCGGCACCGGCCAGCCGATCGTGGACCAGGGCGCCGGCGCCCGACGCGCCCTGGAGCACTACGCCAGCTTGCGCAGCTGCGCCGGGCTGTCCGCGAGCTCGCCCGCCGGGGCGATCACGCCGACGTCGGCCGGTGGATCGCGGTAGCGGCGAGAGCTTCGAGTTCTGCGGAAACGTCTGGCCTCAGCCGCTTTGCGGGCCTTTGGGAAGCTTGACACGCTTATCGATGAGGCGCACGACGAGCCGGGCTCCGCCGAACGCACGCCCTACTCGTCCGTGAAGGCCAGTGATACGGCGTACCTGACGCGCAACTCAAAGTTGGCCAGTCGAGTGCGACGGCGTCTTGGAGAATAGACGGTCGCGAGTGTCCATGGCGGTTACCGACAGAACATGCCCGTCGTCGCTGAGGCCGAAAGCGAGCTCGTCAATCCCCTTTCGCACATCGCGCCCGGCGCGGGTCGGTCCGCACGACCCCTTTCATTCTCCACCCCCCTCGCGTCCGGCGATTCCTTCGGCGACCGTGCGTTCGTGCGAGATCTGCTTCTGGCGAGTTGCGAGTCTCTCGCCATGCGCGACGCGAGACCTGCTCTCGCCTCAGCGCGGGTACGCTCGCGCCGCTCAGCGACGATGCTTCACGTGCTCGCAGAGCACCAAAGGCGGTCACGTGCGCGGCGCGTAGGATCGTGGCTCTCTTCGCCAGGGGAACGACAGGGGCTCTCATCGTGATCCACCCAGGTCACAGAGCGCGCGATAGCCCAGGGGGTCTGTCCCTTCCGCGCTGATCCCGACCAAATCCCTCCCGCTCGGGCGCCTGCGGGCCGACCTCAGCCAGGCGCTCGCGCGATCGCCGAAGCAGGAACACCGCGCTGGTTCAACCGACCCACCGCCCGTCCTCTGCAGCCCGGCATGCCACGGGCGGACGGTCGCACGCCTCCCACGGAACGGGCGCCAAGAATCGTCACAACAGCACCGGAGTCCATAGATCCTCGGGGCACCGGATCAGATACGTGGCTCACGTCTCAAAGCCCAGCCACCCGGCCACGCCAGTCCGCCCGGCCAGGGCCGTCCAGCCAACCCACGCAGCCCAGCCACTCAAGCCGACCCCCGGCGTCAAGCCGACGGCGGGGGATCCCAGCATCACGCCGCAACGCCTCGCTCGGACCCGCAACCCCAGCACCCGGCGCGACGCGCCGCCCGGGGGTAGCGACCTTGGCCGGGGTCTTGACTACCGCGTGTCGGCTTTGTTTGGCGCCAAGGGCCGGTGAGTCGGCAGGCCGCATTCGCCGGCGATGACCCAGGGATCGCCCTTGCTCGCAGCTGACGGTTGCTTCTCTCGGGCCCTAGGATCCCATCACGAACAGGAGGAAGTATCAGATGGCTTCGTCACCAACCAGACCGGTCACGCCGGCCGCATCACGCGCTGAGGGTGGTACCGCGCTCGTCGCGATCGGTGCCGCGCTGTTGTTCGTCAGCCTGTTCTTGAACTGGTTTCAGCCGGGTCGCAGCGCGTGGACCGTGTTCGAGGTCTGGGATCTCGTGCTCGCGGCGTTCTCTTTGTTGGCGCTCGTCGCGGCAGCGGGACGGCTTGGGTTCGGGCCGTCTCGACCGGATTCATGGCTGGTGGCTCCGAGCGTCGTGGCGTTGGTGGTCGTGGTGGCGTCTCTGGTGAATCATCCGCCCGCGGCGATCGGGGAGGGTCCGATGATCGGGATCTGGCTCGCGCTGATCGCCACGGTGCTGATGCTGGCTGGGGTGGCGTTGTCGGTCGCGGGTGTGTCCGTCGCGATCAATATTCACGCCGGCACGGCGGACAGGAGCTCCGTTGCCACGCCTGACACCAGCGGGCGGGAACCGAGCGCCACGCGCGGACTACGGCTGCGGCGGCCCGCTCTTCGGACCGACTCGTCACCCGACGACGCTGTCGCGCACTGTCCTAGCCCGCCGGCAGACGAGGCGCGGACCGAGGCCACACGCGCGTTGGACGAGGATCCAGCGGAGCGCCGCGAACCGCCGGCGCCCCCTCGATGACACTGGCGGGTCTCGTCGTCCGTCGAAGCTCGGCGCTCGTCTCGGCGATGGTCGCTCTGGCAGGCTTATCGGCCTGTGGGAGATCCCCGCCAGCGGCGATCAGCGCGTCTGCGGCATCAACGCTTCACCGGGACGTTCAGCGGATCAGGTCTGCCGCTACCGATCACCACGCCTACGCGGCGCACACCGCGGTCCGCGCACTGCGAAGCGATATCAGCGGGTTAGTGGCGCGAGGCGAGCTCGCCCGTACGGACGCCCGCGTATTGATGACCGAGGCGAGTCAGGTGGACGGCCGCGTGTTAGTGGAGGTAAAAGCAGTCCAGACGAGCGTCGTCACCCCCGCGCCGCCAACGGCCACCCAGCCCGCCCCCGCCGCGCCGGCAACCCCCAGCGACGGAAAGGGCGAGAGCAAGGGCAAGAGCAAGGGACACGGCCACGGGCACGGACATGGCGGCCACTGAGATCGGGGCCGGGGCGTCCCTCGGCGAGGGCGGGCGCTATCGCCTGCAGCGCCTACTCGGGACAGGCGGCATGGCATCGGTCTGGCTCGCGGCCGATGCGCGACTCGAGCGAGACGTGGCAGTCAAGGTGCTGTCAGACGTACTCGCGCTTGACCAGGACTATGTCGCTCGCTTCGAACGAGAAGCCAGGCTGGCGGCCGGCCTCTCGCACCCCCATCTGGTCAGCATCTTTGACTACAGCGTTTACGGCACGCGTCCGTATCTGGTCTTGGAGTACGTCGCAGGTGGCACGCTCGCCGATCGCCTCCGGGCTCCACAAGATCCAAAATGGGACCCGATGGTTCTCGCGCGCGAGCTGCTCGACGCGATCAGCTACATCCATAAGGCGGGCGTCATCCATCGCGACATCAAGCCCGCCAACGTGCTGATCGGTACCGACGGCCGGGCGCGCCTGACCGACTTCGGGATCGCCCAGCCCTCCGGCGCGACCCGCATCACCAGCACTGGGCAGGTAATTGGCACCCAGCGCTACATCGCGCCCGAAATCCTGACCGGACACCCAGCCAACGAGCGCTCAGACCTCTATGCCTGCGGGGTCCTGCTCGGTGAATGCCTAAAGCCAGGCGCCCCCGCTCAGCTTTCGCAACTCGTCAGCCAGCTGACCGACCACGTGCCCCAGCGCCGTCCACCATCAGCCGACAACGCAATCGCCATCCTGCAAACCCCAACGACGGCCAAGACACGGATTCTCCCCCAGCCAGCCGGCGCGACCCGCACGCGAGCCCTGGTGAGGCCGATCCTCGTCGAGCGGCCGCGAGTCACCCGAAGCGGACGCCAGGTCCAAGTACATGTGACCCGGACCGTCGCGGCAGCGATCGCAGGAGTGGCGGTACTACTGGTCGCGGTCATCGTGCTCACGACCGGAGGCGGAAGCACCAACGCGCCTCCCACCGCGAAACTGGTCGCCCCACCCCCAAGAGCGCCACTCAGCCAACAGCTCGACCAGCTCGCGCAAACCATCAACCAATCGCGCCGCTGAGCGGTGCGAGCGGCCCCAAGAGCGTCCCGATCGCGCAACGGGACCCTTCCTGCGCTCGATAAAGGCGCGCAGTGCGAGGTCGAGGCCGTCACGCTCAAGCATTCATCGGCCATCAGCGCGAGGCACAAGTTGTCAGCCGCCAAACGATCGCGAGCGTTTCGAAGCGAGGCTCGCAGACTCCCGAATTGACATCGATGACTCACGAGTGACGCAGAGCGATGCGGTCGCCTCTGGCGCAGAGCGCTCACCCTCTCGCAGCTCGCGAAGACCCGCTCTTCGGTCGCGGGCGAGCCACCGCCGTCATTACGCGGGAGACGTGGTTCGCGCGGAAAGCAGAGGCGTCGTCAGTAGTGTCACGCGGGAGACGAAGTTGGGTGCGCTACGACACGCTTGGCGAATTCGTTTACCTGCATTACGGGGGTTGTCAACCTCGGCGGGCGAGTTCCGCCGTGACCGACGTCTGATGCCCACACGATTGCACTGCCACACCAGCCGACGCTCGTGCATCTGGCCGGCGTCGAGCCCCCCGCAGCTAGGACACGCCAACGCGATGCGAACAAGTAGTTCCGACAGGCGTCCTCGGTCGCGGACCGATCCTGGAGCTCCATGATCGAGCGAGGAAACCCGGGCCGCGGCACCCCGTCAAGCTAGAAAGCCAGCCAGACGGAACGAGTCGTGGGCGTTCCTGACCAGACCGGTAGCCGCCTCGATCTGCTGCAGCCTGGGCGATGCTGGGTGATTCGCAGGCCCAGGCTCGCGGCCGTTGGGACAACTGGCCCCGGAATCTCCGTGCGCCCCAGCGCGCAGAAGTGAAGGCGCGTACGCTAGGCGGCGTGGCCCTAACGTCTACCGCGTGCCTGGACTGCCCTATCACCCTGCGCGCCGACCCCACCCCCGGCACCGACCCGTTCGGCAACGACCGTAGCCCCAGCGGGAGGCGGTTCTGACGGCGGCCGTCGGCGCCCTCGTCGGAGTGCTGGTGGGCCTGGGACTGATCCTGGCCAGTGTCACTACCCGCCGCGCGCAGCGGTCCGCCCAGCGGGGCTGGCTCGAGGCACCGGGCGAGATCGTGACCCTGGTTCCGGGTGACATCAACCCGGGGATGTATCACCCGGTGGCACAGTATGAGAGGGCGGACGGCAGCTCCGGGCAGGTGCGCGACAGCCCG
>JAABUZ0100007116.1_pt1 | contig 13645 bp, 9 predicted proteins | sample 5562091 | NCBI WGS metagenome assembly JAABUZ01 (sample SAMN12813069, study PRJNA571459) | rock metagenome | isolation source: Antarctica rocks | place: Antarctica: Victoria Land, Linnaeus Terrace sud | collected 2015-12-21 | reverse complement strand
CCGTACGCCCCCGCAGCAGCCGGTCGATAGCCCGGTCGAGTTGGGACTCGGTAGCGGGGTCCAGGCGCGACGACGCCTCGTCCAGAATCACGACGTCGGGGTCGGCCAGGAAGACGCGTACGAGCGCCAGTAACTGCGCCTGTCCCGCGGACAGCCCGCCGCCGCCCGGCGCGAGTTCGGTGTCCAGGCCACGCGGCAGCGTGCCGAACCATGCAAGGAGGCCCAGGTCCTCCAACGACGCCATGACGCGCGCGTCGTCAATCGCCGGGTTGAAGAAGGTGAGGTTATCTCGCACGGAGGCATGAAATAGCTGCACGTCCTGCGTGACCAAACCAACGCGGGCGCGTAGGTCGGTGAGGCGCAAATCGCGCAGGTCCGTGTCGCCCAGCAAGATAACGCCCTCCCCTGGGTCGTAGAGCCGGAATAGCAGCCGCGCGATGGTCGTCTTGCCGCTCCCGGTCCTGCCCACCACGCCCAGCACGCGGCCGGGCGCGAGGGCGAACGAAACGCCGCGCAACACCGGCGCCGGCGCGCCCTCGTAGGCGAAAGCGATGTCGTGGAATCCCACCGCGAGGGCGCCCAGCGGCAAGGGCGCGCCGACGCCGTCCGCCACGGCAGGCTCCATTGCCAGAAGTTCCTCCATCCGGACCATGCCAGCCGAGGCTCCCTGCGCGTCGTCGAGCTGCCCCGAGATTTGGCGCAGCGGCGTCACGAGTTGCTGCGTGTAGCTGACGATCAGGTATGCCGTGCCGACGGTGATGGCGTGATGGGTAAAGAGATAGGCGGTAAAGAGAAAGGCGATGACCGTGCCGACGGCCAGCAGCAGGTCGGCCAGCGCCTCCAGCGCCCTCAGGAAAACGACCGCGGTACGCTGGGGGCGCATGTACGCGCGCAGGCGCCCGTAGAACAGCAGGATGGGATAGGCCGTGGCGCCGTTGGCGCGTACGTCCTCGGCGCCGGCGAGCCACTCGCCCAAGAAGCCGAACAACTCGGCGAACGTCTGCCGGAAAAGCTTTAGATGCGGCAGGGCCACGCCGCGCAAGCGCCCCAGGACCAGCAGCCCGACGATGGAGTAGAGCAGCAGCGTCGTACCGACGCGCCAGTCGATGCTGAAAAGCACCAGCAGCACGCCTACCAGCAGCAACGCGTTGCCCAGGATCGTCAGCACGAAGCGCGAGAGGAAGTTGGCAAGCAACTCGGCGTCGCCATCGACGCGCTCGATCAACTCGCCGGGTGTACGTGCGAGATGGAAGGCCATGTCCAGGCTCAGGAGGCGGCGCGCGGCGTCTATGCGCAGGAGATTCGTGGCCGTCCAGGCCACGTCCTCCGCCACATACGCCTCGGCAACGCGCACGCCCTGCGTGACGAGGGCCACCACCAAATAGAGCCCCGCGATGGTGGTGAGGGACGACAACGGGCCGTGCCGGATGGCCGTGTCGATGAACAATCGGATGATGAGCGGGGCCGCCAGCTGCAAGCCGATGGTCCCAAACAGAAGCACAGCCAGCACTACGACCTTACCCCGCTGAGAAAGCAGGTAGGTGGACAGAAAGGCGCGGTAGCGGGCGAACGTGGGGCGCAAGCTCTCCCTCCTCAGCCTAGTCGGGGTCGATGATTACCAAGGCTACGCCTGAGGTAGTCCCAGTAGATGCGACGCGCCGATACTATCGGTGGCATAGTACCATCAGAGCTTCGGCTCGTACAAACCTTATCACATCGTCGTGAGCGCCCGCGCGACCGCGGGCCGCAGCGCGCCGCGTGAGCCCAGCGCGACGTAGAGATCGAAGCCGGCGAGGCGCAGCGCCAGCGCGCTGTCCGGAGCCGCGTAGGTGAGGGTAGCGCTGCTCAGTGAAAGGGCGGCATGGTAGCGCGCGTCCATGTACGCGACGAGCGCCTGGGCCAGGGTACGCGCGGCGGCAGGCGAGGCGGCGCGCAGGCACCAGGCCAGCAGGAAGTCGGCGCCGTGATCAAACAGGGCGTAGCGGTCGGCGCGCCAGCCGTCGGCGGCTTGCGCCGCCACCCCGGAGTCGAGGCGCTGCGCCAGCATATCTTGTAGCTGGAACTCGCCGAACACGTCGCTATCGACGCGCCGCCACCCCGCGGGTAGCGCGGGCGCGGGGGCTGGAAGGTCGGGCGCCGGAGCCGTCGGGTTCGCCTGGTAGACCTCGGGGTGCAGGATCTCGCGCGTGGAGACGGGCGGGTGGCGAAACGCGCTGTTGACGCCTGAGAAGTCGACGCCGGCGAAGGTGTGGCCCAGCAGCCGTGTTTCGAAAATTGAGCCGGCATTGTAGGGGAACAACTGACCGTCGAGTAGGAAAGGCGGCGTCTGGGCGCCGACGCCGTTCGCGGCCTGCTGGGCTTCGCGCTGGTACGCGATATACTGCGCCTGCGAGAAGGTGTCCTGCGCGTACAGCGTCATCTCCACCGTGGCGTCGCCCTCGATCAGCGCGGTCTCGGCCAGCTGACGGTCAGAGTCGTGGAGCATTTGTTGATCCGGGTCCGGACGCACTTTGCTCAAATCGAACGTTTGGTCCTGCAGGGCATGTGTGTACTCGTGCGAGATCGTGACCTGATCGTCGAGCGAGAGGCCGCCCGCGCGTAGGGGGATGTAGAAGCGCTTGACGCCCGAATCGTAGAAGGCGGCCACATTAGAGCCCTCGGCGTCGCGCAGCACACGGCGCAGATCGGTTCCCATCGGGAGCAGACCGAACAGCGCCAACGGTTGGTACATGTCGCGGATAGCGGCCGCCGACGCGCCGCGCTCGAAGTCGCGCTCAACCAGGCGTCGGAAGGCGTCGGGCGCCAGCAGTGTCACCGGCACGGGCCGCGTGGCGTGCAGGCCGCGTACGGCCTCCGTCCCCTTTTCGATGCGGGCGATGACGGCGCGCGTCGTGCCGGCGGGAACGGCGCGTCGGGCTAGGGCGGACGCGGGGACGGCGCTCGCGACGGTAGCGCCAACGGCACAAGCGACAGCTAGAGCTTTGGTAAACCGGGTCATGGTAGCCTCACGGACAGATAGGGGCGATAGACTACTGAGCGACGTCGAAGTTCACCGTGTTGAAAACCGTCTGAGCGCCGTTCCGCACCACGATGCGCGCCAGGGCGCGGCCGGACTTGATGCCAGTCGGGACGATCCAACGATAAACGAAGGAACCATGTCCATCGGCCTGCCCGGCGCCTGCGGGCGTCGTGGCTGTGCTCCCCGCCGGATAGGTGATTGTAACGCTCACTCGGGCGTTGGCGGCCGTGGACACCACGATCAGCCCTTCACCGCCGACGCGTACGAGGGATGGCGCGCTAGGCTTCACCGTCAGGTTGCCCCGCGTCACCGTCCGCCCACGCTTCAAGGTCGTGACCGGCGTGGGATTGAGCGCCTGGCCACGCGCGAACTCCGTAAAGAACGAGCGGTCGACGAGCGAGGCGATATCGCCTCCTCCCACGACCACGGCAAGCTCACGGTTGTTCTTGAGGGTGTTCGCGGATAAGTCCATACTCCCCAGGATGACGGTGCGGCGATCGATCACTAGCACGGTCCCGCCGCCGTCATCGCGGAAGCGCACCTGCCTCGTCGGAACGGCGTCGCGCAACGTCGTGCTGTTGCTGCTCACCTTCGTGAGCACGCGCGCGACGACCCCGCGCGCGCGCGCCGCGCGCAGAGAAGCCAGGATTGTCGGATCCGATATACCGGATGTGTATAGCTCCACGCGTGAGCCCGCGCCATCGATCCGCGCGGCGATGGCCGCGACGCTATCGGGCAGCACGATCAAGTTATGCCCGAACAGCCGTACCGGGCGGCGCAGCCAATCGTCGTAGAACAGGCTCGCCGCCTGTAGCGCGTCGAGGCGATCGCGGTCGACCACGGCATAGGCGTGGCCTCCAAACCCAAGATTGCCCGCCGACATGGACGACGTCAGCACGGTAACCGCCGAGGTGTCGACGACGACCATGTCGAGGTGCGTGACGTAGCCCGGATTGGGCGTCCGCGTGCGCACGCCCGCACCCGCCAGCCGGGGCAGCGTTATCGTCGTGTTGAGGCCACGCGGGTCGAGCATGACACGCACGTCCACACCGCGTTGAGCCGCCCGCCGCAGCGCGGCCAGCACGGCGGGGTCGTCGAGGGCGTACGCCTCGACCAGGACGCGCTGGCGAGCCCCGTCGATCTGGGCCTGCACCGGGCTCTCGGCGCCGCCGGGCCCGAACACCTGCAAGGTAGGCAGGGTGATGGGCGGCGGCACCACGGGCGGCGCCGTCGGAACCGGTGTCGGCCGCGGCCCGGCCGCCATCCCGATAAAGAGGACGGCGGCCGCGACAAAGGATTTCAGGGGCACGTACACATGCATCAGCTAGTCTTCCAATAGCAGGTAAACATCAAAGGTTCGCACGTTACGCGTGAACGGGCGAAAGCGTTTTCGCGCCGTCATCCTACCCAAGCTCGTCCAGGAAGCGGTCGACCAAGTCGCGCATATCCTCGGGGCCGGGATGCGCCTCGGGGTGGAATTGCACCGCGCGGAACGGCTTGGAGCGATGACGGATGCCCTCATTGGTGCCGTCGTTGGCGTTGCGGAACCACGGTTCCCAGCCCTCGGGCAACGTTTCCTCATCGACAGCGTAGCCATGGTTCTGGCTCGTGATGTAGCACCGCCCTGTGTCCAGGTCAATGCAGGGCTGATTCTGCCCACGGTGCCCGTAGGGCAGCTTGTAGGTGTCGGCCCCCGCCGCCAAGGCCATGACCTGGTTGCCCAAACAGATGCCAAAGGTCGGCATGCCCCTCTCCATGAACCGGCGCACCCCCGCGACGGCCCGCGGCACGTCCTTGGGATCACCCGGCCCATTGGAGACGAGCAACCCGTCGATGCGCGGCGACGACGCGAGCGGGTCGGCATCCCACGGCAAGCGCACCACGTCGGCCCCGCGCGCCATCAGCAGACGCAGCATATTGTTCTTCACGCCGCAGTCGAGCACGCCGACGGTCACGCCAGAGGAACGCTCGGACCGATAGACGCACGGCGCGGGGATCGAGACCTCGGACACGGCGCGCGTGAGGCTATACGCCTCCTCGCCATCCACAACGGACGCGGGGACGATGCGACCCCCCATCACGCCGCGCGCGCGCAGACGCTGCGTGAGCGCGCGCGTATCAACCTCTTCGATCGCGGGCACGCCCTCGACCTTGAGCCACTCATCCAAAGAACCGCACGCGCTCCAGTGGTTAGGCGTGCGCGAGAGCGTCGACACGACCAGGCCGGCGACCTGGATGCGGTCGGATTCGTAGTGGTCGAGCAGTCCCCCCGTGACCGTGCGCTCAGGGACGCCGTAGTTGCCGATTAAGGGATTGGTCAGCACGAGGATCTGGCCGCGGTACGAGGGGTCGGTCAGGCTCTCAGGATAGCCGGCGATGCCGGTGCTGAAGACGACCTCGCCGGAGACAGCCCGCGATGCGCCGAACCCGACACCCTCGAACACCGTTCCATCGTCGAGCGCCAGGCGCGCCGGCCGCCCCTCATCCATGTCTATGCCTTCCACTGCTCGCCCCACGTTATCTGTCATCCGTACTACTCGTACCAATCATCGTTGCATCGCTGTTAAGTCTAGCACGCGCGCGTATATCCCCATAATTCCGCGACTGAAACGGGGGTACCCCACGATGGTAAGACGCGGCCTGACCTTAAAAGGTCATGGCAGTAACTGGACCTTGAAAGGTCTGCCTGGGCGCGACACGCGCCGTTCGTCTAGCGGGTGGTCACTGCGAGACCTTTCAAGGTCCGGTCCCTGCCATGGTCTTTTAAGGCCAGGCCTCGTCCGGCGCGGCATAAGCTTTTTGCGTGAAAAGCGTAGGCTTGTTGTGTGAGGCCAATGGCGCGTATGTGTGATAGCCTTGGCGTCAATGTGTGAGACTCATGGAGCGGTTGTGTGAAATAGCGTGGATGTTCATCTCTGGTGCAGCACGATTATGGCTGTCATACACCGTGCAACGCATATGCAGGGCCGCCGCACCGACTATTGTGGACAACGGCGAAAATATGGTTGTCCCCTCGGCCCCGCTGCGCTATGCTGCCACATAGACAGGAGGTGAGGAGGTGAGAGGGAGCATGAGCGCAGACCCCGTAGATCCCGTGGATATCGTGCGGTCGCTGAACCGCGACGTGACCGTGCTGCCGGGCAACGGCGAGTTCGACGTCATCACCGGCGAACCGCTCTCGCCCGACGAGATAAACTTCCGGGTGCAAATTGACCAGGAATCCGCCGCCGGCTTCATAGCGGTCGACAACCGCTATGCCTCGTTGCGCCTGGAGATCCACCAACCGATCGTGACGTCGGATGCGCTCAACTATGACGACGACGCGCTGACGATCCGCCGGCCCAACACGGCGCTGCAACTCCCGCTCAACCTAGACGAGCCGGGACAGCAAGGCGTGGTGGAGTTGATCCGCCATGCCGTCGGAGAGTTTCCCGCGCGGGTCATGCACCACCTCTACGCCATCGCCAACGATCCGCCCAATTACCGTCGCAACAAATTCCGTGTCTCGGTGAGCGACCTGCTCGATCGCCTTGGCTACACCCGCGACCGCCGTGGCATCCATTATAGCGCCAACCGCATGCGGCTGACGCGCACTCTCTACGCGCTCTATCTCACACAGATCTCCGTGCAGGGCCGCACGGCAGGGAGCGGCCGCCGCAAAGCGGCCAATTACGGCTTTGTCGCCAACCTGCTCTCGACGGTCGGCTACTTGACCAGTGAGAACGTGGGCGAGTTGACCGTACAGGGCGTCTTCGAGCGCGGCCTACCGGAGATCATCGAGGTGACGATCAATCCGCGTTGGTACGAGGGCGTCCGTCGCGACGATATGACCCCTGGGCGTGAGTATCGCCTGCTGCCCAAACCACAGGCGCTCGATCCTAGACGCGGCCGGCGCGGTCCCAAGCCGGGCGGGGCGCATCGCGGGCAGTCGCGCACCGCCGACCTACTGCGGTCGTACGTGCAGCGATGTAAGGAAAACTCGCAGGCGCGCCGCGTGGTTGTGGAGCGCCGAACGCTGCTGGGGCACGCCGGTATCACCAATAGCAATATGTCGATGGCCGTGACGACGCTTAAAAAGGCGCTCAACAGATTGATCGAGGAAGGGACGCTCACCTCGTTCGAGGTTAAGCCGAGCAAGGTCGACGAACTCTTCGACCTTTGCTGGTGAACAATGATGAACGTGATACACGATGCGGACCCGATGTGTGAAATAGCGTGGATATGATGGAGACATAGTAAAACCGAGGGGGCGCGGCGGTCGCCATCCGCCTTGCCCCCTCGGTTCTTTAGATAGGCCCTGCGATTCCAGCCGCCAAGCACGAGATCGCGGGCCCGATACGAACAGTCGGCACACTGTGACGTGGCCGCGCCGGTTCGCTTGCTCTTATTACAGCACGCTTACCGCGCCCTGTCAATGTGCCCATACCCCGCACCCGGCGTTGCCGGGGCGGGTCAGGGGAGCGACGTGCGCGAAAGATTGGATGATACGGAGGACAGCGCCTCCGCGTCTACAGGGATGGGCCAGGAAACCGATGAGCCGACCATCGTCATCGAAGACGAGGGGCTGCGTCTCGGCTTCACCCAACTGCCCAACTACCTCTTCCAGGTGCGGGGCCTCTCGCACAGCGCCAAGCTGACCTATGCCCTGATCCTTAGCTACGCCTGGCAGAAAGACTACTGCTTTCCCGGTCAGGAGACGCTGGCGCGCGACCTGGAAGTTTCCACGCGCTCGGTCATCGAGTACCTCAAAGAGCTACAGGCCCGTGGGTTGATCCGCATCCAGCGTCGCGGCCTGGGCAAAACAAATGTCTATCATGTGCTGCGCTACCCGCCCGCGACCGATCACACTGCGCCTCGTCCCGCCCCCACGCCCGGCCCATCACGCGCCCGCCATGGCGCTTCACATCCAGAAGTGAAGCGTGCTTCACATCAAGGACTGACGTCCACTTCACCCCTTGATGCGCGGAAACCGTCACATCCAGAAGTGCGCGACAATGCGGATCAAGAAGTGCGGGAATCTGCAGGTAACAAAAAGACACCACCGGCAAAGAACACAAACGAAAATAACCAGCGGCAACAACACCCTGTTGCTGCCCCCAGTCGTACGGTTGCTAAGGACGTGAAAGGTACGAGGAGCGCGACCGATACCGGCAAGGCCCAAACCACCGAAATCGCCCCTGTCGCGCAAAATAGTTTGTTCTCCGACCTCGCCGACCAACCCCCCGATGTTGCCATGGCCCGAGCCGCGCTGCAAGCGCATGGCATCCGCAGCGAACGTCTGCTCACGGAGTTGGCGGCCGAGCCGGGCGAGGCGCTGGCGCAGATTGAGCGCTTGCGTCAGGAAGTGGCGCGCGGGGCCGTCGCCAACCCCGCTGGCTGGCTGGTCGAGGCTATCCGGGGGCGCTACCGCCTGGTCAACGAGGGCGACGCGCCCGATGTTTCGGGCGTTCAGACAGTCGTGACGGTCGGCGCGCCCGTTTCACACGATGAGACTGCCGCCACCACGCCGGAGGGGCAAGCTTGGGCGCGCGTCTGCGCCGAGGTGCGCGGCGACATCACGCCGGAGAACTATGGGCGCTGGGTCGCGCCGGTTGTCCCACAAGACTACACAGGCGACCAGCTCACCGTCGGCGTGGCCGACCCCTCCCATCAACACTGGCTCGACCGGCGCCTGCGCCGTACCATCGAGCGCGCCGCCGCCCGCGCCCTCGGCGACGTCACCATCACGTTCGTCGTCGCCGGGCGCGCCTAATACAGCCCTGTCCAATGAAAATTGCCTGACACCATAACGAGGTAGGGGCGTATGGCTATACGCCCGGCGTTCGCCGCAGAGATGTTCCATGGACGGCGAATGCCGACGAACTCCAGGCCACCCGCCCGCGAGCGTCGGGCGTATAGCCATACGCCCCTACACAGCACGATAACGTCCTTGGTTGAGAATGAAATGGCCCTAAAAGTGTGATCCTATGCCTTAGCTTTCGTATACTGTCGCTGATACCCGCAACTACTTTATGCTAAACGATACGCGTGCGTGAGTAGTCGCGGACGCACTATGGCTCAAGAGGATGGAGGGTGTATGGTCGACCGCGAAACGACACGACTCATCCAGGAGACGGTCGCACGCTTCGTTTCGCCGCATGCCCGCGTCGCACGGGTGCTGCCGGCCGCCATGGCGTCGCACGAGCAGGGCTGGTCCGGCGCTAAAATCGCCCGCTTCCGCGTCTCTCTGCGCGATGGCGCCTCGCTCACGCTGCTGACCAAGACGATGGGGCTCAAGGAGCGAAGGGTCATGGACCGGCTCACCAGGCAGGGGCACGCCCATACACCGTTCACCCACGCCCTCGATCTAGAGGCCGATAGCCCTGTCCTCTCCTGCATGCAAGACCTCGGCACGGAGAAGGTCGGCATCCCCATCCAGGACGATGCGCCCCTCTCGGCTGACCTGGACGCTCAGGTTGCTGCGGCCCTCGCCGATATCCATACGCGCCACCTCGGCTGCGCGGCGGAACTATCCTGGCTCCCACACGCCGATGTGGCGTATGTCACTGGTTTCCTGCTCCCCGAGATGTGGCGTGCCCGCTGGGACCAAGCGCTAGCCAGCAACCGCGAGTTCGCGCACGAGTTCGCACGGTACACGCCGCAACTCGAGGAGGCCGGCGCCCGCTTCGCGCGGGCCGTCCGGGTGCTATGGGATGAGGGGACGAGCCTCACGCTAACTCACGGCGAGTTGCATGGAGAGCACGTCGTGCTCTGGCGGGGGCGCCCCTACTTCCTCGACTGGGGTTGGGCCTACTACGGCCCGTTCTATCTCGACCTGCCGGCGTACTTCACGCCGCGTACCGTCCATCGTTACCGGAACGCGCTGGCTCAGCGCGGCGTGGACATCGCGGAGGCGGATTTCATGGAGCGTTACCACGAGATGGGCCGCTATATCGGCTTCCGCTACCTCTGCGGCGGCATCTGGGAGTGGCAAAACGCCCCCGGGAGCGTGATCGGGCGCCGGCTCCTGCTAGCCATCAGATGGGCACTCGATGGGACATGGCAGCACCGCGCCCTCGCCGTGCCGGACGGAGCCTGGCGCCAACTCCTGGCCGCACACCAGGCCGCGAATTGTGAGAGGCAACTCGATGTTGACTGACGCCGCGTTCGAGCGCTGATGCGACATCACACGGTCCCCCCCACTGGCGCAGGATGGGATCGGACACAGACACAAGCGATTAGACATGGAGAATGCGCAATGATTTACCAGAGTTGGAAGCATAGCTTGACCGCGATGGCCAAACTATGAGTGGAGTGACACGGCGCCTCCATGTGATCGCGCTGGTCAATCAGAAGGGCGGTAGCGGCAAAACGACGACGTGCCTCAACGTCGCCGGGGCCCTGGCCGACCGCAATCTCTCCGTGCTCGTCGTCGACCTCGACCCGCAGGCGTCTTTCACCGTGGCCCTCGACATGGAGGCGTCGCGCGCCGGCCGCTTCTCCGACGCCCTCCTGCGCGACGGCGTCGACCTGACCGCGCTCATCCAGCACAGTCCCGTGCCCGGCATCGATGTGATCGCCGGCGACGCCGAGCTGCGGCGCATCGAGTTGGCCCTGAGCGATCTGGAGGGGCGCGAGATGCGTTTGCGCACGGCCCTACAGTCTTCCATGCGCGCGCTGCGCGGCGCCTACGATTATATCCTTATCGATTGCCCGCCCGCGCTTGGCTACCTCACCACCAACGCCAACAACGCCGCCAACCGCGTCATCCTGCCCGTCAACCTCGACAAGATGGGTATGAACGCGCTGCGCGCCACGCTGCGCACGGTCAATCTCGTGCGCGAGAAGACGAACCTGAGCCTGGAGATTCTAGGCATCCTGCCTACGCAGGTCAACATGCGCACTAAGCTCGACCAGGCGCGCGACGAGCACTTGCGCTCCGTGTACAACGGCCAGGTCTTCGAGACGGTCATTCCCTCCTCGGTGCAAGTGAAGGAGGCCATCGAGATGGCTATGCCGGTTACGACATACGCCAAGCGCGGCGCTATCGCCAAGCGCTACCGCAAGCTGGTGGACGAGATCATCGAACGCGAGGCGCGTTATGCCTAAGAAAACATTTACCATTGCCAAGCCGCGCGACGACGAACCCACGGAGCCTGCGGCGGTCGATCTGCAGATCCTGGAGAAGACGGTCAACGACGGCGTGCGCCAACTCGAGGGCGCGCGTACGATCGCCATCGACCGCATTCGCCCCGACCCGACGCAGCCACGGCGCGACATGGATGGGCAGGCGCTCGAAGAGTTGGCCGCCAGCATCCGCGAACACGGCGTGTTGCAGCCCCTCCTCGTGCGCTACCGCTACGAAGAGGATGACTTCATGGTCATCGCCGGCGAACGGCGCTACCGCGCCTCACAACTCGCCGGACTGACCGAGGTTCCGGCCCTCATCCGCAACATTGGCGGCACGCAGCGCTACGTGCTCCAGCTCGTCGAGAACCTGCAGCGGGAGGACCTCAATCCGATCGATAAGGGGCGTGCGCTCGATCATCTCAAGACGATCATGCCCGGCAACTGGCAGCAGGTCGCCGATCTAGTGGGGCTGACGCGCCGCCGCGTGGAGCAGTTGCGCGCGCTGCCGCGCTTGCCCGCGTCTCTGCAAGACGCCGTGCGCGCCAACCGCATCGCTGAGGACAACGCGCGCACCATCGTGCGTCTGCCCGCTGAGTACCAGGAACCGGCCCTGCGGGCCGTCGAGAGCCGCGGTCTCAGCACGCGCCAGACCAAGGTGCTCGTCCAGCGCATCCGCGACACGTTGGACGGCCTGCCGCCGGACGTCGCAGCGGCTGGGCAGGTCCCCGGTGAGCCCAGCACGCCCGAGCAGGTGGTGCAGGGAGCGACCGATGCCCTGCTGCGCGGCGAGGGCGCGCATGGCCCGCGCAGCAGGCTGGCCGTCCCGGTCTACGAGCGGGCGCTCGAGTTCGAGCGCGTGCTCGACCGCATGCCGGTGCTGGAGTTCAAAGAGGACCGCGCGCTGCTCAACCAGATTTTCGCCCGCATCGAGGATAAGATTGGCCGCATCCGCGGCGAGGAGCTATAGGCCTGTATCTAAGCGGCGTACGGCTGTTTAGCCCGCCCGTCCGGCGTCGGTACACCGGTCGTCGATATACAGCTGACGGATGGCCGCCATGATACGATCGGGCGTGAATCCCCGCTGCGCGCGCTGATGGATGTAGAGGTCGATCGCCAGCGCGGCCAGGATGGCGTCGGCCATGTAGGCCGTATCACGCGGCGGCGTCTCGCCCCGCGCCACCGCGCGCTCCAGCAGCGTTTCCATGGTCTGGCGCATCATGGTGTAGAAAGGATGGCCGTAGTGAGCCGCGCGGTGATGGCCGCAGGCCGCCTCGAAGGCCGCGCTCAGGAGCGGCGCGTTTTCCTCGTTGAACGCCACATGTCGCGAAAGGACATACTCGAGTTGCGCCCGCGCGGGGGTCGACGGGCCGCACGAGGCGAGGTACGTCTTCACGTCTTCCTGAGCCCGCGCCACATTCTCCGTGAGCAGGGCCATGCATAACGCGCCCTTGTGCGCGTAGCGGCGATAGAGGGTGCCTTGCCCCACACCGGCGGCCCGCGCGATCTGTTGCATACTCACGCCGTCGACGCCGTGCTCGGTGACTAAGCGGCGCGCCACGGCGAGGATATGCTGGCGATGCTCCGCCGCGTCGCGTCGCTCCACCGGCGCCGCCCAGCACGCGGCGGCCTGCTCCTGAATGGCGAGCAGTCTGCGTCGCCACGGGTCGCCGTCGATCTCCCCCTCTTCTTTGAGCACGATGATGGCCTCCCTCTTGCCAACCGGACACTTGTCCGCTACAATGCAGCTAAACGGACATGCATCCGTTTGTAGTGTACGACGAGAGACGACGTGGGTCAAGGAGCGGCGCTCGCCGCCTCCTGACTCAGGGCCGTGTGGCTATCTCGCGTCGAGACACAAGACGACACGAAAGGACGTGCGGACAGTGGCGCTATCCATGGCTCCCGGCACGACGGCGCGGGGCGACACGCCCTTCAGTATGCGCGCTGTCATCGTGCCCTTGATCGCGATCATCATCGGCATCTTTATGGTGGTGCTTGACGGCACGGCGGTCAACGTCGCGCTGCCCAAGCTCGTCACCGATTTCCATACCACGCTCCCGACGCTGCAGTGGATCGTCACGGGATACACGCTGGCGCAGGCCGCCGTGATCCCTCTAGCTGGCTGGTTGTCCGACCGCTTCGGCGCCAAGCCGGTCTTCCTGACCTCGGTCGCGCTGTTCACCGTCGGATCGGTGCTCTGCGCGACGGCGCAGAACAGCAGTATGCTGATTGCCTTTCGCATCCTACAGGGTCTCGGCGGCGGTGCGGTGCTGCCGGTAGCGATGGCCTACGTCTATCGCATCAGCCCGCCCGATAAGGTAGGCGCCCTGATGGGTATGATGGGTGTGCCGATCCTTTTCGCGCCCGCTATTGGTCCTGTGCTCGCGGGTTGGCTAGCCTGGATTATTCATGAAAACATTCATCGAATTGGATTGGTTGCCGATGGCGGCCTTGCAGGCTCCCAGAGTCCACTTTGGGCGCCAAAATCGGCTCTACGGCCGCTTCAGCCGGTCTACA
>JAABUZ0100007115.1_pt1 | contig 13646 bp, 12 predicted proteins | sample 5562091 | NCBI WGS metagenome assembly JAABUZ01 (sample SAMN12813069, study PRJNA571459) | rock metagenome | isolation source: Antarctica rocks | place: Antarctica: Victoria Land, Linnaeus Terrace sud | collected 2015-12-21 | reverse complement strand
GCTAACTTTTCCAGGTCTTGCTGGTCAGTATCACTCAGGGTGATTGTCAGTGGTTGGCAGGGCATGAGGGTTCAGTTAATCTCTTCATTTATACCCTAACCGAATTTACGCCGCAGTGTACTAGTGAGAAGAAAACAAATCCAGTTTGATGGTCTCCTTTCTCCAAGCCGCTTGATTTGAGCATGCAATTTATCGATGAGTTGTTCTGATCCATGTTGCAAGGTTTCATTCAAATTGCACTGACGCTACTGATTGTCGTAGCTATCACTCCCTTTTTCGGAAGATACATGGCGCGTGTCTACCTGGGAGAGAAAACCTTTCTTGACCCCGTAATGATTCCTGTAGAGCGAGCCTTCTACGCCCTGGGCGATGTGCGTGTCAAAGAGGACATGAACGGTTGGCAATACATTCGGGCTGTCCTATACAGCAACATTGTTGGCAGCGTGCTGATATTTTTGCTGTTGATGTTTCAGGGGTTTCTGCCGCTGAATCCAACGGGTTTGGGTGCACCTACTTGGGATACGGTACTCCATACCACGATTTCATTTCTGACCAATACTGACCAGCAGCACTACTCTGGTGAAAATACTCTGAGTTACCTGAGCCAGTTAGTGGCAGTGGGCTATTTGTTCTTTTTGTCAGCCGCAACTGGCTTGGCTGTGGGCATCGCCTTTATTCGAGGGTTGACAGGCAGACCGTTAGGTAACTTTTACCTTGACATAACCCTTTCGATTACGCGAATTTTACTGCCAATATCTATCATTGGTGCTGTGGTGTTGATGGCGCTGGGTGTACCAGAAACGCTTGCCGGACCTGCTATTGTTACAACCCTGGAAGGGGCAAAGCAAGCGATCGCCCGTGGACCTGTTGCCCACTTTGAAATCATCAAGCAGCTGGGTGAAAATGGCGGTGGCTTTTTCGGCCAGAATTCAGCTCACCCGTTTGAAAATCCCAATTCTGCTTCCAATCTGCTGGCAACGATCGCCATGATCAGCATTCCGGCTGCATTTATTTACACCTACGGTGTGATTGCAGGTAACACCAAGCAAGGCTGGTTGCTGTTCTGGATGGTGTTTGCCATCGGTGTGGTTCTGATTGTGATCACTGCCATTGGTGAATACCAAGGCAACCCGCTAGTCAATCCCCTGTTGGGGGGAGAAGAGCCCAATTTAGAGGGCAAAGAAGTCAGATTTGGCTGGGCGCAAACAGCACTGTTTGCCGTCATCACTACCGGAACTATGTGCGGAGCGGTGAATGGGATGCACGATTCTCTGATGCCAACGGGAATCTTCTCTACCCTATTTAACTTGTTCATTCAGATAGTCTGGGGTGGTCAAGGAACCGGGACGGCTTACCTGTTCATTTACCTGATTTTGTCGGTGTTTGTGACGGGCTTAATGGTGGGACGCACCCCAGAGTTTTTGGGCCGCAAAATTGAAAAATGGGAAGTGGTACTCGCCAGTGTGGTGCTGCTCGTCCACCCGATTGTGATTTTGTTTCCGGCGGCGATTACTCTGGCGTTTCCTGCTCAATTAGCAGGTACCGGCAATCCAGGGTTTCACGGCCTCTCTGAGGTGGTGTATGAGTATGCCTCAGCCGCAGCTAACAATGGTTCTGGATTGGCTGGCTTAGGTAATGTTGAACCCGCACCTACAGCCTTGTGGTGGAATCTGAGTTGCCTTGTCCCCCTGATAGCGGGACGCTACGTCCCGATTGTGGCGATGTTGCTCCTGGCTGACAGTATGGCGCACAAACAACCCGTACCCGAAACCACTGGCACACTCAGAACCGACACACTTTTATTTACGAGCGTCACGGCTGGGATAATTTTGATCCTGGGGGTGCTGACGTTCTTTCCCGTTATAGCTTTAGGCCCTATAGCTGAAGGCTTTCAAATCGCTAGCGGTGCCAAATAGAGTTTGTGCATTCTGACAAATGTTCATTAATGTGACTTCTGAATTCAGATTATGGACTCTGCAAATCTTTCCTCAAGTCGACCCCCTCGTCCTCAACCAGGCGGACCCCGCTCAGGGCGCAAACATACGCCAAAGGTAGACACGAAAGGGCTTTACCAAAGAGCTGTCCGGGAATCCTTTGTGAAGCTCAACCCGCGAGTGATGGTCAAAAACCCAGTCATGTTCGTAGTTTGGGTTGGTACGATCATCACCGCACTAATGACGATTGACCCAAACCTATTTGGCCCAGTGGCGGGTAAGAATCTACGCTTTTTCAATGGTTTGATTACCTTCATTTTGTTCTTCACTATTGTGTTTGCCAACTTTGCTGAGGCGGTGGCTGAAGGACGCGGTAAGGCGCAGGCGGATGCCCTGCGGGCGACTAAGTCAGATACCAGTGCCCGGAAAATCTTGGCCGATGGCTCAGTGCAGGAGGTATCTTCAACTTCACTACGCAAGGGCGATCTAGTCAAAGTGATTGCCGGTGATATCATCCCAGCTGATGGAGAAGTGGTTGACGGTGTCGCCAGTGTGGATGAATCAGCGATTACGGGTGAATCGGCACCGGTGCTAAAGGAGCCAGGGTCGGATGTTGCCAGTTCTGTCACCGGCGGCACGCGAATTCTCTCAGATGAACTCACTATCCGAGTAACATCTGACCCTGGCAAGGGATTTATTGACCGGATGATTGCCCTGGTGGAGGGAGCAGAGCGCACGAAAACGCCGAATGAAATTGCCCTGACGGTATTACTGGCGGTACTGACCTTGGTTTTTCTGTTCGTTGTGGCGACGCTCCCCACAATTGCCAACTATGTCAATAGTCCAGTCAGTGTAGCAATTTTGATTGCCCTGCTAGTGGCGCTGATTCCGACGACGATTGGCGGGTTGTTAAGTGCTATTGGGATTGCGGGCATGGACCGAGTTGCCCAGTTTAACGTCATCGCCACCTCTGGACGGGCGGTGGAGGCTTGCGGAGATGTCAACACCCTGATTTTGGATAAGACGGGTACGATCACACTCGGGAACCGCTTGGCGGACGAGTTCATACCAGTCAACGGTCACTCGATGGAGAAAATTGCTAAAGTGGCCCTGGCTGCGAGTGTGTTTGATCAGACGCCGGAAGGAAAGTCGATTGTGCGACTAGCTGAGAAGTTAGGCGCAACAGTCAATTTTAACCGCACGCGAGCGGAAGGAATTGAGTTCTCGGCTAAAACTAAAATGAGTGGGACGAACTTGCCCGATGGCGGCGAGGCGCGTAAGGGAGCCGTGGAAGCGATTAAGGGGTTTGTGCGATCGCGTAGCGAGGCTAGTACCGCCTCATCCGGCGGACAAAATCTGTCTGAACTCAATGACGCCTTCGAACGGGTTTCCCGCCTCGGGGGTACACCCCTCGCCGTAGCCCTTGAGGGCGATATCTACGGCATCATCTACCTCAAAGACATTGTTAAACCCGGTATCCGCGAACGCTTTGACCAGATGCGGCGGATGGGCATCCGCACTATCATGCTAACAGGGGATAACCGGATTACGGCTTCTGTGATTGCCGAGGAAGCTGGCGTGGATGACTTCATTGCCGAAGCGACGCCAGAAGACAAAATGAGCGTAATTCAACGGGAACAGGCGGAAGGCAAATTAGTGGCGATGACGGGGGACGGCACTAACGATGCCCCGGCGCTAGCCCAGGCGAATGTCGGGGTAGCGATGAACTCTGGCACCCAAGCTGCTAAAGAAGCAGCCAACATGGTGGATTTGGACTCTGACCCCACAAAGCTGATCGATATCGTTGCCATTGGCAAACAATTGCTAATTACTCGCGGGGCGCTGACTACCTTTTCGATCGCCAACGATATTTCCAAGTACTTCGCTATTATCCCAGCCATGTTCGCAGCAGCTGGGATTGGGAGCCTCAATATCATGGGCTTGGCGAGTGCTAATTCGGCGGTGTTGTCGGCGCTGATTTACAACGCCCTGATTATTCCGGCTTTGATTCCCTTGGCGCTTCAGGGTGTGAAGTTCAGACCGCTGAATGCGAATCAGTTGTTGCAACGCAACATCTTGATTTATGGACTTGGGGGGGTGATTGCGCCGTTTATTGCGATTAAGTTGATTGACATTTTGATCACGGCGGTGCATTTGGCGTAAGAGGAACGAATCGCGCTCGGCGCTCCAGAGCGCAGAGTATAGAGTTGGAGGAGAGTTATGAAAGTTGATTTATTGGCTAGGTTTTTGTCTGTGGAGGTGGTAGAAGGGATGAGTTTTGTCTGGTCGCAATGGCGGCGGCAACGTCTGCCACTAGCTATTTTTTTAATGTTGTGTGTGAATCTGGTGATTGCCCCCGCTGTCTATGCGGCAGCGGGTGGACAAGTGGAACGTCGCTATGCCTACGCGATTGGTGTATTGAGTTTGGTGACGTTGGGACTCTGTATTTACCTGTTTACCGTCGTTTTTCAGCCGGAGCGTTTCTAATGTCTATCGTTCGAGACACCACTAGAGGAATTCGCATCACCTTGGTTCTCTGGGTACTGACGGCATTGATCTACCCTGGGCTCATGCTCCTCGTGGGGTTGGCATTCCCATACCAAGCTAATGGCAGCTTGCTTAAGAATTCCCAGGGACAAGTGGTGGGTTCTGCTTTAATCGGTCAACCTTTCACATCAGATCGGTACTTCTGGAGTCGTCCCAGTACGGTCGATTACAGTACAGCTGATCCAAAGAGTGATAAGAATAATGTCCTCAAAACGGGTACCTCTGGTGCCAGCAACCTCGCTCCGAGCAATTCAAAAGAGTTGCTCAAAGATGACAGAAAACCAGACGATCCAGATTTACTAAAACGGATTCGGTCAGATCTAGGCAAACTTCAAAAGGCTGGTATCAAGCCAACAGCTGATTTGGTTTACACCTCTGGTTCCGGTCTAGACCCCCACATCAGCGTTGAGGCAGCCAATGCCCAGATAGCACGAATGGCTTCGGTGCGATCGCTACCCCCTGATCAGCTCAGGTCGCTGATTGCTAAAAACACAGATGGTAGATTCTTGGGCATTTTTGGTGAACCTGGAGTCAATGTTCTTAAACTGAACCTGGCAATGGATGCCTTAAAATCTAATAAATAAAAACCGGTAGTCCTAAAAGTGTAAGGATGATGCAATCATGATTACTAAGCGTGATCTTGCTGGTGATCATAACGCTGTGGGGGCTGGTTTGAATCCTGCCCCTACGTCCGGTTATACCATTCGTCCGGCGCGGCGCGGCAAGCACAAAATATTTATTGGCATGGCTCCGGGGGTGGGGAAAACCTACCGCATGCTGGAAGAAGCCCATTTGCTCAAACACCAAGGAATTGATGTCGTCATTGGGGTGGTGGAAACCCACGGTCGTAAGGATACAGCCCAAAAGGCACAGGGGCTGGAGATAGTGCCACGCCGGGAAGTTATCCGGGGTGGCTTGACTCTGAGTGAAATGGATTCGGATGGAATCTTGGCGCGATCGCCCCAGGTGGTGTTGGTGGATGAGCTGGCGCATACCAATGTTCTCGGTTCGCCACTACAGAAGCGCTACCAGGATGTGGAAGTGATTTTGGCGGCGGGAATTGATGTGTATTCCACTGTGAATATTCAGCACCTGGAGAGTCTCAATGACATGGTAGTGCGGATTACTGGCGTGGTGGTGCGAGAACGCCTTCCCGACCGACTGCTGGATGAAGTGGATGAAGTGGTGGTGGTTGATGTCACACCGGAGACTCTGGAAGAGCGGTTGCTAGAGGGGAAAATCTACGCACCAGAAAAAATTCAACAAGCGCTGCGGGACTTTTTCCAACGCCGTCACTTGATTGCGTTGCGGGAATTGGCACTGCGGGAGGTGGCGGACAACTGCGAGGAAGATGCGATCGCCTGCACCCCAGCTACACAGTTTTGTAATATTCACGAGCGGGTTTTAGTGTGCGTGTCCACCTATCCGAATTCAATCCAGCTGTTGCGCCGGAGTGCACGCATTGCTGGCTACATGAATGCCCCTCTTTATACTGTGTTTGTGGCCGATCCAGATCGATTCCTCTTCAAGGAGGAAAGCCTACAGATTGAAACTTGTGAGCAGCTGTGTCAAGAATTTGGCGGTACCTTCTTGCGTGTGACAAGCAATAACGTAGGCAAGGCGATTGCTGAAGTGGCTCATAATTACCACATTACCCAGATTGTTATGGGTGAAAGTCAGCGATCGCGCTGGAAGTTACTGCTACGAGAGTCGTTGACTCAACAATTGGTGCGATTGCTTAAAAACGTTGATTTGCATATTATGGCGACTCAAAAGAAACCCCCGCTTAGTCGTCTCGATCCAGAGGAATGACTTCATCAGCTCAACCTCCGGGCGAGGACAAAGGCCGCTGTTGCTGACAAGCCACCAATCAAAGCGGTTTGTCTGGCTCCACGCAGCGGATTGGTGCCGGTAAGGCATCCCTTGATGTAGCCACCAATGTGGGGAATTAGATTTACAGAGGCGTTAAGGATAGGTTGGCCATTAAATGGGTATGGTTATATTTTTGTGGTCTTCTGAGTTGTGGGAGCAGTGGGGTGGCTAGCGACCCAACCTAGGACGCAAGCAGAGCCGAAAATTCCGCTCATCAACGCCAGCATCAGGAGCTTTTGCCAAATTTTCCAGTCGTGGAACTGGCAGATACTCCATCTGTGTCTACTGGTTTGACCTTGATCCAGGCTACCGCCCTTTAGTACATAATCGCTACAGGTTTCGCTATTTGGACCATAAGGATGAAGGCCACACACCACTTGATTGGCCCCGTGGTAGAATCGGCAGTGCTTACAGTAGGGGGGAGGATTGATGTTCATCAGACTGGGGAAAACTTAGGCACTATAAACATATGAAATCGCTCAGCAATTAGCCAATGTGTGTTTAGATGTGAATTTGAATATAAATTTTCAGGTCTAAATATTAGACATCTCCAAAATAGTAACATCTTGTGGTAAAACAATATCAGAGATATTTTTTACACAGAAATATGAGCGACATACTGAATCATATTGAAGAGAATCCTAAAGAAACACAGAGGTTAATTGGTCTGGAGTATGAACAGTTACAACACTTAATCCAAAATGCGGAACGATTACACCATGAAAAACAAGCTTTATTAAAATCAAAAAAAGTTAGAATCATTGCTGGTGGTGGAGGTCGTAAAGCAAAACTATCCAGCCAAGAACAAATAATTTTAACTTTGGTTTATCTCAGGCATCTGACGACGTTTCAACTTCTGGGTATCCAGTTCGGAGTCAGTGAATCGACAGCAAATGATACATTTAATTACTGGTTACCACTGCTACGGGAATTGCTACCATCTAGCTTGCTTGAACAAGTTAAAAAAAACGATTTAGACTATGAAGTTGTCAAAGAAATACTCACCGAATATGAATTAACTGTTGACAGCTATGAACAAGTCAGGTCAAGACCTGGGGATAACGATGAGCAAGAAAAATATTATTCTGGCAAGAAGAGTAATCATACATTTAAGACTCAAATGATTATCTTACCAGATGGTAGAGATATCGCTGAAGGGGTTACAAGGAGGTCTGAAATGCAGACAGAATAAGCTCCTTGGCCCTCAGACCTCGTTGATAATACTTCCACTTATTGCGAGTTAATCTCATTAATTCAGTAACTGCGCCTGCGCATTGTTCGATGAAATTCACCCAGGTTTGTCCATACAAGCCAATATAAAAACTACTATGCCGTCGTACTGTTCGACCAAATTCTTTGACCCGACCTACATACTTCTGTAAACCCATCCGTTTAATCTTTTTGCCCTGAAATGTGGCAGTTGTATAAGCAATCATTATTAATAAAATCATTCCCCTTAAGCGGAAGTCTGTAACGAGAGTTTCTTCTAAGTTATAGCCACCACTCTTAAAGTCTCTAAACATTTCTTCAATATCAAATTTTTTTTGATATGATTTAATTGCTGACTCTAAATCATCAAAGTTTGTCATAATAAACCATCCTTCATCTGGTGCCCATCCTGGATATTTCTTTTTCCATTTGGATGCCAAGTTAAACCGTTGGAATCCTTTTTGCTTGGTGATATTTACTCCTTCTAGATAAAGCGAAAAGCCTGGAGACAATCCTAACTCCTTCAATTGGAGCCAATTTTCATTTTCTAGCTCAATGTATTCGTTCTTTTTTAAACGTAGACAAAAGTACACTCCCTTTTGAGATAACCAGTTGGCCAACAATACACAGAGCAAAATTCTCTGTCCCCCAATCTGAAGGGGTTACAAGGAGGTCTGAAATGCAGACAGGATAAGCGCCTTGGCCCTTAGACCTCGTTGATAATACTTCCAGTTATTGCGAGTCAATCTCATTAACTCCGCCACTGCGTCTGCGCATTGTTCAATGAACTTAACCCAAGTATGTCCATATAAGCCAATATAAAAACTACTATGCCGTCGTACTGTTCGACCAACTTCTTTGACCCGACCTACATATTTCTGTAAACCCATCTGTTTAATCTTTTTGCCCTGAAACGTGGCAGTTGTATAGGCAATCATTATTAATAAAATTATTGCTCTTAACCGGAAGTCTGTAACGAGAGTTCCTTCTAAATTATAGCCACCACTTTTGAAATCTCTAAACATTTCTTCAATGTCAAATCTTTTTTGATATGATTTAATTGCTGAGTCTAAATCATCAAAATTTGTCAAAATAAACCAACCTTCATCTGGGGCCCATCCTTGATATTTTTTCTTCCATTTGGCTGCGAGATTAAACCGTTCGAATCCTTTCTGCTTAGTAACTTTTACTCCTTCTAGATAGAGAGAAATACCAGGACTCAATCCCAAAGCTGACAACTGCACCCAAATTTCATCTGATAATTGAATGTATTCATTCTTTTTTAAACGTAAACAGAAGTACAATCCCTTTTGAGCTAACCAGGATGCCAACTTTACAGAGCAAAATTCTCTGTCTCCCAATACCACTGTTTTATAATTCTTGAACAGATGCAAAACTTTATGGCAGAATGCAATTTGTTCTTCATAAGAAGTACTCCCTTTTTTGGGCAGTAATTCAAAATAAATTGGGATGGCGCGTTTATCCCAAATCAAACTAATCATCAGTAAATTGATAGCTCCCCAATTCGTGCGATCAATCGCAATATGAAGTACTTGATTACAGTCAAACTCAGTGGCTAACCAGTTTTCAATAAAGGGGAACCAAAGTTTTTCAACCTTCAGTACTGGTAGCGACAAAAATCTTTGCAGTCTATGCCGCCGACTTTCAAACTTTATCGGCAAGGGGAGTGCGGTAGCTAAAGCTTCCAATTTCACCATTTTGATAGATTGCAGCAGATCAATCAAAATACTTAGCAGCAGATATTGGCACGGTTCAAGTTGACTTTTGAGGTAGATTTGGTAAAATTCAGGCATATTATCATTAAGGAGGTTTTGTTGACAAAGCAAGACCTCTTTTCTTTATACCATAAATACCTAAAACCTTTAGCTTGCAAGCACTTCAGCCCTCCTTGTAACCCCTTCAGGATATCCCCTTTTAGTTCGCTTTAGCTTCATAAGTACAAGCCTGTTTGTCAAAGCAATCTTTGCTTGACAAGCAGGCGAGGATCAGGAGATCAGCAATAGTATGCTATACACAGCTTCGTACTTCGAGCCTCAATTCCATCACGGTCAACTCATAGCAATTTCTCAGACAATTCCCAAAGGGGTTCGTGTAGATAGTCGGTTAGAGTTTCTCGCTCCTAGTAAATCTCTTTTAGCGGATTGTCAGGCAGAGAAAATCACGCAAGACCAATATATTGAGCGCTACCGCGTGCAGATTAAGGAATCTTGGAAGCAAGTAAAGTCCTGGTTGAATACCCTCTCTTGCACAGATGATTCGACTTTAGTATGCTGGGAAAAAAAGGGTAGTTTCTGTCACAGAAACTTAATTGCTAAGCTGGTGAAAAGGCATCATCCTGAATGTTTGGGGGGATGTGATATACTGCATATAGAAATGGATAAATGCCTTAAATGTGACAGCAAGCAAAATATTTCCTGGACTTGATCTGAATTATTGATCCATATGTCATTTATACAGCAAATAAAAGTGGCTGTGGCTCTATTTTACACCAATGCACAGTTGCGGAATGCCGCTCTGCTGGCAAGGGATTTGTGTAAATTTGGGCAACTTTTAAACACCCCCCTTATGGAGTTCAATAGATAACTATTTAGATGAAGTTTGCCCAAATTTACTGTTTATCTCTCGGCTTGTACAAGAATATACAGTCAGCTTGAAACCCGCTGAAATAGTTGGATGAGCCAGCAATGACAGCAGCAGCTTCAATCGCAAACTTTCACAAAAGAGCGCAAAAAAAATAGGATTTGAGCAGAGGGGCAGGGTTTTATATCTTTGTTCAAAAGTCCTCTACCTTTGGAGCGCATTAATAAGAACAGGTTGACCCATAATCGGCAATTGAATTGCAGATTATGGGTCAACTCTTTCATTAAGTAAGTACTAGGCACACGGCTAGCGCCGAAAAGAAATAAGTACAGGGTGCGCCTGGTGGCTAAATGTGGGCTTCGATTCCCACAGCACTTCTAGCGGCAACCCTACACTACGCCGCACAAAGGAAAAACGCGAATGGAATCTCTACTAACTTCCACGGCTGAAATTCTGGTTATCGGTTTCGCGCTGCTGATGGCACTCGACTTCTTTAGCGGGTTAGTTCATCTCTACCGCAGTGTGCCACTACAAACCCAACCGCATGACGAACCGGAAACGGAAAGCGTGATGCCCGAAGAGTATGCCCTCATGGGCATTACATCCCAACCCGAACCGAAACAAGAGCCGCAACCCCAACCGTTATCGCTGGTAACTACCGGGAGGGATGTGGTTGAATTTGTCGGGGACAAACCCGCAACGCTTGATTGGCTGGAAACTGCCATCAAGCCTGACATTCTAGATGCCACAGAAACCCCCAACGTAATCGAGATGGCACGCAGTCGCCTACCTTTAGTCCAAGTTTTCGGCGGCGGACAGTCTGAAAGGGATTTGACAAGGCTAGGCATCCGAGAACTGAAGAAACGGGCGAGCGTCGCTAAAATCAAACGCTACAACATGATGACCAAAACTCAGCTGATTGACCAACTTGCTGCTCTAGACCAACTGAGCGCGTGACCGACCGTAACGCTGAATAGCCATGCTGCACTAAAACAGCCTACTGCCGAGAGATAAACCTGTGTAAATCTGGGCAACCTTCATCTAAATAGTTGTTTACCGCGATCAGCAAGTGGGGTGTTTAAAGGTTGCCCAGATTTACATAGATTCATTGTCAGCCCAATATTCAGGGGCTCAAGCCACCTCCAGCCAATCAAGCGAGATACCCAAAGCCAGTGAGTAGTAGAACATCCGAGAAAAGGGGTGGCTGATAGCCACCCATCCACAAATACAAGAGGCTATTATACAATGACTTTCAACGAAGCACTAGCTAAGCAACAGTCCGTAATCGCAGCTGGTCATCTTCAATACTGTGAATACCGAGACAAGTTGGACTATCTGATGGAGCAGATAAAAATATGCGATCCATGGGATTTGAGCGAATTTGCCAAACTCAATCAAGCGATTGGCGCAGCATCGCGTGAAATAGATATTGCTTGGGCAGATTGGGAAATAGCGATTGCCGCGCTAGCTGATATTCCTACAAGTGAGGGGGCTGAGACAGCAACTATGGATCAGTGGCAGGATGCAGTGTCGCTTTTACCTAAAGGCTATCGGATCAAGGGGGCGTGGTTTTACGACGCTCACGGGAATCGTACCAACCGGCCGGATGCACGGATGAGCGAGCGTCAAATCGACATCTTGACGGGAGTGATTCCGGTAGCCTAATTACGCTGGGGGTTACAAGGTCACTTGACATAAATGTGCAACCATCCAAATCGTTAACGTTTAAGCGCTTCATCTGTGGTTGGGTTTAAAGGTTGCACATTTATGTCTAGTAATTCTCTCGGGGGATGGGGCTATGCCGTTGAGGTTTTGTGGTGGGGGCTGGGGAAAACCTGGTAAAACTAGGGCAACCCTCATCTGCATTAATGTCTCGCTGACTAACAAGGGGGTTGAATAAGTGTTGCCCTAGTAATACCTGCCTATTTGCGACGGCTGCCCCTCCCTCCCCCAGAGCTTTTTCTCGGGAGGGCTCATTTGAGTTATCTTTTGAGACTCGACAATTAATTGTGTTGTTAAGCCGAGAGGAGAACCTGTGTAAATCTGGGCGCGGGAGCCGACGCCAAGAAAAAGGGGGAGGGTCCATTTGAGTTAATTGTTGGTGCTGACAGATGATTGTGGTGTTTAGACCCTCCCCCGAGGGAATGACTAGACATTACTGGGCAACCCTCATTTAGAGGATCTGTGGGACGCATATAAAAGGGTGTTGTTAAGGGTTGCCCAGTAATGTCAAGTTCTGTTGTAACCCCTTTTTCTCTAGGCAACATTCCATACCTTTAAACACCCCACTTGTTGATTGCGGTAAACAACTATTTAGATGAAGGTTGCCCAGATTTACATAGATTCATTGTCAGCCTTTGAGATTGCCACTGGTTTCTGCATGGTACAGGGATACAAGGACGCTTTGAGCTTAGCTGTAACGCGCGATTTTACCTTGCCAGAAGTAAAACAAATTGCAGGAGCGGTACTAAAGATATTGGTTTATTTGCAGAATTGCATTCCGCCCGTACTACATCGGGATATCAAACCTGAAAACATTTTGTTGGATAATTGCGGCAATGTTACCTTAGTGGATTTTGGGTTTGCCCGGATTGGTGGAAATGATCTAGCGGCTTCCAGTGTTGTCATGGGGACAAGCGGATTCATGCCGCCCGAGCAACTCTTGGGTCGTCAGTTGACGGAGGCGTCGGATCTCTACAGTTTAGGTGCAACGCTGATCTGTTTACTAGCAGGCATAAAATCTGCCAATTTGGGGGATTTTATTGATGAGACATACAGCATCAATGTCAAGTATCTTTTGCCCAACCTTGATTCTGACTTCAGGTGGTGGCTGGGGAAAATGGTGGCACCAAGGGTCAGCGATCGCTTCAGCACGGCGGCTGCTGCCATAGCCGCTTTAGACAAAAGAACCTCATCAAAAACAACCGCTGATATTTTATCAGGGGCCATTGAATTAAAGCCACAGTCAGAAAATCAAACCAAAATCAGGATAAATGTGGGGGAAATTTTAGGAGCAGGCTTAATTGGGTTGGTGTCTGTAGGACTTCTATTGGGAATTAGCATAGCGATAAACTGGCCCGGAATTGAGGCGCGAAACCGGATACTAACTGAGTGTTTCAGACCATTATTCTTAGCAGAGAACGCAGCAACAGCCCAAACAGCATCGATTGAAGTAGATAGAAGTATTAGAGGTTGTAGCAACTATACAAATTCTGTGCAAATAAACCTTGGGCTGGCTGACTTAAAAACTGAGCGAAATTCACTTAATAATTTGACTGAAAGTGACAATCCGCAAAAGATTAGGGACTACAAAACCATCATACATAGAGCCAGAACTGAATTAAGCCAGGAAATATGCCAAAACAAAAATCCAAAGTGGATTATCTGTCCTTAGAGGTTATTTGATTTGAACAGTTGAAGCCAGTCAAATACCCTATCTGTACTGAAGGTAGGGGATTTGACTCGCTTCAAGGCTATTTGTGA
>JAABUZ0100007112.1_pt1 | contig 13647 bp, 12 predicted proteins | sample 5562091 | NCBI WGS metagenome assembly JAABUZ01 (sample SAMN12813069, study PRJNA571459) | rock metagenome | isolation source: Antarctica rocks | place: Antarctica: Victoria Land, Linnaeus Terrace sud | collected 2015-12-21 | reverse complement strand
ATTCGGACCGCCTTGACCCCGCGTGACGCGGCCTTCTCCCTGCATCCGCAGTTGTTGCCACCAGCGGTGACCGTCGACAACTTCAGCCGTGTCCTGTCGTCTCCGACCATCCCTTTTCTGACACAATTGAAGAACTCACTCATCGTCTCGTGCGGGACGACAGTAGTTGTTCTCCTGGCGGGAACGTGGGGCGCGTACGCCCTGGCGCGCTTGAGTTTCAAGGGGAAGCGGGCGTTCGGCTTCTCGCTGTTGTTGATCCAGCTGTTCCCCGGCGTGCTTCTGATCATTCCACTGTTTGCCGTCCTGGTGCAGGTCAAGTTGGTGAACTCTCTACTGGGACTGGTGATCGCGTACAGCACGGGCAACCTTCCGTTTGTCGTCTGGCTCCTCCGCGGATATCTCCTCTCGTTGCCGTTGGAGTTGGAGGACGCCGCGCGTATCGACGGATGTACCTCGCTAGGCGTCATATTCCGCATCGTGCTGCCGCTGGCCGCCCCTGGGCTCGCCGCGGCGGCGACACTCGCGTTCGTGAACTCCTGGAATGAGTTCCTCTTCGCGTACGTCCTGATCAACGACGACACCAAGCGTGTGCTGGCCGTGGGGCTCACGTCGTACATCGACCAGTTCACGACCGACTACGCGGGTCTCTTTGCTATGGCCACACTCACGACCCTGCCTGTGGTGATCGTGTTCATGCTGTTTCAGCGCTACCTCGTCGGCGGTCTCGCCACAGGCGCGGTGAAAGCATAAGTTACACGTCGTACTAGGGTCTATGGAAAGGAGCGCCACCCTATGTCCACATTCTTATCACGCCGCCGCTTCCTACAGGATGCCGCACTGTTGGCGGGCACCGTGCCAGCTGCTGGTCTGCTCGCCTCGCCCTCGGCAACTGCGTCCACAGGGCTTGCCAGTGCCGGGTTACCGAAGATCAGCGGCCCCATCCAATACTGGAGCCGTGAGACCGAGGGCAATGGCATGCTCGAACCGCTGATTCGGGATCGGCTAGCCGCCTTCGACAAACTCCACGGCACTCATACGACCGTGGAGTTTCAGATCTTCCAGGAGTCTGTTGAGAAAACGCAGGCGGCTCTCGCCGCTGGCATTCCACCAGACCTAGGGCAGCAGGGACCTGATGTCACGCTCGACTTTGCGGCGGCGGGCGATCTGTTACCGATCAATGATGTTGCCGCGTCCCTGAAAGACAAATTCGTGCCGCTGCAAAAGGTTGCATTCGTCAACTACAAGGGCGTTGCGTACGGTGTGCCGTGGTACACCGAGACCCGTGTCATTTTCTATCACAAGGATCTCTTAGCTCAGGCAGGTGTCAAGCCTCCGACAAATTGGCAGGAATTGATGCACACGGCCAAGGCCCTCACCAAGGGAGAGGAGCAGTTCGGCTTCCTCTTTTCGCCGGAGACCGTGTCGGCGGGCCAATTCTTCATTCCCCTCTCCACGGCCGCAGGGGGCAATTTGTTGGACAAAAATGGGAAGCTAACCAGCGCAACGGGTCCGTTCAAGGACGCACTGCAATTCCTCGCCGACCTCTACAAGGCCAAGGTCATGCCACATGCTTTGCCCACGTATAAAGGCACCGATACCAACCAGTTGTTCGTGCTCAAGAAAGCGGCCATGTACTGGGCCAACGGTCAGATCTTGCAGACCATCAAGACGCAGTATCCCGACTTGCTGCGTACCCTCGGGGCCATCAAGACGCCTCCCCGCGTCGCCGGCGGCACGTCGCGGTCGTTCCTGGGAGGTTTCGAACTCTTTGTCTTCAAGCACGGCAAAAATCCCCAGGGCGGTAAGGCTTTGCTCGAATTCTTGTTTGACCCGGCGTGGTATGCGAGCTATCTCCAACAGACTGGTGGCGCTTCGCTCCCCACCACTAAAGCCGTCGCAGCACAGGGCATGTATCAGAAAGATCCACTCCTGAAGACCCTCATCGCGCAGCAACAGACGGCCGTGCGCTATGGTGGCACCCTGGTCGGCAATGCCCCCTTCCTCGGCGTGGCTGAAGGGCAACTCGTCTACAGTCAGCCCGTCATCGACGTCTTCACGGGGAAACGCTCTGTCGATGCGGCCGTGGCGAATATGTTCGCCAAACTTAAGCAACTGGAGCAGGAAGGCTAGCAAGGTCACCATCCGCAGACATAGCGGTAGAGGAGAACGTATGTCCGAGTCTACGACGGTCAAAGTGCAGGTGAACCGCGCCCAGCAGCTTGGTCAGATCCGGCGCATCTGGAATAGCATCGGCTACGACGAACTGAACTGGACGTACACAGCGCGTGGAAGACGTCTCTATCGCGTTTTGGGCCAGGAGGTCTTCACCGGCGGCCCCTACTATGTGCGCATGCATAACGCCTTCACGAGTGGGAACGGACTCTCCGGTCCCGCCTGGGGTGCGGGCAACCCCTACCACGAAGCGCCCGACGGATCAGCCCGTTATTTCTGGGACATCCTTGACCGCGCCTACGACACGATCACGGCACATGGTGGCCTGCCGCTGATCGAATTGGGTTTCATGCCGCGAGACTTATCGCGCATCACTGTGCGAGATGCGCGATTTGGAGCGGGTCAGGACCTTGGGCGTGAGCCGTACGAGGGGGAGGCATGGAAGGAACCTCCGAAAGATCTGGCACGGTGGGCGGACCTCGTGCATGCGTTCGTGACGCACCTTGTGGCCCGCTATGGCGAGGAGCGCGTCGCGACCTGGCGGTTCGAGCTGTGGAATGAACCGGATATCCCGAACTACTGGCACGGCACGGTCGACGACTACGCGGCGCTGTACGACGCCAGCGCGGCCGCTGCCAAGCGTGCCTTCCCCGGTATCCAGATTGGTGGACCGGCCACAACGGATCATGGCACGCCCTTTCTCGATCGCTTCCTCACTCATCTTGATGCCACTGGGGGAACGCCCGATTTTCTGTCGTTCCATAGTAAGGGCGCATCCTACGCTCCCCGACGTCTCTACAGCCCGTTCGATGAAGCCGGGCGTGAGAGCCCGTCCACGGCGCGTATGGTCGACGGCATTCGGCGAAACCTCGCGACGATCTCACGGTTTCCCCAGTTCGACCGCGTGCCGGTGTACATCGATGAGTGTGACCCTGCGGTGGGAACGATTTACGGTGTCTACGATAACCCCAATTTCGTCGTCACCAACACCGAGTACTATCCGTCTTTTGTCTGTCACCTTGTCGCATCATTGCTCGACCTGGAGCGCATCGACTTGATCACCCATTGGGCGTTCTACATGGAAGGGAAGCGTTGGTTCGAGGGCAATCGCACCCTCGCCGACAATGAGAACGTCGAGAAACCAATCATGAACGGGTTGCGCTTACTAGAGCGTCTGACGGGCGGTCAGCGCCTACATGTCACCTCGACTGTACCGAGCGTCGGCGGTCTGGCCGTCAGTCTGCCGCCCACGCTTCGCGTGCTGTTGTGGCACCACGACGATGCGTGGTGGGCCAAGGGCACGGTGCAGGTGGACCTCGAAATCATCGGTGCGGCAAGCGGAGCGTCCTCCGCGACGCTCTGGCGGCTCGACCGGGACCATGCGAACACCTATCGCATGTGGCAGGCCCTCGGGGCGCCGGATGATCCGACGCCTGAGCAGCTCATGATGATCCGTGAGGCCGGCCTACTGCGCCCGGAGAGACAGACTATCACTGCTGTGACGGATACACTGCACACGCAGCTGCATCTACCAAAGCATGGGATAGCACTGCTTGAGGTAGAGGCCGATGACTGAGCCTGTTGTATCGGCGATGATCGGCCGTGGCGGCATGGGGTGGCGCTCTGTCCATGGACCGGCGGGATCGGATGCAGCCCCAGCACGCGTCGGACAGTCGCGTATGCGACACTGAGACCAGGGGGAAATCATACCACCAAGCACGTAGAGGAGGGCGTATGGAGCAGCGGCAGTTGGGAACAGACGGGCCATCCATTTCGACCATCGGGTTCGGGTGCTGGGCCATGGGCGGCGCTGACTGGTCCGGCAGTTGGGGGCCGCAGGACGATCGTGCCTCTATCGAGGCCGTCCACGCGGCGCTTGATCGGGGTATCACCTGGTTCGATACGGCCGCGGTCTATGGGTTGGGCCACTCCGAGGAAATCCTGGCCCGCGCCCTCGGTGCCCGGCGCAAGGAGATCTTCGTCGCCACCAAGTGCGGCCGTGTATGGGACGAGAACGGGACCCTCAGCAGCAATGCACAGTACGCCTCCATCATGCGCGAAGCCGAGGCCAGCCTGCGGCGCCTGAACACCGACTACATTGACCTGTACCAGTTGCACTGGCCCGACAACGACACCCACGCGCCGATCGAGGAGACGATGCGCGCATTCGACGACCTCATGACGCAAGGCAAGGTGCGCTACGTCGGGGTCTGCAACTTCGACGTTTCGTTACTCTCGCAGGCCATACGGGGATGCCGGCTCAACTCGCTGCAACCGCCCTTTAGCCTGCTCCGGCGCGACGTTGAGGCGGAGGCCCTGCCCTTCTGCCGTGAGCACGGCATCGGCGTGGTCGCGTACAGTCCGCTCGCCTCGGGCCTGCTCGGCGGCCGCTACACGGCGGACCAGACCTTCGCCGCCGGCGATTGGCGCTCGCGCAACCCTAACTTCACCGGCGAGGGCTTGCGTAAGAACCTGGCGATCATCGAGCGCCTGCATGCCATCGCGGCCCGGTTTAGCCGGACGGTACCGCAACTCGCCGTGGCCTGGGTACTGGCCAATCCGGCCGTCACCTCGGCCATCGTCGGCGTGCGCAAGCCCGACCACATCACGGGCGTGTTGCCCGCAGCGGACTGGCGCCTGGATGAGGCAACGCTGGCTGAGATCGACCAAGCGGTACGCGGTTCCTCATGAGGTGTGCTGGTACAACCACAGGGAACCGTGTTCATGCGGCTCTCCCAGGGGGCCTGTGCGAGAGTGCGTCATTAACAGTGACAAGGCATAGGAACAGGCCACTGCGCGTCGACGGGCACGCCATGATCGTATGGGAGCGATGATGAAGACAATCATTCTGGATACGCCCGGCACGCTTCGTCTCAGCGAAACGGCGGAGCCGCCCGCGCCAGGACCATGCGAGGCGCTGATACGGGTCCGTCAGGTCGGCGTATGCGGAACCGACTATCATGCGTTTCTGGGGGAGCAGCCCTTCTTTACCTACCCACGTGTCTTGGGCCACGAGCTGGGCGTTGAGGTGATGGCGGTCGGCGCTGGGGTCGATACCCTTGAGGTCGGCGCGCGTTGTGCCGTGGAACCATATTTTAGCTGCGGTCACTGCCCCGCCTGCCGCCGCGGCAAGACGAACTGCTGTGTAAACCTCCGGGTCTTTGGGGTCCACATCGACGGGGGCATGCGTGAACGCGCCGTTGTTCCGGCCGCGCGGCTGCACGCCGCGCCCGGCCTGTCGTTCGAGCAGCTTGCGCTGGTCGAACCGCTGAGTATCGGCGCACACGCGGTCGCGCGCGCCGATCTGTCTTGCGGCGAGCGTGTGCTTGTCGTCGGAGCCGGACCCATCGGCCTGTCGGTGATCCAGTTCGCGCTCCTTGCCGGTACCGACGTGACGGTCATGGATATCAGCGCGCAACGCCTGGCCTTCTGCCAGCGGTTGTGGCCGCTGGTCACCGCTATTGATGCGCGCGACGAACCGCTGGCCGCGCTACAGGATCATAGGGGCGACGATCTACCCACGGCCGTCTTCGACGCCACTGGCAACCAGCGGTCGATGATGGCGTCCTTCCAGTACGCGGCCCACGGCGGCCGCCTGATCTTCGTTGGGCTCTTCCAGGGTGATGTCACCTTCCACGATCCTGATTTCCACCGCTGTGAGTTGTCGCTACTGGCCACGCGTAACGCGACCGGAGCGGATTTCAGGCGCATCATCACCTATCTCGAGGCCGGTCAGATCGACCTGACGCCCTGGATCACGCATCGAGCGTCATCCAATGTGCTGATCGACGCCTTTCCGGGTTGGCTCACCCGCGATAGCGGCGTCATCAAGGCCGTCGTCGCGTTGTAGAGCCCATGCACAGGCCGGTGTGCGCGACGCGCGTGCAGCCATCTCTCGATTGGTTACCAGAGGAAGGGACACATGGACATGCAGCACATCGGCCCTATCGTGGCGACCCTGCCGGGGCTACGTATCCAGGCGCCCTCACTGACGCGCCATGATGGGGCGGTGTATGCGCTGACCGAGCCGGATGACGGTCAGCAGCGCCTGGTTGTCGTGGCACCGGCAGGGTCGCCGCTGCTTGATGGCTTCGAGGGCGAGCATACCGACAGCGCTGGGACCATCGTGCTCCTTGGCGCCTTGAGCAGGGAGAATGCGCTAGCCCTGCGTGGCCGCCTGGATTGGTTACGGCCCACCGTGCTAGGCCTGCGTCCCACGATCGGTCTCGGCGACCGTCTGGGCCTGGCGACGCCCGGTCACCTGCGCGCGATGCGCGCCGCTGGCGGGGGCCTGGCGCCGCTGCCGGCGCAACAGTCGATACGCGAGATGACGCGAACTGGACGTACGCCACAGCAGGTGATGGACGACGCGCTGTGGGGTGTCTTCGCCGAGGGCTGGCAGAGCGGCTTCGGCGCCGACGCCGACCATCTCAAGACGACCGCCGATATCGATAGCTGCCTGGCGGCGGGCTATACATTCTACACCTTCGATCCCGGTGAGCACGTCGATACGGGAGCGGAAACGGCCTCGGCGTCGGCACTGCGCGATCGATTCGACGCGCTGCCGTGGGACCACCTGGAGGACACGGCCACGGCGCTCGCGGCGCGCTACCTCAACGCGCCGATCACCTGTGAAGACCACGTTATCCAGTGTGACGAGATTGTCCTCCGGCGCGCGGCGGTTAAGTACGGCCGGGCCGTCGCGCATGTGGTCACGCTGTATCGCCATCTGGCGCGGGTCGGCGCGGGACACGACTGGGAGGTCGAGGTTTCCATCGACGAGACGGAGGCCCCGACGACCCACGCCGAGCACCATTATGTCGCGACGGAGTTGCGGCGACTGGGTGTGCGTTGGGTCAGCCTGGCTCCGCGCTACGTTGGCCGCTTTGAGAAGGGCGTCGACTACATCGGCGATGTCGCCGCGTTCGAGGCCGACATCGCCGTGCATGCAGCGATCGCGCGCACTCTTGGCCCGTATAAGCTCAGCCTGCACTCGGGCTCGGACAAGTTCAGTATCTATGAGGCCGCCGTGCGTCAGACCCGCGGGGTGGCGCACCTCAAGACCGCGGGGACCAGCTACCTGGAGGCGCTGCGCACCGTGGGCTCGCTCGACCCCGCCCTGCTGCGCTCCATCTACGTGTGTGCCCGCGAACGCTACGCGACCGACCGCGCCAGCTATCACGTCTCGGCCCAGCTCGACCGTGCGCCGACGCCCGCGTCCCTGTCGGACCGCGACCTGCCCATGTTACTGGAGCAATTCGACGCCCGCGAAATCTTGCATGTGACGTTCGGCTCAGTGTTGACAGAGCGGAACACGACGGGGCAACGCCGCTTCTACGACGACCTCATGGGCGTATTACGGACACATCCCGACGCCTACGCGGACGACCTACAGAAGCATTTCCTGCGTCACCTGCGCCCTTTCGCACAAGGGTCACGGTACACGCTGGATGCAACAGGGCCGCGGACCGGTGTCGGTGAGTCGTGCTCAGGGCGGAAGCCACGCGCCGATCCGAGCGCGTCATCGCAGACGGTTGGCAGAGACAGCTAACACTAGTTGCCGTTGCGATTTGCCGCCAATGCTACGTCAAGGTGCTATATGTGGTATTTTCCCAGGGCGTGAGCGCTATATGCGGTGTCTTTTGAGTGGCCGTTTCCATTTCGCAGCGGCAACTAACACTACTTTGGCGTGATCGTCGTCAGATTGTCGGGGCGCGGGGACTCGCTCGCGCCGCCGCCCGCGTCGGAACGGGGATGCACGCCTGACAGGTGGGGCATATGATGCGGACGACGAATTGCACCAGGAGGTGGCGGCGCGCTTGCGGCAAGCTGCGTCCAGGGGGAAAAAGCCCCCGCTCCGGTGGGATGATCGGCGGCGGCGGCAAGCAAGGCATAACACCAGATGAGGCAGACCAAGGCGAGATGCCGATGTAGTCCGACCCAGGTGCGGCCTTGGTAGTCGCCCAAGCCCAACTCTTGCTTCCCATCTTGATGGAACCGCTCGATCGCCCAGCGGCGATGGGCCAAGCGCGCCTGTGTCTCGATGTCGCACTCATCAAGTCCCCACGCAAAGTACCATTTCGCGTCGCCGTCCTGCCCCGGCACGGGGCGCTCCCCGATCAGCCAGCCGAGCGGCCCCGTCTGATCGCCGTGGGCACGCTGCGCCCGCAGCCGGCAGCGGGCGCGCCGCGTAGCGCACCGCGAACCAGAGCGCGCGGTGGAAGCACGCGGAGAGTTGGCTTTCCGCGGCGGGGTGCAACGCCGTGACGGCCACGTCGAGCAAGGCGAGCGCGATCACCACGCACCCGAGCGCGACGCACCCAAACGCCTCCACCGTTCCCATCACGCGCCCCCCGCGCGCCCTGGCCGGGGGCCGGCCCCACCCGGACCCCGGCCCTCGATAGGGCCGCGCCGCCGCGCGTCCGGGCACGGGTCGCCGCCGTGCCCAAACGCACCCCGGATGGGCACGCGGGGCGTGTCGGCCAGGTGCAGACCATCCGCGTCGAGCACGCCGATCGTGGATATTGTCTCTTTGGTAGACGCTTCACATATCCTTGTCATGATGTCTCCAATCGAGGACCTAATGCGTCGTAAGGGAAATTGCTGCCGATACCCAACTTGTCGAAGAAGTCACGGGCAAGGGTAATCACCGTGGCCACCGCCCACACCGTGCAGTCATGGCTGAAATGGTCAATGGGAAAGACGCTATCTTGCCCACCTGGCAGGGGATTAAGACTAAACTTTCCCTCCAATTTGTCGATGAGCTTATAAATTGACATCGGCACAGATGCACCCGCCCTGGACGAGGGGAAAATCGACGCAGGCATAGGATGCACTAAGCTATTCCGCAACTCGATTAGCAAGAGAACATCTTGGTAGGAAACTTCGTTCGTCAAGGCAGGACGGCCGGCGAGTTTGGGCGCTTGCTTGAGTTTCTCAGGCAGCTTTTCCCACTGGTTGACCAGTTTACCTTTGGCATTACGCTGATTCCACCACCGCGCGAGCGACAACGTCTCTTGCGCCCCTAGCCCAACAGTCAAGAGGCCAGCGTTGAGATCCCGTTCTTCCAGCGGCGCCAACTCAATCTTTTTCCTTGCAATCTCTTCCGAAAAGATGTAGGACACTATCGGTGCAACAATCGCACATCCCTTGCGGACCTCTTGTGTTCCTTTCACACTCAGGGCATACGAGGCATCGGAAAAAACCTCATTGGTCATTGCTTCGAGAAAAGCGATTGCCGTATAGATAGCACCAATGACATAGGATTGGTGATCGGTAAAATGATCCGATGTCCAATCGGTAGGGTTTGCTCTAAATGCATCTTCTAAAGCATTGCTATGTCGTGCATTGAGCGCGGCAGCCTGAATAAGTTGGTGGGACTGGTAGCCGCGTTTTTCACCTATTAGGGCTGTATCCTGTGCCATTCCTTGTTCTTGTGCCTGTACGTCCATAGTACTTATTGCTCCTCTATGGCGAAGGCATGCGTGAGGCTGTCGCCCTCCCTGTCCTCGAAAAGCGGTCGCTGCACGCGCGCCTGTTCCCACGCCTCCATGGCGGCAGGATTTCGCCACACGCTCTCAACCCGTCGCAGTCCTTCACGGTGTCGCGCCGCGCTGATCGGCACGTCGATGTCGATGCGCTCCCATCCGGCCTCCTCGAGCGGGCGGTGGATCGGCTCGTAGCGGTAGCCGCTGAGGACGCACAGCGCCGGCGACGTCAGCAGCGCGGCTGTCAGATCCTCGTGATCGGACAGGGTGAACTCGTGCGCGTAGCGCTTGTCGCCGACGCGTGTCTCGTGGACATACGGCGGGTCCATGTAGATGAGCGCGCCGGCGTGGCCGTAGGCGGCGAGCACGCGCCGCCAGTCGCCGCATTCCACCTGCACCCCCTGCAGGCGTCGGTGGACCTCCGGCAGCCGTTCCACGGCGGAGAGGTAGCGTTGCGCCGCGCTCGCCACGCGCGTCCCGTCGGCGTTCCTGGCGCTATAGCCCCAATTCCCCGGGAGCGCGGTGCCCGGCGTCTGGACGTTGTATTTCCAGCCGTGGCGCGCCGTGCTCCCCGTCGCGCCGCCGAAGGCCTGACGGACGCCGACGAACCAGGCCCAGGCGCGCTCCACCGGGTCGGCGGCGTCGGCCCACGCCCCCCGGCAGCCGTCGTACTCCTCGCGGGCGTAGGGCGTCAGCTCGCACAGCAGCCGGAAGCGCGCGTACTGCTCCGGGTCGCGCAGCACCCGATAGAAGCGCACGACGTCGCCCGCCAGGTCGTTGATCGTCTCCAACCGGGCGCGCGGTTTATGGAATAGCACTGAGGCCGCGCCCGCGCATGGCGCGAGGTAGCACTCGTGCGGCGGCAGGAGCGGCACGATATGCCGGGCCAGATGACCCTTCCCACCGTACCAGACCAGCGGCGAGCGCAGCGGCGCGAGCGCGACGCTCATACGCCCCCCTTCCGCGCGTCGCGCTCGCGCGCCCGGCGCTCCTTGCGCGGGCAGCGGCAGGGCGCATAGTGGCAGTGGGCACAGCGTGCGATGGTCAGGCGCTCGCCGGGTGCCGGCGAGGCCCGCGACGGCGACGACACCGGCGGCGTGCGCGGCGCCTCATCCGTGGACACGGCCTCCTCAGCGCCCGTCCGCACCTCGAAGGTGACGCGCACGCCCGGCGCGACGCGCCCCAGCGCCCGCTCGATCGGCCCGCGCAGTCGCTTGTCTAACCACTGCTGGTCGACGCGGTCGGGCACGCCGACGCGCAGCAGCCCGCCATCGAAGCCCGCGACCGTCGTGGGCTCCAACCAGCGTTTGTAGTTCTCCGGTGTCATCTCGCCCCGTAGCGCGTTCAGGGTGTCGCGCCAGGCCGGCTCCATGCCCGGAGGTGGCGGCGCGATCTCCACCGTTTCGGTCTCGACGGCGCGCCGTGCGCCCAGCGCCGGCAGCCCCTCCTCGCCCCGGATCTTTCCGACCTCGGTGCGGATCGTCCCAATGGTCAGGATGCGCCGATGCGCGCGGGCGCACCACTCCGCGCCCCCCCGGATCGCCTCCAACACCGTGGCCTCGCCCACGTCGGCGAGCAGCGTCCGCACGCCCCGCGCGACGCGGTGGGCCGGCTCCGCGCGCATCAGCGCGCGGTAGAGCGCCCGCCAACGCCCCTCCGCGGCGTCCATCTCGGGCAGCGGGGCGGGGACGACGGCCAGCGGCGGCGTCGTGCCGTGCCCCGCCGCTCGCTTGCGCCGTTCGGGTGTCTCGACGGTGTAGCGGTTGCTCCGGCCCTGGCGTCCGGTGATGCGCAGATGGCCCGCCTCCTCCAACTCGCGCACGTAGTTGTACACCGCGCGCGGCCTGGCCCCGATGCGCTCCCCGAGGGTCGTGTGGCTACACGGGCACCACCCGTTGCCGCCGGCGCGGCGGCACAGGACGATGTACGCGCGCCTGGCCCCCTGCGAGAGCGTCGCGTCGTCCAGGACGCGGTGCAGGACCGTGGTGAAGCGCACGTCGTCGTCGTCGCGGACGGGCCGGACATGGAGATGGTAGACGTTGGGGTGGTCCTGCCCCCCGCCGCGCTCCACCGTGACCAGCGCCGCCGCGCGCAGCTCGCCGACGCGCCGCTTGATCGTGCGCACCGAGACCCCCAGGCGGGCGGCCAACTCCTCCTGATAGGGGTGGCACGCCTCCTCGTCCCAGGCGTAGCTCATCAGGATGACGTGCGCCAGGCGCTCGTTGTCGAGCGGCCGCTCGTCGATGAAGGCGTTGGCGACTTGCACCCACCCCTCGCGCGGGACCGGGACGGCGGGCCGCTCCACCCACGCGGTTGGGGCTGTCGTGCGCGCGCTCACCGGGTGCCTCCCGCGCGCAGGGCGCGCAGCCGCCAGTAGCGGTATTCGTCCCACTCCCGCGGGGAGGTCGCGGCCAGGGCACGCCGGCGGTCCGCGTCGTGCCGCGCGCGCATCGCCTCGTCGTCGGCGCGGCGGTGGCCGGCCAGGTCCGCGCGCGCGCGCTCGAGCACGCGGGCCAGGCGGGTGTCGTAGGGCAGGGCGGCGGCAATCCGCGCACGACTGTTGAGGGCCGTGGTGTGGTCGGCGCGCCCCAACGCGTGGGCCGTCGCGCTGTTGGTCAGGTGGTAGTCCTCGGCGAGCAGGTAGGCGCACAGGTGCCGCGCCTGGGCCACGGCGGGCGTGCGACTCGGCCCCAGGATCGCGGCGGGGGTCACGTTAACCGCGAGGTCGTAGGCGTCGGTATAGGCGCGGGCCACGGCCGCGATGAGGGGCCGCGTATCGACCGTCCCGGTGCCCGTCCACGCGCGGGTGGGGTCAACCTGTTGACACGCGCGCGGGTCCGCGCTATCCTGTCGAGAGAGCATAGGTGTGCTTTGAAGCATAAACGCCTCCTGTGCAGGCCCGCTACCCGGTTCGGGAGCCTTGGAACTCCTTCGGGCGACGGCCTACGTCTTGGTGGCTCTGGTGGTTCCTTTCTCGGGCGATACACCAGCGCCGGTCACTATTAAAATTAGGTCAGGGCTGCAAGAGACTCACCGGTTCCCGCCGGTGGGTCTCTTGCATTGTGGCCGCTTCGACCACGCATTTGTGCTACATGACGCACTCCTTCATGATGCGTAGTGTAGCCCACACACGCCCCCCGCGTAAAGGCGACGCACGCACGCACGCCCTGTCCCTCCCTACATGGCGCTATCCGGCATCTCATATGTGCGGTCATGGCAGGCCCGTCCAGTCGTAGGCCGTGCCGTGCTTCACCGGGGCCGTGGGCAGCCGTGCCGGCCTCGCTGTGGACGCTACCGCCGTCGGGGTCGGGTCCGTCGCCGTCGCCAGCGTGGAGGCCGTAGGTGGGGGTGTCGCGGGGGTCGGCGTCGCCCGCACACGCACCGGCGCGTTAGGCGTCTCGACGGGCGTGGCTCCCCGCGCCGCGTCAGGCACGACCACCACCTGTGCGTCCTCACGCGCGGGTGTGATGGCTGCAGGCGCGGATGTGGGCTCCGCAGGGGCTTCGAGGCACGCGCTGGGCGCCGGGCGCTTCATTAACCGGCGCATGGCCGGCACGGACCACATGGGCCGCGTGCGCAGGTCCAGGGGCCGCGCCTCGCGCGCGATGGCGACGACGCGCCGCCGCGACGAGGCCGCCAGGTCGTCGGGGAACAAGAGGGGTACGCCGGTCTCGCTCACCGATTGGCTGCCCCGCTCGGGGCTCCGTCCGAACAGCCCGGCCGTGCGCGACTCGCCCTCCCCATGGGCCAGCACGGTGCGATTGCCCAGCGCGTCGCTCGCCCACCTGGCGTCGTCGCCGCGCGTCCCACCGAGCCAGGCGAGCACGTTGCACGAGTCGATGATGGCCTTGGCCCCCAGCTCCCCGTAATCGTCGACCAACTGGCTGAAGGACTGGAAGCTGATGACGCGGGAGATGCGCGGCTGCCGGCAGATGTTGAACCACTTGGGCGCGTTGGGGATCGCCCCCATCGTGCCGAACTCGTCCAG
>JAABUZ0100007111.1_pt1 | contig 13653 bp, 13 predicted proteins | sample 5562091 | NCBI WGS metagenome assembly JAABUZ01 (sample SAMN12813069, study PRJNA571459) | rock metagenome | isolation source: Antarctica rocks | place: Antarctica: Victoria Land, Linnaeus Terrace sud | collected 2015-12-21 | reverse complement strand
GTGCTGCACGACAGCTTCGGCATCCTGCGCGGCTACATGCTCACCATCCACGCCTATACCGGCGACCAGAACACGGTCGACACGCTGCACAACGACCTGCACCGCGCCCGCGCGGCCGCCGTCAGCTCGATCCCGACCAGCACCGGGGCGGCGCGCGCCATCGGCCTCGTCATGCCCGAGCTGAAGGGCAAGCTGGACGGCACCTCGATCCGCGTGCCGGTGCCCAACGTCTCGCTCGTCAGCCTCGACGTGAACCTGCGCGAGGCGGCCACCGTCGAGCAGATCAACGCCGCCTTCAAAGCCGCCAGCGACGGCGCGATGAAGGGCATCCTCGTCTACAACACCGAGAAGCTGGTCAGCATCGACTTCAACCACAGCCCCGCGTCGTGCAGCTACGACGCCACCCAGACCGCCGTCGTCGACGGCCAGCTCGCCCGCGTCATGGGCTGGTACGACAACGAATGGGGCTTCTCGAACCGCATGGTCGACACCGCCGCCCTGTTCGGCAGCCTCTGACCATGGCGTTCCGCACGCTCGATGACATACACGCCAAGGGAAAGCGCGTGCTGCTGCGCGCCGACCTCAACGTGCCGGTCCGCGACGGGCGGATCACCGACCGGACCCGGCTCGAGCGGCTGACGCCCACCATCCGCGAGCTGGCCGAGGCCGGCGCGCGGGTGATCGTGTGCAGCCATTTCGAGCGACCGAAAGGCAAGCGCGTGCCCGAGATGTCGCTCCGCCCGATCGCCAACGCGCTCGGCGAGGTGCTCGGGCGGCCGGTCGCGTTCGCCGCGGACTGCATCGGCCCCGATGCCGAGGCGGCCCTCGCGCGCCTCTCCGATGGCGACGTGCTGGTGCTGGAGAACACCCGCTTCCACCCCGGCGAGGAGGCCAACGACCCGGCCATGGCGAAGGCGCTTGCTGGATTGGCCGACCTTTACGTCAACGACGCCTTCTCCGCCGCCCACCGCGCCCACGCCAGCACCGAGGGCGTCGCGCGTCTCGTTCCCGCCTATGCCGGACGCTTGATGCAGCAGGAGCTGGAGGCGCTCGACAAGGCGCTCGGCAACCCGCAGCGCCCGGTCTGCGCCGTGGTCGGCGGCAGCAAGGTCTCGACCAAGCTCGAGCTGCTCGGCAACCTCGTCCGCCGGGTCGACGTACTGGTGATCGGCGGCGCCATGGCCAACACCTTCCTTGCCGCCCAGGGCGGCAAGGTCGGCCGCTCGCTGCAGGAAGCCGAGATGCACGAGACCGCGCGCGAGATCCTCGCCGAAGCCGAGCGCGCCGGCTGCGACGTGGTGTTGCCGACCGACGCCGTCGCCGCGCGCGAGTTCAAGCCCAACCCCGAGACCGAGATCGTCTCCGCCCGCGCCATCCCGGCCGACGCGATGATGCTCGATGTCGGCCCCAACACCGTCCAGGCCCTGCGCGACCGCCTGCCGGATGTCCGTACCCTGGTATGGAACGGCCCGCTCGGCGCCTTCGAGACGCCGCCCTTCGACGAGGCGACCGTCGCCCTGGCCCATGCGGTCGGCGACGCGACCGCTCAGGGCGCGCTGTGCAGCGTGGCCGGCGGCGGCGACACCGTCTCGGCCCTGCGGCACGCCGGCCAGACCGAGCGGATGACCTATGTCAGCAGCGCCGGCGGCGCCTTCCTCGAATGGCTCGAGGGCAAGACCTTGCCCGGCGTCGCGGCACTCGAAACGGCGGAGGCCTAGCATGCGGAAAGGTTCAGCGGTGGCGGTGGCGGGCGCGGTGGCGGTCGGCGCGCTGCTGGCGGGCGGACGCTTCAATCCCGGCCCCGAGCACCCGCGCACCGCCGCGTGGTATGCAAGGCTGGAGAAATCCGAATTGACCCCACCCGGCCCGGTATTCGGCATCGCCTGGACGCTGCTCGACGGGCTGCTCTGGTTCACCGGCTACCGCCTCCTGCGCGCCCGTCAAAGCTCGGCACGTCGTAGCGCGTTCGCCGCCTGGATCCTGACGGCGCTCGGCATTCCCGGCTATTCATGGGCGTTCTTCGGCCGCCGCCGGGCCGATGCCGGGCTGGGCGTCTCGGCGTCGATGCTGGGCGCCTCGATCGGCCTGGCCGCCACCGCGGCGCAGGTCGACCGCAGCGCCGCCTGGGCGACGACGCCGCTTGTGGGATGGTTACTTTTTGCAGCCTTCCTTCAGGAAGAGGTCTGGCGTCGCAACCAATAGTTGTTGACGACACCGCTGCGTTAAGGCATCGTTAAGGAATGCGAGTTACAATCCTTCGTATGCTCTCCACCAATTCCCTCTCGGCCTTCTCCGCGGCCACGACGTCCTCCTCGGTCGCCCAACCGAGGGACGTCCGTCTCGTCCGCGAACAGACGCAACCGGGCGCGAACAGCCCGCTGGCCAAGAACGCGCTCCCCAACGGGATACCGAGCATCGCCCCGCCGCGCGGCTCCCTGGTCAATCTCTCCGTTTAAACTCTAGCCGATCGCAGCGGCGACCCAGGCGGCGGCCTGCAAGGCAAGCCGGTCCTGCCCGCGGCGCGCGACGATCTGCATCCCGAGCGGCATCCCGCCCGGCCCGCTCCCGGCCGGAACTGTGATGCACGGGACATGCAGCGCCGTCCAGATCAGGTTGAAGGACGCATCGCCGGTCCAGGCCAGGCCAACCGGCGCCACACCGGGTGCCGACGGCGTCAGCAGGATATCGAAATCGCCCATCGCCGCGTCAAACCCATCCTGCAGGCGCTGGAACACCAGGCGCGCCTCGGCCAAGGCCGACACCGGCTGCGCCAGGCCCCACTCCATGCGTTCGCGCAGGATGTCGCTCAACTCGGACCGCGCCGTGTTCATCTCCCAGCCAAGCGAGCGCGCGCTCTCCGCGTTCATGACGAGCGTGTGCGCCTCCTCGAGCGGGGCATACGCGGCCGGCAAATCGAAGTCCCGCACGACGGCGACGGCCCGACTCACCGCGGCCACCACGGTGTCGAACAGCGCCTCCGTCTCGGGCTGCCGCCGGTCCCACATTGGCGAACAGCACAGTCCGATCCGGGGCGCCCACTCGATCCTGGTGTCGGGGTCGCCGAGCTCGAGGCCGCTGACCGCAGAGGTCAGCAGCGCGCAATCGGCCACACTGCGGGCCATGACGCCGACCGTATCGAGGCTTTCGGACATCAGCTTCATGCCGAAGCGATTGATGGTGCCGAAACTCGGCTTGTAGCCGACCACCCCGCAATAGGCGGCCGGGCGGATCACGCTGCCGGCCGTCTGGGTGCCGTAGGCGAACGGGAAATATCCCGCCGCCACGCCCGCGGCCGATCCGCTGCTCGAGCCGCCAGGCGTGCGCGTTGCATCGTGCGGGTTGGTGGTCGGCCCGGGACTGCGCGTGGCGAACTCGGTCGTGACGGTCTTGCCGAACACCACCGCACCGGCCGCCCTGGCCCATGCGACGCATGCCGCGTCCGCCCGAGGACGATAGTCGCGCCAGATCGGCGAGCCATATTGCGTTGGGAAATCAGTGGTGTCGATCACGTCCTTGATGCCGATCGGCAGCCCGTGCAGCAGACCCGGCGCCGGCGTCTGGCGCGGTACGTGCTCCGACGTGTAGGCCGTCATCGCCTGCAGCGCCGGTTCCCGGGCGGCGGCGCGGGCGTGGCAGGCCTCGAGCAGGTCCGTCGGCCGCAGTGTTCCCCGCGCGATGGCACGGGCGGCGTCGGTGGCGGTGAGGTCGGCCGGGTCGGTCATCATATTTCCTTTGCTGCTCGGCCGAGGCTGGCGCAGCCAGCCGCCCGGGTCCATGTTTCTCGCATGGTCAAGCCCGCTCCGCCGCCGATCCGTGTGGCCACGACCCCTGGCGGGCCCGTCACCTATCTGGTCGATCTCTCGCCGGAGGCGCTGCCCCCGGTCCGCAGCGGCGATCTCGCCGACGCCTGGGGCGCCGCGCGCGAGGCGGCGGCCGGGTCGGAGTGGGGCACGGCGCGCGCCTTCCGATTCCTGCAGGATGACGGCGAGACGCTCGACCTGGTCCTCTCCGACGAGGACGCGTGTTGCTGGGCCGCTGCCGTCGACCATACCGCGGCCATCCAGACGACCTACGGGTTGTCGCTTTGCCTTCGCTTGCTGGCGCTGATCGACCTGATCGCGCGGGCGCCGTGGCTGGGCGCGTTCTGCCGCATCGGCCGTGCCGGCGCAGCGCTCGACCCAGCGCTGGTCCGCGCCGCCGCAACCGTGCCGCTGACGCGCCAAGCCGCGTTCGATGAGCGGCGCTTCCGAATCCAATTGGGCGCGGCGGGGCCGACCCCGCCAATGCCGCAGTTGCTGAACACTGGAGTAGATCGTTGATCCCGCATCGTTTCCGCCTGCCTACAGCTCTCCTCCTCGCGCTCGCCGCGAGTGGCTGTCAGCGGCCAGCCCCGCCGCCCCACGCCGATGCGGCCGCGCGTGCCGACTGCCGCCAGCAGGTCGAGCGGCAATACAATACGCAGAACCGGGCAGATCTGACGCGACGCGACGAGCGCGATTACGCGTTCGCGGGCACCTACAATGCCGGCATTCCCAGCCGCGGCCTGGGCGCCGAGTATCAGCGGGAGCAAAACCTGAACGACTGCCTCCGCGCGGCCGGGGACCGGCGCGACCAGGCCAATCCCGGCGTCGGCCCCGCCTTCAGCCCCGCCGCGCGCGGCAGCGGGACGTCCTCCTTGCGGCCATAAACCGGCCGGCGCGCGTTGCCGACCCGGGAGGCCGCGCCTAAAAGCGCGGCTTCACCCAAGGAGCGCGCCCATGAGCAAGATCATCCGCACCGAGCCGAACGCCGTCCTCGCCAAGGCGGTCGAATATCATGGTTTCGTCTACGTCCAGGGCGTCACTGCCAGCAATCTCAGCAAGGACATCGTCGGCCAGACCGAGGAAGTGCTGAAGGGTATCGACGACATCCTCGAAACCCACGGCACCGACAAGACCCGGCTGCTGCAAGCGCAGATCTGGCTTAAGGACATCCGCGACCGTGAAGCCATGAACACCGTCTGGAGCGCCTGGCTGCCCGAGGGCGGCGCCCCGGCCCGCGCCTGCGTGCAGGCCCACATGGCCGACGCCCGGCATCTCGTCGAGATCATGGTCACCACCTGCAAGTGACTGACCGCGCGGGAGAGATCCCGCGCAGCCGAATCGGTGTTGCCGCGCCGCACTACTGTGGCCGATAAGCAACATGCAACTTTTTTAATTACGTATCACAATCGAGTTCTGGTGGATAGGACAACCATCCTCAAAAAGTGACTTATCCACAGGGGTATTTTTGCGAAACACTCCGTGAGCGCCGAAACTCATCTCTCCAGGGTTGCCACCCCGTCGCGCCAGAACCTACGCACTCCTCACAGGGCAGTGACCAAAAAAGGGGACGGCATGCTGGCAGGTTGGTTCGGTCGAGGTCTCGGCGTTGCGCTGGGCGTTACATTTGCGGTCAGTTTGACTGCCACGTCCCCGGCCCAGGCGGCACGAAACAAGCCCCGCATCAGCAGCGCGCATGACGCCGCGGCGATTCATTCCGGCATGAGCCGCGCCCATTCCGGCTACGCCTCTCGCGGCCGGTCCTCCGGCCGGCGCTGGGGCAGCGTGCTGCAATGCGTGCCGTTCGCCCGCGAGAACTCCGGCATCGAGCTGTCCGGCAACGCCGGCACCTGGTGGAGCAACGCCGAGGGGCTCTACGAGCGCGGCGCCAAGCCGGAAGTCGGCAGCATCCTCAACTTCCGCTCTACCGGGCGGATGCGCATGGGCCATGTCGCCGTCGTCACCAACGTGATCAACAGCCGGCATATCGAGATCGATCATGCTAACTGGGGCGGCCCCGGCCGGGTCAGCCGCGACATGGACGTGGTCGACGTCTCGCCGAGCAACGACTGGACCGCCGTGCGGGTCGCCCTGGACCACTTCGACGACAATTTCGGCAGCGTCTACCCGACCTACGGCTTCATTTATGACCGTCCCGACCGCGGCGTCATGGTCGCCAATGCCGGCGTCTCGGCGACGCCGGTTCTGAATGCCGCCACCGCCGACCTGCGCCCGGCCAGCGATCGCATCGCCCAGCCGCTGGCCGCCACCGCGCCGGAAGAGGTCGCCGAGGCCGAGGACGACACCGCCCCGCGCGGCACCCACCGCCGCGGCGGGCGCTCGAGCCACGCGTCGATCGCGCGCCATGGCCACAGCACGCCGCACGCCTCCCTCTATCGCGTCACCACGCGCTCCGCGACCCCGGCCGCCCGGCCGCATCACGGCCGCCGCCGCTTCTGAGCCAACGGCCGGGTCTCCCCGACCCGGCCGCTTCCCCATCCCTGCCGAACGCGCTTAATTGCGCTCAATCAGGGAGGATCGACGTGTCAGACTCCGCCGCGCGCTTCCTGGAGGCGCGCGATCTGCTCCTCCGGCACCGAACCGATCTGGCGGCCGCCACGGCCGCCTTCCGCTGGCCCGAACTCGAGCGCTTCAACTGGGCGCTCGACTATTTCGACCGCATCGCCGCCGGCAACGAACGCACCGCGCTGCGCATCGTCGGACCCGAAAGCGATCAGAGCATCAGCTTCGACGCCCTGGCCCGCCGCTCCAACCAGGTGGCCAATTTCCTGCGCCGACTCGGTGTGCGCCGCGGCGACCGCATGCTGATCCTGCTGGGCAACGTGCAGCCGCTTTGGGAGGTCATGCTCGCGGCGATGAAGCTCGGCGCGGTCGTCATCCCGGCCACGACCATGCTGACTGAGGACGACCTGGCCGACCGGCTGGCACGCGGGCGCGTCCGCCACGTGGTCGCCGCCGACGAGCTGGCGCCACGGTTCGAGGCACTGCCGGGCGACTACACCCGCATCGCCACCGCCGCCGCGCCCGGCTGGCACGATCTGGCCGACAGCGCGGCCGAGGCCGACGCGTTCGCGCCCGAGGGCGAGACCTTGGCCCGCGACCCGCTGCTGCTCTATTTCACGTCCGGCACGACGTCGAAGCCCAAGCTGGTGCTGCACAGCCACCAGAGCTATCCGGTCGGCCATCTGACGACGATGTACTGGATCGGTGCCCAGCCCGGCGACGTCCACCTCAACATCTCCTCGCCGGGCTGGGCCAAGCACGCCTGGTCGAGCCTGTTCGCGCCTTGGAACGCCGAAGCCACGCTGCTGGTGCTGAACCAGCCCCGCTTCGACGCCAAGCACATGCTGGGCGTGCTCGACGAGGCGCGGGTCACGACGTTCTGCGCCCCGCCAACCGTCTGGCGCATGCTGGTCCAGGAGGATCTCGCCACCAATCGCGCGCATCTGCGCGAGGCCGTCTCGGCCGGCGAGCCGCTCAACCCGGAGGTGATCGAGACGGTGCGCCGCGCCTGGGGCGTGGTGATCCGCGACGGCTATGGCCAGACGGAGACGACGCTGCAGATCGGCAACACCCCGGGCCAGGCGGTGACGCCGGGCTCGCTCGGCCGGCCGCTGCCGGGCTATCGCGTCCATCTGCTCGACCCGGACGGGGCGGAGACGCAGGAGGGCGAGATCGGCCTCGCGCTCGACCCGGCGCCGACCGCGCTCATGCAGGGCTATTTCGGCGAGGACGGGGCGTTGATCGCGCCGCAGGGAGCGCATTACCGCACCGGCGACGTGGCTGCGCGCAACGACGACGGCAGCCTGACCTATGTCGGCCGGGCCGACGACGTGTTCAAATCGAGCGGCTACCGCATCAGCCCGTTCGAGTTGGAGAGCATCCTGGTCGAACACCCCGCCGTCGCCGAAGCCGCCGTGGTGCCCTCGCCCGACCCCGTGCGCACGGCGTTGCCCAAGGCCTTCATCGCCCTGGCCGCCGGCAGCACGCCCGACGCGCAGACGGCCTCCAGCATCTTCGCCCATGCTCGGGCGCGGCTGGCTCCCTACAAGCGGATCCGCACGATCGAGTTCTTCGAGTTGCCGAAGACGATCTCCGGCAAGATCCGGCGGGTGGAGCTGCGGCGGCTGGAAGCAGCACGCAAAGGGGCGGGCGAGACCGGGGCGCTCGAGTTCAGCGAGGGCTGAACAAAAAAGGCCGGCGCGAGGCCGACCTTCTCGATCGGGTCGCCGGCGGATTAGCTGCGCGAACCCGTCCGCGTCTGCTGGGCCAGGCGGGTGTCCGGCCGGGGCTGATGGGTCAGGTTCGCCTGCGCCGGCGCCCCGTCCATGAAGCCGACCGGCGCCGAGTTGGCGGTCTGCAGCACGCCGGCCGAGCCCTCAACGCTATAAGTTGCCACGTTATCGTGAGCTGGATTGCCTACGCCACCAGGTTCGACGGCCGCCCGCCGGCCAGCACCGCGTCGATCCCGTCCAGCACGAGACGTCCCATCGCTTCGCGCGTCTGGCTCGTGGCGCTGCCGAGATGCGGCAACAGCACCACGTTCTCGAGCGCGAGATAGCCGGGGGCGAGCCGGGGTTCGTTGTTGTAGACATCGAGCCCGGCGGCTGCGACGTGACCCGATTGGAGCGCCGCGATCAGTGCGGGATCGTCGATCAGCGTGCCGCGGGCGGCATTGGCGACGATGGCGCCGCGCGGCAGCTTGGCGATGCGCTCGGCATCGAGCCAGTGCCGCGTCCCCTCCCCGCCCGGCGCGTGCAGCGACAGCACGTCGCAGACGGCCAGAAAACTGTCATCGTTATCGTGGAAAGTGGCGCCCTGCTCCAACTCGGACGGCAGCCGGGTCTGGTCGCGATAGTGCACCGGCATCGCGAACCCGGCCGCCATCCGCGCCAGTTCCCGACCGATCCGGCCCATGCCGAAGATGCCGAGCCGGCGTCCGGAGACCGGCGTACCGATCAGCTGGGTCGGCGCCCAGCCGTCCCACGAGCCGGCGCGGATCATCCGCTCCCCCTCGCCGGCCCGGCGCGCGGCGGCCAGGATCAGCAGCATCGCGCATTCCGCGGTGGCTACGCTCAGCACGTCCGGCGTGTTCACCAGCGGCAGCGACCGGGCCCGCAACGCCGCCATGTCGATATGGTCGAACCCGACGCTGAACGTGCCGACCACCTTCACGCTCTCCGGCAGCCGGCCGATCGTCTCCGCGTCGAGCCGCTCGGCCGGGCAGCACAGGATCGCCGCCGCCCCCTCGGCCCGGGCCACGATGTCGGCGCCGGTCACGGGCGCGTCCGGCTCGTTCAGGCGCACATCGTAGTCGCGGGCGGCCCGGGCCTCGACGGCGGGCGGCAGGCGGCGCGTGACGAGCAGGATCGGCTTGGCCATGGCGTCGTTTCTCTCCCGGAGGCGTCCGCGCATGATGGCCGGGGTTGCCGAGCCACGGAAGGGGCGGCAGGCTCGGCCAATGCAGCACGCACGCCTCGCCGTTGACATCGGCGGCACGTTCACCGACCTGGCGCTCGAATGGGCCGACGATCGCGTCACCACGAAGGTGCTCACCACCCAGGCCGAGCCCGAGCGCGGCGTGCTCGACGGCATCGGCGCGATCCTGCGGCAAGCCGGACTCGGCCCGGCCGACGTCGAGATCATGGTCCACGGCACCACGCTGGCGACCAACGCCATCATCGAGCGCAAGGGCGCCGTCACCGCGCTGATCACCACCGAGGGCTTCCGCGACGTGCTCGCGATGGGCAACGAGAGCCGCTACGACCAGTATGACCTCGGCATCGTGCTGCCCGAGCCGCTGGTGCCGCGCTACCTCCGCCTGCCGGTGCCCGAGCGGCTCGACAACGAGGGCGCGGTGCTGCTCCCGCTCGACGAGCACGCGGTGCTGGAGCTGATCCCGACTTTGCGGCGCGAGGGGGTGCAGAGCGTCGCCGTCGGCTTCCTGCACAGCTTCCGCAACCCCGCCCATGAACGCCGCGTCCGCGACCTGCTCGCCGAAGCGCTGCCGGACCTGGGGGTCTCGCTCTCCTGCGAGGTCTCGCCGGAGATGCGCGAGTGGGAGCGCTTCAGTACCACGGCCGCCAACGCCTACGTCCAGCCGCTCATCGCCGGCTATCTGCGCCGCCTCGCAGATGGGCTCGCCGCCATGGGCCTGGCCGCGCCGGTGTTCCTGATGCTCTCCGGCGGCGGGCTGACCACGATCGAGACCGCCTGCCAGTTCCCGATCCGCCTCGTCGAGAGCGGCCCGGCCGGCGGCGCCATTTTCGCCGCCGACATCGCCCGCCAATGCGGCCTCGAGCGGGTGCTGAGCTTCGACATGGGCGGCACCACCGCCAAGGTCTGCCTAATCGACGATTTCGCCCCGCAATCCTCCCGCACCTTCGAGGTCGCCCGCGTCGGACGCTTCAAGAAGGGCTCCGGACTGCCGCTGCGCATCCCGGTGATCGAGATGGTCGAGATCGGCGCCGGCGGCGGCAGCCTGGCCGGCGTCGATGCGCTCGGACGGATCGGCGTCGGCCCGGAAAGCGCGGGCGCCGATCCCGGACCCGCCTGCTACGGCCGCGGCGGCGCGCGGGCGACGGTGACCGACGCCAACCTGCTGCTCGGCCGCTACGACCCCGCGCGGTTCGCCGGCGGCGCCATGACGCTCGACAGCGCGGCCGCGCGCGAGGCCATCGCTGCCACGGTCGGCGCCGCCACCGGGCTCGACCCGGCCATGGCCGCGCTCGGCATCATCGAGCTGGTCGACGAGAACATGAGCAACGCCGCCCGCGTCCACGCGATCGAGAGCGGCAAGGCCTATGACGGCCGCACCCTCATCGCCTTCGGCGGCGGCGGCCCGGTGCATGCCTGCCGGGTCGCCGAGAAGATCGGCATCGCCCGCGTGCTGGTGCCGATCGGCGCCGGCGTCGGCAGCGCCATCGGCTTCCTGCGCGCGCCCGTCGGCTACGAGGTGGTGCGCAGCCTCTACGGCCGTCTCGGCGCCTTCGACCTCGACGCCGTCAACGCCATGCTCGACGACATGACCGCCCAGGCCAAGCGCGTGGTCGCCCAGGGCGCGTTCGGCGCGCCGGTCGCACACGCCCGCCTGTCCCACATGCGCTATGTCGGCCAGGGCCACGAAATCCCGGTCCCGCTGCCGGCCCGCCGCCTGGCCGCGCCCGACGTCGCCGCCCTGCGCGCCGCGTTCGACGCCGCCTACGCCCGCTTCTACGACCGCCCGGTGCCGGGATCGGACGTCGAGGTGATGAGCTACGCCGTCACCGTCGCCACCACGCCCGAGACCCCGCCTCCCCGCCCGCCGCCGCCCGCCCGAAGTAGCGAGCCGCGCCGCCAGCGCGTGATCGACACCGCGACCGGCGAGGCCGCGGAATGGACCGTACGCGACCGCGCCGCGCTCGCGCCGGGCGCGCGAGTTGCCGGGCCGGCGATCATCGCCGAGGACGAGACGAGCACGCTCGTTCCCGTCCACTGGGAAGCGACCATCGACTCGCGCGGCTACCTCGACCTCAGGAGAGAAGGTGCATGAGCGCACTTGAAGACATCCAACGCCAGGTGATGTGGAACCGCCTGCTCGCCGTCGTCGAGGAGCAGGCGCAGACTATGATCCGCACCGCCTTCAGCACCACCGTGCGCGAAGCCGGCGACCTCTCGGCCGGCATCTTCGACCTGCAGGGCCGCATGCTCGCCCAGGCCGTCACCGGCACCCCGGGCCACGTCAACTCGATGATGGAGAGCGTCGGCCATTTCCTGCGCAAGTTCCCCGCCGACACGCTCGCGGACGGCGACCACCTGATCACCAACGACCCCTGGCTCGGCACCGGCCACCTGCACGACCTAACCGTCGTCACCCCCGCCTTCCACCGCGGCCGCCTCGTCGCGCTGTTTGCCAACACCGCCCACGTGATCGACGTCGGCGGCCTCGGCATGGGGCCGGACGGTCGCTCCGTGTTCGAGGAGGGGCTCTACATCCCGATCGTCAAATGCTTCGAGGCCGGGCGCGCCAACGCCACCTTCTTCGACTTCCTGCGCGCCGGCACCCGCATGCCGGTCGAGCTGGAGGGGGACGTCTACTCGCTGTGCGCCTGCAACGAGGCCGGCGCGCGCCGGCTGGTCGCCATGCTCGACGAGTTCCGGCTCGACGGCATCGGTGCCTTGGCCGAGCACATCCTTCAAAGCAGCCACCGCGCGACGCTGGCCGAGCTGGCCAAGCTGCCGCCGGGCCGGTTCTCGGCGGAGATCTGGTCCGACGGCTACGAGGCGCCTATCCGGCTATCCGCCGCCATGACGATCTCCGCCGATGCGATCGACGTCGATTTCGAGGGCACCTCCGGCCTCTCCGGCCGCGGTATCAACGTGCCTGCGGCCTACACCCGCGCCTATGCCAGCTTCGGCATCAAATGCGTCGTCGCCCCGGAGATTCCGAACAACACCGCCAGCCTGGCGCCGTTCCGCATGCGCATCCCCGAGGGCTGCATCCTCAACGCGCCCCGCCCTCGCCCGGTCTCGGTGCGCCACGTCATCGGCCAGCTCCTGCCGGACCTGATGATGGGCTGCCTGCACCAGGCCGTGCCCGGCCGGGTCGTGGCCGAGGGCTCGTCCTGCCTGTGGAACCCGCCGCTGCGGGGCGGCCCGATCGTCTCCGGCCAGAACTCGCCGTTGGCCGATTTCGAGGTCATCACCTTCAACTCCGGCGGCACCGGCGCGCGACCCGGCCGTGACGGGCTCGACGGCACCGCCTTCCCCTCCGGCGTCCGCACCATGCCGGTCGAGGCCACCGAAAACGTCGCGCCCGTCGTGTTCTGGCGCAAGGAGCTGCGCCCGGACAGCGCCGGCGCCGGGCGCACCCGCGGCGGATTCGGCCAGATCATGGAGATCGCGGCCAAGGGCGACGCCGAATTCGCCTGCAACGCCGTGTTCGACCGGGTCGCCCACGCGCCGCGCGGACGCGATGGCGGCGGCGACGGCGCGCCCGGGGTGGTGCGGCTCCGCAGCGGCGCGGCGTTGCGGACCAAGGGCTACCAGATCATTCCGGCGGGCGACCGGCTGATCCTCGAGCTGCCCGGCGGCGGCGGCATGGGCGCTCCGGACCAGCGAGACCAGGCGGCCATCCTGCGCGACATCCGTGACGGTCTGGTCACAACCGGCACGCAATCGACCGCCCTGCCCCGAAGTCGCCACAAAAACAACATTGCGAAACCAACAGAGTAGCTCGATGATATAGCGGCTCGGGATCGCCGGGCCACAGAATACGGAAGTGCATCATGACAACACGCAATTACGTCCTGCTCGCCATCGCTGGCCTGTTCCTGTCCGCTCCCCTGGCCGTGACCGCCCAGGCTGCGACGGCCCACCGCAAGCCGATGCACCACGCCACGCGCTCCATGCATCACGGCATGTCGGGCGCGCATCGCGGCCGCATGCCCGCCGCCGCTGCCACCGGCGCCGACCACTCGGCCGATAGCCTGAACGCCCAGTCGTTGACGCGCACGCAGAGCGCCCAGTAAAGGCGAACTCGCGAGCGAACCGGCGATGACGCGCCACGACGTGGCGAACTGAACGACCGAGTTTGCCCAGACCCGGTCCCGCGCCTGCGTTCGAGCCCTCTTCGGCCCGGGCGGCAGCGCCGGATCGGGTCGACCGCCTGACGATGGGAGATGATGCTGATCAAGCGTATGCCGGTGATCGTGGGATTGATGGGTCTGCTGGGCGCGTGCGTGGCGCCGGAGGCACCGCCCCAGGCGCGCGTGAGCCGCCCGGCCGCCGCCCCTGTCCAGACCGGGTCATCGGCGCGGTTCGAAGATGCCCCCATCCCGAACCGGCGCGCCGG